>JAABUY010001231.1_pt1 | contig 35888 bp, 31 predicted proteins | sample 5560271 | NCBI WGS metagenome assembly JAABUY01 (sample SAMN10711886, study PRJNA513374) | rock metagenome | isolation source: Antarctica rocks | place: Antarctica: Victoria Land, University Valley
GCTTGTCGCGCTGCGTTTTGCGCTGCCCCGGCAAACGTTGCTGCAGGTCAGCCTTGATCCCTTCCGCCCAAACGGCGATCCCACTTGTTCCAACCACTTGTCGATCCCGCTCCAGAAAAGAGGCGGAGATCTTGCATCACACGCGGACTTCAGCCGTCAACCGTGCGCGGGGACAACTGATGGATGGTGAGCTGCTGTACGCGATTAATCATGCGCCAGCTAATATATCGAGGTCGGCTTCAACCCGAAGCTTCTTATGCGTTGGCCCTGGCGTCACGGGCCAGCACGCGGTGCGGCATATTAGACTACGCCAAGAGCGGCCGAGCGCGCGGGCATCAGCGCTGCCGTTGCGCGCTCAATGCAGTGCGCACGCCGCTGCCGGGCATCTGCGCCCCGGCGATGCCGCTTGTTGCCGCGCTGGTCACAGCACCCGCGGTGCCTTGTGCGCTCACGCCGACTTGACGCCGCCCGGCTACGACGCCTTGCTCCACTTTATTTGCCTGCTGCACGCCGCTGCTCGCATAGGTGTCGGGCGAGTAGTCGGGCGTGCAGCGAGTAAAATCAAGCATGCGAGCACGCGGCCATAGTTCATCGTTGCCATTTCCCAAAGCGCCGCCTGAGCACTGGGACAGATTGCTGCGCTTATGCAAGGAAGCTGGCAACCCGGTTGAGATTTTCCGCCGGGTGTCGTCGGGCGCCGGACGGAGGGGGCGCTAGGGTATCCCGGTTGAAACAGCCACTGCAGCTTAGGCATACGGCTTCGCACGAATGCAGTCGTAGTGGCCACGTGATGTTCAACCGAGGGACGATTGACATGAAACGATTGTGCACAACTATCCTGCTCATATGACAGCCCTCATCTCAGATAAGGATAGACCCGGTGCCACCTGAGACGAGTGTAAGCGCTTCTGCAGCGGTTGCTCGGAATGGCCCGCGCGGGCAACTCGGCCGCATGGCTGCACGCCTGCCGGTTTATGCGGCCAATGTGCGGAACAATCCGTGGTGGCTGGCGATGTTTGCTTTTGGTCGTTTCCTTCCGGTGCGGCAGGCGCTGTGGCGCCTGGCACGTGAGAGTGTGTCGTATGATTGCAGTAAATCGATGTTCTGGGACAGCACCATGCCTGCCGCGCTCGGCGAGCTGCGCACGGAGGGCCTATTTGCCGGCCTGCAAATGCCGCAAGCGGTCTGCGAGGACATCCTGAGCTTCGCGCGATCTACCTCATGCTTTGCCAACCTGAGCCGCCGCCTCGAATTCCTGCCGTTGGCGCATGTGGATGCCGCTGACCGCTTCAGCCACCCTGTCCTTACCGGCCACTACTTTGACCGGGTTGAAGATTGTGCTGCCGTCGCGGTCGTTCGTGGCGACCCGCTCCTGCACGCGGTCGCAGCCGGCTATCTCGGGAGCCAGGCTCGAGTGATCAGCACCCGCCTGTGGTGGAGCTTCCCGGCGAGCGGCGCGAGCGATGCGGACCTGAACCTCGCGTCGCAGGAGAAGCTGCACTTCGACCTCGACGATTGGCGGGCGCTCAAGTTTTTTTTCTATTTGACTCCCGTGGACCATGAGGCGGGGCCGCATGTGTATATCCGGCGAACGCACAACCGGCGGCTGGCGCGGCACCAATGGACTTTGATGGTCGGCCATCCAAACGAAGAGGTCCTTGATGCCTATGGCCGTGAGAATAGGACGACGGTGCTTGGTGGCGCCGGGCACGGGTTCGCGGTGGACCCGTTTGGGTTTCACATGGGGACGGTAGTACGGAACTCGCCTCGGCTGATGCTTGAGGTCGGTTTCGGGGTGTCGTCTGCGCTTGGCCGGCGCTTTCACGGCGAGCCAACGATGTAGGTGACGAGGCGGTGGAAACTGAATGCTGTCCGCAAAAAACCTAAACGGACAGCACGTCGAGACGGTACCTCTCGGCCCGTCGCTGCAGGACGGGCCGCAAAACCGGGCTGCAGGCGGCGATGAATTGTTCGGCTGCGTCGTCGCCGGTGCAGTCGCCGTCGGTCGGACCGTGCCAGTTGACAAGGATGATGGCTGCGTCCGGGGCCAAGCCCTGCAACGAAAGCCGTGCTGCGGCCAACCGCTCGCCGGCGCTGAGGTAATACAGCACCTCGGAGAATAGGATCAGGTCGAATTTGCCCTCGGGCCAGTCCTGCGGGACCACCATGCGGGCGAAGCGTATGCCGGGGAGGTCCTTGCATCGGGCAGCCGCATTTTGCAGGGCCGCTTGCGCGACATCGACGGCTAGGACCTGACCGCACCGGGCGGCTAGCTGCTGCGTCAGCACGCCGATGCTGCAGCCGACCTCGAATGCGCTGATATAGCGCGGACGCGGCAGGGCGGCGAGGGTCGCGCTGTACTTATCCCGTTCGTAGTCGCTGGTCGCGAATTTCCAGGGGTCCGGATCATTGGCGTAGAGCCGGTCGAAGTGCTCTGGAGTGACGCGGGGCTGGTCGGTTACGGGATCAGGCACGGGATCAGGCGGCGGTGCGGATTGCGGCGGCCTTGACATCCTCGGTTACGCCACTTTGGAACGTTGCAAAGTTCTGTTCGAACCGGGTGACAAGGTCGGCGGCGGCACGGTCGTATGCCGCCTTGTCGGACCAGGACTGGCGCGGGTCCAAGATTTCGTTCGGGATGCCGGGAATATCCTGCGGCAGCATCAGGCCAAAGAACGGGTCGCGCACGTAGCGGGCATTCTTCAAGCTGCCGTCCAGCACGGCATTCAGCAAGGCGCGGGTGTGCTCGATGCTCATGCGGGTGCCGGTGCCGTAGGCGCCACCGGTCCAGCCGGTGTTGACCAGCCAGCAATCGACACCGTGCCGGGCGATAAGTTCCGACAGCATAGTGCCATACACCTCGGGCCGGCGCGGCAGGAACGGGGCGCCGAAGCAAGTACTGAACGTGGCTTGGGGTTCGCGGCCCAGGCCCTTCTCGGTGCCGGCGACCTTGGCGGTGTAGCCGGACAGGAAGTGATACATCGCCTGGGCGCTGCTGAGCTTGCTGATCGGCGGCAGCACGCCGAATGCGTCGGCGGTCAGCATCACGACGTTGCGCGGCTGGCCGCCGCGGCCGGACAGGTCGCAATTGGGAATGAACTCGATCGGATAACACGACCGGGTGTTCTCGGTCAGCGACCCATCTGTCAGGTCGAGCTGACCGTGGGCGTCCGCCACGACGTTCTCCAGAACGGTGCCGAAGCGGTGGGTGGCGGCGTAGATCTCGGGCTCGGCCTTAGCGTTGAGGTTGATCACCTTGGCGTAGCAGCCGCCCTCGAAGTTGAACACGCCATTCGGGCCCCAGCCGTGCTCGTCGTCGCCGATCAGAGGGCGATTGGGATCGGACGACAGCGTCGTCTTGCCGGTGCCGGACAGGCCAAAGAACACCGCGACCTCACCCGGCGTGCCGTCCGCAGTGCGGCTGATGTTGGCAGAGCAGTGCATGGGGAGCACGCCCTCGGCCGGCAGCTTCCAATTCATGATGCCGAAGATCGACTTCTTGATCTCGCCGCCATACTCGCTGCCGGCGATTACGATAACGCGTTGGGCCACGGACACGGCGATCGCAGTGGTCGAGCGCACGCCGTCAACAGCCGGGTCGGCCTGGAAGTTGGGGGCGTGCAGGATGACATAGTCCGGCTCGAAGCCAGCGAGCTCCGAGGGATCAGGGCGTATGAACATGTTGCGGGCGAACAGGGTGTGCCAAGCCTCGGTGCTGACGAGGCGGACGCGGACGCGATAGGCGGGGTCGGCGCCGGCGTAGAGGTCCTGGGTGAACAGTTCCCGGCCTTGCAGGTAGGCCTGGACACGGGCCTTCAGCGTGGCGAAGTGCTGCGGCGCCAGCTTCTGGTTGCCATGGCGCCACCATATGTCGACCGAGACCTCGGGTTCGTCGACCATGAACTTGTCGGCGACCGACCGGCCGGTGTGCACGCCCGTTCTCACGATCAGCGCGCCATCGGCCGAGAGCTTACCCTCATTGCGGCGGAGCGCCTGGGTGATGAGTTGCGCTGCCGAGAGATTGGCATATACGGCCGAGCCGGGGAGCACTCCCGTTCCGCCCAAGGCCAACGCAGCATCTGAGGAAGGGGCATTTGGCTGGACGGTCACTTGACATGCTCCCGGGCGCGCCACCATGGGTGGGCGGACAAATTTTCATCACTGAGCAGGGCTATTAGGCGAGGCGTGGTGTATCGTCCAGCGTCGTCTTATGCCAATTCCGTGCGGTATCGGTGAGACGAACCAGCTCCGTCCGGATGCCGCCAGCGTCGGCGACCGGGGCGGACCATGGGACGCGGAGAACGATTTCATCATAAACAAGGTCGCATCCGTCCACGTCGCAGGCCACCATGTGCCACCCCGATCCCTTATTGCCATGCGTGGCGGCGATTAGATCGAGCGCGTCGGCGTGGTCGTCGTTGCAATGGGACAGCACGCTGGTTTCCGCCTCGGCGACCGCTTGGACGGCGGCCGGGTCCCAGGCCAGGTCGGCTTGGCGGAGGCGGGTGGCGCTGGCGAAACCACCGATATAGAGGCCAGCCTTGGGCGCGATGCGCCAGAGCTGGAAATCGGCAAACCCAGCATAGAATGCGGCATAGGGGTGCAGCGCCACCCAGCGCGCCTTGAGCGTGGGATCGGGCTCTGGGGCGGCGATGCCGGTGATGGTCAAGCGCGGGGCGGTCTGCGGGTTGGCCTCGGTTTGCGGCCCGGCGACCATGATGGCGCAGCGAGGCTCCGTCCGCAGATGGCGCGTGTGCTCAGATAGGCCAGACAGCAGCAGCAGCACGGCGCCGTCGGGCGCGGTGGCCGGGGTTACGAGGGATGCGAATGGCTGGCCATCGCCGGTCGTAGCCAGCGTTCCGGCCCGGGCGGCACGGAGCAGGGCCCGAGCGTCAGGGATCGGGGTCGTCGTAGGCTCGTTGTTCGTCGACATTGATTTCAGTGCTCCCTGCATTCTGCCACAATTCACTCCCACATGGAGTTGACACGCCGGGCGTCCACTGCCGTCCGGCCAACGAAGGCAGCGAGTGTATGAAGCAAACGATCGCGCTGGTCGATGACGACCGCAATATCCTGACTTCGGTTTCGATGACGCTGGAGCAGGAGGGTTTTCTCGTCCGCACCTATACGGACGGCGAGAGCGCGTTGCAGGGCCTGATCGCCAAGCCGGCGGACCTGGCAGTGCTGGATATCAAGATGCCGCGGATGGACGGAATGGAACTGCTGCAGCGGCTGCGAACACGAAGTCAGATGCCAGTCATTTTCCTGACCAGCAAGGATGAGGAGGTCGATGAGCTTATGGGCCTTCGACTTGGCGCTGACGATTACATTACGAAGCCATTCAGCCAACGCCTATTGATCGAGCGCATTCGCGCGCTGCTGCGCCGCAACGAAACCAGTCGGGCCGAGGGATCTGGCGCAGCGCCGGGTGGGGTGATGGTGCGGGGCAAGCTGACGCTCGACGAGACGAAGCATCAATGCACGTGGCAGGACAGGGATATCCAGCTGACCGTGACGGAGTTCCTGTTGGTCAAGGCGCTAGCGGCACGGCCGGGCATGGTGAAGTCGCGGGATCAGCTGATCGACGCTGCGTATGGGGAGAACATCTATGTCGACGACCGCACGATCGACAGCCACATAAAGCGGGTTCGCAAGAAGTTTCGGACCACGGATGACAGCTTCGACCATATCGAGACGCTGTATGGCATTGGCTACCGTTACAAGAATCAATGAGCGGTGACGGCCAGGGATGCCTGACAGCGGTATTCTGCCGGCGGCTCCGGCCGCCAGCGTAGTTCCCAGGACCCGGCGGCGGTGGGTATCTCCGCTGCTGCGCCGGATTTTGCTCGTCAATGCGTTGCCGCTGGCGCTGTTGGTGGCGGCATTGCTCTACCTGGACCAGTATCAGAATGGATTGTTGGAGGCCGAGGTCCAGGCCTTGCGGGAGCAGGCGCGTATCTATGCCGGCGCGCTCGGTGAGAGTGCCGTGCGCGAGCAGAATCCGGATGATCCAACTTTGCAGCCCGATCTAGCTCGGCCGTTGCTTCGGCGCCTTACGGAGCCAACGCCGAATGCACAGGCGCGCCTTTATGCTCCGGATGGGCAGTTGATTGCGGACAGCCGGGTTCGGGAGGGGGTCGGTGGCGCCGTTGTCACGGAGCCGCTGCCGCCCGCTGCCATTCGAAGCCCAATCATGGACACGGTCGGCGCGGTATACGACAAACTGATGTCAGTGTTGCCGCGCAAATCACAGGGACCATTCGTCGAGGTCAGTCCGAATGGCGCCGGTATCGATTGGCAGCCGAATGTCAAAGAGGAGCTGCGCATGACCGGCTCCAATTTGGGACGTGAGATGGCGCCCTATATTCGGCGCACCCAAGAGGATCGGCTGCTGGTGACTGTAGCCGAGCCTGTCATGCGGAACCGGAACACCGTCGGCATTGTTCTGCTGACCCGGGAGGCGCGAGAGGTCGACGATAGCCTTCTAACGGTTCGGATGAGCATCCTGGGACTTTTTGCCCTCGCCTTGGTGCTGACGGTGGCGCTGTCTTGGTATCTGTCGCTGACGATCGCACGACCAATTCTAAGGCTCGCTGGCGCCGCCCATGAAATGCGGGAGGGTCGCGGTCGATCGGGGACCGTCCCGCAGCAGCTGCTGCGGCGCACGGACGAGGTGGGCGAGTTGGCCCACGCGCTGACGGAAAGTGCGGCTGCGCTATGGGCGCGCATGGATGCGACGGAGCGATTTGCTGCTGATGTCGCGCACGAGATCAAGAACCCGCTCAGCAGCATCCGAAGTGCGATCGAGACATTGCGACGGATTGAGGATCCGCACCAGCAGCGACGCCTGCTGGCGATCATCTCCGAGGATGTGATCCGCTTGGACCGGCTGATCAGCGATATCAGCGACGCAAGCCGTGTCGATGCTGAGTTGTCGAGGACGGCGACGGAGCCGCTTGATGTCGGGTCTATCCTGGCGATACTCGCCGAAATCCATGAGGCGACACGGGTGGACGGTGAGCCAATCATCAGATTGGATGTGCCTGAAACGCCATTGCTGGTACAGGCGGTGGAGGGACGCCTTGTGCAGGTTTTGCGTAACCTGATTGGGAATGCTCGTAGCTTTTCCCCGGGAAATGGGACCATCCTCCTGCAGGCGCGAGAGACAGGCACGATGGTTGAGATCAGTGTGGCAGATGATGGTCCTGGAATACCTCAAGCCAGGTTGGAGCACGTGTTTGAGAGGTTTTACTCTGAGCGGCCGATTGGTGAACAGTTTGGGCAGCATTCCGGCTTGGGATTGTCGATCAGCCGACAAATTGTTGAAGCGCTGAAAGGCCGCATTGCGGCGGAGAACAGACTCGACAATATGGGTCGGGTCGTCGGGGCGCGCTTTATCGTGTGCCTTCCGCGGGCATAGCTCGACGTGTTTCACGTGAAACACTCGCTTCAGTGCGAAGCGACAGAGCCCGCAGCAATCCTATGTGCGTCAATGATAATCGCTTCCATTTGGCTTTGATCCAGGCCACACAGCGACTATCATGCAGATCCACGCAAGTTGCGCCTCCCGTGAGGGACACGGTGTGTTGCTATTAGGGCGGTCAGGAGTGGGAAAATCCGACCTACTGCTGCGCTTGCTCGATCGTGGGTTTGGGCTAGTCGCGGATGACCAAGTTTACATCAAAGACGGGTTTGCGAGCGCTCCGGCAGTTCTGGCGGGCTTGCTAGAGGTGCACGGGCTCGGCATTGTAAAATTGCCGTTTGTTCCTTGTGCCCGATTGGCGCTCGCGGTTGAACTCGCGCCCGCACCGCGGATGCCGAGCCCTGTTCAGCACACTGTCACAGGACTGCCTCTCGTCTTAATAGACCCAGCACTGTGCTCTGCCCCCCTTCGAGTGGCCCTGGCGCTTGATTGCGCCCTACAGCGGACTAACCAAATCGCTGGAGCTTTTGCATGACGAAACTGCGTGTCGTTTTGGTGAGCGGGCTCTCCGGTGCAGGTAAAGCGTCCATACTGCGCGCGTTAGAGGATCTTGGATACGAGGCGGTCGACAATCCGCCGCTGACCATGGTCTCGGATGTCGTCACTCGTAGCGAGCGCCCGCTCGCCATCGGTCTTGACGCACGTAGCCGAGGTTTTGACCCGGACCTAGTCCTCGCCACGCTTGCCACTCTCGCGCAAAACCCGGCGTTGCGACCCGAGCTTGTCTATGCTTGGGCTGATGAGACAGCGTTGCTCCGCCGTTTCACCGAAACTCGCCGCCGGCATCCTTTGGCGCCTCAGGGCCGGGTTGTAGATGGTATTGCTGAGGAAGCTGCATTGACACAGCCGCTTCGCGATGGGGCGGATTTGGTAATTGACACCTCTGATCTACCACTTGCCGAACTGCGTAAGATCATCGAGGCTCGTTTCCGTCCCGAGCTCCTGAGTGGCGCAAAACAGCCCGGTTTGGTTGTGTCGTTAATCTCGTTCGCATTTCCGGCAGGGCTGCCCCGTGAGGCAGACATGGTATTTGATGCGAGATTTCTGCGTAATCCGCATTACGATCCCATATTGCGTCCTGGGACTGGACTAGACGATTCGGTTGCAGCCTATGTTGCGGCGGATGCAGATTTTGCAGGGTTTATTTCCGCTATCAATGAGTTGCTGGTTCTCGTACTTCCGCGCTTCGTACAGGAAGGAAAGAAATATGCAACCCTCGCGATAGGTTGTACGGGTGGCCGGCATCGCTCAGTCCACATTGTTGAAGTCTTGGCGCGTAGCCTACCAACATTAGGCGGCAACGGATTAGAGAAGAAAGAGTGGCAGGTGACTGTGACTCACCGTGAGTTGGAGCGAGAAGGTTTGTTTCAATTCAGCCCTTCGGCGAGAGCACCTGGCGCGGCTACCGGAGAGCAGTACAGCGACGCGAATTGCGTCGATAGCAAGGGAGCTTTAGAGTAAAATAATGATCGGCCTCGTGCTCGTGACCCATGGGCGGCTTGCTGACGAGCTTCGGTTAGCGATGGAGCATGTCGTCGGTGCCCAACGGAATGTTGCAACCGTCTGTATCGGTCCCGATGACGATATAGAAGGTCGACGGGTAGAGATACGTCAAAGTATTGCTCAAGTCGATACCGGTGATGGTGTTGTCTTATTGACAGACATGTTTGGCGGCACTCCAAGCAATCTCGCTATATCGATGATGAGCCGCGAAGGCTTAGAAGTGATATCTGGCGTTAATCTACCGATGCTTGTGAAGCTTGCAAAGGTGCGATCGAGCCAGACACTAGGCGAATGCGTCGATTGCGCGCAAACGGCAGGCCGGAAGTACATCGCCGCCGCGTCACATGTCTTGCCCTCCTGCAAGAAATCCGGCGTATGCGATCGATAAGATGAGTGGTGCCAATATACCGCCACTTAGCAACAGTCCGACACTGGTCACCCGTACGGTTACAGTATCCAACCTGCGCGGGCTGCATGCTCGGGCCGCGGCGAAGTTCGTGACCCTCGCCGAGCGTTATGGTGCGTCGGTGGATGTGATTCGGGATGGGCAGACAGTCTCGGCACGTTCAATCATGGGTTTGATGATGCTCGGGGCGGGACAAGGATCGCAACTTGAATTGCAAGCTGACGGTTGGGACGCCAAGGAGGCGTTGGATGCTCTAGCGTCTCTGGTCGAGGCCGGCTTTAATGAGCGGGACTGAGACGGATAGAGCGGAACTCGCGCAACCGCCCGGGCATAAACCTCAAATGCTCGAGCAACGACTGTTCGGCATTGCGACCTGTGCCGGAGTTGCGATCGGCCCAATATTTCGGACGACTGAGCCTCCTGCTCAGGTTACTCGTCATAAGATTCAGGCTGCGGACACTCAGGCAGAAGTGGCACGGCTTGACGCCGCTATCCTGCAGTCCCGCAAGCAGCTGATAAAGCTGCGGCACCGATTAATTGTGCTGCCGGAGGAGGGGCAGGGCGAGATCGCGCCATTGTTGGATGCCTATATTCAAATGCTCGGTCCGTCACGGCTAGTGCGAGGAGTGCGGAAGCGCATCCAAGAGCGACTCGTATCAGCCGAGACCGCGGTCATGGAGGAGGCAAACGCAATCTCCAATGCGCTTGCGGCATTGTCGACCGAGAATGGAGCCGTCCCGCAACGGCAGGCCGACGAGGTGCGGGAGGTTGGTCGCCGGCTGGTCCGAAATCTCACCCGTGCACCGTTCCGCAGCTTTGCAGGCGCGGTGCAGGGCGCCATTCTAATAGCCGAGAGCCTGCGCCCGGCTGATGCCGCACTGATCAATCCTGCACAGATTGCCGGCGTTGCTACTGAAGAGGGCGGAACTGACGGTCACACCGCGATTCTTCTGCGTGCTCTTGGAATTCCATCTGTGCTTGGCGCGCCCGGTTTGATGGCGGGCGGGCATGCAGGCAGCCTCGCCGTGGTGGACGGCGTCGTTGGCACCATCATTCTAAATCCAGGCCCTGCCAGTCTGTCCGGCGCACGCCGGGCGGTGGCCAGTTTTGCGCGGGACCGGCAGCGGCTGTCACGCTTACGTCGACTGGCCTCGATAACGTTGGATGGAGAGACGGTAAGCCTACAGGCCAATCTGGAATTGCCTGTAGAACTTCCGATGATCGCGCAATCCGGCGCGAGTGGCATCGGTTTATTGCGTAGTGAATTCCTCTTTATGAACCGTGACACGGTTCCAACCGAGGATGAACAAACAGAGACATACCGCAACGTCGTTGAGACGATGGCTGGGGATAGCGTAACGATCCGCGTATTGGATTGGGGCGGCGAGAAGGAAATTGAGGCCCTAGTTACAGCCGGGGTCGTCCCAGAATTGGTGGATACGAACCCGGCGCTCGGCCTGCGGGGAATACGTCTGCTACTTCGGCAGCCTGACCTGTTTGAGACTCAATTGGCCGCTATCTTGCGGGCGGCGCTTGCCGGTCCAATCCGCATACTGTTGCCGATGGTGACCAACGTTGCCGAGGTACGGGCGGCAAAGGTGATATATCATCGTGTTGCCGACCGTCTGCGTCAGCGTGGCGAGCGCATGCCGGCCGTATTGCCGCCGCTTGGAGTTATGATCGAGACGCCAGGTGCCGCGCTCTGTGCCAGCATGCTTGCGACTGAGGCTGAGTTCTTCGCAATCGGCACCAACGACCTTTGTATGTACGCCCTCGCAGTAGATCGGGGCGGGATGGAGGTCGCTGAACTCTATGACCCGTTACATCCTGCGGTGCTGCGGCTCATCCAAATGACCATGGAAGGCGCAGCATGCCATCGTATTCCTGTCTCGGTATGTGGAGAAATGGCGGCTAATCCGGACATGACGCCATTGCTGCTGGGTCTAGGACTACGAAGCTTCAGCACCAATGCTTCAGCTGTGCCGCGTGTGAAGCAGGCAGTCAGAGGAACGACGCTCGATGACTGTCAGCGTTTAACCCGGCTAATTCTGAAAGAGTCAGACCCCGCCCAAACGCGTGATTTACTTCTTAACTACGGTTGTTGACCAGCATACCCTTAGTTTATGCGATTGGATTTATGCCCGCTTAGTTCTGCTCCGGCATCGCGCGAGAGGAGCAAAGAAACGGGCGCAGCAGTCAGGGCTATGCCCGCCACTACGAGGAAGGCTGCTGCGAAGTCCATGGTTATTGGGATAGCGTGCTGAAACAGCAGGGTCGACGCTTCCAATGTGGCAGCGCCTATGGTGATGCCAAGCGTGAGCGAGACCTGCTGGATTGTAGCATAGAGGCTTGTTGCCGCACTCATCTGCCCCCGAGTGACGTCGGCATACGCGATGGTATTGTAAGCGGTGAGCTGCAGGGAACGCAGGAATCCTCCCATAAGCAGGACTGCATAGATCAACAAAACTGGCCAAGCCGGGCTGAATGCGGCACAAGCTCCCAACAGTATCGCGGATAACGCGCCGTTCCACACAAGAGTCGCACGAAAGCCGAACCAGCGTAAGGCGAATTGGGTCGCAGGTTTCATCACTATGGCGCCGAGCGATCCAGCGAATGTAATGAGCCCACTCTGCACTGCACTACGGCCAAATCCCAGTTGCAGCATCAACGGGAGCAAAAATGGCACCGCTCCGACGCCGACCCGGAACAATGATCCGCCAATGACCGAGACGGCGAAGGTCGGTATTCGCATCAGGGTCACGTCCAATAGCGGATCCACTATACGGCGGGCATGCATCCAATAACCCAATAGTCCTGCGGACCCGGCAATTACCGCCCCTCCTGCGATGAAAGGCGAGAGAATGCCTCTGCCTAATGTCTCAAATCCGAACAGAAGACCAGATAGCGCTATACCTGAAAGCAGTAGGCCGACAACATCGAGCCGTTTACGCGCGGATGCCTGAATGTCTTCAATGAAGCGCGTTACCAAAACAATGCCAAGGATGCCGATAGGTATGTTGATGTAGAAAATCCAGCGCCAATCGGCATAGGTTGCGAGAAAACCTCCGAGCGGCGGCCCAATCACAGGCCCAATCAACGCCGGCACCGTCAGCCATGCCATAGCCGCCACCAGTTCCGACTTTGCGACCGACCTCAATAGAACAAGGCGTCCAACCGGAACCATCATGGCGCCACCAATGCCCTGGACTATGCGTGCCCCGACAAGCTCCCATAAGCCCGTCGACTGTCCGCACAGGATGGATCCGACCGTAAATACCGCGATTGCTGCCCGGAATACAGTGCGGGTCCCAAAGCGATCGGCCATCCAGCCACTCACCGGGATGAACACTGCCAGGCTGAGCAGGTAGGAAGTCAACGCCATATTCATGCGCAGCGGGTCGGCGCCGAATGCCTTCGCCATTGCAGGCAGCGCGGTCGCGACCACCGTCCCGTCCAGGTTCTGCATGAATAAAGCACAGGCGACAATCAGCGCAGTTAACCGCGTCCGTGCCGGATTGGGCGTTGGTGCCCCAGCCAGATCCGACAAGGATCAGGGAGTCAGCACGGTACTGCCGGTTGTCTTACGTGCCTCAAGCGCTCGATGTGCCTCGGCGGCATCCTTCAAGGGAAAAGTCTGGTTGACTTTTATCCGCACCGCACCGGCCAATACCGCCTGTATTAGGTCCTGGGCCGACCCTTGCAGGTCCGAACTTGAAGCAGTGTAAGTTGCTAGCGAGGGGCGGGTCAGGAACAAGCTGCCTTTGGCGCCCAGCATGCCAATATCTATCGGAGGAACCGGACCGGACGAGTTACCGAAGCTGACCATCACGCCAAGCGGCGCAAGGCAATCCAGGCTTGGCCCGAATGTATCCTTGCCCACACTGTCATAAACAACCGGCACCATCGCGCCAGCCGTCAGCCGCTTGACCTCCGCTGCGAGTCTGTCGTGGCCAACAATCACGTGCGTAGCGCCATGCTCGCGCGCCAACTGCGCCTTCTCATCCGTCGAGACTACGCCGATCACTGTTGCACCGAGGTGCTTCGCCCATTGGCAAAGAATCAAACCGACACCACCCGCCGCGGCATGGATTAGAACGGTCTCACCGCTTTTGACCGAGTGTGTTCGGCGAAGCAGGTATTGCGCTGTCATACCCTGCAGCATCATGGCTGCAGCAGTCCGGTCGTCGATCCCGTCGGGCAACTTCACCAATCGGTCTGCAGAAATAACCCGGTCGGTCGTATAAGCGCCTATGGGACCAGTCGCGTAAGCAACCCGATCACCAACCGCAATCCCGCTGACATCCGCTCCAATTGCCCGGACAACCCCTGCAGCTTCCATGCCGAGCGTTGCCGGCAAAGACGGAGCTTTATAGAGGCCGCTCCGGAAGTAAACGTCGATATAGTTCAAACCCACAGCGGTGTGGTGGATCAGGACTTCGGCCGGACCAGGCTCGGGAGTCGGCACATCCTCCCACTGCATTGCCTCAGGCCCGCCATAAGCATGGATGCGGATCGCCTTCGTCATCATCATCTCCCTAGAGCGACATCGATTGGGATAACTTCATCCAAATCGTGCTATCGCGTTCCCGCACAATCACCCAGAACGTGTTCACTGCTTTGTCGAACATACTCTAAATTGGCAGCGGCCGGCAATGCGTCATGCAGGACGCGTTTCGAGTTGCAGCAAGTATTGCTTGGTGACGAGTCCCTCGGCGCCGGAGTAACCGCCAATACCATATGTTCCAATTACTCGATGACATGGGATCAGAATTGGAATTGGGTTGCATCGGTTGGCCTGGCCAACAGAACGCGCTCCGCCCCCTGCCATTCGTGCGACATCAAGGTAAGTGGACGTCTTGCCGTATGGAATTGACAACAGGACCTCCCAAACCTGCCGCTGATAGGCCCTTCCTCCGGGTCGTATCGGAAGTTCGAACTGTTGACGTTCGCCGTCTAAGTATTCATGCAGCTGGTCCCGAGCTCGCGTCAGCAGCCCAGACTCGTCTTGGTCACGGCCCCACCCCCAATCAAGGGCGACGATTGCTCCATCCTCTTCTGAAAAGGTCAAAGCGCCAAGTGGGGTGTGCAACGAGAGTTGAGGCAATCAGGTCCTCGAAGGGAAAGTCGGTCAATCGCAATCTCTGTGGCGCGTCTTGTCAAGCAGGATGCGACGTAGCAGCGCCGTCTCAGTCATGCTAGGCCATCCAACATGCTCCGCCGCGCAATACCAGCTACTCAGGCCGTGTTAGGTGTCACGGGGCGAAGGCGGACACTACCGACTGACGATAATCACACCAAGACGCTGGAGAATGTTTCACGTGAAACATTAGAGCAGTTAGACGCCTATGTCGGACTAATCCAAAAGTGGACTAAATCGATTAGCCTCATATCCAAAGGTGATTACGAAATCATATGGTCCCGTCATGTGCTAGACAGTCTCCGTCTCACGCCCCTAATCCCTCAGGATGCAACACGTGGCATAGACCTCGGCTCGGGCGCCGGCTTTCCTGGCATAATCCTAGCGCTGGTAACAGGACTCCCTTTTGATCTCATCGAGGCTGACCAGCGTAAGGCGGCTTTCCTTATTGAGGCCCAGCGCGTGACAGGTGCCCCCGTGCAAATTCATTGCGCCCGCATTGAGGACCTTCGCCTTCCACCGGGAGCACTGGTTACCGCACGGGCACTCGCCCCACTTACGACGCTTCTTGCCTATGCACATCCATTACTCCTGCCTGAAGGTGTCGCCCTGTTTCCGAAAGGAGCACGCGCCACGCAAGAAATCGCCGAGGCGAGGCGGCACTGGCGCATGCGGGTCAACCGGTTTGACGACCCGCAGCAGCCCGAGTCGACAATTCTCGCCATAACCGATCTGACCCATGCTTGATCACCCAGGCGGTCAAGATACACCTGCTGCAAAATTTCGGACTGCCGGTCCACGGATCCTAGCCATTGCAAACCAAAAAGGGGGGGTCGGCAAAACTACCACGGCTATCAATTTAGCGACGGCTCTTGCGGCGGCTGGTGAGCAAGTCTTGCTGATCGACCTCGACCCACAGGGCAATGCCTCGACCGGACTCGGAGTCGACCGGTCTAAACGAGGACGTGGGACCTATGCTGCGATCACCGGCCACCAGAGCATCGCAGCAACCTCTATGATGACCAACATCCCCAACCTGAGCTTAGTACCCGCGGATGCCGAACTCGCCGGCGCCGAAGTCGAACTCGCTAGCTCGGATATGCGCGAATACAAGCTTCAACGCGCACTTGGCTCCGATGCCGACCACCACAGCTTCGTGCTGATCGATTGTCCACCAAGCCTCGGTCTGCTCACCATCAACGGCCTGGTGGCCGCCGACGCCGTTTTGGTTCCTTTGCAATGTGAATTTTTCGCCTTAGAAGGGATCAGCCAGTTCGTCCAAACAATCGAGCGTGTCCAACGGCATCTCAACCCGAAGCTCATCCTGCAGGGTATTGTACTAACCATGTTTGATCGCCGAAATAATCTGTCGGAACTCGTCGCTGCCGACGTCCGCAGCTTCTTCGGTGAGCGCGTCTATGAAACCGTCATCCCACGCAATGTACGCGTCTCCGAGGCGCCCAGCCATGGCAAGCCTGTTATGCTCTACGACTTCCGCTCTCCAGGCGCCCAGGCCTATCTACGTCTTGCCGCTGAAGTATTGCGCCGTGAGCGCGCTCGATCATGACGACGCGCGACGCGGCGCCGCGTCTTGGTCGCGGTTTAGCAGCCCTGTTCGGCGACGCCTCGTCCACCACTGGCTCGGATTTCACGCCGCGCGCAACCCTGCCTGTCGAGGTGCTGGAACCTGGGCCGTTCCAGCCTCGCACTGCCATGGACCCGGCACGATTAGCGGAGCTTATCGAGTCTGTCAGGCAGCAGGGCATACTTCAGCCCATCCTGGTCCGTCCGCATCCCACTGCGCCAGGCCGATACCAAATTATTGCCGGCGAGCGCCGATGGCGGGCTGCACAAGCCGTCGGCCTGCACGACGCTCCAGTTCTGGTCCGCAAGCTGTCCGACACGGACGCCATGGCGGCGTCGCTCGTCGAAAATCTACAGCGCCAGGACTTGGATCCAATCGAGGAGGCGCAAGCCTATAAGCGCCTAATCGGTGAGTTCGGCCTGACACAGGACCAACTCGGCGGGCTGGTAGGAAAGTCTCGCAGCCACGTCGCCAACACGGTCCGCTTGCTGCAACTGCCAGGCGGCGTCCAGGCTCACGTGCAATCAGGAGGGCTTTCGGCCGGGCACGCCCGCGCACTGCTCGCCCATCCCTCGCCCGAGATGGCGGCGCGCACGGTCATGGCACGAGGGCTAAACGTGCGCCAAACCGAAACCTTTACCCAGCGCAGCCTGCAACCGCCTGCGCCAGCTAAATCGGTCCATTCCAAAGATCAGCAGCCCAAAGATCGAGAGATTGCGGCACTTGAGCGCGACCTGATGACCCGTCTTGGCTTAGTTGTGCAAATCGACACCGCTGGGACGGCTGGAAGCATACGCATCCAATTCCAAACATTGGATCAGTTGGATGGGGTTCTGGCACTGCTCAGGCGTGATTGACCCGAACGAGAGACACTTCAGCAAGCCTACATCCTCGCCCGCGTCGTCGCCCCCTGCCGTGCCAGGCCGAGCAGCATCCGCCGCACCAGCAGCGTGTCCAACGCCCCCGTCTGCTTGCACGCCAGCTCGACCCGCCGCGCCTCGTTCATAGCCTGCAGTAGCTTCTCTGCGTTCCATAACTGCAGGGCTTCGCTGAATGGTCCCACACGCTTAAAAAACACGGGCGGCCGCAGCGCCCGGACTGCATCGGCAACGGACAGCCCGCTCGCCACGTGTCCGAACGCCACGTGCATCTTCCCTAAATGCGCCAGCACGCCCCGAGTGATCGCAACAGGCGCCATGCCCTCGGCCAAGGTGCGTTCGATCGACACGTCCGCCTGCGCTATGTCCCCCGCCACCGCTGCAAACACCGCATCGTCGAACGAAACCGCTGCGAGGTCGCCCACGCAGGCCCGCACTGCCGCCAAATCGAGCCGCCGCTCCACGCCGGCATACAAGACGAGTTTTTCCACCTCACCACGGGTCGAACCACGATCGTTGCCTATATGGTCGAGCAGCCATCGCATCGCATCCGCGTCCAGTCGCACGCCGGCCGCACCGAGCCCGCCCTCGATTGCGTCCTGCAACGCTTTTCCCTCCTCCGGGTAGCACGCGATCGCCGCACCGTTCTCCATGCCCTCAATAAGCGCGCGCAGCTTGGACCGGCCGGGCAATGCCCCCGACTCCAAGACAACGAGACTGTCTCCAGGGCCCTCTGCCACCTGCTTTACGATCGTCGCCAAGCCGTCGCCAGCGTCGCGCACCCGGATCACGCGCCGCCCGCCCACCATGGCGATCGCCGTAGCCTCCTCCATCAAACGCGGATGATCCTCGCGGGACAGCCACGCGACACGGAACGGATCGTCGCGTTGTCCCGTCACCGCCTGGGTCAGCGCATTGGCCCGATGGCGCACCATGCCTTCGTCATCGCCATGCAGCAGCACGATGCGCGCGGCGCCGGGTTCCCGCAGGAATGCCGAGGCCCGCCGGGCATCCAGCTTCATCCCGCCGCTGCCGTCGCCCGATGCAGGAAAAACGATCCGACCTGCAGCGTGATCTGATCCGCAAGGGTCGCCGCTACCCGGCGAACCGCCGTCTCACTCTCCAGATCGGCCGCAAAGAATTGCTGATTGATGATGTTGTAGCCGTCAAGCACCCGACTGCTACCTTGCGCCAATACGGGTCGCTCCAGTGACAGCGTCCGCAGAACCCACGGTGCCGACCCAATCAGCCGCACCCGGGATGAGGAGCTGTCGCGCTGTATCGCGATCGCTTCGGAGCTGATTACGATGGACGCGGTCAGCTCATACTTCTTCGCCGTGCCGGTGCCGCTTCCCTCGAACCGTTGCTGCAGGGCCTGGCGCAGCAACTGGCCTGATCGCTCCGGAAAAACCGGAACAAAGACCGCCGCCATCTCGGCCGATGCCGGACCCGCCATGCCCGAACCTGCCGGCGCGTAAAGCGGCCGGAACCCGCACCCGGCAAGCGTCGCGCAACCACCGAGCAGCGTCGCGCGACGTCCAAGCGAGCGCGGTCCAACGCTCATGCTAGCCCGCCACCACGAAATTTACGATCCGATCCGGCACGTGGACGCGCTTGATGATGCGACGCCCCTCGAGCAGCCGCGCGACGTTTGGATCGGCCTCCGCCGCAGCGATGGCCGTCGCCGCGTCCGAACCCGGCGGCAGCGCCACCGTCGCGCGCAGCTTGCCCATCACCTGCACCGCTAGCGTGACGGTCTCGACCGCGACGAGCGTCGGATCAGCCTCCGGCCATGGCTGGTCGCACAGCAGGGTGGGGCGTTCCGGATCGAGCATGGACTGCACCTCCTCCGCCAAATGCGGCGCCATCGGGGCCATGAGCCGCGCCATCATCGCAATGGCCTCATGGCGGGCCCATGCTAAGCCGTCTACTCCGGCCGCAGCCGCGCGCTCCGCCTCACCGATCGCCGACGCCAACTCGTAAAGCCGCGCCACCGCGATATTGAAGGCGAAAGTCTCGAACGCCTCGGTCACGGCTGCTATCGCCCGGTGGGTCGCGCGGCGCAGCGTCGTCGCAGCCGGTCCAATCGCATCCGACGCCGGAGGGCACGGAACCTGCGATACGCTGACCGCCAGGCGATGTATCCGCTGGATGAACCGTGACGCGCCGGCGACTCCGTTCTCGGTCCACTGGATATCCCGGTCCGGCGGATTATCAGACAGGATGAACCATCGCGCCGTATCGGCTCCGAAGCGGGCGATGATCTCCGCTGGGTCGACGGTGTTGCGCTTCGACTTCGACATTGCCTCGATCCGGCCTACCTCGACCGCTTCCTGCGTCGTCAGGTGCAGCGCCGTGCCGTCCGGCCGGCGCTCGACCTCCTCCGGATACAGCCAGCGTCCGTCGGCGCCCTTATAGCTTTCATGCGTGACCATCCCCTGGGTGAACAGCCCGGCAAACGGTTCGGCCAGCCCAACATATCCGGTGGCCTGCATCGCCCGGGTGAAGAAGCGCGAATAGAGCAGATGCAGGATCGCGTGCTCGACGCCGCCAATATACTGGTCGACCGGTAGCCAATGATCCGCCGCCGCGCGCACCACCGGCACCTCCGCATCCGGATTGCAGAACCGGGCGAAATACCACGAGCTGTCCACGAAGGTGTCGAACGTGTCGGTTTCCCGTTCGGCCGCGGAGCCGCAGCGCGGACAGGCAACGTGCTTCCAGGTCGGATGGTGGTCCAGCGGGTTGCCAGGCCGGTCGAACGTCACGTCCTCCGGCAGCCGCACCGGCAGGTCCGCATCCGGCACCGGAACCACGCCGCAGGCCCCGCAGTGAATGACCGGGATCGGGCATCCCCAATAGCGCTGACGGCTTACCCCCCAATCCCGCATGCGCCAATTCACGACGCCTGTTCCGGCGCCGGCACGCTCCAGCGCGTCGATCGCGGAACGCTTGGCGCTTACGGTGTCCAGCCCGTCCAGGAAGCCCGAGTTGATCATCTTTCCGGGGCCGTCATAGGCGTCGGCGCCAACGACGAAGCGATCCGCCATTTCGCCAGGCGGCAGCACGACGGCCGGAGTTGCCAAGCCATACTTGCGGGCAAAGTCCAAGTCCCGCTGGTCACCCGCCGGGCAGCCGAAGATAGCGCCCGTCCCATACTCCATCAGCACGAAGTTCGCGATCCAAACCGGAAAGGTCTCGCCCGGCATCAACGGATGCCCAACCCGCAGGCCTGTATCGAGCCCTCGCTTTTCCGCGGTCTCGATCACCGCCTCGCTGGTTCCCATGCTGCGGCATTGCGCAACGAATGCGGCGGCGGCAGGGTCGCTCGCAGCCACGGCCGCCGACACCGGATGCTCGGGCGCCAGTGCCACGAACGACATACCAAACAGTGTATCGGGCCGGGTCGTGAACACCTCAATCACGTCGATTTCGTTCGTAACCCCGGCCTGGGCCGTTAGGGGAAAGCGGACCCTGGCGCCCTCGCTCCGCCCGATCCACCGGGCTTGCATGGTCCGTACGCGATCGGGCCAGCGGTCCAACCCGTCAAGCGCCTCCAGCAGGTCCGGGGCATACTGGGTAATGCGCAGGGACCATTGGGAGAGCTGCCGCTTCTCGACCATGGCGCCCGAACGCCAGCCCCGTCCGTCGATGACCTGCTCGTTGGCCAGCACGGTGCCGTCCACCGGGTCCCAGTTGACCCAGCTCATTCTGCGCTCGGCGAGCCCCGCCTGCAGCATGTCCAAGAAAAGCTTCTGCTGGTGGCCGTAGTACTCGGGCTCGCAGGTGGCGAACTCACGCGACCAATCGATCGAGAGGCCCATCCGCTGCAGCTCGGTGCGCATCGCCGCGATATTGGCCCGCGTCCACTCGACCGGATGCACGCCCCGCTCCCGCGCGGCGTTCTCCGCTGGCAGCCCGAATGCGTCCCAGCCCATCGGGTGCAGCACCGAATGCCCGCGGGAGCGTTTGTAGCGCGCCACAACGTCACCCAGCGTATAGTTGCGGACATGGCCCATATGGATCTTCCCGCTCGGATACGGGAACATCTCAAGGACGTAATACTTCGGTTTGCCGTCCGTGGGCAGGTCAGCCACGCGGAAGCACCCGGCCTCGTCCCATGCTTTTTGCCAGCGCGGCTCAGCGGCCTGGAAATCGTAACTTGAAGCCGTCTCTGGATTTGCCGAAGCCGAGGTATCGTTCATTTTGGGCGCAGCCTGCAATAAATAACCGCGTCCTGTATCGTCCAAGCTCGCCTACGCGGCAACCTGCGGCTTGTTATGAACCCGCCACTTGCGACCGGAGCTCCCGTGCGCGGGCCAGCACCTTGTTCTCGATCTCGCTCGTCGTCGTCGCGCTGACCGGCGCGTCGACCCACTGCCCACCCTGCGCGACCTGCCGGAACAGCGAGAGCCTGATGCCGTCTGCGCGGAGCTGACGCCCGAGGATGTAGGCGGTCGCCTTGAACCGCTCCCCGCTTCCGGCCGGCGGCTGATACCAATCGGTGATGATGACGCCTCCAAACGGGTCTGCTGAGGCTAAAGGCATGAACGCCAGCGTATCCAGCGCACCGCGCCAAAGATAGGCATTGACCCCTAGCGCACCCCCGCCGTCCGACTGCGTATTGCTATTAACGCCCTTGCCGATGCCGATGGCGAGGCCTTGGTCGCCAAACAGCTTGCCCTGCTCGCCACCCTTGGTGCGGTAGTCCTGATATTCGTCATCGGCGACAGGACGCAGCTTTGCCGGGCCGCAAGCTGCCAGGCCCAGCACTGCAATCAGGGCAACGACTATGGTGGACGTCCGGTGCGACATGGGGAACCTATCCGTGTAAGGGCGTTGCTTGCGCCGCGCTGTCATACTCCGGCGATGGTGCCGCGCCAAGCGAGCCGGCAACGAAGCCCAGAGAGCGAACTCCAGAGATCGTGCCCTGAAACGCAGAAGGGGCGGTGGTTGCCCACCGCCCCCTCCGATCCCGTGATACTTAGGCGTTTACCAGCTGAAGGACGTGCCGACGCCGAAGATCTGCGACGTCACCTTGTTGTTGAAAGCGTTGCCGCGCGGAGCCGTTGCGCTCACGCCCTGACCGGTGATGAAGTTGTAGCCAGCCTGCTTGCGCTCGTTGTAATCGTACGAGACGAAGATCGACAGGCCCGGCGCCAGCGAGTAGGTGCCGCCCGCAGCGATACCCTGCTCGCGGCGCTTACGGCCGAAGAAGGCGTTGCCGGTGTCACCCGCGCTCTCGTAGTTCAGGTAGTGCGCGCCGACGACGACTGGACCAATCGTGTAGGATGCACCGAACAGGATGGCCTCAGCAGAGGGAAGGCCCTTCGGAACCAGCGACCACTGGCCGTTGAAACGGCCAAACTGATACTTGCCGCCGACGCTGAACCCGCCATAGGTCAGTGCGACGCCGAAGTCGCCAACGTTCAGGCCGTCGTAGTTCGGACGGACACCGCCTGTGCCAAGCGGGTTATTGGTGAACGCGACGCCGGAGTTGTCCAGGACGTGCCCACCACCGATGTAGCCGCCGGTGGCCGCGATGCCGAAGCCGCCGAACGTGCCGCGGTAGCGCAGCAGCGCATCCACGGTGTTGCGGCGACGGCCGCTTTCGGCGTTGTTTGGCGATGACGAGAGCCGGTCACAGCCTGGGCCGGATACGCCTTGGCCGTTCGCGCCGGTGGCCTGCGTGAAGGAGCCCGCCGGGTTGACGAAATTGGCGCCGACGCCGCTGCCAGCACCACAGCCGCTGCCGAGGACGACGTTACCGGTGTTCGGTTCATACGACACGCCGAAGTCGAGGCCATAGAGCTGGGGCGACAGGTAGATCGCCTTGGTCGTCGTGTAGTAGTTGCCGACGTCGGCAAACGGCCAGGTCACCTGGAGCGGCCCCGAAAGCTCGGCGTTAACGTCGCCGTTCAGGCCGCCGTCGTTGAAGTTTTCGAAGTTGCCCGTCATGTACAGGCTGCTCGGCTGGTCAGTCGAGCCCAGGCGGATCGTGCCGAGCTGGTCGGTGCCGATGTAGCCCCACTCACGCCGGAAATATAGCGCGCTACGGGCGCGGTTCTGCTGCGAGATGCCGCCGAACTGGCCGCCGCCGGCGCCGGAGGAGTTGTCCTGCCGGATTTCAAGGCTGGCGCCGTACTTCAGGCCGTTCGCGGCGACGCCGTCGAAGCCCGGATACAGTCGAGCGTAGTTGCCGAACTTGTAGTTGGCCTGCTTGTTGGTGCCGAGAGCCGTACCCTGGCCAGCAGCATTCACGTTGCCGGTGGGGGTGCCGGACGCATTGTTGTCCGAGTTTTTGTCAGATATGACGGAACCGTAGAACCGGAAACGGCCGTTCAAACGAACGGTAACGGTGCCCGGTGTCGGAAACGCCTGGGCGTATGCCTCGGTGGCCACTCCCACCGACGCGCCCAGTGCGGCCACGGTGGCCAGCAGGAGCTTACGCATAAAACTTCTCCTCAAAATGCCGGTTCCCGGCAGAGATTCAGGGCTTGGCCTTTTTTACCAGATAACCGCCTGAGCGGGTCACGAGCAAGCACAGCCAGACCTGAAAACACTATTGCCGGGCTGACCCATTTGCCGCAATCGCTTGATCGCTCGACTTATGGTAATTGCGGAACACTGTGGCCGCTAGGCAACAAGGGTCCGCGGCCACCGCTATCAAGGCGCCGATCGCGCCGACGCCACGGCACCAGCGCGGCAGGCGGCGCGCCGTGCGGCCCTCCATGCCCCCCAATGCCATGCTTCTGCCGCGCGCAAGCCGGGTCAGCGCCGCCCAGCGTACGACGCCGAGCGCCGGGGCGCCGGGATGGCTTTGGGTGGGCAGCGCTGGCGACAGGAACACAGCGTCCGCCCCCATTCTTTTTGCCCGGCGCATGTCGGCCGCCGAATGGGCGGAGCTGGTGACCAGCGCCGCCGGTCTCCGCAATAGCCTCGACCCTCGATTTGCCGGGCGTCCACCACGGAGGTGCACGCCGGCGCCGACCGCCGCTGCAAGGCGGGCGTCTCCAGCGACCACCAGCGGGATCCCCAGCGTTCGGCACTGCTGCGCCACCGCCTTGGCCAATGCGGCGCGGCCGGCGACGCCATCGTGACGGAACACGACGCCGCATAGCCGCCGGGGCAGGGCGGCGATCGCAGCCCGCGGATCGGGCAGGCGCAGCGCATCGGTGAACAGCCATAGCGGCGGCAGGTCGCGTCCTGGCAGACCGAGCCGGCGCTGCCGCGCCTTGACCTCGCGCGCCCACGTGACAAGCCTATGATCCATGCAAACCTCCGAACCTGCCCCCTCTGCATCTGCCCCTTCTGAATCTGCCCGGGCCGCAACCACCGTGTCCGACCGTCTGCACCAGGTCCAGGCCCGCATCGCTGAGGCTGCCACGCGGGCCGGGCGCCCTCCAGGTTCCGTCACGCTCGTCGCGGTGTCCAAGACCCATCCCGTCGAGGCAATCCGGGAGGCCATCGACGCCGGCCAGGCCGTATTCGGCGAGAACCGCGTGCAGGAGGCTACAGCCAAGTTCCCCAGCCTGCGCGCGACGCATTCGAATATTGCGCTGCATCTGATCGGCGGCTTGCAAACCAACAAGGTCCGCGACGCCGTGCGCCTGGCCGACGTGATCGAGAGCCTCGATCGCCCGCGCCTGGCCGACGCCCTGGCCGAGGCGGCCAGCAAGGAGGGCCGCCTGCCCCGCCTGCTCATTCAGGTGAACGTCGGCGACGAGCCGCAGAAAGCCGGCGTGCTCCGGGCCGACGCGGACGCCTTCATCCGGGACTGCCGCGCGCGCTTCGGCGACGCCCTCGCCGGCCTGATGTGCATTCCCCCAGCCGAGGGCGACCCGGCGCCGCATTTCGCCTGGCTCGCCGCCTGCGCCGCGCATCATGGGCTGGCGACGGTCTCGATGGGCATGTCCGGCGACTACGAGTGCGCCATCGCTCATGGCGCCACCCATGTCCGCGTGGGCAGCGCCATCTTCGGCGCCCGGGCTACCGCGGCTTGACGGCGGCAACACGCAGCGCGGCTACCGGAAATCCCGGGTCGGCACCTTTATGCCGGGATTGAGGACGCCCGGGCCGAGCCGCAGGTCCGGGACGTAGATATCCTGGGCCTCGTCCTGCTCGCCGACGCTGCGCAGCAGGTCCGACAGGTCCTCCAGCCGGTCGGTGATCACGTGGACCACCTCGCCCTCGCGCTGCACCCGGCCATGGCAGGCGATCATGCCGGCCGACAGCACAAGCCGGCGCTGCTTGAGGAACCGGTCGGGCCAGAGGATCAGGTTCGCCACCCCCGTCTCGTCCTCGATCGTAAGGAACATGACGCCCTTGGCCGAACCGGGCTTCTGCCGTACCAGCACGATCCCCGGCACTGCCACTGTTTGACCGTCGCGGAGGTAGGCAAGATCGCCGCACGCGACCATCCCCCGATCCCGCAGCGTCGCCCGCAGGAACGCGACAGGATGCGAACGGAGGCTCAGCCCGACGCTCCGGTAATCCTCGACCACCTCCCGGCCCTCCCGCATCGGCACGAGCAGGGCCGGCGCCTCGACCAGCTCCGGCCTTGGCGGCCCGGCAGCGTCGGCTGCGGCGAATAGCGGCAGCACGCTGCCGGCCAGCCCCCGCACTTGCCAGAGCGCCTGGCGCCGGCCGAGGCCGATGCACCGGAAAGCGTCCGCATCTGCCAGCCGCTCCAGCGCCGCCGCTGGGATGCCCGCCCGCCGCCAGACTTCTTCAACATAGCGATAGGGTTCGGCGCCACGATGCGCGACCAGCTGCCCCGCATGGTGGTTCTCCAACCCCTTCACCGTCCGGAAACCCAGCCGCACCGCAAGGCCTTGATGCTCATCCGGCCGCTGCTCGAGCATGCAATCCCAGCGCGATGCGTTGACGCAAACGGGCCGGACCTCCACCCCATGCTCACGCGCGTCCCGCACCACCTGGGCCGGGGCGTAGAACCCCATCGGCTGGCTGTTCAGCAGCGCGGCGCAGAACACATCCGGGTGGTGGCACTTCATCCAGGCGCTGGCATAGGCGATCAGCGCGAACGAGGCGGCGTGGCTTTCCGGGAAGCCGTAGCTGCCGAAGCCCTCCAATTGCGAGAAGGTCCGCTCGGCAAAGGCGCGCTCGTAGCCGCGCTCGACCATGCCGCCGATCAGCTTGTCGCGGAACTGCGACACGCCGCCGGTGACCTTGAACGTCGCCATCGACCGGCGCAGCTGGTCCGCCTCGCCCGGGGTGAACCCGGCGCAGTGGATGGCGACCTGCATCGCCTGCTCTTGGAACAGCGGCACGCCGAGCGTCTTGCCCAGCACGCGGCGCAGCTCCTCCTTGGGGTAGTCGACGGGCTCCTTGTCCTCGCGGCGGCGCAGGTAGGGATGCACCATGTCGCCCTGGATCGGGCCGGGCCGCACGATCGCCACCTGCACCACAAGATCATAGAACGTGGTGGGCTTGAGCCGGGGCAGCATCGCCATCTGCGCCCGGCTCTCGATCTGGAAGGTGCCGACCGTGTCGGCGCGGCGGATCATGGCGTAGGTCGCCGGGTCCTCGGCCGGGATCGTGGCGATGTCCAGGGACGTGCCGTGGTGCCGTTCGATCAGCTCGAAGCCGCGCCGCATGCAGCCGAGCATGCCGAGGCCGAGCACGTCGACCTTCATGAACCTCAGCGCGTCGATGTCGTCCTTGTCCCACTCGATCACCTGGCGGCCGGCCATCGCCGCCGGCACGATCGGCACGAGGTCGTCGAGCCGGTCCTGCGTCAGCACGAAGCCGCCGGGATGGGTGCCGAGCTGGCGCGGGAAGCCGATCAGCTCCTGCGCCAGCTCCAAAGCGAGGCGCAGGCGGCGGTCGCCGAGGTTGAGATGCAGTTCGGCCGCGTGGTCCTCCCCGACGCCGTTCTCCGACCCGCCCCCACCCCAGACCTGCGAGGCGAGCGCCCCGGTGATGTCCTCGGTCAGCCCGAGCACCTTGCCGACGTCGCGTATGGCGCCCCGGGCGCGAAAGCGCATGACGGTGGCGCACAGCGCCGCGCGGTCGCGGCCGTAGCGCTCGTAGACCCACTGGATCACCTCCTCCCGGCGCTCGCTTTCGAAGTCGACGTCGATGTCAGGCGGCTCACGCCGCTCGGCCGAAAGGAACCGTTCGAACAGCAGGCCGGTGCGGACCGGGTCGATCGAGGTGATGCCCAGCGCGTAGCACACGGCGGAGTTGGCGGCGGACCCGCGCCCTTGGCACAGGATGCCCCGGCTCCGCGCGAACCGGACGATGCTGTTCACCGTCAGGAAGTAGGGGGCATATTCGAGCTCGGCGATCAGCCGCAGCTCGTGCTGCAGCTGCCGCTCGACGTCGGGCGGCACGCCATCGGGGTAGCAGAGCGGGATGCTTTCCTGCACCAGCCGCTCCAGGGCCGCTTGCGGCGTCTCGCCGGGCACCTCGCTCTCGTCGGGATACTGGTAGCGCAGCTCGGCTAGGCTGAAGGTGCAGCGGCTGACGATCTCCAGTGTCTGCGCCACCGCTTCTGGATATGGCCTGAACAGTCGCGCCATCTCATCCGGCGACTTGAGGTGCCGGTCGGCGAAGCGCTCGCGGCGAAACCCGGCGTCGTCGATCGTGCAGCCCTCGCGGATGCAGGTGACGACATCCTGCAGGATACGCCGCCCCGGGGTGTGATAGAGCACGTCGCCGGTGACGACGGCTGGCACGCGTGCGGCCTGCGCCAGGTCGGCGAGCTGGCGCAGCCGGACCGCATCCCCCGGCCACCAGCGCAGGCTCAATGCAAGGTAGCAGTGGTCCGTGAACTCCCGCTGCAGCTGGGCCGGCGCCTCACCCAGGGCAGCATCGGCCGCATCCGGCAGCAGCACCGCGATCAGGCCGTCGCCGCCGTCCACGAGGTCCGCCCAGGCGAGATCGCAACCGCGCTTGCCGCCCCTGCCCTTCCCCAAGGTCAGCAACCGGCAGAGCCGGGCATAGGCGGCGCGGTCGGTTGGATAGACCAGCACAGGCAAGCTATCGCTCAGGTCCAACCGGCAGCCGACGATCAGCCGGAGGCCGACCTCCTCGGCCCGCGCATGCGCCCGGGCGATGCCGGCCAGCATACTGTGGTCATTGACGCCGACCGCCGGCAGGCCGAGCGCCTTGGCCGCGACGAACAGCTCCTCGACGTAACTCGCGCCGCGCAGGAAGGAGTAGTTCGTGGTAACCTGCAGCTCGACGTAGCCGGGACCCAAAGGGCCAGGTATGCCGCTCAGTCGCTGTTCGGGTGCCGGTGTCCGCTGGTGGACAGCGCCACGGCGGCGGCACGCTTCATCAGCATTATGTGGAATCAGAAGCGGTATTGAAGGTGCGCATCGGAATGGTGCCTTTCTTGACCGGAGATAGGTTTTCCAGCTGCCGCGGTGTTGGGCCGGCTGGGGTCGCAGTGTCGCGGAGTTTGTCCAGCAGCTGGCCAAGGGCCTGAGTGTCGCTCTCGACGGCAACACGCTCGTCATCGGTGAGGGACACCTGCGCCAGCACATGCTGCATGCCAGCTTTCGCCTCCAATAGCTGAGCGGCGGTGCTATTCTTCGGAGTATAAAAATCGCAGCGGGCGCAAGCCATGCGATGTGGACACTGCTCGAAGAACGTGTAGCCACAGTAACCGTGGCCAAGGTCGTAGTGCTGCCAAGGATGAGCGCCGGCGGCAGCTGTACCGTCTTGGATGGCGCCTCGGTCGATCAGCACCTCAATGGTGCGAACGTTGCGCGCGAAGTAGCCGGCATCGTCGTAGGCCCTGGCCAGCCTGGTCGGCACGATCTTCGTGTAGCTCTGCGTCGAGGAGGGCGAACGATGGCCGAGCCAGGCTTGCAACTCCAGCAGGGTCATCGGCTCCTTGGCGTTGTAGAGCTGTGTGGCGATCGTGGAGCGGGCACGATGGCTGGTGATCCTGCCGCGAGCGTCCCGTCGCGGCACCCCGGCTTTGCGGCACAGGATAGGAATGATGCTGTTGTTGAGGAAATCCAAGGAGAGTCGGCGCGCACGGAAGGCGAACAGAAGGTCGACACGTTCTCCGGTCTTGCGATCCGCCAGTCGGGGCTGAGCAGGTCGGATGACCTCCCATGCCGCGATGGCTTGGCCGAGCAGCGGATCCACCGGCTTGGTGAAGGCGGTGCCGGTCTTGTGCACCGGAACATCCAGCAGGCAGCTCGCGCGGGCGCCGGCCTCCTGCTGTTCCCACCGGATGCAGCCGACCCGCAGGCGGAGCAGTTCGTCGCTGCGCAGGCCGCCGAACAGCCAGGCCATCGTCATGGCCCGCAGCAGCTCGAACGGATAGCAGCGTCCGATGTTGCCAACGAGATCGTCCGAAGTGAAGTTGATCCCCGCCCACAGAAGCTTGGCCCAGATATCGTCCGCGATGACGCTCGGATCAGGGCCGATTAGGTTTGCAATGCTTCTTGGCGTGCCCGACGCGATTCTGGGATCGAAGCACGGCTTGATCCAGCCCCATGATTGGCAGTCGCGGAAGAAGATGCGCGTCGCGCTGAGATAGCCCGCCTTGCTTGCGGGAAGCAGCGGCTGTCCGGCACGCGAGATCAGGTGGGCCGGTGCTTGGGCATACTCGCCTGCCTGCAGGCGATCGACGCGCGCCACCCAGGCAGCACATATCTGCCGCGTCCATAACTCCGGGGACTGGCCGGCGATATTCTCGGCCGCCATCCACCGTCCGGTCTGGGTAAGCATGCTGCGGTAAATTCGCCTGACCTTCGGTGTGAGCGCGGAGGTTTCGTGCCAGCGATCGACCCAACGCATCCATTCCGCGATCGCAGGCTCGCTGACCTGCGGCTTGATCGAAAGAGGCACCTGCGGCGGCGCAACATGGCCCAAGGTGGCAAGGGCACGATGGATGCCGTGCAGGACGGCATTATTGCCTCGGTCAGCCGGCGTAGAGCCGCGCGCACTCAGGATTGCCTGGTCGGACAAGTCCGCGAGGTAGGGGCTGCGGTTGCACAGCAGGAGGTGGCAGATGACTGATCTCTGCTTTGAATGAACGCTCTGCTGGTAGCCCCAGCCCTGCAGCACGGAGACGATCTCCTGAACCGCCGCGTCCACCGCCTCGCGGCCGAAAACCCGGCGCGCCATGTCGATGCGGCTGACCAGGCCTACGAACCGGAACCCGGTGAAGCCGCCGAGAAGATAAGCATAGGTCACGACGTAGGAGCGCACCGCCCGGTTCACCCAGTTCGGCCAGGGCTTCGTGAAAGCGTGTTCGTCCGGGCCGATCAGGTCGCTCCACAGCCGCTCCGTCCAACCCCAGAAGCTGATGCCGAGTTCGGCGCTGCGATGGAGAATGAGGCTGGCGGCATCGCGCTGCATGCGCCGGTTCGACATCGTGTCCGGCACGTCACGCAAGGATGTCCGCGCCGCATCGAGGGGCAGGAGAAGCCGGTGGACGCAAGGCCATTCGGAACCGGTCAGATCGCTGCGACCGTGTCGGCGCAGGTTCCATCCAAGCGATCTGAGGGCGCCGCGCTCGGCCTGCGACAGCTGGGGCGTGCGGTCGAAACGGTCCAGATCAAGCGGCACCCAGCGATCAGGCGTCGCTGCCGCATTTCCCAGCCCCCTGCTCACGGTCACGGTCACGGTTTCCGCGACGAGGATGGGTCCTCGCGCAGGGAGGCCGTTCGCCAAGCGTGCAGGTGCCGCATGCTGCGGGCGAACTTGTCTGCCAAATCTCGCCCGGACAAATGGATGTACTGCAAGGTGGTGGTGGGACTGCGATGGCCGGCGAAGGTGGCGATAGCATGAAGTTCCACACCGGCCCGCGCCAGATCAGTCAGGCAGAGGTGGCGCAGCGTGTGGGTGCTGAAGCCCGGCACCCCAGCCTCCAAAGCAATTCGGCGAATGACCTTCGACCAGGTCCATAGGGTTAGCGGCTGCGCGTGGTTGCGCCGGGACTCGGACAGGAACAGCGGTCCGCGTGCCCGGCTCAGGGTGACGCGATGGGCGAGGTAGTCTGCGAGCAGCTCGCCACTGGCGGCGGAATAGGGCACAACCCGCTCGCGGCGGCTTTTGGTGGTCTCGGCGTGGATGCGCAGGGTGCGCGCCGCAGGGTCCATGTCCCGGGTGTGAAGCGAGCAGAGTTCCTCACGGCGCAAACCAGCATCGTAGCCGAGAGCCAGCATGGCGCGGTTGCGGATCGGCTCTCGGCGCGCGACTGCGAGGATGGCGACCCACTCTGCCTCGTTCGGAATCCATGGAAGCTTCTGGTAGCGGGGAAGCAGGCCGCGCCGCTGCCCATGACGTCCCCGGCCAACCGGGTTGGTGGTGCGCAGGCTCTCCTCCACGAGGTAGTCGTAGAACAGGCGGACGACAGTCATCCTCTGATGCAACGTGGCGTTGGCCAGGCGGGCTTGCGGAAGGGCAGAGGACGACGGAGCCAGACTGGTGTCCTCGACAACCGGTGCTGTCAGGTAGCGGACGAAGCGGGCGACGTGATCAGCGCCAGCCGTCACCGGATCGACGGCAGAACCTGTGCAGAAGCGGAGGTAATCCGATAACCCGCGTGCGTAGGCGTCTATCGTCCGGGCAGCCAATCCAAGATCAGCGCGCATGGACAACCAAACCATGGCCGACGGCGTAGCCGCTACGACCGGCCAGCGCTCCTGCAAGGATATGACGGCCATGGATGCTCCAGCGAACTGATGTTTGCGATATTCCGCATAACATGTACGTAGCCGGACCGGTCGAGGTGCTGCACCAGCCGCTCGGCCGTGACCCGCGCCATCACGTCGTCGGCCGAGTGCACGCGCTTCTTGCCGGCATAGCGCAGAGCGAAGGATAGGGTCTCCTCCAACTCCGCGGCCGTGGCGGGATGCAACGTGCGCTTGTCGTCGTCGGTCATAGAACGATCGCCGGCGTCAAAGGAAGGCGTGCAGAAACCAGGTCCCCGGCAAGACCGCCTGATGCGAGATCAACGCTATAAGCTGTGCGGACCAGCGGTCCGGCGCCGCACCCCTGCGCAAACCCGGCGATCTTCGTGCTTAGACCTGCTGCTATCGTCGCCTGCATGTGCCGCAGGCAACGCGATCAGGCAAATGTCATGCACTCTGCATCCGATGGGTGAGAGTTGGACCAGAGCTCCTGACGTCGGCAGCTTCCTCCAGTCAAATTGGATTTCTTGGACGCGGCGAAAGCCGCACAGGTCGTGGTCAGAGACTTGGTCTCATTTGGGTATAGCGGGACCCCTAACCCAGGCCCATCATGCCCAGTGCCGCCCGGGCCAGCACCGTGTCTGGCCGGTTGAGTTGCTCAGGCTCTTCGAAATGGTTCGTGTTGAACAGCGTATGCTGGGCGGCGAGCCGGCCCATGCCGGCGAGGGCGTCCGCGAACACGCGCGACTGCCGCTTGAACTCCGGGCTTTCCTGGTCGCCCCAGGACACGATGACCGGGCAGGTGATCCGGTCCAGGTGGCGCATGGGGCTAAGTGCCGCAATCTCCGCCTCCGTGACATGGACATCGTTGCGCCGGGACGACAGCATTGCCGGGCGTAGTTCGTAGAGGCCGCTCATCAGCAGGGCACCGCGGACCGGGTCAGCCTGCATCCCGCGCGCGACCCAGTCCGTCGTCAGCAGCACGCCGCCGAGATGCGCGCCTGAGGAGTGGCCGGCCAGGAACACGCGCCCGGGGTCGCCGCCGAAGCTTGCGGCGTTGCGCACCACCCAGGCCAGGGCGCGCCGGCACTGCTCTGCCATCTCCGCGAGCCCGACTTGGCGGACGTTGGCGAAGTTGGGCACGACCCACGCGGCGCCCCGATCCACGAACGTCGGCGCCGGGGCGGACGCGTCGTCCTTCGTCAGCCGCAGCCAAGCGCCGCCATGGATGAACATCAGGATCGGGACGCCCGCCACGGGATGCTCCGTGTTGGCCGGCGCCGCCTGCCGGGGCGCGAAGATGTCCAGCACCTCCGCTTCGGTGTCGCCGTAGCGTTCAGTGCGCGGAGGGTAGGTCCTCCGCACCGAGGCGCTGTCCGTGCCATATCGCGACAGGATCGCGGCCTGCGTCGGCGCCCAGCTCGACTGGTCGTAGGCGCGGTCCAGCTCGCCCTGGGTGTAGCCGAGGAAGACAGGCTCCTCGGCACAGGCCATGCGGCTGGCCATGAGGCCTGCTGTGGCGAGAAACGCGGAGCGGCGGGTAAGCGTCATGCGGCCTGGGTTCCAGTCTGGATAGGTTCGGCTTCGGTATAGCAGCAGGCACCATGCTTGCGGGACTGCGCCATCCGCAGCGTCCGTACCTCGTCCGAAAGCTCTCAATTGGCTGCCCGGAGCTCAAACAGGCTGTTCCAACACCGAGCGGTGATGTTGAGAGGCACGTCGCATCCCCTACTGTCCTCAACGAGGCTAAAGAGAGAGCGGATCTGGATCAGGCGATTGGCAGCGGGGCAGCACCGGTCGAGACGCTGTCCGGATTGGTGGAGCGCGTGACCTACCACAACGCCGAGAACGGCTTCTGCGTGCTGCGGGTCAAGGCGCGCGGGCAGCGCGACTTGGTGGCCGTGGTTGGGCACGCGGCCGCGATCAACTCGGGCGAGTTCATCAGCGCGACCGGGTTGTGGACCACCGACCGCGAGCACGGGCTGCAGTTCAAGGCGACGCAGGTCACCACCACGCAGCCGACCACGCTGGAGGGGATTGAGAAGTACCTGGGCTCCGGCATGATCCGCGGCATCGGCCCGACCTATGCCCGCGCCTTGGTCCGGGCGTTCGGCGAGGCGGTGTTCGACCTGATCGAGCAGGAGCCGGCGCGGCTGCGCGAGGTGACCGGCATCGGCGCCAAGCGGGCAGCCAGGATCGTCGCCGGCTGGGCCGAGCAGAAGGCGATCCGCGAGATCATGCTGTTCCTGCACGCCAACGGCGTCGGCACCTCGCGGGCGGTGCGCATCTTCAAGACCTATGGCCAGGACGCCATCGCGCTGATCACCGAGAACCCGTACCGGCTCGCGCGCGACATCCGCGGCATCGGCTTCCGCACCGCGGACCTGGTGGCGGCCAAGCTCGGGATTGAGAAGACGGCGATGATCCGGGTGCGCGCCGGGCTGTCGTTCGGCTTGGCCGAGGCGACGGGACAGGGCCATTGCGGCTTGCCGGTGGCCGAGCTGACCCGGTCGACGTCCGAGCTGATCGAGGTGGAAGCCGGGCTGATCGAGACGGCGCTGACGCTTGAACTGCAATCCGGCGAGCTGGTGGCCGACACCGTGGACGGCGAGGCTTGCGTGTTCCTGGCCGGGCTTTACCGTTCCGAGCAGTCGATCGCCGGACGACTGCGCTTGTTGTCTGAGGGCCGCCCGCCCTGGCCCGTGATCGACGCAGGCCGGGCGATCCCCTGGGTGGAAGGCAAGACCGGGCTGGCCCTGGCGCCGAGCCAGGTCGCGGCGCTGCGCTTGGCGGTTGCTTCCAAGGCGCTGGTGATCACCGGCGGCCCGGGTGTGGGCAAGACCACGCTGGTGAACTCCATCCTGAAGGTGCTTGGCGCCAAGGGCGTGGCCGTGGCGCTGTGCGCGCCCACCGGCCGCGCCGCCAAGCGCCTGGCCGAGAGCACCGGCCTCGAGGCCCGCACCATCCACCGCCTGCTCGGGGCCGATCCGAAAACGGGCGGGTTCAAGCGGGGCGAGGCGCACCCGCTCGACTGCGCCCTGCTGGTGGTGGACGAGTGCAGCATGGTGGACGTGCCGCTGATGCGGTCCTTGCTGCAGGCGTTGCCGGATCACGCCGCGCTGCTGCTGGTGGGCGACGTGGACCAGCTGCCGAGCGTGGGGCCGGGCCAGGTGCTGGCGGACGTGATCGCGTCGGGTGCCCTCCCGGTGATCCGACTCACAGAAGTGTTCCGCCAGGCGGCGCAAAGCCGGATCATCACCAACGCGCACCGCATCAACCAGGGGCAGCTGCCGGAGCTGACGGCGCCGGAGGGCTCGGACTTCTTCTTCGTCGACGCCCCCGAGCCGGAGGATGCGGCACGCAAGCTGCTGGCCGTGGTCAGCGCCCGCGTGCCGGCGCGCTTCGGGTTCGACCCGGTGCGCGACGTCCAGGTGCTGTGCCCGATGAACCGCGGCAGCCTGGGTGCGCGCACGCTCAACATCGAGCTGCAGCGCACGCTGAACCCGCCGGGACCTGAGCGGGTCGAGCGGTTCGGCTGGACGTTCTGCCCCGGCGACAAGGTCATGCAGGTCGCCAACGACTACGAGCGCGACGTGTTCAACGGCGACCTCGGCCTGATCACCGGCATCGACATGGAGGAGGGCGCGCTGACCGTCAGCTTCGACGGGCGCGTGGTGGAATACGGCTTCGGCGAGCTGGACGAGCTCGTGCTGGCCTATGCGACAACCATCCACAAGGCGCAGGGGTCCGAGTATCCTGTGGTGGTGATCCCGCTCGTAACCCAGCACTACGCCATGCTGGCGCGCAACCTGCTGTATACCGGCGTGACCCGCGGCAAACGCCTGGTCGTCATCGTGGGGCAGCGCAAGGCCCTGGCCATGGCGGTCAGGAACGGCGGCGCGCGCCGGCGCTGGTCCAAGCTGCGCGAGTGGCTGATGCCCAACACCCGGATGAGAGCATGCAAACCTGTGGGGTGATTACGCCGCCGTTGCGGTTACCTCGTCGTTCGCGGGCCGGAAGCCAGGGTGGCGAGAGCGGAAGGCGTCCTCGAGCGTGTTGTTCAGCACGGGGCGTTGGTGCACTTCGAGGGTCTGAATGATGGTAGGATGCTCGTCCATTTCTTTGGTCCTGACCGGCCGATGCCACACAAACACACCGCCGACCGCCGTCACCACATCCCGAAGATGTCGTTCAAGGTGCAGAACTGGCCGGAGTACGAAGCGGGGCTGCGTCGGCGTGGCAGCATGACGTTGTGGATCGAGGACGCCGCGC
>JAABUY010001232.1_pt1 | contig 35825 bp, 12 predicted proteins | sample 5560271 | NCBI WGS metagenome assembly JAABUY01 (sample SAMN10711886, study PRJNA513374) | rock metagenome | isolation source: Antarctica rocks | place: Antarctica: Victoria Land, University Valley
CACCCGGGAGGCAACGGCAACACACCAGTGCCACGCCGGCGGAGCGCCTGCGGGGCGGGACTAAGGTTTTCCATTTGGGTTTTTCCTTTGCAAAGGCGCTTCGCCCTCATAGACCTAGATAGGGACTCAATAGGGAGTTAATAGAACAAATAATAATATATAAATATCTTTTTTACTTATTATTATTCAATAGTAATAACTTTTTCTTAAAGTATTTGCTGCTGTTCTCTAAACAGTCTTTTATATTATTTTAAATATATATTTTCAAAGAGCTTATAGTTCTACTTAAAAATCATATTAACTTTTTAATTATTAACATTCTCTGAGTTCACATCTAAATTCAAATACATTTAGATATCTTTATTAAGTTTTTTATTTACATTTTATAAGTATCAGTTTCTTCAATCTCATCTATATTGTCTCTGACAACTTTCTCTAAAATAACTAATTTTTTTAATTTACTTATTGTGACATAATTATCTTAATCTTTCTTTAATTACTGTAATCATCATCTGACTTCATCTTTACTGCTTATATAAACAAAACAGTTATAATCATAGCAAACTATTCAGCTCAAACAGTCATGCACTATCATTATATTTATTGCTGCAACTTCTTTTCTCTGTCATTAAGACTTCTTACAATTTCTGACAAGATATTTAAATTTATTACAGTTATAACACTTATAAGTTTCTTTTTATCAAAAGTAAAACTTATAAAGCTTATTCTTTCATCATTTTTGCTTCATTAATTTAACTTATAACTTTTAATTGTACTTCTCAATATTATTAAGATTCATTGAGTTTTCTTGTATTTTAATGATGAATTATCATTTTTATATTTTTAAAGCTATATAAGATTTCATTTTCTTCATTCATTGTTTTCATTGTCAACTTTACTTATTTCTTATAAATCTTTAAAACTTTAAAAATTAACTATACTAATAAAGACTGCTTTCTGTGTATTAAAAACTATATTTTATATTATAAAAGTATTTAATGTGTTATATTCTGATCAGAGATTTCTTTAATATAGAGTCTAAAAATTAAAGCTTATAATATAAAAGAAGTTTTCAGTACATTAAAGTTAATTAATAGATAGTAAATACTGATTTGTAAAGACTCTGTCTTCATACAGTGCAGACTGAGAACCTGAAAGGCTTGTTTTTTAAAGCTAATAGAGTCATTAATTAAGTTGTGATTGTTGTAGAGCAAGATGTTATAATGATGTTGTATAGATGTTGCTGATGCATCTTGTAATGTAATCTTAACAGAACAGAGAACTGCAATTAAACTGAATATGAAAATTATTTAATCATTGTATATTGTGTGCAATATAAACTGAAATCAACATCTATACATAATGAATGTAAAGTCTATACAATGTTAAGAGTATTTCTAAGATAAATGCAGAGTTTTTATTGACTATTTAAGTAAGTCAGATCATCATCACAAATTTGTTAAGTAATTTAAATATGCTTGTTAATTGAACTGAATATGTTTGTTAAAGAAAAAAGATAGTAAAGACAGATAAAAAGCTTAAAATGTATTACATTAATGTCTGTAAAAGTTAATTAAAGATTAAATTAGATTAAACAGTTTTATTTAAAACTCTATTACATTTACTTTGTGCAGAGTCTGCATCTGCTATTGATTGAGACTTGTTAATAGATGAAGAATGAAGTGTATAGATAAAATGAGAAAGAAATATGAATTGCAGTGAAGTGAGAAAATTAAGTAGTACTTTAATTAATAAGCAGAAAACATTTAACTGTAGATACTGACTAAATGTGTAGTTTAAACAATGTCTACAAGACATAATTGATCTTTACTGAAAGACTGATGAGAGTAATATGAAGCAGTTAATAGCTGTGAGACATAATACATAATGACAATAAGAAGAGTAAGCTTAAGCTGTAATCAGACTGTTTATGTAATTTGAAAGAATGAAAATATATGTTGATTTATATGCAGAAAAGATGTGCTGCAGTGATGTTACACTGATGAAGAATATAAATTTAAGAAGCAAACTGTAATTAAAGTATAGACAAGAGTTTTGTGCTGAGCTTAAGTCTGAAATATAAAATTAAATAATAAGCAAAAGTAAGAGTTTTATAAGTCACATAATAAGAGCATGATAAAGACTCTGTAGAGAGATGTTTAACTCTATATTGTATTGTAGTAATTAGTCATAGCAATATAATAAGATCATTACTCATTGCACTGAAGAATACAATCATAAAGCTACTGAAAAAGCTGATTGCAGAGTAGATTACTGAGACAATAGAGATACATAATCTTCTTTTATGAAATTAAATGAAAGTCAGAAAAAAATGATTTACTTTTATTTCTTTAAAGCTGCTTACATTCTGTGTCAACACTGTATAAAAGACAAAGTCAGAGTGCATAGTCTTAATGTTTAGTTTTAATTTTAATAAGATATTTAACAATGTTTTACATAAGAGATTGCTACACATTATGCAATCTGTAAAGTTCTCATCATAAATTATTTACATCATAGAATACTTTCTGATCAAATGTCACACAAAAATAATCTTCTCAGAATTTGAAAGTGATTAAATACTTATAAAAATAAAGATTTCTTAAAAATTTTCACTTTCTTCAATTCTCTTTCTGTTCTTTGTGTCAGAACTGCTGACAATGTTTAAGTGCTTAAAGAGCAAGACAATGATGTTTAATTTTGTAAATGATATAAATTTAATTACATAGAAAATCTCAGCATAGATAAACTGTCATAGATTGAAGTCAGTTTATAGTTGATGCATTGCATAAGTAAAGAGATATGAAACAAGATTTATATTAAATAAATATAAGTTAATTTATTTTATAAGATGCTGCAGAGATCTCAGTGAGAATTTAATGAGCATAGTATATTTTGATGATTAGATGATCTCAATAGAGATAATATTGCAGATATTGAATGTTTAAATTAATATAAGATTAAGATGAAGAGAGTATGTGCAACAGATAGCTCAGAAAGACATTATGATATTTAAAGCTTTTTTATATATTATATTATTTATATAAAATTCATTTATAAAGCAATCTTAACTGCTCTACACAGCAGTGATTTAATCAATCATACTATATAAGTTACAGATATAAGATCTGCAAGATAATAATGTTTTATTAATTATCTTATTCATTAAGTTACTAAAATGTTTACAGAACTGTTGTCTAAAAAAGATAATGAAAGTTTATAAAAGAATATTTATAGCTGCTTTAAAGCAGAAATTCAATGTTTAGCTTCTGAATCTGTATATAAAATTTAAAATAATGCAGAGATTTCTTAAAACAGTTGACAATTTAGTCTTTGCAAAATTAAATAAATAATTAACATAATTTAAACAGTACTTTGAGTCTTTGCTGATGAAATGTTAAGAAGATGCAGATATAATATAGTCTTTATAATTAAATCATTAATAATGATAAAGAATTTACAATAAAGAGTAATGATGCAAACAGAGAAGTAGAGATAGCTTTAGATACAATTAAAAAGATAGTAAATGAATTTACAGAAAGTATTGATTAAATGAATAAATCTGAAGTGAAAACAAAGATGAATTTACAAGTTAGTAAAATAAAAAGCAATTACATAAAAGTTAAATTGAACTTAATCAGTTCATTAACTTTACAATAATTTTTATAAGCATAAAATGACAGTACTATTTCTACTTTATATAAAGATGCTGAATCTCAATGTCTAATTGATCTCTATAAAAGTCTCAGAGATTGATAAGCAATATTTATGTAATTAATTAGTGCAAATCATACAATATGTACTTTTCTTTAACTTAAATTACATCAACTTCTGCATTCACTACTTTTAGAAAATTAAAATCATAAATCTCTATAAAGCTCTTTTTACAGCAGTCAGCACTCATTAAATGACTTAATGATTAATTATAAATAATTTATTCAGTTATCTCAATCTTGTGCAGCAGATCACTCAGAAAAACATTTTAAAATATAAAGATTTTATATATCTGAATGATTAAAAGACAATTTAATGAACTGAGATAGATTTAATGAATTAAGAGAGATCATTTACTGTTTAGTGAAAGTAAATGTTTAAGAGACAGACACAATACAGACTTATTAGTATACAAGAAAGACAATAATAATTAGTTAACATTTTTTGAAGATAATGTCTGCAAAATAGAACTAAGATTTTCTTATTTGAGTTTTTTCTTTATAAAAATACTTTGCTCTCATAGATCTAGATAGAGACTGAATAGAAAGTTAATAGAATAAATAATAGATAGTAGATGCTAAATAATTATTATTATTGAATATACTTATCTTTTTAAAAGAAATAATCTATCTATATACTACTGAGTTACTGTACTCATCAAAGTCATTATAAACATAATAGACTAATAGATTCTTTCTGAGTCTAATGTCTTACTGAGATTACTGTAAGTATATTAATCTAAATAATGCTCAGTAAGCATAATTGTATAAGCAATAAAATTCTTATTAAATTATATAAAAAACAAAGAAAATTATTTAAATCTAACTGCTTTAAGTTAAGATGTTTAATAACAAACTTAATGTCATCTGAAGAGTAAAGAAACTAAAAGAGATAAAAATTGAATAAGATAGTTTAATATAACAATACTTATACTTAAGAAAAAAGAATTTTGAAATATTATTATAGATAATTATATAATTGAGAATATTACAGCTTAAATAGTTAGTTATAAACATAATGCAGTCAGTGTAGCTGAGATTATCAAAAAAGAAAGAAATAATAACTTATTTAAAAATATAAAGAACACTGATAAGCTTTCTGTTAAAAGGTGGCACCACACTAATAGCATAGCTATCGTGAGTTATATATCTAACACTTCCCCTAACCCGCGATCGGCCCGCAACTGACCTGCAGGTGTAAAGGGTGCACACAGATGGCGGTTCAAACTCGCAACCTTTTGGACTTACTCCCTCACCATGGACTTGAACCACCAGCAGAGGTGGCCTAGGTGCCATTTTACGCAAGTTATCACGCACTAACCCGGGCTCATAACCTGTTAAAAGGTGGCACCACACTAATAGCATAGCTATTGTGGGTTATATATCTAACACTTTCAATGATATAAGAATAATTTTATATAATTTGTATATAAGTTAAGTAAAATGTTGTTTATGCAAAATTATACTTTTTACTATTATACTTTGTTACAATCAAAGCTTTAAAGCATAAAAAGTCAATTAATATACAGTTTAATAAGCTAATTAGTCTAATAAAGAAGTTTAAAGCTGCTGTTTTTATTAAATAAAATATATAAAATAAGATAGCTCTAATTATACTACTTGAAAGTTTACTGAACAAGTATGATGCTTAAAAGAATTATTTATTGAATTAAAGAATAATAATAATGATGAATGTTTAACAGATTTTATTTTTTAAAAAAGTATAAATTAAAGCAAACTATAAGATTAATATTAAGTCTGATTAAACTCTCACTGTATAAGAATTTAAATAGCTTATAAGAAAACTAAACTGCTATAACTGCAAAAAGTTAAAATATATAATGTATAATTGTATTAAATCAAAGTATTGTATAAATAATCTTATAAAATAACAAAATACTGTTAGTTATAATGCAAACTGAAAGTTAAAGCATAAAGTATAGAAGATAACTGAGTACAATAGTAATGATGATAGTAATTTAAAGTTATTAATATATAATAAAAAATATCTTAACATGCTATTCAGCACTCATAATAATTTATATAACTGATATATTGACTTTAAAACACTTACATACATTATAAATTATTAAAATTTCTTGCATCTACTATTTAAAATGAATCTTAACTTCATTTTATTATTACTTTGTATAATAAGAATCTTTACATCAGACTAAAGTTTAATCTTAAATTATTACTTTTATAATGTTTATAAAACATCATTATATCACTTTAACAGTATTGTTTATATTTTCTGAAAGTAATTATTCACTATTTTCAGAAAGTACTGATTAAAGTAACTGTCAAGTCAGATTAATCTGACTTAACTTAAATAGAGCTTTCAGATTAAGTTAAGTTAAGTTTTAATTGTTAGTTTGAGAATTCAGATCAGACTTTAACATTAAAGTTTAATTTAACTTAAAAGTTCTGTTTAGATTTTAAGAATTCTGAGACTGATTAGTAAGTAAGCTCTTAAGACTTGACTTAAGAATAAAGATTATGAGCTTAAAGATTATTGATATATAAGTATTATAAGTAAGCATTATATATACACAGTTAAACAGCTTTCAATTTAGTCTATTTATTTACTATATTGAGAGTTAGATATTCTCAAAATAGTTTAGTAATGATTGCTTTAATCTGCATCTTTAGACATAATGTTTCAGTTATGCATGTATTTCTTGATAAAAAACATATTTTTATGCTAAATAATAATTTACTTTGCATAAATTGCAGTCAGATTGATATCTATTTTCTGTTAACTGATAAATGATAATTACTGTACAGTTCATTAAACATACTTTTAAAGAAGATAACTGTTGAGAAGTGATGTTCTAGCTGCTTCTATAAAGTAAAGTAAAACTAATGTTAAAGACTGAGTGAAGACTCTGCTCACATTAATTATAGTTAACATTCTTTTTACTTTTTCTGTAACTTTCTCAACAAAGATATACTCATAGACAACACAGTTTAGAGATTTCACTAAACAACATAATATAGTATGAATATCTACTTTCTTTCAACAGATTATGAATCTAAGTTAGCAAGAAGCTTCTCAGAGAAAGTGTATACTTTTAATGTAATGATAGCTGAGTACATTGACTTTTGAGATTCACAAAAGATTTATAGTAAATTTAACTTTAGCAGAATCAGCACACTGATGACAGCTATGTATATCAGCTATTAAGGTTCACAGTTAATTCAGCTTTAGCAGTATTACTGATTATTAAGATTTATGATAAATTTAACTTTAACAGAATCAGCACACTGACAGCAGCTGTATATATTAATTATTGAGATTTATGATCAATTCAGCTCTAACAGTATTACTGACTATTAAGATTTATAATAAATTTAACTTTAGCAGAATTAGCATTCTGTGACAGCTAAGTATGTTTAACTTAAAAAATTTATAAAGAATCAGTCTTAACAAAAATCAGCATTTACAGTTACTCAGAGAGCACTGTTCTTTGACAGTTTAGTATAAATTATTAAAATGAATAAACATTACTATCTTATAAAATAAAAGACATAAAAGCTTTTTATTTATTTTACTTATATTATCTTTAATATATACATTGTTATTTTACTTTATTCACTTCTTATACTACATGTCAACTATCATCATCATGAACTTCAACAACTTCTTTATAAAGTAACAATCTATCTCAATTCTTACTTACAAAAACTGTAATCAATGATTCATTTTATAAGAAAATGATTGATAAAAGAAGATTTATAAAATGTTATTAAAGTTTTAACAATTAATATATTAATTAGTGAATTCTTAGATTCATTTTTTCTTAGCAATCTTAACTTTAAAAATTAGAAAATTAATATAAAGATTTTATATTAATTTATTATCTGTATAAATACAGATAATCAAGAATATCTGATGAACAAAATTAATATAAAGAATATTTAAGATATATTAAAGTTTAAGTATAAAAAGAAGCTGCAGATGACTGAGAAACAATATTTGATGAAGTTTATTAAATATAAAATGTTAAAGAATGTATTTATTAAAGAAGTATAAATTTATCTGAGCAAACTTAATAAAAAGATTGCTGCAATTCAGTCTGATATAATTAAGTTGTTTAAATTAAAATGATAATTTTAAATACTGCTTTAAGTATTATCAGTTAAATATGTTGTAATCTGCAATGTCATTGATGCTTAAAACAATTTAGACATCAAGAAAGATCTATAAAAACTTTAGAAAAAAGAAATATAACTTAAGATTAATGAGACTGTTATTGTCTTGTGAATAGATAAACAGAAAGAAGATTAACATTTAATGAATTAAAATTGCAGTTCATTAAATCATTATATAATTAATATTAAGCAACATTATTGCAGATCATTCAGCTTAAACAATAATTATTTTTCTCATTACTTTATTAAGTACTTTCTTTGCAACAACTCTTACTTCATTAAAGATTGTAAATTTCTTTCTAACATTAAGCAAAATACTTAAAAGAAGATAAGCAGATTAACTGCAGTTAAGCTGTACAGATTAATTGCAGTTAAGTTGTATTAAAAGTTAATTTATAAAGAAAAAGAAAAAAGATACAGAGTCTTTGATGCAGAAGTTAAATGATAATAATGATGATGATTTCTTTTTTAAATTTAAAGAGAAAGAGAAAATTAACAATGAAATTACTGCTTTATTTAAGAAGATTATCAGTAAAATACTTAAATCTGAATGAATTGCAGACTCTGAATTCTTCTTATATATAATTAATTAACTTTAACTCTTCAGTGACTTTCTTATATAAATGAGACATCAATAAATTAAAGTTAAGAAGAGACATTTATACTCTCATTATTGTGAAGTGATTATTATGCAAATCAGATCAGAAAATTCTGTAAGATTGAGTTTAATACTTTATGTATTTAAACTTGAGATCAATCTTCTGTTAAGAAAGTGAATATGTGAAATGAAACTGCATAAAAGCTTTAATTAACACTGTCTTTAAATGTATAATAAGCATAACAAAACTATAATAGAAGCATTAGAATGAGACAGAGTCTATATAATTAAATATATTGCAAAGAGTCTTAATAAATTTACTTTAATATCTATAATGTACACATCACATTCAGAGACTGTCTTCTCTGCTACTGCTTTAAATACAAGTCTGTATGTTCAGACTTATGAGTATAATTTTATAATTAACTTCTTAGATGTTGACACTGCATCATTAAATAGAAAGATTATGACTTACAGACTTTGATATTGATGATTTGTTTATCTTGATTTTGTAAAGTTGCATGATCTTTATAAAATGACAATTCTTAAGAAGTCAATTCTCATTATTGAGAACAATGAGAACATATATAAGATTTATGCTCTGATTAAGTTCATCAATAAGTAAGATCACACTGTAAATGAAAAAAAGATTAATATTTTCATTCTTATCTTCATCAACATATATAACTCATTACTTTTGTCATTTAATAGATATCAGTACTTTCTGAAGATAATAGATAATCATTTTTAAAAGACATAAACAATACTGCTGAAGCAATATAATGAGATCTTACAGACACTGCAAAAATAATGATTAAAGACTGAACTTCAAACTGATGTAAAGATTCTTGCTGTATAAAGTGACAATAAAATAAAGTTAAAGTTCACTTTAAATGATTAATGCAAATCTCTTAACATTACATTGCAATACACAGTATTCTATATGTCAATTCAGAATAATATTGTTAAAAGAGTTATCTGAATCACTGAGAACTCAGTGTATATTATGATTAAAGAAATATAACTGTTAATAAAGTTCTAAGTGTAGACAGCATAAACAGATATTTATTTTTGCAATTAAATAGCAATTGATTTCTTAATTAATGATAAATAGATAACTTTTAAGAAAGCTTTCATCAGTGTGAAATCATTCATCAATTATATTTATATATAAGAATGCAAGTGCTACAGCTACATTGATCTTAAGTTACTATTTAAAGATAAATGTAATAAATTCATGAATTAAGAATAAATAAGAGTCTTTATAAACTATGTTGAGAAAATCATAAAGCAGTATCAGCTTTAAGCTTTAGATCTTAAGTACATCATTAAGAATCATGCTGTAAAGTTTGCTAAAAGTGAGAAGAGAGATATTGTTAATTTTAAACTGTAACAATAAATATTAAATATTCTTTTAAATAGAAGATTTATTAAATGTTTATAAAAGAAGTTAATCATTGTGAAGATCACAGCTTTAAATCAGACATTTATGACTTAAAACAGTAAGATGCAGTTTAACTTAATTATGATCAAGACTGACAAGTCTTAAGATAAATAACATAAGATTAAGTTGACTGCAGTCAATTTAGATGAGTTGTTAAATGAAAAGATTAACATTGATTAAGTTAAGATAGTAATACTTAAAGAAGTCAGAATCTTTCTGTGTGTTAAGATTTTGAAATGAAAGAGAGACAATGACAACAATAATTAAGATGTGAATAAGTTCTTAATTAAAATATTGAGAGTTATGCTGATACTTACAGCATTCTTTATAAATAAAGAAGATTTTATAATTAGATTTGACATTTTAATGTTTATCATCTATATTGAAGCAGTGAGAGATTCAATCTGAGAATAAATGTAAAAGAACATCATTTATGCAAAGCTGACAGTCTTGACAGTAAATGAAACATGAAAAGAGACTGTATCATTAAGAAAAATTAACATTATAATTAGTAAATAAATCTTTAAACTTAAGCTGAACATTAATGAATTCTTAAATAAGCTTAAGACAAAACTTGTGACAAGAGACTTTTTATAAATATATAATGTTGATTATAAGAACATCTTTACTCTCATTATTAAGTTTAACATTCTGCAAGTCTTTCTGACTATTGTTATACTTAAGAATTTAAAATGTCATCAAGTAGATGTTAATAATGTCTTCATGAAATTCTTTCTAAAGAAAACAATCTATATAACATTCTTTTCTAAAGTCAATGTTGCATCTAATTATATTCTGTGCATACTGCACAGTCTTTATGATCTTAAGCAAGCTGCACAGAACTGACATAAATAATATATTATTAAATTATTTAAATTAAGTTTTCATTAAAGCAAGACTGATCTCTGTCTTCTTCTTTACAGCATTAAAAGAATCATACTTCTTCTTTATATAAACAATATTGTTATGACTTCAACAAATCTATTATACATTCTTTAATTCAAACAAGCTCTTATGAATGTGTTCAAAGTCAAGAACTTAAGAAAGATACAGAAAATTCTTGACATTTAAGTCATATATAATTATAAAATGAGAATTCTACATCTAAATTAGACTTACTATGTAAACAAAATATTAAAGAATCTTTACATATAATCTGATAAACACAGAGTCATCAGCATTTCATTTAATAAATATGATGTTTTTCATTCTGCTGACTTAACTAATTAAAGAATAGATTAAAGATAATATTAATAGATAATTGAAAGTTTAATGTATATGATAATTCATATTCAGTTAGACATCATCTTTACATTAAATTGATTAAGTTAATATCTCAGCAATTCTGTAAAGCATTATAAATATACACTTAAGAGACTACTGCAATACATAAAATCAATCATTAATCTCAGCATCATGTACAGCTTTAATGAAAATTAAGTAATGCTTAAATACTCTGACTTTAACTATATTTTGAATAAGCAGAATTGAAAATCAATTTTAGAGTGTGTCTATATGCTTAAAGATGAATTAATATTGTGAATAAGTCAAAAGTAAAAGTTCATTGTTATCTTAATCATTGACGCTGAATATATAATTATGTTAATGTGTGCAAAAACTGAGATCTGACTTGAACAGATATCAAGAGATATAAATATAAGCAAATATCTTGAAGTCAACTCACACTGCATAAGCATTTAAGAAAATGAAGTTCATTAAGCATCTTTATTCATTTAGTTCAGAGAAGATAATTAAGTCATCTTGATCTTAATTAAGAATATACATATATATAAGTGATTAAAGCACATCAATGTCTTTTATCACAACATCTGTGATCTACATACAGTACTAGGTCAAAAGTCTTCACAAATGGCCTGTTTACCATCAAAACTCATTACTATCAGTGCTATAGAACTCAGAACTCTAGGCAGTTAAAAATTCTGAAAATTTAGAATGTTTTAGAATTTTACTTTAACAAGACTTTTATCAATTCAGAATTTATAGATTAATTGTGATGTTCTGTTGTACACAGTGTGTACTTGATGAACAAGAAAAACATTGAAATTTGTATGTAAAATTAATGTTTTCAAGGTATACTCAGCAATTCAGCTATACTACTCAACATTCTACTTATTATTCATACATAAAATTTATATGCACTCACAGATTCTATAAAAGTCTCTTAGATTCTGAAGTCTCAGAATTTTTAACTGCCTAGAGTTCTGAGTTCTATAGCACTGATAGTAATGAGTTTTGATGATAAACAGATCATTTGTGAAGACTTTTAATGTGATATTGTAAGTGCAATCAGATTCAGATAGACTTTGTACTCAGTTAAGAGATGATTATTAACAGACTTATTAAGTTTCTGTTTAAATGAATTTTTAAGCAATTCATTGAACTTATAAGACTCACTGTTAATGATTAATTGAATTCTTAAATAATTTGTTAAACTCTTAATGATGTGTTTAGTTATCTGATGTTTGTTGTCAATGAGAGTCAATAGATGCAGCCTTACTGAGTAAAAGTGTTGAGAAATGATGTTTTAACTGTTTCTATAAAGTGAAATAGAATTAATGTCAGAAGTTAAGTAAAGACTCTACTCACATTAACTGCAGTTAACATTCTTTCTACTTCTTCTGTAACTCTCTCAACAAAGATGTACTCATAGACAATACAGTTTAGAAGTTTCACTAGACAGCATAGTATAGCATAAGTATTTACTTTCTTTCAATAACAACAATATATGCTTTTATTATCTTTTATAGACTTTTAATAACTGAGCTTTGAAAGCAAAATATTTTATATTGAGAAAAAACTTTCTTTAAATAATCTTAAGTTATCTTGCAGCAAAGTCTTTAAAAAAATAGTTTTGCTATTAGAAAATCTGTTGATTTCTGATAGCAATATATTTTACAAAGAGTGACAGCTGTAAAATGAAGTGTTATTATTAAACATTATATTGTATATTAAAATTAAGCTTACTGTCTGACTTTCAGTAATGAGCTGACTTAAATGCTTTAGTGTCTTTTTCTATATCTGCAGCATTATTTTCTTTTTTCTTTTCATCAACATCAGTTTTTTCTCTCTTAAATGTCTTTCTAAATATTCTTTCTACTGCTACTGTCTTCTCTCTGCCTAATACAGTTTTCATAATGCTGCATCTTAAAGTTTTCTTAATATATATCATAACATAATATAACAATACAATGATGCTCTAAGATTAAGTTAACAAAAATATTATAAAAAAATAATTTAAATGCATCTCTGAATGATAATGAGTTCTAGAGTGATCTTGTAGTTTGAAGATGTGTTGTAGTTTGAAAGTGTGTTGTAGTTTAAAAATGTGTAATTAGAAGATGTGTTGAGAGCTTTTAGATGTTAACAATATTTAAATGTTAAGTTGCTGATAAACAACACATTTATTCATGATATATACATCAATGTTATAAGTAAATATATTGACATACTTACTTTTAACACTCAATTTAACACTTTTTTATCTTTATCTCTGTCACTCAATCTACTACACTCACTCTGTCTCTACTCAATCTCTATATTCAGTCTCTACACTCACTGAATATATTACTTAATGCTATCACTTATTTTACTGCTTATTTTTTAAGATTTAATTTTATACATTGCTCTTGTACTTCACTCTAATGTGTAGCTGTGATGTGCACATATAATGCTTAATTATATTACTCAATATAGAACTCAGCAGCTAACTATATATTTTAAATTCTCATTATAATGAATTTAAACACTAAGCTTTTACTGTAAACTACAAAACATTTAATTTTCAATTTATTCTCAGTCTTTAAAGAAAGATTTAACTGCTGTGACTGTTTACAGAAGTCTATATATGATTTAAAGAAGACATTTAATAAATATTTAAATAACTTAAAGATTGCATATGCAAGAAAGAAATGAGAGAAATATATGAAGAATGAAAACTTTAAATGAATTAAAAATGCAAAGATGATGAACTGCAGAGCTGTAAAATGAGAAAGAGATGCATTGAAAAAGATTAATTTATATTAGATTGTGAACTCAGCATTGAAGAAGATTATGAAAGAGAAGATTAAAGATGAGATCTTAAAGAAGTAATATAACTGTGAAACTTCTTATAAGACTTCTTTAAAATTATTATACTCAGTTATATTACTTTTAACTATCTGCAGATGTCTATTATGAAGATGAGTTGAGAAATAAGTTAATAAAGAATAAAAATTGAGCTTAATTTAAAAAGAAGACTAAGAAGAAAATATTATTTACTGAAGTTTTTGTGCTAAAAGAAGAGCAGAAGTTCAAGAAAGTGAAGTAAGAAATATGTTATATTTATATTTTTTATAGATTCTTTAACATTCTTTAAAATATCAATAAAGATAAAGTTATTCAGTAGAAGCACATCAACATTAATTATTAAATTGAGAAGTATCTAACAATTGTAATTAAGTATGAAGAAAGAGTTCTTAATGATACAGAAAAATAAAAGTTATGTAATATTGAAGACTTTGATCTCATTAAGATTATGCATTACTTCTATAGTGAAGTTCTTAATTCTAAACATATTAATGACTTTAATTATATATAAATATTATATCACTTAATTATAACACTTCTCAACTCTAACATTAACTAATTACATTTAAGAGTCTGCACTTAATCAGAAGAAAGAAGATAAAAAAAGTGTGATTAAAGATGTTGATGAAGCTTGTGTGATAATGTCTAAAGATGAGAAATTTTTAAATGATGATTTCATTGATGAATTTGTTCTTGATGACTTAATTGATGATGATGAAGATAATGAGAAGAATGTTGAATCTATTAATGATAAAGAGAGTAGTAAGAAGAATAATAAGTAATCATTATTAATTAAATAGAAAGCTGATCTTCAGAGATTAAAGATGTAAGATAAAGAATAATTAAATAGATCTTTAATTATTAATTAAAGATTTTTCAATAAAAAATCTCTTCATTGATACTTAATATTTGCTATATATAATAATTTTTGAATAATATTTATCATAATTAATATTATAAAAAATACATTTTACATTTAAATACATGTTCTGTCATATGACTACAATCTTATATATACTAATTTTGAAACTCTCACAACACACTATTATCAACACATCACTTAAAATACAATAAAGTATTATTTATTTGCTTAACTTACTACAATAACTCAACATTATGTCTTTATACAGCTCATCATTCAGTCAGATCTTGAATAACTTAGAAAAATCATTTCTGAATGCTTTTAATGACAGAATTAAGTTATCTTAATTAAATTAATCTTATTCTTTAACTTCTGTAGATTCTTTAAACTCAGAGTATGTTCTTTGAAGATTTATAACAAAGTAAGAGTTTTAAGATTGATGAGAAATAACTGTATAAAGTTAAAACACAAATACAAAGATCAAGAATCATAGTTAAATGATATAAAACAGTTCAGTTTACTCAGTAAAGATCTGACAGTTCTTTGCTAAAGTAGTTAATAAATGTGATGAAAGATTAAATATAATGTATGTTAACTGTTACAATATCATGAATCATTTAGCATTAAGAAATGATGAAATAATTATCATAAAATGTCATCTGAAAAGCAGCAGTTGTCAAAAGATAAAATCAGCATCAGAAAGATATGCTATAATTTTTAATTATAATGCTTGAATATAATGCTCTCTGTTTAACAGACAGTTCAAAAGATCATTATTAAATTATTTAACTTTATTTTTAAAGTTTTTAATCAGCAGATTCTTCAATTCATTATAGTACTCAATATACTCTTTTATACTGTTGAGTATATAAAGTTTTAAAAGCTCATCTAAATGTATTGTGTCAATATTAAGATTTCAGATCAAAGCAAGATTGCATAACTTCTTAAATGTTGTGCTGTAAATGTTTAAAAAGATGTGCTTACAGAGCTTAAAATACAGATTAAAGTCTTCATTATATTTAATAAATAAATCAATTTAAATTATCTTGCATTTCTAGACATTACTGCATACTTTATTGATGCTGAGTGAAAGTACACAGAGATACTTTTAGTCTTTAAAGAATTAAAGAATTAATATAATGATAAAAATCTTACTGAGTATATTCTTAAGATGTTAAAGAAGTAAAATCTAACACATTAATTGCTGATAGTCACAGCAGACAATGCATTCAATAATTATACATTATGATGTTATTTAAGTTGACTTTTAAGTCAGAAGAATATCATTTAAAGTGATGAAACTGAAATTATAAACTGCATAATACATATAATTCAGCTTGCAGTTAATCAGCTATTTACATATCTGAAAGTGAACATAAAGAATGATTAGCTAATCATTACATTTAATAATGATGAATTACAAAATTTCACAATTAACAAAGACTACTTCTTTAACATTATATTAAAAAAGATCAGTATATCTTTTATAACACTTTATTATAATGCTTATATCTATTGAATTAATATTTTAACAAAAATCTCATATAGATTTAATTACTAACTATTATCATTATGACATCATCACAGTGTCTAAAGTTGTTCAAAGATTTGTAAAAGACAAATTTACAAAGTATAATTAAAAATATAAGAATTTAATGAAACATTTTATATAATATGCTGAGTCAAGTATATAAGTTATAAACTGAATTTTCTCAATGAATAGAATATTTAACTTTAACAATAAGCAGAATGAAACTTCTTAAATATAATATAAAAGAGTGACAACATATTAAATATATACTGCATCTTCTGAAGCACTTTAAGAACTGAACAGAGACAATGAGTATTATTAATAAGTTAATAATTTATAAGCTGTAATATGTATATAATGATTTATTTAATCATCTTAAAAAACAGAATGAAGCAATCAGAAAATTTAAATTATTCTTTAGTGCTAAGTTGCAGAATGTTATTGATACATTAAAAAAGAAATTAATTCAATATTATAAAAAGATAAAAATCAATTAAGAATTGTTCTGTAATCTTAATGTTATATTGAATTTATGTAATAAGCTTAACATATATAATATAGAATATTCTTAGTTCTCAATAAATATTATATTGCAAGACTGACATATTGTTTTAATAAAGAGAAGATTGAGAAGATCTATATTTAAAGTATGAATTTAAGTTTTAACAATATTACAGAGTTAACTATCAGCACTTAAAGAAAGAATCATTAAATGATGATTTGAGAATTCTTGACTCAAAGAAGAAGAAGATGATAGCAATAATGAATTACATAAAAAATGTAAAAAAGCATTAAAACACATCTGTAATAAAAGAAGTCTCAGATTATCTGTAAAAGTCTTCAGTATTAAATGTAAACATTTTAATACTTAATTACTGAAAGCTAATAAAGAACTTAAAATCAGCAATGATACAATTTATAAAAGATATATTTGCAATTTCTGCAGCAGATGTTGAAGTTAAATGCTTGTTTAACATGATTCAAGATGTAATTATATATTGTTGAAATTGATTAAACTTAGACATCATTGAGAACATTATGTTAATTAAATATTATGATATGTTTATTCTTGCAGCAGAAATAATAAAAAGAATTAAAGAGAAATTTGTATTGACAATAATTATTAATAGTGATGAGAAAGATTCATCAGCAGATAAGCTGAATTTAACAGTAACTAAATTATATATAAAGCTTTTATTAAATTACTATTTTAGTGATAATAATCTTTATAATAATAATGACTATGAGAACAACATTAACTTTAGACTTTGTAATTATAATTAAGATAAGAACATTGACTTAAGACTTAACAATGATGATTATGATTAAACTTTAAACATAAAAGCAATACAATTAAGTATTATAAATATTTTGAACAGTATACACTCAGAATATGTAATTACTGATAATGATCATAATTATAAGTTAAAAAAGATTAAAGATTACATAAATTCATTATCTGAAAGACTCACTACAGCAATTGATGCATTAACTATTAAGATCATCAATAATAATTTAATAATTATTGATCTCAATCTTTAAACTATTTACTTAAATAACTCTGCTCAGAGTACATTGACTGTCAATATATACACAGTCTTGAATATAATACAACATTAATTAAAAAAGAAAAATCTTCTTTATTAATAAAGTAAAAAATTGTCAAAAGCACTGCACTTACACTTAAAAGTACAGATAAAGCATATTAAGTTCTTAACTACTTCAATATTATGATTTTACAAAAGACAGAATCTTTTATCTGTTGATATTATTAATAATTATTTAAAATTAAAAGAAATTCATTCTTTCTTATTTAAAGATGATGTTAACATTCATCAATTTAAGCATCAGCAATCTTAATAAACATATATTTAACATAATTTTTAATTTAAACATCAGATCTGTTTACTTTTACTATGCAGTTTATGAATATTTTAATTTTCTTAAATTGTTTATGATAAACACAAGTTACATATAAGCAAATAGTATTGAGTAAAGTATTAAAATTGAACATGCTTAAATGTAAAAAATAATGTTTAAAAGTCTTTAAAAACATTTAACTTTACTTAAAGCATCAAGATTTATTTTGATTCTCTGTATCTTTATTAATATTATTATTATCATCATTATAATGATCTTTATTCTTCTTATCATTATTCTATATCTTTGCTGAGCCTTCTGTCTCTTGATCTGCATCATTAATGAAGATTAAAGCTTATAATGTTGATAATTAATCTTTATTATTAATTTTAATTCATAAATATAGTTAATTAGCAAGAAGCTAATAGACAATTGTAAAAAGCATTATAATAAAGTAATACAATTATATTTAATTAATTTATATCTTAACTTCATCACTCTTTAACATTGAAGTAACAGTCTATGAAGTTTAAAATTTAATTAAATCTTTGATAAATAAACAGTGCAAAATTAATATATTTTATTTTTTTTCAATATTGTTTTTCTGATATTTGTATACACAAGTTCATCAGATTTAAGAAAGATACATTCATCATTAATGTTTTTATTTAGCATTATTTTAACAGAAAAAATTATTATAATTTTACTCTCATCATTACTTAACATCATCTCTGCTTTTTTATTCTTATTTACAGAGACATTGAACACTATTGAAAGCTAATAATTATAGAATGAAACAATATTAGCTTTTGTCTTCAGAGTTATTATAAAGAAATATTAAAAATATAATATATATTAATGATTTTTCTTGTCTGTTATGTACTCTGAATCAAGTATGCTGCTATTAAAAATCTGCATAATAATATTTGAATTCTTATCTTTAGCTATAGTAAGTTGTTTATAGCTGTTAAATTAAATAATTTATTCTTAATACTTAACTACTTTATTTAAATAATTATCTCAACAACTTTAAATATATTTGTCTACTTTTTCAATCTAATCATATCAGCACAAATTAAATGTTAAATAAAGTTGATATATCTTTTCTTTAATTATTGAGAAAGTACTCTTTGCTTTAAGAAGCTTATGCAGAGCTTATGTTTCTTTAATAGTTATAATTAAGTTATTTTATTAAGCAGTATCTTTATTTTTTTTATTCAGTCATTACATTTTAATCTGTAAGAAAGATCACTATAAATGAAATTAAAGTTTAATACAGAATACTATAATCATTTATTAATATTTATTATATTTACTTTCTGTATATCTCTTAACAACAATCTTCTTTCTTATCTTAACTGCATATTTTGCTCTTTAAATTCTCATCTTAAGCTTCTTATATTCTGAATTATGTTTAAAATCTATATTTAATCTATTCATTATCATATCATTCTGCTCTTAAGTCTCTTCAATATCAGCATTTATAAATGCATTAATTACTGAAGAATGTGATGAAGTTAATTTCTAAGTAATATCAGAATGTAAAGAACTCAATAAAAAAAAAATTAAAGAGTTTCTAAGTTCTTGAATATAATTTAGTCTCTGATTTAACACATATTTTATGCATTACAATTGAGCATTATAATAAGTGAAGTTACATATTAGATTTTAAGTCAGAAGAAGTGAAAAAAGCAGTTAAAGTACTTTGAGATAGTGCAGCATTGAATGTAAATTTAAAGTAATTTATAAATGTTTTTATTCTTTTTTATTAATCAGCAAAGTCTTTTTTCTTTAGATATGCAGCAATGTCTAAGATAAATAAATTAATTTCATTAATCTTTTTCTTTTTCTTCTTCTCAGATTAAGATGAGAAGTTTAATATATTAATAGAATGTGTTCTCTTATTAATGAGTTGATTTAATTTAGTAATGAGAGATATAAAGCTTAATGCTTTTACTATATTAATGAATTGATTCAATTCAGTGATGAGAAATATAAAGCTTGATGTTTTTACTACATTAATAAAGATAATCTTTACATTCAGTTTTCTCTATTTTAATAATGTATCTCTAAAATGAAAGTCAGCATCATATCTTTTCATTACTTACTTTATTTACATGATGCAGAAAGAAAATGTAAAAAGCTTAATACAAAAAGTAAGATCTTTTATAGAAAGAAAATGTAGAAAGTGTTGTGTTAAAGATAAATGAATTTATTAAGTTTTTATATTATTATTTATTTATATGAATGTTGTGTTTTTGTTATCAGTGAATTTGTAAATAACTAAGATCAATTTAAATCAAGCTGCACAATTATTTAGATTTATTAATTTCTAATTATTTCTTCTTAAGCTTACTATCTAAGAAATTTAAAGCAATACATACAATTTATAAAGTGTAATATCTCAATCATGTTAGTTGCAATTTTTTTATTAAGTATAGATCTTCTCACAGTAAAGAAACTGACATTAAAATTATGTTGTATAGCATGACAGAGTTATAATGAAAGTTAAAGTTATAAAGAAATATTAAGTAGACTTTAGAGCTTGTAAATCTGACAATATAAGATTTATTGAAGAGAACAGAATATGAATTACAGATGAAGATGTATAAGATAGAATTAAGTTTATAAAATGAAAGTAAAGAATAGATTGTTAAGCATAATATCTTTAAAGAAGAAAATTAAATTATTAATCATTCTTTTTTTTTAAATTAGTTTCTGCACAAAAAGAGTTAAGTAAATTACATAATTACATCATTAAATTAGATTAAAATGCTCAATTCTAATATTCTTTAATCAACTTATGCAATGCAGCAACAGCAGTATTGACAGAAGCTGCATTCTTTTATTTTAAATTTAAAATTCTTCTCACTGTTAATTAAAGAGATTTCTAATCAGTATAATGACAGCTTAAAGTGAAATTAGTCAGTCATTATAGATTTGTAAAAGACAAGTAAGATATATCTTTGTACATTTTTTGAAAGTATAAGTTCTTATATATTAAGAATCTCTTTCATGACTTATTTATGATATAATTGCTGAGCTACATAAAAAAGAGAATCTGATAACATCAGAGAAATTATAAAAGATGAAAACAATCTTTTATATGTTGCAGACTTATTAAGAAGATAAAGTATATTAATTAATATATTTTTGCTTTGTAGAGAATGAGTAATCTGATAATTAAGTTAATAATGCTTATATATAATGCTTATAAAGCAGACATGTAGTTAAACAAAAAGAATTGTGTATAATGTTAATTAAAAATGTTGCAATAATAACTACTATCAATATAAAGCTGCTTAATAACAAAAGCTAATTAATTTTAATTTAGTCTGAGCTGTCAAGAATAGCTTAACTTAATTTTGTCTGAAATCTGACTCTGTACAGAGTTGAGTTAAGTTGCAAAGTAGAGCTCAGTAAGTTAAGTTAAGTTCTAAAATCTGAGCTTAATTTGACTTAATAGTCACTTTAATTATTTCTATCATATTTACAATGAAGAATTAAAGAGACAATTGAGCAAGACTGTAGTTATTGAATATGTTGAGCTGATTATTCATCATTAGCTTTTAGAACAAACTTAACTTTAAAAGATCATTTATGATATATTTAAAGATCTTAGATCTAGTAGTATTGTAAACTGCTGAGTTCTGTTCATTAATTTATTTATAACTCTTTCTTATTGAAAGAAGAACTCACACTATAACTACTTGAACAGAGCATACTTTGAGTTTTTTAATAAGTAGTTTTTATTTAAGAATCTCTTTTCACTTATTTGTCAGAGTACTCAATGTATCATATATATGAAAGATAATTAATATATCTATGCATACTGAATTTATATGTTCTCTATAGTTCACAAAATAATATACTATGTTGATAATCATCTAAAGAATGTATCATCAAATTAGAAACTTTCATGTCATTATTCTGTTTATTAGTTTAAGAGACTCATTCTTAATAACTTACAGCATTTTAAGAATTATATAATGACTATATATTACATTACACTTTAAGCTTAATATGTCTTTATCTGTTCAGCCTTCTTCTTTCTTATCTTTTTACTTGTTATGCAAATCTTTCTTTTGCTTATAATGTCTTGAGACACTCACAGTTCTTGTTATGTATTATTATGACTACAGTATGTGTTCTAAAAGCTGCTTATTTCAATACAATAAAATGTTATTATAATGTCTTTGCTACTCTTTATTTCTTCTTTGCTTTTCTGTCTTCAAGTTCAGAAAACTACAGTTTTAAATATAAAAGAACTATCAATCTTAAGAAATCTTAAATAATTATTTCAGTGACAGACTTTAATCATCAATAAGAAATCTGCAAAATTACTGATTAAAAATAGTCAGTCTTAAAAGACATTATTAAGTTAAATAAAAGAATACATGTCTGAGTTTAAGCTTTAAAGAGCTGATAGATGCAATTAAAGCAGATTATAAAAGAAAGACTAAATTTAGAAAGCAGCAGTTAAAGTAAGATTAGTCAGTTAATGAGTAGCAGAATGCTCATAGTCAAGAAAGATAAAGAAAGTGATGTGATCAATCTTAGAAGCAATTATGAAAGAGATAAAGATTTTGAGAATAACTTTCAGATATTAATTATTAAGAACTTACAATTTAAATCAGATACAGTTATCTCTCAAACTTCTGAATCTTTATAAAACTGTTTTTATAATGTTTTTTTCTGACTCATTCATACTCATTTTATTTCTGCTTCATACTCAGATTAAAAGTAATCATCTAATTCTTTTCATAATCAAGCTGATCATCTTTAATTTTTAAGCTCTTTGTACACATCTTAAAGCTAAGATAAGCACATCATCTTTACTTTCTTCTTGCTTGTCAAAAAAATATTTAAGCTCTTTACTTCTTATAAAGTGATCTTGCATCAATTCTCTTCAGATTTGATCAAGATACTTGTTAAAAGACTTATTTACATATTTTTCTTCTTTAAAAGTTGACACTGTCATTTTTAATTTTACTCAATGAGATTTAGTATCTTCTTTAATCTCAAATCAGTGATGTTATAATATTACTCATAGACTGCAGTACAATCTTTGTAATTATTACTGTTGAAAGTGACAATTTAAAACTTACTGTTAAAGCATTACTTTCTTGCATACTCTTACTTAGCAACACATGTGTCACTAATTCTTCTGCTAATTATTGTGTTACATAATAAATAATAAACAGTTTTTTATCTACACATAATGATAGCTGCTGCAATCATTCTGCTTAAATATAGATTGAGACTGTAACTTTTAAGAAGATCTACATTTATAATCTTTTTTAAAGATTCAGTAATACAATTATTAGATGCTTTTCTCTACACTTAACTTTTCTAGTTTCATTACTTCTTTCTGTATCTGCAATTCATCTTCAATGACTATAAAAAGTATAACAATTAAATTAGTTTCATATTGAGTTTTCAGCAATTATCTAATTGATATTAAACACATTTCAATATATTAAAGTCAGACACAAACTACAGAAGATATTTATCTTCTTTATTAGTCTTGAAAATTTCAAATATTCTTTCTTGAGAATTGATTACTTAAAATTCATGTGAAGAACATTTGAATGACAACACTTATGAGTGTTTTCATATTTTGTGCATCATGTATGCACAATGAATTGAAAGTGATTGTAATTACTTTGTAAATATTAACTCAGAGTCTTAGACTGAACTATAGTAATCTGTATGAGCTGATAGTTTTCTCAAGTATATATTAGAGAACTTTTGCAAAGTGTAAATTTTTATTTGCACTTCTGACATAGATTTAGCTTAGATTTGAAGTATTAGTTATTTACATAAAGTGAAAATAACTAACACTTCAACTCTTGTTTTGCCTGCAGTTTATACTTTTTACACTTCATTTACAGTTAATGGACTCTGAACTGATTACTTTTGAAAGATAATTACACATTAGTATTGTAAATTCTGAAGTGCAAAAAATTATTTGCACTTTGCAAAAGTTCTCTATTGATGTTTACCTGATGCAGTCTTAGTTTCCCTTGTGTGAATTACGCAGAAATGGCCAGAGTCAACATTGAAATCATAGTGACTTTACTTTCGTGACACTGCTCACTATAATGCAATTTGTGCGTCTGGTCAGCCCCACAGGCACTGCAGTCTTTTCTGAGTCCTTCTTCTTTTGGCGGTGTGCAGACTTGGAGAATGAGCAGCAGAAACAGCACAGGGAACAGTGTAACTGTGTGATCATATTACTGTCCAGCGTGTACAGCGAATGGACACCTTCAAATTGCATCTTTGAAGGCGGACTGCATTACGTTGTAAAGGTAAAATTGGGAAGCTTCTGGCTGGGTTGCCGGCTTTGGGTAGGGCCTGAAGAGCAGGAATTGAGGGGTAGAAGCTTCTCCACTCAATATGGGCAAAGATCATCCCATCACCACAATTATAATGCGTAGCCTCAACCCTAAATCTGAAAGGTACTATGTATTTCTAGATTATGAGTTCACAAGGAGAACTTTGTTTCGATATTCTACAAGGACGTTCACGCCAACGCAAGGTCTCTAGCATGAGTAGAACCCCCATCTAAAGAAGCCAGTCCTTAATCGAGTGCATCATATGATGCGATGACTGACCTCACAGAGATCCTTCAACAGTTGAGGCTTTCGGAGTATCTGGATGGTTTCATATATGCTGGCTTCTCAACCTGGGAGCTTCTTGTTGACATAACAGAAGATGATCTGTAAGACCAGTCACTTGTTAGATTAATAATAACTACAAGCTAAATCTATCTACTGGGAAGGCGGCTTCTCAATGTGAAGCTAGGGCACAGGAGAGTTCCTCACCTCTCCATGATTCATTTGATGTATTAAATGTCAAATAGAGACTCCAACGACGAATAGCAACTGAACAAGGAGTTCTCAGGACAGCTCCACTACACGCCATCCAGGTCAGCAACAGCATCGACCTGATATTATACTTACATCACTCTCTAACACTTAGCCATTACGGGAACCAATTCATTGTTTAAGGTAATTCTCAGAAGCGCCTGTGGTAAGATTATTGAATAAACTGATCTTTATAGTCTTGAGAACCCACTCGTCGAAACCCAAAACAGATATTCTTGACGCAAGGGTGGCCACAGGCAATGCGGACGTCGCAAAGTGGCCTGAGGGAAAGCAAGTCACGGATATTGTGAGTGCCATATCACGTTCCCAACTGTCGATATAGATTTCATCACTTCTGTTCCATGTCACTGTCCTTGTTCTTGTCGTTGTTGTTAGAGACGCATTATTAGCTGGCAACAAGGAGGATAGTAACGATGATACGCAATATGATTTTCAGACTTCATTGCAAATTAAAACGCCTATGCCTTAATGTGTATATGCCCATTTCCATGTGTATGTGCTCGTAACCAAACATGCCCTTTTGTGTATATCCTTCATTAGATCCTTCATTCTCGTCATTATTTGCAACCCAGGTTCTTTCCCTCTCATCCCTTTCCATACAGCAAGATCAGATCTCCCACCGAGCACCAAACCACTCGACGCCCTTCGTAGCCTTACAAGCCGCCTCCCCCGCGTCGATGAACTTATTCGGGCCCGAGAGGTATACCCAGATTGAATCTGGGTTTTGTGGCTCCGGGTCTGTGTCTGTAGAGGAGGGTTGTGGTGTGGTGCCTCCCGTTACGCCCTGTACCTTCTCTGTCCCTTCTTTCTCTGTCCTCTCCTCTTTTCCTTCTGTCTTCGTTTCGGCCGACCCTGACGCAGACGCCTTCAGTGAAGCAGACGCTGAGGCCGACTTTGACGCTGAGGCCGATGGAGCCTTTATATCAGCCAATACTTGTTCCATATCCACCCTCGGCCGATCCTTCCCCGTCAAACAGATGCGGACTTCGAGGTTCGGGGCTCGGTTTTCTTCTGTATGTCGAGCAAGAAAGAAGGTTAGCTTTAGTTGCTGCAGCAGAGTGAGAAATGCAAAGGGAAGTATAATAAACTCACTGCGCAGAAACGGCAAATCAATATAATCCCCCTCCCTCACACTCCACACAACCACACACCGTTGCCAGATTTCGTTTTCCCCACCAAGGACTTCGCATCCTCCTCCTCCCTTGCCTTTACCTCCGTGTACACCACAATCCCCAGCAGAGTTCTGTCCACCCTCCCTCTCGCAACCCCTGCCCCCACAATCCTGCTCCCGAATACCATTGTTGCACGGGCTCGAGAAACCATGCACAGCCCTCTGCCGTTGCAATTCATTGAACGCCCCCACAATAGCAATCGCGCCGCTGACCCCCGTCCCAGCCACAAGACACACAACCGTATGGTGTTTTGACACATCCGCGGGTGTGAAATATGGTCCTTCACACCGGACGCCGATGTCTGCTGCGTGAGAGGGATGGTAGGGTCCGAACCATGATATCGAGGAGGAGTCGTTGGCGGGAGAGGTCGCGGGCGAAGGATGAGGAGGAGTGAGGTTGGTGATGGGCGCGTCGGCGAGACTGGCGAGTCTGTCTGTCCATTCCGCTCCCGCACCTGGCCGAGCCTTCTTCTGAAGCAAATCCCAAATCAACTTGAACCCACTGGCTCGCTTGTGCGTGACATCGTTGCCCTTCCCATCCCCTTTGTCATCCGCCTTGTCATTCGCCTTGTCACCGGTCTCAGCGGAAGGCGAAGGATCAGAGCGCGTTTGTTTCCGGAATAGGAATTGGATGGGGAAAGAATCTTGGTCGGTAGGCGTGATGGTGTTTTGGCTCGCAAGATGGGTAATGGTGGTGAAAGGGTGGAGTTGGCGCACTGAAGTGTCGGATTGGTAGAGATAGAAGTGCGCAAGGGGGGATTTGCAGGAGCAGCCATCGAGGCGGCGGCGGGGGAGGAGGAGTGCAAGACTATTATGTATCGTAAGTATGGTATGGCAAGCTGACGGTGAGGTGTGCGAGAGATAGGAGAATAAGAAAATGAGGTGCTGGGAGCTTGAGTGAGTCCTACCAATACCAACCGTTCCCGAGAGAGGCAATTTTGGTGTCGAGTTTTTGGCGTAGTTCGTAGAGACGCATGCCCCAATCCAGCACCCACATCAACAGTCCCGGCGCCACGCAATAGAATATAGTGCTTGCGTGGAGACAGATGATGATGACTGCCATGACGACAAGTAGATGCGTATAATAGAAAACATTGAAATGCTTCCTTCTGACTTCTGGTATGGTAGTAACAGAAACGACCGCCAAGATGGCAGCAGTAAGGATACCCGAGAAGATCAAGCTCGCTCGCCAGACGCCTAGAGAATCGTTGTTTCCAGGCCACGTCTCGTCATATAGGTATGTAGGGTTGAGAACGGGGAAAACCATGCGGAGTTGGTCGGAGAGGGAATTGAAAACTGCGACCCAGCCGACGTAGAGGAAGCCGTGAGTGAGTACAAGGACAAACAGGGTATATGCCGTCAGCATATGAAAAGTCAGCGTCGTTCTCACGGAGAGCGCGAAGAACGAAGCCAGAGCGCTACGTCTCGATATCGGGATGAGGACCATTCCCATCGTGACATCGCAGAGATGTCCGAGCAGCGCAATAGCCGCCAGCGTCTGATTCCCCTCAAACACACCATTCGCAACTCCCCGTTCCACAAAATACCCTCGTAATCGAACCCACCAGATCCCCACAATCGTGCCATACAGCAAAACAATCCAGAGGAAGACCAAGAGGCCGCTTAAAGAGAGTTGTTGATGCACGATAGGCAATTTACGCTCAAACAATGGTCGGCAGATGATGCGGCGTAGTTTAGGAGAGAAAGCTCGCACAGCGAGCCATGTCACGAATAAGGAGACCCAACAATACCAGACGACGACGTGGAGGCGGGTTTGCAGAGGAAACAGCCATTCGCCGCATGTGGCCGCGTAGCAATGTGTATTAGAGCGAAAAGTGAGGGAGATAGATAGGGCGAAGGCGATGGAGAGACTACCGGCCAGAGGCCAAAGACAAGTTCTTGGAGTGATTCTGGTCATGATATTTCAGACGATGGATATCAGTTGGAAATAGGAACAACCATATTGATGGAGGCAGTAATGAATTTAAAGTCACCTGAATTCTGTGACTGACTACTTCCGGAAGACGGGTCTTCCGAATCTGGCTATGACCAACAGATTTGGAATCTTACCAAATGGACACGGACGGCACTGACATTCTAGATTCACGTACAAATCTTAATTATTATTGATGATCACAAACTTGCAAGTTGAAATGATGTTTTTGTTTTAATGCACGGCAAGTACATGTAAATATTCCCAAATAATAAAAATGGGGGGTGGTACATTTCAATCCGTGTACCAAGATATTACAATATTGGGGCTGAGGGCAGCAATTGTTTCAGCGCTCAGAATACAGAAACCAATTCTCCTTCAACTGTCCCAGAATCAATCTCAACTTGACTTCACAAATATAAATTCACAACAAATTAAGTTCTATGAATCCTCCAACAATTCCTTCAAATGATAACTGTGACACAATCTAGTAACCTACTTACAAGACATAGGCTGCTACAGCCGCCACAGCCAATATGTTGCTCATGCTTTTAACTATCTGGTTTCCAGTGCCTTTGAATGAAGTTGGTGTTGAGTTGATGATGTTGACAGAAGGTAAGACTGAGTTGAAAATGACAGTTAAGACTGAAGCTAAGCAAGCTAATATTAATGCTTTAAATCTGTTGAGCTGTTCAGTATCAATATTATACTCTTTACAAAGATCATAGAGAGCAATTCTTACTGTATCTTTGAAGCAACCTTTCACAATAAATTAAAGATCATTGTGTATCTCTTATATTCTTCTATCATTTCTTACAAATACAGCATAACTAGTAAGATTATCACAATAAAGTTTCTACATCTTTATGATGTTTCAATTCTCAGAGTTTTCAATTAAAGCTCTTTAGTGTCTCTTTAGAAGACAATTCTTCAGTTTATTGCTTCTTAGCAAAAGTTAAGAAATGTCTTGACAGAGATGTTAAGCAGAAGAATGCTGATGAATAAATGCAGTAGATGTATAACTTCATTGAGATTAACATTGAAGACTGAGTATTGAATGAGAAATTTAAGAGTACAAGAGAGAAGACTCAACTTATTAAAAGTGAGATGATGAAAGTTACTGATATAAAAGAAAAGAGAAGAAAGTTCAATGAGTACTGACTTTTTCAGAATTATAAGAAAATAAATTGATCATTAACTTACTTAATCTTAAACAACTCAGAGAGATCAATCTCTCTGTATCTATAAGTTATTTTTAATGATTATAAAAAGTGTAACATTCAAGTCAGTTTCATATCAGATTTTCAATAATTATTTAATTATTATTAAATACATTTCAATATATTGAAGTCAGACATAAACTACAGAAGATATCTATCTTCTTTATTAATTTTAAAAATTTCAAATATTCTTCTTTAAGAATTGATTACTTAAAATTTACATAAACAACATTTAAGTAATAATGCTTATGAATGTTCTTATATTTTGTGCATTATGTATGCATAATAAATCAAAAGTAATCACATCTACACTTACTATCTTAATTAAAGCTTTTATCTCAAGACTTTTATTTAGACATCTTATCTTCTTAGTTATGAGATGAATTGCAATTTGATATTTATTGAGATTTATACAAAAGTAATTAGAATAATAATATTGATTTGAGAGTAGCAATGTTATTGAATTAAAGATATAAGAGATGATAGACTGTTTAAAAAGTGTAGATGATGTGAATTATATAGAGAGTCTTACACTTGTAAGATACATTATTATTTATATTTTTCATTTATTAATTAAATAATCTTAACATAATATAGATGTCAGCTGTACTTATCTTATATCATTACTTTTTCTCTTCAATCTCACTTACAATTGCTCAGTTACATTCTTAAGTGATACTCAGCTTAAATATATATTAATTAACAATGATTAAGTCTATTAAAGTACAATGCAATTATCAACTTAAATACTTTTACTTATTCTGTCATTTGTTAGATATATAACTCACAATAGCTATGCTATTAGTGTGGTGCCACCTTTTGACAGGTTATGAGCCCAAGTTGATGTAATAATATTGAACATGTGTTGGCTGCCTTACTTACATAAGCTTAAGGTTATGAGTTTGAATTATGTTGTGTGTGCATTCTTTTCACTCATGAGAAGCTGAGTAAGCAATGTATGAGTGTGCTGGCTGATTGTGAGTTAGAGAAGTGTTAGATATATAACACATAATAGCTATGCTATTAGTGTGATGTCATCTTTTGACATCATTGATAATTTTAATCTCTGTATGCAGAAACAGTTAACTAAGACAGTCAGCACAAATCTTAATAAATCTTGTTGTTACTGTAAGATTTGTTGTCACTTCACTGACTGTTGTGTGAAACTTACAAGATTGCAGTATTGTCTTTTATTGAGTTCAATTCTTAGCTTTATTTATCTTAACTATTACATTCACATTCATAGTAACTGTCATTCTTTTCATACTTATAGATATCAGTTTACAAGATACTCAATTTCTTATTTATGACTTTCATAAAGATCATAGCAATATCAAGCTTAATGTTTCTCAGTTAGCTATAATAATGATTATGCTTCTTTTCATTTATAATATAATTATCACAACACTAGCTTTTACTTACATGATTTCATTAAGCAACATAAAATGTCATCTTAAAGATTAATGAATCTGACTATTCTTCAACAAGAATACAGAGATCACTTATAGAATTTAAGATTGTCATTAATGTTGTAAATTTAACTTTATGCAGAACAGAGTGTAATCTTTTTTAGATAGAAGTTATAGTATTGTGACTTGTCATGAAGTCTTTAAGAGAGAGTGAAGCTGCTTTAAAGAATGAAGATAAAATAAATAAATTACTGATGATTTAATATTTCTCATTATGATTGTAGTCATTCTCATCAAGATACATCTTCATTAATACATTAAAGTTGCAGATTTACAAAGTCTTAATGAAGCTGTTAACTTAAAATTCTAGATTCTGATGCTAATAATATATTAAATGTATAATTCATTTCAGTTATTCATTTAAAGCACTTCTGCTGTCAGTGAAGAAGAATGCATGAGAAGTAACTAATAAAGAGAGATTGAGTATTATAATGAGTCATTATAAGAGATTTATGAACATGTAATGAACTCTTAGACATGTAATAAAGATCATAATTAAAGAATTTATACAGACTTAATGATGCAATTCTTAAGACTTCATAATAAAAAGAGTAAATAATGAGAAGTTTAAAATCATATGTAAACTTAAGATCAGCTTAACAGTTAAATCATTACAAGTTAGTTGTCTCAATCTCTGTAAAGATAGTCTTTCTCTTCACTCAGTCTTCATACTATCTTAATAATTCTTCAATCTTTAAATGTAAAAATTCTCTACATTTATATAGTTTAAATCTTGCACAACTTGTACATTTAAGTTTGCATTCTTAAGTTATAATTTTTATTTTGTTTCTCATTAACATCTTATCTCTTCATTTTTAACTAGACAAATTGTATTCAAATTTACTTAGTTACATTAAAGCACTTCAGTGTATCTAATGAGTTATACAAGTCTACTTTAATAGAGTTTGATAAAGACTTGCACTTTAAAGACAGTAGAAATCTTCAATGTATTTTACAGTTCTCATTCATTCTTACAGAGTCTGCTTCTGAGCTCAATCTCTTAAGTTAGCTTCAGAGCTAGACTTCTTAAGTGTAAGATTCTTGACAGATAAAATGAATCAATATTGAATTAATGAAGAATAAAATGTGTTTAAAAGTTCTAAAAGAATTAGCTTAGAAGATCTCTTCTAAAGAATATGATGAGTCATTCTTATCTCTTATTTAGATATTTCATTATGCATAGTTTCTTCAGAGAAGATCAGATCTGAATTATATTTGTATAGCAGCAATTATACTTTTATTAAGTTAACAGTTAAATGCTTAACAGTAGTCTTTTTTCATACTGTCACAATCAGTTTTCAATGTAAAGTCTTTAATGTTCAGAATCATTGCACTATGCATCTTCAACACAATAGCATACTTTTTGTTTAATTATAATTAAGTATTATTATTTGTTCTATTAACTTTCTATTCAGTCTCTATCTAGATCTATGAGGACAAAGCATCTTTACAAAGAAAAAACTCAAGTAAGAAAATCTTAAATCTATCTTGCAGACACTAGCTCAGCAGAGTATTAACTAATTATTATTGTCTTTTTTATACATTAATGAATCTGTATTGTATTTATCTTCTAAACATTTGCTTTCACTAAACAGCAAATAATCTCTCTTAATTCACTGAATCTATCTTAACTCATTGAACTGTCTTTTAGTCATTTAAATATATAAGATCTTCATATTTTAAAATGTTCTTCTAAATAATCTGTTGCATAAGATTAAGATAACTGAATAGATTACTTATAATTAGTTATTGAGTTATTTAATGAGTATTAATTGCTGTAAAAAGAGCTCTACAGAGATTTGTAATTTCAGTTTTCTGAAAGTAGTGAATATAAAAGTCAGTGTGATTTAAATAAAAGAGAAGCACATACTGTATAGTTTTTACTAATTAATTATATAAATATCACTTATTGATTTCTAAGACTTTTATAAAGATCAGTCAGACATTGAGACTCAGCATCTTTATATAAAGCAAAAACAGTGCTGTTATTTTGTGCTTATAAAGACTATTGTAAAGTTGATGAACTGATTAAGTTCAGTTTAACTTTTATATAATTGCTTTTTGTTTTACTGACTTGCAAATTCATCTTTATTTTCATTTTAAATTTATTTATTTAATTAATACTTTCTATAAATACATTTATCATCTTCTTTATTGTATCTAAAGCTGTCTTTACTTCTCTATTTACATCATTACTCTTTGCTGTAGACTCTTCATCATTATTAATAACTTAATTGTGAAGACTGTATTACATCTACATCTTCTTAGCATTTCATCAGTAGAAGCTTGAAGTGCTATTTAAACTGTATTAATCACTTATTTAATTCTTATAGAGACTGAATTGTCAGTAGACTGAGTATAAAGTTAAGTTAAGTTTAAAAAGATTATCTATAACTCTGTAAAAACCTAACTTAACTTACAGGTCAGATTATTACTAACTTTATGTACACTAGATTGAATTGAGTCATTAAAGCATTATTTTTTAAAGCTAAGTTATGTGATTATAAATTACATAAAATCATAATATTAGCTCTAACTCTTACAAATAATACATCACAAAATTAAACTTTGTAATCTATTTTTTGCATTTCTTTCATGAGCTCTAATGTCATATATGAAATCTAAAACCTACACACTCAGCCTAATTGTTAACTGTCTTAAGAAATTTCTGCATTGTCTTGTGTTTTATGTATAGATTCAGAGACTAAACATTGAATTTTTATTTTAAAGTAGCTATAAATGTATTTTTATAGACTTCTATTATCTTTTTTAAACAATGATTCTATAGATACTTCAGTGACTTAGTAAATAAGATAGCTAATAAAACATTATTATTTTACAGATCTTATATCTGCAACTTATATAGCATAATTGATCAGATCACTGCTGTATAAAGTAGTTAAGATTATTTTGTGAATGAGTCTCATATAAATAACATAATATATAAAAGAACTTTAAATATCATAATATTTTTCTGAGCTATCTATTATATATATTCTCTTCATCTTAATCTTATGTCAATCTAAACACTTAATACTTACAATGTTGTTTTTGTTAGAATTATTCAATCATTAAAATACACTATGCTCATCAGATTCTCACTGAGATCTCTGCAGCATCTTATAAAAAAAATCAATTTATATTTATTTAATATAAATCTTACTTTATGTCTCTTTACTTATACAATGCACTGACTGTGAACTGACTTCAGTTTGTAACAATTTGTTTATATTGAGATTTCTTATATAATTAAATTTATATTATTTACAAAGTTAAACATCATCATTTTATCTTCTGAGTACTTAAACATTGTCAGCAGTTTTAACACAAAGAACAAAAAGAAAATTAAAGAGAATAAGAATTTCTGAAGAATTTTTATTTTTATAAGTATTTAATTATTTTTAAATTTTAAGAAAATTATTCTTGTACATTATTTGATCAGAAAGCATTTTATAATGTAAGTAATTTATGATGAAAACTCTGCAGATTATATGATGTGTAATAATTTTTTATATAAAACATTATTAAATATTTCATTAAAATTAAGATTAAGTATTAAGACTATACACTCTGACTTTATCTTTCATGCAGTGTTAACACAGAATATGAACAGCTTTAAAACAGTAAAATTAAATCTTTTTTTTTGACTTTTATTTGATTTTATAAAAGAAAATTATGTATCTTTATTGTCTCAGCAATTCACTCTGCAATTAACTTTTCAGTAGCTTTATAATTGTGTTCTTCAGTGCAATAAAACAATAGCTACTTAACAATAAATAATTTATTTTTCTGTTCTTTTATAAAATTACTATAATAAATTCTTAAAAGCTTTTAAATATCATTTTATTGACAAAGTATCTGTTAATTACTTGTACAAGATCATTTTTAATGAAGAAAATTGCAGTTTTAAAAGCTTTATTTAAAATATTATTTAACTTTAAAACTTTATTATTTAACAGTCTATGAATTGTCTGCTTAATCTGCTTTACAGTAACTGTTGAGAAAATGTTAAATATAAAAAATGTAAATAACTCATTGTTAATATTTCTGAGATCTACTTATCTTTCTTTTAAAAAGAACTTTTCTGTCAGAATTTATATCTTAATAAAATTATCACTACTTATATTATTCTGATCTGATCTCTATAAGAGTGAAATGTAAAATGATGTTTATAATTTATTTATGTAAAGCTTACTTCACTATAATAGTTTTTATAAACTTTTCTTATGAAAGTTATTCAAAGCTGAGATTAATTATTTAATAAATTTCTTAAAAGAAAGTAGATACTCATGCTATACTATGTCATCTAGTGAAATCTCTAAACCTGTTATCTATGAGCATATCTTGATTAAGAGAGTTACAGAAGAAGTAAAAAAAATGTTGACTGCAGTTAACATAAATAGAGTCTTTACTTAGTCTTTAATATTAATTTTATTTTACTTTATAAAAGCAGCTAAAACATCACTTCTTAACATTTTCACTTAATAAGACTGCATCTATTAACTCTTACTGACAGCAAACATCAGATAATTAAACACATCATTAAGAGTTCAACAAATCATTTAAGAATTTAATTAATCATTAACAGTGAATCTAATAAATTTAATGAACTGCTTAAAGATCTGTTTAAATATTATTATTTGTTCTATTAACTCCCTATTCAGTCCCTATCTAGGTCTATGAGGGCGAAGCGCCTTTGCAAAGGAAAAACCCAAATGGAAAACCTTAGTCCTGCCCCGCAGGCGCTCCGCCGGCGTGGCACTGGTGTGTTGCCGTTGCCTCCCGGGTGCGTCGATGGCCTATAAGCTGTCTGCCTCTTGAACATTTGCTTCCGCTGATCAGCGGGTGATCTCTCTTGGTTCCTTGAACCCCCTGGTTCATTGAACCTAGTCT
>JAABUY010001236.1_pt1 | contig 35766 bp, 35 predicted proteins | sample 5560271 | NCBI WGS metagenome assembly JAABUY01 (sample SAMN10711886, study PRJNA513374) | rock metagenome | isolation source: Antarctica rocks | place: Antarctica: Victoria Land, University Valley
TGATCCTGATCGGTGCTGCCATGCTGACCCCCACACATCTGGTGCAGAGCACACCGAATCACGTCAGCGCCGGCTTGGGAATCCCAAGAGTCAGACGATCAAACCGGGCGTATTAGGCGCTGGCGGGAGTTAGCTGAAGAGGGTGGTCCGCGCGACTGGGTAAGTACCTACCGTTTGCTTCAAGCCAGAAACGCTAAGCGGGCTCGAAGTGGAGACCTCAAGAGCCTCGGCAGCACGCAGACCGAGGCCAAAAAGATCATCAGGGTCGTAGCCAAAAACGATTCCCGTTTGCCCCCCTCCAATCGGGAAGGCCTCTAGCTGCAACGTCCTGTGGCGGCTCAGGCCGTTACTCACTGCACAGGGGGTTGATATGCAGGCTCACCCGATTGCTCCGCTCATGGTGCCGCTCCCGCACGCACCGGCTGCCACCGGCCTTTCCCGCTCCGCGATCTACCGCGCAGCGGGTGAGGGCAAGATCCGGCTCCTGAAGAACGGCCGCTCCACCCTGGTCGACATGGCCAGCGTCCGCGCCTTCCTGGCCAGCTTGCCCGACGCAAAGGTCCGCAGCGCCGCCTAGAAACGAAATCGCCGGCCCCGCGACATGCGCAGGAACCGGCGACGGATCAAACACTGAACGGCCTCGACACCCGTTTAGTAGGCGATCCGCTCGCCAATTTCCAGAGGCATTCTCGCGACGACGGGCCGGCATTGGAGAGACCCGATGCACTACGCCCACACGCTGCACAGCCGCGCCCACCGCCTGACGTCCGATCCCTGCGCCGCGGCTGCGGCCCTGTCCGCGGACCGGTTGCAGGACCTTGTGACGGCCCTGGACCGCGAGGCGAACGCGGCCCTTCAGATCGGCCAGTCCTCGCTCGCCGAGCGGCTTTCCTTGCACGCGGACGAGCTGCGCGAGGTGGCGCGGTGATCCCCCTCGCCGAGGGCCTCGCCCGCTTCCAGTCAGAGGCCGGCGGGATGATGGAGCTGGTGGTGGTGCGCCCGACCGATGCAGTCGACATCCTCGCCGACGTCCTGGCCGGCGACGATCAGGCAGTCCGCCTCATGCGGATGCTCGATCAGGCTGACACCGCAATCCGAAGCGCGCCGCGGCGCCTGCCGATGCTGTGCGCGGCGTGCCCCCGTCCGCTGAAGCGCGGTCGCTACTCCTTCGGCATCGCGCTCCCCGCCAGCGACAACCCGACGCACGGCCTCGCCCTGGCGGTGTGCACCCGCTGCGCCGTGGAGCGCGCCGACATCCAGGCCAAGGCGACGGCGGCGCTGCGGCGGGTATTCCCGGATCTGCGGCCCGTCACGGTGACGTACGCGGCGGGAGGCCGGGCGTGAGCCCCGCCGCACGCGACCGGCTCCGGCTTCAGCGCGGCGCCGAGCATCTGCACGCCCTCGGCGCCCGCGCCCTGGCCGAGATGCTGGCCGAGCTGGCGCGCGACCGGTGCGACCTGGCCGACACGCTGAATCGTCTCGACGCCTGGCGGGACGGCCTCACGCCGGAGCTGCTGCGCGCGGCAGGCGGCGACCGGTTCCCGCCGCGCCCGCTGCACGAGGTTGCGGCGTGACGCCCCTCGACATCGCCCGCAAGCTCGACCTGGAGAAGGCGGGCCGGGGCAAGGGCTGGCGCGGCGCCTGCAAGTCGTGCGGCTACGGCACCACGCTGGTGCTGTCCGACAAGGGCAGCCTGTGGTGCGCGAGCTGCGGGCGCGACGGCCCGGCGGAGGTGCTGGCGGATCTGCAACGTGGTGAGCAGACGCAGGCGGCCGAGCGGCAGCCGGGCAAGCCGGAGCGCACCCCGGCGGAGCGCACCGCCCGCGCCCTGTGGTGGTGGAATGGCGCGCCGCACAACACGCTGGGCACGCCGGCAGACACCTACCTGACGGGCCGCGGGCTGGCCGGCCTGGCAGCCTCGCCCTCCATCCGCTACCGCACCGATGTCCCGCACCCGGAGGAGCGCGGCCGGATGCCGGCGATGCTGGCGCTGGTCCAGGACGTCACCGGCGCGCCCGTCGCGGTGCACCGGACCTACCTCACGCGCGGCGGGCGCAAGGCCGACGTGGCGCCGGTGAAGGCGAGCGTCGGCCCGATCTTTGGCGGCGCGATCCGCCTGGACGCCGCCGCGGCCGAGATGGTGATCGGCGAGGGCGTCGAGACATCCGCCAGCGCCGGCCGGTTGCTTGGCTTGCCGGCATGGGCAGCGATCGCCGCCGGCAACTTGGCGCAGGCTCTGCGGCTGCCTGCCGAGGTGCGCAGCGTGGTGATCGCGGCCGATGCGGACGGGCCGGGGCGGGATGCGGCGCAGGCGGCTGCGGCCCGCTGGCAGGGCGAAGGGCGGCGGGTGCGGATCGCCACGCCGGACGTGCTTGGGGCGGACTTCAACGACATCCTGATGGCGGAGGCACCCCATGCCTGACGGCTCCCGCTTCACCGTCAGGGAACCGCCACCGCCCAGGCCCCCGCCGGCGCCGCTGGCTTTCATCGACCCTGCCAAGCTGCACGGCTTGCCCATCCCGGAGCGGCAGTGGGTGGTGCCCGGGTGGCTCCCCTCCGCCGCGGTGACGCTGCACTACGCCGCCGGCGGGGAGGGCAAGACACTGCTCGCCCAAATGCTGATGACGTCGACTGCCACGGGCGCGCCCTGGCTCGGCCTGCCGGTGACGCAGTGCCGGGCCATGGGTTTGTTCTGCGAGGATGACGCAGACGAGATGCACCGGCGCCAGGATGCGATCTGCCGGGCCTACGGGGTGGAGCTGCGCGACCTTGGCGACATGCGCTGGTCCTGCCCGGTGGGCGACGACAACACGCTGATCCGGTTCGAAGCGGACGGCACGCCCGTGATGACGGATCGCTTCGCCGACTTCGTGGCGCAGGCCAAGGTGTTCCGCCCCGGCCTGGTGGTTCTCGACGTGGCGGCGGACCTGTTCGGTGGGAACGAGAACGTCCGGCAACAGGTGTCGACGTTCCTCAAGTTCTGCCTCGGCGGCTTGGCGCGTGACCTGGGGGCGGCCGTGCTGCTCAACGCCCACCCCAGCCGGGCCGGCATCAGCAGCGGCGACATGGACGGCGGCTCGACCGGGTGGAACGGCGGCGCACGGTCGCGCTGGGCATTGGTGACGCCGCGGGAGGAAGGCGAGCCGGTGGACGAGACGGCGCGGGTGCTGACCAAGCGCAAGGCGAACTACTCGACCCGAGGCGATGAGATCCGGTTGCGGTTCCGCGACGGGGTGCTGGAGCGCGAGGGCGGGCTGGGCATCGGCATGGTGGCGGGGCTGGAGCGGCGGAACTGCGAGGCGGTGTTCCTGGATCTGCTAGACAAGGTCGGGCCGACCGGGCGGCACGCATCGGACAGCCGCAACTCCGGGCACTACGCGCCGAAGGATTTCAGCCAGAATCCCGACCGGCAGGGCTTCACCAAACGCGACTTCGAGATGGCCATGAGCCGCCTGTTCGCGGCAGGCACGATCCGAGTTGAGGCCTACGGCAAGCCTTCGGATCGGACCCACCACATCGTCCGCGTGACCCCCGGTGAGGGTGCGGAGCAGGGAGGCGAAGGTGGGGGCGAAGGTTAGGCGAAGGTGTCAGGCGAAGGTGGGCGAAGGTCGCGGATTTCTGCGGGCGAAGGTAGGCGAAGGTGGGGGTGGGAGAGTGTCCCCCTACTACGTAGGGGGTGCGCTGCCCGACCTTGGGGGTCGGTTGCGCCCCTAAGAGGCGGTCAGGCCTCGACGCTCAACGGGTGCTCCGGCCTGGTTGTCGTGAGCGCGACGGTGTTGCCCAAGGCGTCGACGACGGTGGTGGTGATCGATCCGTCAGGACCCGTCACCGCAGTCGTGCTGTCGCCCGGTGTGCTTACGGCCGGTTAAAGGAACAAACGATCGCTGTGGACGGGCCTGTGGATATCGCGGGCAAGTCGAGGGGCACGGCTGAAACCACCCGCCCGACAAACCTTTGACCCGTCGGCCCCGATGCCTCCGCTCCGGCTGTCGGGCACCGGCTCAGTCCCCCACCATCCCGCCGGGACTTTGGGAACAATTATGGGAACAGAACGCGACGGCAGGAATTACGCAAACAAAGACAACGACTTAGCAGGCACGCTTGGCGGAGGGGATGAGATTCGAACTCACGGTACGGGTTGACCCCGTACAACGGTTTAGCAAACCGCCGCCTTCAGCCACTCGGCCACCCCTCCGCCGGGACAGCGTGCAACACGGCGTTTGCCAGGATGTTCTAGGGGCTCCGGCAGGCGTCGTCAAACGTTGCGGCGCCCTCGGGCCGGGCCGGCCTGTCGCGGCCATTCCGGGCGACTGGTGAAGGAAGGCCAGGGGCTCTGCTCCCATGCTTGAAAGCGGCGACCTCGCCGAAGGCTCGCCTCTGGAAACCACTTGTCCAAGGAGGTGGTTTCCAAAGGCCGAGGCCTTTGGCGGGTCTGGGCAGCGCCCAGCCTTGCTGGCTGCCTTGCGTCAGCCCGCGAGGGCCGTGGCCACGCGGCGCGCGAACGCGGCGGGGTCGCGCGGGCTCTCGCCGTCCTGCACCCGCGCGAGGTCGAGCAGGGTGTGCGCGGCGTCCGCCAGGTCCTCGCCGGCGGCGGCGCGCTCAGCGAGGCGGCGGATCAGGGCGTGGCGGGGGTTCAGCTCCAGGATCGGCGGCGGGGTGGGCATGGCGCGCCCGGCGCGGCGCATCAGGCGCTGCATCTGCAGGTCTGGGCCGTGCTCGCTGGCGCCGAGCACGACCGCGCTCTCGGTCAGGCGGTCGGTGCCGCGGACGTCGCCCACGTCGGCGCCGAGCGCCGCCTTCAGCGCGGGCAGCAGGGCGTCGAGCAAGGCGGGGGCGTCGCCGCCGGGGGCGACGGGCTCCAGCCTGGAGAGGTCGGCGGCGCCCTGGGTGACGCTGCGGATCGGCTTGCCGTCGTAGGTGTCGAGGCGCTCCGGCCAGAAGGCGTCCACCGGGTCGGCGAGCAGCAGCACCTCGACGCCGCGGGCGCGGAAGCCCTCGAGCTGCGGCGAGGCGGCCAGGGCGTCGGGGTTGTCGCCGGCGAGGATGTAGATCGCCTCCTGGCCGGGCTTCATCCGCGACACGTAGGCGTGCAGCGAGACCAGGCCGGCGGCGGGCGTCGCCGCATCGTCGTCGGCGCCGCCGCCGACCAGCGGGTCGGCGTCGTGCACGATCTCGGCGTCGGCGATGCCGTCCGGGGCGGGGGCGCCGGTGTCGAGCGGCTCGGGCGCGCCGGGGAACGCGTCCTCCAGGCTGGCGTCGTCGAGCGCGGTGCCTTCGGGGGAGGCGTCGTCGGGCAGGTCCGGCGCGCCGGGCTCCGGGGTGGCGAGGGTCGCGGGCACGGTGGAGCGGAAGCGCATCAGCTCGGACAGCGCGGCGCGGTGCTCGCTGTCCTCCCAGACGCCCTCCTTGAGGACGGGGCCGAAGTTCTCCCAGAAGGTGGCGTAGGAGGTCTCGTCCCTGGCGCGGGTCTTCAGCTCGGAGAGCACGCGGTTGGTGACGGCCTTGCGGATGCGGGCGAGGACGGGGGTGGCCTGGAGCATCTCGCGCGAGACGTTGAGCGGCAGGTCCTCGGTGTCGACCACGCCCTGGACGAAGCGCAGCCAGGGCGGCAGCAGCTTGGCGTCGTCGGTGATGAACATGCGGCGCACGTGCAGGCGCACGCGGCTCTCGCGCTCGCCCTCGACCGGCTCGAACGGGCGGGCGCCGGGGACGAACAGCAGGGCGGAGTACTCGACGGTGCCCTCGGCGCGCCAGTGCAGCGTGGCCCAGGGCTTGTCGAAGGCGTGGGCGAGGTGGCGGTACAGCTCGGTGTAGGCCTCCTCCGTGACCTCGGATTTCGGCTTGCGCCACAGGGCGGTGCCCTCGTTGGCGGCGACGTCCTCGCCGTCGCGCACGATCACGATCGGCAGGGTGATGCCGTCGGCCCATTTGCGCACGATCGACTGCAGGCGGTAGCTCTCCAGGAACTCGTCGGCGTCGGCCTTGACGTGCATCACGATGGTGGTGCCGGCGGTGTCGCGCTCGGCGGGGGCGATGGTGTAGTCGCCGCGGCCGTCGGACGACCAGCGCCAGGCCTCGGTGGTGCCGGCGCGGCGCGAGGTGACGTCGACGCGGTCGGCGATCATGAACGCGGAGTAGAATCCGACGCCGAACTGGCCGATCAGGCTGGGGGCGTCGGCCTTCTTCGCGTCGCCCTCTGTCAGGGTCTGGCCGAAGGCGCGGGTGCCGGAGCGGGCGATGGTGCCGAGGTTGGACAGCAGCTCGTCGCGGCTCATGCCGATGCCGTCGTCGGTCACCGTGAGCGTGCGGGCGTCCTTGTCGGGGACGATGCGGACCTGGGCGGCCTCTGGCGAGCCGAGCGCGGGGTCGGTCAGGGACTCGAAGCGGCGGCGGTCGGTGGCGTCGGCGGCGTTGGCGACCAGCTCGCGCAGGAAGATCTCGCGCTCGGAGTAGAGGGAGTGCACCACCAGGTCGAGCAGGCGGCCGACCTCTGCGCCGAAGGCGTGGCGCTCCTCGCCGGCAGGGGCCGTGGCGTCGGGGGTCGTGGCACCTGCGTCGCTCATGGTCGGGCTCCCTGCGTGTGGCGACCGGCAGGGGTCGCGGCGGGGGCGATATGCGCCAGGGGGAGGGGGCTTTCAAGCCGCGCGGAAGCAAGCAGGGTTGAGGCTCTGCCTCAAACTCCGCCAAAGGCTCGCCTTTGGAATCCACTCCTTAAGTAAGGCCGGTCCAGGGGCGGCTCGCCCCTGGCGGGTCTGGGCAGAGCCCAGCCTTGCTTGCTTTCCCGCCCGCTCAGTTCGAGCGGAACGGCCGGAACAGGACCGGAATCGGCGCGCTGCGGTAGGCGTCCAGGCCGCGCCCGGTGGCCAGCAGGCTCGGCGCGCCGGCCATGCGGATGATGTGGGCGCCACCCATGGTCACGGGCGGCGCCGCGCCGGCGATCACCGTGGCGTCGGACCGGGTCGGGATCGGCCTGGCCGGCAGGGGGCGCTGCTGTGCCGAGGCGCGGTCCGGCTGCGCCCAGGTGTCGAGCACGCGCCGCTGGTAGTCGGCGCCGGGGCCGGGGTTGAGCGAGTGGTAGGCGGCGGCGGCGTGCGGCCAGGAGCCCTGCTGGCGGAACAGGGTCTGCAGGAAGCCGGCGGCGTAGGTGGCGTTGCTCTGTGGGTCGAAAGCCTGGTCGAGGCTGGCGAAGGCCTCGGGGTGGTAGCTGAGGTTGACCTGCATGCAGCCGACGTCGATCGAGCGGATGCCCTGCGCCTGGAACGCCTGGGCGGCGGCGATCGCCTCGGCCTTGCTCGCGTAGTAGTGGCCGATGCCCTCGGCGTTGATGGTCCAGGGCCAGGCCCGCACGGTGCCGGTCGAGGGATCGGCGCGCCCGCTCTCCACCTTGGAGATGGCGGACAGGAGCTGATCGGGGATGCCGGAGGCCTGCTCCGCGCCGCTGGTGGCGGCGTGGCACTGGGCGAAGGGGGTGTCCGGCCAGAACGACGCCGCGCAGGCTGCGTGGGACCACGCGAGCGCGATGGCGCCGATCACGATCAGGAATGCTGGCAGGCGGCGCATGGGCGCAGTGTGACGGCGGGTGGTTAACGAAGGGTTTCCGGCACACGCGTTCATGGTGCGGTGCAAAGAAGGCTTGCGCTGCCGGGGCGGACTCGGGTAGTTGTTGCAGCGCAGCAGGGCGGTGCCCGGCTGCATCTTGGACGTTTCCTCCCTAAACTTGGCGGCGCGAAAGCGTCGCCTTTTTTTTGCCCGGGCGCCGGGCCGGTGCGACGTCGAGGCGCAGGGAGACGAGCATCTCAGGCGGCTGGGGCTGATCGGCGAGTCAAGCAAGGTTGAGGCTCTGCCTCAAACTCCGCCAAAGGCAAGCCTTTGGAATCCAGTACTGAAGGAAGGCTTCCCACAAACCCAGGGCCTGCGCGGCGTGTCCCCAACCTTAATTTGCGCCGGTCCAGGGCCGCTGCCCCTGGCGGGTCCAGGGCAGAGCCCTGGCCTTGCTTCCTGTGGTGACGCGGCCGGCTGGTCAGGGTTCGAGCAGGCCGGGGTTGTGCTCCAGGGCGGCGACGAGCGAGGCGACCACCAGCGACAGCCGCTCGCGCAGCATGCCGAAGCCGGGCCGCTTCTCGATCGTCGCCTCGTCCATGTACAGGCCGCGGGCGACCTCGACCTGCAGGACGTGGACGTGCTCGCGCGGGCGGCCGTAGTGGCGGGTGACGTAGCCCCCGGCGTAGGGGTCGTTGCGGCTGACCCGGTAGCCGGCCTCGCGCAGCAGGGTCTCCACCAGCCGGGTCGCGGCGGGTGCGCAGGTGGTGCCGTGCGCGTCGCCGAGCACGAAGTCCGGGCCGTCCTGCGCCGGCGGTGCCACGCCGGAGCGGCCGGCCGGGTGGGCGAGGCCGCGCTCGGCGGGGTGCGAGGCGGCGTTGGGCATGGAGTGGCAGTCGAGCAGCAGGCAGGCGCCGCGGTGGCGCCGCGTGGCCTCGATGAGCTGGCGCAGCGCCGCGTGGTACGGCTCCCAGCAGGTCCGCACCCTTCCCTGCGCGTCGGCGAAGCGCAGGCGGCGGCGGTAGATCGCCTCGCCGGAGGAGACCACGCGCGCCAGGGTGCCGAGGCCGGCGCCGACGCGCACGCTGGTGGTGTTGACCCAGGGCGGCAGGCCGTCCTCGAACATCGCGGGGTCGAGCTCCCACGCCTCGCGGTTGGCGTCGCAGTAGGCGCGGGGGAAGGTCGCGGCCAGCAGGGCGGCGCCGTGCGACGGGGCGGCGGCGTACAGCTCGTCGACGAAGCTGTCCTCGGAGCGGCGCAGGGCGCGCGCGTCCAGGCGCGAGGCGTCGACGAAGCTCGCCGGGTAGTTGCGCCCGGAGTGCGGCGAGGCCAGCACCAGCGCGGACGCCTGCCGCTCTGGCTCTCGCAGGATGAAGGGGGGGTCGACGACCGGCATATCCACGCCGCCATTGAAGCGCGCGCACGGCGCCGTGTCACGCGGGCGTCACGCCGGGTTGTTCCCGGGGCCGGCTCCGGCAGGGGTGGTGGGCGATACTGGGATTGAACCAGTGGCCTTCCCCGTGTCAGGGGGACGCTCTCCCGCTGAGCTAATCGCCCGCCGACGCCGGCGTCTTCCTAGAGCCAGCGGGGCGCGCGTGCAAGGCGGGGGCGTGACGTGCGGATGCGGCAAGGCAGGAAGCAAGGCTGGGCTCTGCCCAGACCCGCCAGGGGCGAGCCGCCCCTGGACCGGCTTTACTGAGACGAGTGGATTCCAAAGGCCTGCCTTTGGCGGATGAGGCCCATGCTTGAAGGCGGGGCCTCAACCTTGCCTGCCTGCGGCCTCGGCCCAGGCGTTGTCATCGAACCGTCATCGGTTTGACACAAACACGACCCCGGCCGCGTGTAACAGGGCGGCGTTGTCGTTCCCTGGAGGATTGATGTCCCTGTCGCGCACCGGCCTGGCCCTGGCCCTGGCCGCCCTCCCGCTCGCAGCCCTGCCGTCCGCCGCGCGGGCGCAGTCCATCACGGGCGCCGGCTCGACCTTCGCGGCGCCGATCTACGGCAAGTGGTCGGAGGCGTCGCACGCCGCGACCGGGGTGTCGCTGAACTACCAGGCGATCGGCTCGGGCGGCGGGCAGAACCAGGTGTTCAACCGCACCGTGGACTTCGGCGCCTCCGACGCACCGGTGCCTGCGGACAAGCTGGCGGCGAACAGCCTGCTGCAGTTCCCCGCGGCGATGGGCGGCGTGGACGTGATCGTGAACATCCCCGGCGTGGAGGCGAACAAGCTGCGCCTCGACGGCGCGACGCTGGGCGGCATCTACCTGGCGCAGGTCGCCAGGTGGAACGACCCGAAGATCGCGGCGCTGAACCCCGGCCTCGCCCTGCCGGACCTGGCGATCGCGCCGGTGCACCGCGCCGACGGGTCGGGCACGACGTTCGTGTTCACCGACTACCTGTCGATGGTCAGCCCGGAGTGGCAGGACAAGGTGGGTGCGGCGACCAGCGTGAGCTGGCCGGGCGGGGCCGGCGCGCGCGGCAGCGACGGCGTGGCCGGGACGGTGAAGACCATCAAGGGCGGCATCGGCTACGTCGAGAGCGCCTACGCCGAGCAGAACCACCTGGTCACCGCCGAGCTGAAGAACAGGGACGGCGCGTTCGTGGCGCCGACGATGGAGAGCTTCACGGCGGCGGCGGCGAGTGCCGACTGGGCGGGGGCGAAGAACTTCGCGGTGGACCTGAACAACAAGGCGGGGCCTGCGAGCTGGCCGATCGTGTCGGCGACCTTCGTGCTGCTGCCCACCAACCCGAAGGACAAGGCGCAGAGCGACGCGGTCACGAAGTTCTTCGAGTGGAGCTTCGCCAACGGCGACCAGATCGCCCACGACCTGCTCTACGTGCCGCTGCCGGCGGCGGTGAAGGACCGGGTGCGCGCGGCGTGGAAGTCCGACGTCAAGGGGTGAGCAAGGAAGGCGAGGGCTCTGCCTCATGCCTGGAGGCGGGGATCCGCTGGGGGTAGGCGCCCCAGACCCGCGCACATTGGATCCGGGCGCGTCGTGCCGCCTTGCCTTGATGGATGGGTTCCAAGGCCCCTGGCCTTGGCGGGGTCCAGGGGCAGAGCCCCTGGCCTTGCTTTCTTCGCCCGAGGTGGGGCCTGACTCGCGTGTCCAGGCCTGGGGAGTGCGGATTTGGGGCAGACGGTGACGGTGGCGGGCCGCCACTCGGCCGGCGGGGCGGCTCGCGGCGCGGGCTCGGGTGCCGCCGGCGACCTGGTGTTCGCCGGGCTGGCGCGGGCGGCGGGGCTGCTGGTGCTGGGCCTGCTGGGCGCGATCATCGTGCTGCTGCTGGTGGGCGGGCTGCCGGCGTTGCGCCATTTCGGGCCGGGGTTCCTGGTGTCGACCGCCTGGAACCCGGTGCGCGAGCAGTTCGGCGCCCTGGTGCCGATCTACGGGACCGTGGTGACGGCGGTGCTGGCGATGCTGATGGCGGTGCCGCTGGCGTTCGGCATCGCGTTCTTCCTCACCGAGCTGGCGCCGGCGTGGATGCGCGGCCCGGTGGGCGTCGCCGTGGAGCTGCTGGCCGCGGTGCCGTCGATCATCTACGGGATGTGGGGCTTCTTCGTGGTCGTGCCGGTGATGAGCGCCGTGGTGGAGCCGTTCCTGATCGCGACCCTGGGCGCGGTGCCGGGGGTGGGCGTGCTGTTCTCCGGGGCGCCGTTCGGCACCGGCATCCTGACCGCGTCGCTGATCCTGGCGATCATGGTGGTGCCGTTCATCGCGGCGACGATGCGCGACGTGTTCCTCACCGTGCCGGCGGTGTTCAAGGAGTCCGCGTTCGGCCTGGGCTGCACGCGCTGGGAGGTGATGCGCCACGTGGTCTGGCCGTACACGCGGGTCTCGGTGGTGGGCGGGATCATGCTGGGGCTGGGGCGCGCGCTGGGCGAGACGATGGCGGTGACGTTCGTCGTCGGCAACACCAACGCGATCAGCCCCAGCCTGCTCGGCGCGGGCAACACCATCGCCTCGCTGATCGCGCTGGAGTTCCCGGAGAGCGAGGCAGGGTCGCTGAAGCTGTCCTCGCTGCTGGCGCTGGGGTTCATCCTGTTCGTGATCTCGTTCGTCGTGCTGGCGATCTCGCGCCTGCTGCTGCGGCCGCAACGGACGTGAGCCCGCAGAAGGAAGCAAGGCCGGGCTCTGCCCGGACCCGCCAGGGGCGAGCCGCCCCTGGACCGGTGCAAGTTAAGGTTGGGGGCACGCCGCCGGGGGCGGTGGGCTGCGCGCGGGCCTGGGTTCTTGGGAGGCCTTCCCTTCAGTATTGGATTCCAAAGGCGAGCCTTTGGCGGAGTTTGAGGCAGAGCCTCAACCTTGCTTGCTTCCTGGCGATCCCGTGAGCGCGGGCGTCCCCATGCCGCGCGGCGCGGCGGCCGCCGTGGCGTTGCAGCTCGGGCGGCGGCGGCGGCGCGTGAGCCTGGTGGCGTCGGTGCTGGCGGGGGTGGCGACGCTGGTCGGGCTGGCGTTCCTGGCCTCGATCCTCGCGACGCTGCTGTGGCGCGGCCTGGGCGGGCTGAGCCTCGTCGTGTTCACCACGATCACGAAGTCGCCGGGCTCGCACGGGGGGCTGCTGAACGCGATCGTCGGCAGCGCGATCCAGACCACGATCGGCACGGCGATCGGCACGCCGGTCGGGCTGATGGTGGGGACGTACCTGTCGGAGTACGCGCGGGGCTCGGGCCTGGGCAACGTGGTGCGGTTCGTCTCCGACATCCTGCTGTCGGCGCCGTCGATCCTGATCGGGCTGTTCGTCTACATCCTGGCGGTGCAGCCGATGGGGCGGTTCTCGGGCATCGCGGGCAGCGTGGCTCTGGCGGTGATCGTGATTCCGATCGTGGTGCGCACCACCGAGGACATGCTGAGCCTGGTGCCGAGGGAGCTGCGCGAGGCGGCGGCGGCGCTGGGGGCGCCGAAGTGGCGCACGGTGGTGTTCGTCTGCTACCGCGCGGCGCTGGACGGGATCATGACGGGGGTGCTGCTGGCGGTGGCGCGGGTGGCGGGGGAGACGGCGCCGCTGCTGTTCACCTCGCTGGGCAACCTGAACTGGTCGGTGAGCCTGCGCCAGCCGATGGCCAGCCTGCCGGTGACGATCTATTCCTACGCGGGCTCGGCGTTCGACGACTGGGTGCAGCTCGCGTGGACCGGGGCGCTGCTGGTCACGGCGGCGGTGCTCGCGACCAACATCCTGGCGCGGCTCGCCCTGCGCCGGCGCGGGTAGGAGGCGGCATGGACCGACTGGTCGACGATCGCCGGGAGGCCGCGGCCGTGCCCGGGCCGGACATGATCCTGGCGCCGGACGGGACGCGGGAGGCGGGGGCAGGGGCGCGGCTTGCGCAGGCGGGGTCGAACAGCATGGCGAACGAGCAGCCGAGGCCGCGTGGCGTCCGGGGCCAAAGCGATAGGGAGCAAGGCGACGCGGGGCAGGGCGGCGGGGAGGGCGCCACGCAGGGCGGGGGCCGGGCGGGCGGTGGCCGCGACGCCGGCGTGGCGGGCGACGCCGGCGCGCCGGGCGGCGTGCGCAGCCCCGCGGGCCTGGCGGTGAACGCAGCCAAGGTGTCGATCGAGGGGCTGGATTTCTTCTACGGCGCCAACCAGGCCCTCAAGGGCATCACCCTGGCGCTGCCGGAGCGGCAGGTGACGGGGATGATCGGGCCGTCGGGCTGCGGCAAGTCTACGCTGCTGCGGGCGCTGAACCGGCTGAACGACCTGTACCCGGGGCAGCGGGTGGCCGGCGCGGTGATGCTCGACGGCGAGAACATCCTCGGGCCGCGGGTGGACGTGAACCGGCTGCGCTCGCGGATCGGCATGGTGTTCCAGAAGCCGACGCCGTTCCCGATGTCGATCTACGACAACATCGCCTTCGGGGTGAAGCTGCACGAGCGGCTGAGCCGCGCGGAGATGGACCAGCGGGTGGAGTGGTCGCTGACGCGCGCAGCCCTGTGGGGCGAGGTGAAGGACCGGCTGCGCTCGCCGGCCGGCGGCATGTCGGGCGGGCAGCAGCAGCGGCTGTGCATCGCGCGCACCATCGCCACGCGCCCGGAGGTGATCCTGCTCGACGAGCCGACCAGCGCGCTCGACCCGATCTCGACGCTGCGCATCGAGGAGCTGATCGACGAGCTCAAGCGCGACTTCACCATCGCGATCGTGACGCACAACATGCAGCAGGCGGCGCGCTGCGCGGACCAGGTGGCGTTCTTCTATCTCGGCGAGCTGGTCGAGGTCGGCACCGCGGCGGGGATGTTCACCGCGCCGAGGCAGAAGCGCACGCAGGACTACATCACCGGCCGGTTCGGGTAGGGGCGCGCGCGATGTCGGACGAGGCGGCGAGGCACATCGTCAACAGCTACGGGCAGGAGCTGCGCCACCTGCGCGACCTGCTGGCGGAGATGGGCGGGCTGGTGGAGAACCAGGTCGCGGAGGCGGCGTGCGCGGTGGTGCACCAGGACAGCGACGCGGCGACGCGCGCCGTCGAGCAGGACCCGGCGGTGGACGCGCTGGAAGCCGAGGTCGAGCGCTTCGTGATCCAGCTCCTCGCGCTCCGTCAGCCGGTGGCGGGCGACCTGCGCCAGATCGTGGCGTCGCTGAAGATCACCGGCGACCTGGAGCGGATCGGCGACTACGCGGCCAACGTGGCGAAGCGCTCGATCGTGCTCGCCCAGTACTCGCTGCCGTTCAGCCTCGGCGGGCTCGGGCACATGGCGCGCATGGTGCAGGAGAGCCTCAAGCTCACCATCGACGCGATCGGCGAGGCTGATGCGGCCAAGGCGGAGCAGGTCTGGCGCTCCGACGAGGCGGTGGACGACATCTACACCGCGATCTTTCGCGAGTTCATCACCTACATGATGGAGGACCCGCGCAACATCACGCCCTGCACGCACCTGCTGTTCATCGCGAAGAACCTGGAGCGGATCGGCGACCACGCGACCAACATCGCCGAGCTGGTGCACTACGCGGCGACGGGCGAGAGCCTGCCGGCGACGCGGCCGAAAGGGGCGAGCACGGCGTACTCGGTGGTCCGGCCGCGGGAGTAAGGAAGCAAGGCTGGGCTCTGCCCAGACCCGCCAAAGGGCGAGCCCTTTGGAGACATGACTCTGGGACTGGGGCACACCCGCGGCGTGGTGCCCAACGGATGCCGGTCCAGGGCGGCTCGCCCTGGCGGGTCCAGGGCAGAGCCCTGGCCTTTCTTTCTCCTGGGGGACGACATGAGCAGTGCGCGGCCGACGGTGCTGGTGGTGGAGGACGAGGCGGCGCTGGCCACCATGCTCCGCTACAACCTGGAGAAGCAGGGCTTCCGGGTGGAGGAGGCCTCCGACGGGCAGGAGGCGCTGACGCGCATCTCGGAGTCCCAGCCGGACCTGGTGCTGCTGGACTGGATGCTGCCGGTGGTGTCGGGGATCGAGGTGTGCCGTCAGATCCGCAGGCGGCCGGGCACGCGCGACCTGCCGGTGATCATGGTGAGCGCGCGCACCGAGGACCAGGACGCGGTGCGCGGGCTGAACACCGGGGCGGACGACTACATCACCAAGCCGTTCCACATGGAGGCGCTGCTGGCGCGGATGCGGGCTTTGCTGCGCCGCTCCGGGCCGGGCGCGGTCAAGGGGCGGCTGGAGTTCCACGACATCAGCATGGACCTCGCCGCGCACCGGGTGCAGCGCAACGGCCGCGCGCTGCACCTGGGGCCGACCGAGTACCGGCTGCTGGAGTTCCTCATGCAGCACCCGCGCCGGGTGTTCTCGCGCGAGGAGGTGCTGAATTCGGTGTGGGGGCCCGACATCCACGTCGAGCCGCGCACCGTGGACGTGCACGTGCGCCGGCTGCGCAAGTCGATCAACGGCGAGGGCGAGCTGGACCTGGTGCGCACTGTGCGCGCGGCGGGGTACGCGCTGGACACGGAGCCGGTCTAGCCGGCGGGGCGGTCCAGGCGCACCCTGCCAGCCGGTCACAGGCGGGGGTGGACATGCGCTGGGTCGAGGTGCTGAAGGCGGCGGCGGTGTCCGGCAGCGTGGCGAGCGTGTCGTCGATCGTGGGGCTGGCGCTGCTCGCGCGGGCGAACGGCCTGCCGCCGTGGCAGCCGGTCAACGCCACGAGCCACTGGCTGCACGGCGACGGCGCGGCGCGGTTCGAGGGCGCGGACCTGGCGCACACCGCGGTCGGGTACGCGACGCACCACGCGGCGACGCTGTTCTGGGCGGTGATCTTCGAGGCGTGGCTGGGGCGGCGGCGCCCGTCGGCGCTGGGGATGCTGCAGCACGCGATGGCGATGTCGGCGCTGGCCGCGGCGGTGGACTACGGCGCCACGCCGCACCGGTTCACGCCGGGGTGGGAGCTGGTGCTGCGCAAGCGGGACATGGCGGCGGCCTACGTCGCCATGGGGCTCGGGCTCGCGGCCGGCTCGCTGGCCGTGCGTGGCAGGCCGGCGCGGGGTGGGCGCGCGGGCGGGCGGCGCTTGGTCGCGTGAGGTGCCCGCTCAGCGTGTCGATCGTCGCGGGTGCGGCGACCGGGCCAGGGAGGCCAGGCAGAAAGCAAGGCTGGGCTCCGCCCAGACCCGCCAGGGGCGAGCCGCCCCTGGACCGGCTTTACTTAAGTAATGGATTCCAAAGCCCTGCCTTTGGCGGAGTTTGAGGCAGAGCCTCAACCTTGCTTGCTTTCCGGGGTCCTCCCGCGTCACACGAACGCCGACGCCGGCAGCGACGCCACGCCCAGCAGCGTGATCTGCGTGTGGTCCGCGAAGCCGAGCACGGTGTTGCCTCCCACCACGGTCTGTGTCGGCGCGATGCCCAGGCCGCGCGCCGCGATGTGGTCGGTGCCGACCCGGAAGCCCGCGGCCAGCACCGAGCCGCCCGCCTGGCCCGCCACCACCGACAGCAGCTCTGCGCCGGCGCCGGCGAACACCGTGGCGCTGCCGCTGCCCACCTGGACGTACTCCCCGCCCGCGCCGCCCAGGATCAGGTCTGGCCCGTCGCCCGCGAAGATCGTCGTGCCGCCGCCGCCCACGACGGTCGCGGCCCCGCTGCCGCAGACCACTAGGTCGTGCCCGCTGCCGGCCACGATCAGGTCCGCCCCGGTGCCGCCGAAGAACTCGTTGGCGCCGCTGGCGCCGGACCCGGTCAGGGTCTCGTTGCCCGCGCCCGCCGCGACGATGTTGCCCTGCGTCCCGCTCGCCACCAGCAGGTCGCCGTCCCCGCCGCCGCCGATCGTCACGCCGCCGAAGACGTGCACCGCGTCGCTGCCGTTGGTGCTGACGTAATAGGTCGGGTCGCCCACCGGGCCGGGCGCGATGAAGCCGGACAGGTCCTGGCCCGCCACGATCACGTTGCCGCCCGACGTGCCGCCGAAGTAGGAGCCGCCGCCGTTGCCGGCGAACACCGTGACGCGGCCGGTCCCGCCGGTCACCTCGGCCTGGCCGAAGTGCTCGCCGCCGCCGGTCTGGCTGCGTCCCAGGCCGGTGGCGCCTACGAAGGTCGAGTTGCCGCTGCCGTTGGCGAACGCCACGTTGTTCGCGCCGGCGAAGACAGTGAGGCTCGCGTCCACGGTGCTGACCGCCGCCCCGTCCCGGGTGCCCGCCGTGATCGGCGCGCAGGTCACGCCGGTGGAGAGCGCCAGCGTCCCCGCCTCCACCACGACCGGCCCGCTGCCGGTGGCGCCGGTCGCCGCGACGACGACCAGGCCGCCCCTGACGTCGAGGCCGCCGGAGTAGCTGTTCGCCGGGTTCGCCAGCACCAGGCTGGCGCCGATGCTGCTGCCGGCGTCCAGCGCCAGGGCGGCGGCGCCGCTGATCACCCCGGCCAGCGTCCCGGTGGCGTCGATCCTGTCGGCGTCCGTGTCGCTCGCCAGCAGCCCCGCCCGGGACAGGACGATCGGGTTCGCGAGGACGCCGAGCGTGCCGTACACCGTCGCGTAGTCGAGGGTGATCGTGCCGGTGCCCGTGCTCGCCCCCGCGTCCAGGAACAGCATGCTGCCGGTGCCGACCCGGGTGCCGTCCACCGCGCTGAACAGGGCTGCCTGGAAGGTGAGCGCCGCGGCCGGCCCCAGGGCGAGCTCGGTGCTGGTCACGACGAGGCTGCCCACGGCGTGCGTGCCGGTGAGGTCGTCGCCGGTGAAGACGACGCCCGAGCCGGTCAGCAGCAGGCTGGCGGCGGGCCCGCTGCCGGAGATCGTGCTGCCCGAGGACGTCGCGTCGACGAAGGGGATCACCGCGTCGTCCGCCGCCGTTGGCACGCCGGCCGTCCAGTTCGACGCGGTGTTCCAGTCGCTCGACCCGCCGTTCCAGGTGGTGGTGACCATGCTGGGCTCCCCTTTTGGCGCGACGCTAGCATGTCGTCCGCACGGGTGCCCGGCCGTCGTGGCGCGGGGGGGTGGGTCGTTTCCATACCGGCCCATGGCCGTCACGAAGCTAGCAAGGCTGGGCTCTGCCCAGACCCGCCAGGGGCGAGCCGCCCCTGGACCGGCGCCTTCTTAAGTAGTGGCTTCCAAAGACCTGCCTTTGGCGGAGTTTGAGGCAGAGCCTCAACCTTGCTCCCCGCGGCCGGCGAGGCTGGCTCTTCCGCTCCGGTCGCGCCAGGATGCTCGCCGGAGCGTGAGGTGACAGTTCCGGCGTCGTCGCCAGATCCTGCGCGTTCCAGGGCGTCTGCGTTGGATGTGGCGGACAGGGGAATTTACATGCAGCAGCCGGACGTGACTCGGCGTGGCCTGATCGGGACCACGGCGGCGGGGCTCGCGGTGCTGCCTTTGGCGGCGCGCGCGGCGGGCACCCCGCTGCCGCCCGAGGTGGCCGTGGCGACGCCGGCCGCGGGCGCCACGGAGATGGTTCACGTCGTGCTGCGGGTGAACGGGCGCGACGTGCCGTTGCTGGTCGAGCCCAGGGTGTCGCTGCTCGACGCGCTGCGCGAGTACGCGGGGCTCACCGGAACGAAGAAGGGCTGCGACCACGGCTCGTGCGGGGCGTGCACCGTGCACGTCGACGGCAGGCGCGTGGTGTCGTGCCTGAGCCTGGCGGCGCGGATGCAGGGGCGGCAGATCACCACGATCGAGGGCCTGGCCGCCACGGCGCACGCCGGCGCGGGAGCCGCGCACGTCGGCGCGCGCGAAGGTTCCGGCACGCGGGAGGCGGGCACGCGGGAGGCGGGCACGCGGGAGGCGGGCACGCGGGAGGCGGGCGCGCGGGAGGCGGGCGGGACCGAGGGCGCGCGGGGCCAGGCGGCGGGTGCTGCGCTGCATCCGGTGCAGGCGGCGTTCATCCGGCACGACGGGTTCCAGTGCGGCTACTGCACGCCGGGCCAGATCATGTCGGCCGCCGCGCTGATCCAGGAGGGCCACGCCGGGTCGGACGAGGAGATCCGCGAGTGGATGAGCGGCAACATCTGCCGCTGCGGCGCCTATCCGAACATCGTCGCCGCGGTCCGCGACGCCGCCGGCAGGGAGCCCGCCTGATGCAGCCGTTCACTCTGGACCGCCCGGAGCAGCTCGCGCAGGCCGTGGCGGCCGGGCGCTCGGGGGCCACCTACATGGCCGGCGGCGTCGACCTGATGCAGCTCTGGAAGAACGACGTCGAGGGGGCGATGCGCGTCGTCGATCTCCAGCCGATGGGGATGCGCGAGATCGAGGCGGGGCCGCAGGGGCTGCGCCTGGGCGCCATGGCGACGATGGCCGAGGTCGCCGAGCACCCGGCGGTGGTGCGCGGCTGGCCGGCGGTGTCGCAGGCGCTGCTGCTGTCGGCCTCGCCGCAGGTGCGCAACATGGGGACCATGGGCGGCAACCTGCTGCAGCGCACGCGCTGCCCGTATTTCAGGAACACGGCGTTCGCCTGCAACAAGCGCGCGCCGGGGTCGGGGTGTCCGGCGATCGCCGGGGACAACCGCAACCTGGGCGTGGTGGGGATCAGCGGGCACTGCATCGCGACGCATCCGTCGGACATGCCGGTGGCGCTGCGCGCGCTCGACGCGCAGGTCGAGCTGCGCGGCACGGAGGGGGTGCGGGTGATCCCGCTCGCCGAGCTGTACAGGCCGTGGGGCGACACGCCGAACGACGAGACGACCTTGCTGCCGGGCGAGATGATCGCGGCGATCCTGGTGCCGGCGTCGGCGGCGGCGCGGCGCTCGGCCTACGTCAAGGTGCGCGACCGGACGACGTTCGCCTACGCGCTGTGCTCTGCGGCGGTGGGGATCGAGGTCGAGGGCGGCGTGGTGCGCGACGTGCGGGTGGCGTGCGGCGGCGTGGGGCCGGCGCCGTGGCGGCTGCCGCAGGTGGAGGCGGCGATGCGCGGGCAGGCGCTGGACGCGGCGCTGATCGAGCGGGCGTCCGCGCTGGCCAGCGCGGGGGCCGTGGCCCAGAGCCGCAACGGCTACAAGCTGGTGCTGATGCAGCGCACGGTGCGCAGGGCGCTGCAGGAACTGACGGCTTGAGAAAGCAAGGTTGAGGCTCTGCCTCAAACTCCGCCAAAGGCTCGCCTTTGGAATCCGTTACTTAAGTAAAGCAGATCCAGGGGCGGCTCGTCCCTGGCGGGTCCAGGGCAGAGCCCTGGCCTTTCTTTCTCTGGGAGGACGCGGCCATGTACGTCGGAGAGGGCATCGACCGGGTTGACGGCCCCGCCAAGGTCACGGGCGGCGCGAAGTATGCCGCCGAGTTCGGCGTGGCCGGCGTGGTGCACGGCGTCCTGGTGCAGAGCACGGTGGCGGCGGGCACGCTGGCCGGGCTAGACGTCGCGCGGGCGGCGGCGATGCCGGGGGTGCTGGGCATCCTGACGCCGCAGGACATGCCGAGGCTCGCGCTGGACAAGGCGTCGCCGCAGACGGTGCTGTACCCGCTGCTGCAGGACATGGCGGTGCAGTACAACGGGCAGCACCTGGCGGTGGTGGTGGCGGACACGCTGGAGCGGGCGAGCGAGGCCGCGGTGGCGGTGCGGGCGCGCTACGACGAGGCGGACGCCGTGACCACGATGGTCCAGGCGATGGACCGCTCGTACGTGCCGAAGAAGTTCCGCGACGGCAAGCGGCCGCCGGACAGCACTCGGGGCAAGCCGGACGAGGCGTTCGTGGCGGCGCCCGTCAAGGTCGAGCAGACCTACACGACGCCGATCAAGCACCACAACCCGATGGAGCCGCACGCCACGCTGGCGCAGTGGGACGGCGGCAGGCTGACGGTGTGGACGGCGACGCAGGGCATCTCCGGGGTGAAGAAGACGCTGGCGGCGCTGTTCGCGCTGGAGCCGGACGACGTGGTGGTGATCGACCCGTATGTCGGCGGCGGGTTCGGCTCGAAGGGCAACTGCTGGCCGCCGGTGGTGCTGGCGGCGGCGGCGGCGCGCAAGGTCGGGCGCCCCGTGCGGCTCGTGGTGACGCGCGAGCAGATGTACACCTCCAACGGATACCGGCCGCGCACGTCGCAGACGATCAGGCTGGGCGCGCAGGCGGACGGAACGCTGGTGGCGCTGCGCCACGACGCGGTGAGCCAGAACTGCGTGGACGCGGTGGGCGAGTTCGACGAGCCGGCGGCGCTGATCAGCGAGATCTCGTATTCCTGCCCCAACGTGGCGATCACCCATCGGCTGGTCGCGGTGAACCAGGGGCTGCCGACGTACATGCGGGCGCCGGGCGAGGCGCCGGGCAGCTTTGCCCTCGAGGTCGCGATGGACGAGATGGCGGTGGCGCTGGGCATGGACCCGATCGCGCTGCGGCTGAAGAACTACGCCGAGCGCGACGAGCACGAGGACAAGCCGTTCGCCTCCAAGGCGCTGCGGGCGTGCTACGCGCAGGGCGCGGCGGCGTTCGGCTGGGACAGGCGCAGCGCCGCGCCGCGCTCGATGCGCGACGGGGCGGTGCTGGTCGGGCAGGGCATGGCGGGGTGCACCTACCCGACCAACCGCAATCCCTCGCAGGCCAGCGCGCGGCTGGACGCGGACGGCACCGCGGTGGTGCGCGCGGGCACGCAGGACCTGGGCACCGGGACCTACACGGTGATGACGCAGGTGGCGGCGGACGAGCTGGGGCTGCCGATCGGCAAGGTGCGGGCGGAGCTGGGGGATTCGCGGCTGCCGGCGGCGCCGGTGTCGGGGGGCTCGACCACGGTGGCCTCGGTGCTGCCGGCGGTGCAGGCGGCGTGCCGCGCGGTGCGCACGCAGCTGTTCGGGATGGCGCTCGCGGCGAAGGGGGCGGCCTGGGCGGGGGTGGCGCCGGAGCAGCTCGCCCTGAAGGACGGCGTGGTCTCGGGGCCGGCGGGGAGCGTGACGCTCGCCGAGGTGTTGGGGGGGAAGCAGCGCTCGTTCGTGGAGGCGGAGTCGGGCGCCAAACCGGACGAGGCGTACGAGGCGCACTCGCGCCACGCGTTCGGGGCGCAGTTCGCGGAGGTCAGGGTCGACCCGGATTTCGGCACCATCCGGGTGAGCCGCCTGGTCGGCGCGTTCGACTGCGGGCGGGTGATCAACGCCAAGACGGCGCGCAGCCAGCTCTACGGCGGCATGGTGTTCGGACTCGGCATGGCGCTGCTGGAGGAGAGCGTCGTGGACGCGGCGACGGGGCGCTACACCAACGCCAACCTGTCGGAGTACCTGCTGCCGGTGAACGCCGACGTGCGCGAGATCGTGCCGATCGTCGTCGACAGCGTCGATCCGGTGACGAACGAGCTGGGGGCGAAGGGCGTGGGGGAACTGCCGATGGTCGGCGTGGCGGCGGCGATCGGCAACGCGGTGTTCCACGCGACGGGGGTCCGCGTGCGGCACCTGCCGATCCGGCTGGATGACCTGCTGGTGTGAAGGAAGCAAGGTTGAGGCTCTGCCTCAAACTCCGCCAAAGGCAGGCCTTTGGAATCCACTTGCTTAAGTGAGGCCGGTCCAGGGGCGGCTCGCCCCTGGCGGGTCCGGGCAGAGCCCGGCCTTGCTGTCTTCCAGCGCCGCCCGCAGGTGCCAGCCGTGCCGCGCGAGCGCCGCCTCAGCCTCCGTGGCGCTCAAGCCGCGCAGCATGAGGAGCGCGGTCTTCACCTTGCCGCCGGCGGCCTCGAGCGCCCGGGTGGCGGCGGCCTCGTCTGCGCCGGAAAGCTCGCGCACCATGCGCAGGGCGCGGCGGCGCAGCTTGTCGTTGCGCGCCTGCATGTCGACCATGCGGCCGCGCCAGACACGGCCGAGGCGCACCATCAGCAGCGTGGAGAACACGGTCAGCGCGGCCTTCTGCGCGGTGCCGGCCTTCATGCGGGTGGAGCCGGCGATCGCCTCCGGGCCGGTCTCGATCAGGATCGCGTGCTCGCTGGCGAGGAGCAGGGGGGAAGCGGGCGTGTTGGCGATGCCGATGGTGAGCGCGCCGCGGGCACGGGCGGCCTCTGCGCAGGCCACGGTGTAGGGGGTGGCGCCGCTGGCGGCCAGCGCCAGGAGCACGTCGTGGGCGCCGAGGGCGTGAGCGGCGATGGCGGCGCGGCCGGCCTCGCGGTCGTCCTCGGCGTTCTCGACCGCGCCGAGCAGGGCGTCGCTGCCGCCGGCGAGCAGCAGGACCAGGCGCTCGGCGGGCCAGTCGAAGGTGGGCATCAGCTCGGCGCCGTCCTGCACGCCGAGGCGGCCGGAGGTGCCGGCGCCGGCATAGGCCAGGCGGCCGCCCGCCGCGAGCCGGGGCACCGCCGCCTCCGCCGCCGCGGCCAGCGCGGGCAGGGCGGGGCGAAGCGCGGCGACGGCGCTCATCTGGCCCTCCCAGAGCGCGTCGAGGATGGCGGGCGCGGCCCAGGAGTCGAGCGACTCCATGCGCGGGTCGAAGCCCTCAGTGGCGGGCAGCGGCGGGGGCGGCGTGGTCATCGGGAGGGCCTCCGGGGCCGGGGCGGACGACGGGCGGGCCGGCGCGGCATCATGCCATCCGGTGGCGGGCGGGAGTCGGGGCTTCCGGGCGAGGACGGCGACCGGCCGCAGGGACCCGGCGCGCCGGACCACGCCGCGCCCGGCGGCATCGGGCGGGGCACTTCCTCCGCCGCCCCTCCAGGCGGATCGTCGGACCGCTTGGCAGAGACGTCCAGACCTGCCTGAGGCCTTTGTGATGCAACGGCCTCCTTCATCGACCTGTCAGGAAGCAAGGCCGGGCTCCGCCCAGACCCGCCCCTGCTTCAAGGCGGGGGCGAGCCGCCCCTGGACCCGGCACACCCCAAGGGGAGGCGGTCCGGGGGGCCTCCCCCTTGGCGGATGAGGCAGGCCTCAACCTTGCTTGCCTCGCCCGCCCGCCCGGGCCATTTGAGTGCCCTGGGCCACGGAGCGTGCATGACGCCGCAGGACGGGACGACGCTCTCCGAGCGCACGGTGGACGCGGCGCAGCGCACGCTGCACGGCGAGCGTCGCGGCGTGCGGGCGATGCTGCCGTTCTTCGGGCCGGCGGTGATCGCCTCGGTCGCCTACATGGACCCCGGCAACTTCGCGACCAACATCCAGGCGGGCGCGGGCTACGGCTATGAGCTGCTGTGGGTCGTGGTACTGGCGAACCTGGTGGCGATGCTGTTCCAGTCGCTCTCCGCGCGGGTGGGGATCGTCACCGGGCGCAACCTCGCCGAGCTGTGCCGGGCGCATTTCCCGCACCGGGTGGTGATCGCGATGTGGATCGCGAGCGAGGGCGCGGCGATCGCGACCGACCTCGCGGAGTTCCTGGGCTGCGCGATCGGGCTGTCGCTGCTCACAGGGCTGCCGCTGATGGGCGGGATGGCGGTCACCGGGGTGGCGACGTACGCGCTGCTGGAGCTGCAGCGTCAGGGATTCAGGCCGCTGGAGGTGATGATCGGCGTGCTGGTGGCGGCGATCGCGCTGTCCTACGTGGTCGAGCTGGCGATCGCGCCGCCGGACTGGGGGGCGGCGGCCTACGGCGCGGTGGTGCCGCGGCTGCGCGACGCGGGCGCGGTGACGCTGGCGGTGGGCACGGTGGGCGCCACGGTGATGCCGCACGCGATCTACCTGCACTCCGGGCTGATGCAGGACAGGGTGCGCGGGGGCAGCGAGGCGGAGCGGCGGCGGCTGATCCGGTTCTCCGACATCGAGGTGCTGGTGGCGCTGGGGGCGGCGGGCCTGGTGAACATGGCGATGGTGGCGATGGCGGCGACCGCGTTCCACGACGGGGTGCATAACGGCGTGGCCGAGATCGAGACCGCCTACACCACGCTGGGGCCGCTGCTGGGGCGAGGGGCGGCGGCGGTGTTCGCGGTGTCGCTGGTGGCGTCGGGGCTGTCGTCCTCGGCGGTCGGCACCATGGCGGGGCAGGTCATCATGCAGGGCTTCGTGGGGTTCCGCATCCCGCTGTGGGTCAGGCGCTCGGCGACGATGGCGCCGGGGTTCGCGATCGTGGCGATGGGGTTCAACCCGACGCAGGTGCTGATCGCCAGCCAGGTGGCGCTCAGCCTTGCTTTGCCGCTGCCGATGGTGGCGCTGCTGCTGCTGGTGCGACGCGCGGACGTGATGGGGGCGCTGGTGCCGCGGCGGTGGACGCTGGCGGGGACGGTGGCGGCGACGGCGGTGGTGCTGGGGCTGAACACGCTGCTGGTGATGCAGGCGTGCGGGGTGGCGGTGCCGGGGCTGGGGTGACGGCCCGGGCAGGAAGAAAGCAAGGCTGGGCTCTGCCCAGACCCGCCAGGGGCGAGCCGCCCCTGGACCGGCTTTGCTTAAGAAGTGAATTCCAAAGGCGAGCCTTTGGCGGATGAGGCAGAGCCTCAACCTTGCCTGCTTCAACGGTCACTCCGAAGTGCGGCTCCGGGGGAGGGTTGGCCCCGACTTTGCATCGCCTGCCGCCGTTTCGGGCTTTTTCGTGCCGCGGCCGGAGGGTAACGGTTGTGGGCGCACACGTCTTACGCGCTGACGGAGGAACGCCATGATCCGCTTTCCGCTTCTTCCCGCCCTCGTGCTGGCGGCGCTGTCCGGGCCGGCGCTGGCGCAAGTCGCCAACCACGAGCCGTCGAAGGTGGAGGCCGGCAGCTACGCCGTGGAGCCCACGCACACGCAGGTCGGTTTCGGCGTGTCGCACATGGGCCTCACCACGTACTACGGGCATTTCTCGAATGCGTCTGGGACGCTGGAGCTGACGCCCAAGGACCCGGCGGGCAGCAAGCTGTCGGTGACGGTTCCGACGGCGTCCGTGGCCACGACCAGCGAGAAGCTCGACGGCGAGCTGAAGAGCGAGCAGTGGTTCGACGCCGCGAAGTATCCCACGATCAGCTTCGTCTCAACGCAGATCGTGGCGTCCGGGGACGGCGAGGCGAAGGTCATGGGCAACCTGACGATGCACGGGGTCACGAAGCCGGTGACGTTCGACGCGAAGTTCGTGGGCGCGGGGGTCAATCCGCTCGACAAGAAGTACACGGTAGGGTTCGCGATCACCGGGGTGGTGAGCCGCAGCGAGTTCGGGGTGAAGACCTACGTGCCGATGATCGGCGACGAGGTGGCGATCACGATCTCCGGGGCGTTCGAGAAGCAGGGCTGAGGCACACGGCGGCGGGACAATCCTGGCCGGGCGGGGTGCAGCTTCGATCCTGGGGCGTTCCGTCCCGGATATGACCGGGATAGCGCTTCGTGGACTCCGGACCCTGATGGAGCTGGAGGGCGGCGTTCAACAGCAGGTCGGGGCGCTGGATGGGCGTCGCGGGAGGGATCATGCCGGACGGCCTGTATGAGCGTGACGCCTTGGCGTGGGCGGAGCAGCAGGCGGGCCTGTTGCGCCGCCTGGCGGCGGGCGAGCTTCTGAACGAGGTGGTGGACTGGGCCAACGTGATCGAGGAAGTGCAGGACGTGGGACTGTCGGAGCTGCGCACCTGCCGAAGCCTGCTGCGCCAGGCGATGCTCCACCTGCTCAAGCTGCACGCATGGCCGGACAGCCCGGCCGCGTCGCACTGGCGCGATGAGGTCGGGACGTTCCTTGCCGACGCGGAGGACCGCTTCGCTCCCTCCATGCGGCAGCGGATCAACCTGGGGGAACTCTACGCCAAGGCGCTCTACCTCGCGCGGAAGGCGACGGATGCCAGTGGTAAGGCACGGTCGCTGCCCGAGGCGTGCCCGTTCTTGCTGGATGAGCTGCTGGCGGGCGATTTGGACGCCCTGCGGGACGAACGCGCCCCGCCTGGAGCTGAAGGAGACCGACCATGAGCGAAGCCCATGCCCCCTTGTCTGCCGAGGCCCTGGACGAGGCCGAACGCCGGGCGCTAGTCGCCGCGGTGGCGGAGGCCCTGGCCGACCCGCGACCCGACATCCCTCACGAGGAAGTGCGGGCGGAGATGCTGCATGACCTGGAGGAGCTGCGGCAGCGCCTGGAGGCTCTGCCAGCGGCATAAGGGTGGCTTGGCGGGCGGCGGCTCGCGCGATGCCCGGCGCCGGATCTTCGGCTACCTGGCCGAGCGCAGTCCGGCCGCAGCGGCGCGGCTGGTGGAGTCGCTGATCCTGATGGACGCCATGGAAGTGCTGCGGAACAGCCACCCGTTATCCGAGATCAGATAATTCGAGCGTCTGGATAAGGCAGCGAATTAAACCAACGTAATCAAAAAGGTGCAAGACATGAGCTGTCAGAGTTGCACACCTGCGAGAGCCTGTTGCGCTGAGAGATGCTTCGCCTATGAATAAAAAACCTCGTGTCTTTAGACTATCTTTACCCTTAAGAGCATATATATCTTCTTTATCTTGTTAGTAATTCTTCAGGGTTAAAGCCAAATGCTTGTTTTACGCTGGATGCTTTCCTTGTACTCTGCTGCTGTAACTTATGTTGCAGTGTTGTTTATTGGCGTGATAACAGCATCACATATACATGAAAACACTATGGTCGTTTTTACAATTGTTTTCATCTTATGTGGTCTGTCAGCGATTGGAGCCGCAGTAATCTGTGTGCCAGAACGTTTACGTCTTACTGCTGCAAAAACACTATCTTATGTTCTCCTAACTCTCATCGTTATAAACGTTATTTCTTGTGTGCAAGATGGTAAATGGAAAATGCTTGATATGGCTTTTTTCCAAGGAACTCTAATTAGTGCATATGCTCCATTTATAGCTCAGGTAATACGACGTAGATTACATGGTAATAGCTTGCTGTCTGGAAATTTTAAAGATATAATAGCGTTTAAGACAATAAACTTCTCATTTCCGATGAGCAGTGGAATGTGGTCTAAGTTATATAACTGGGTAGTTTATCCTATTATGATGACAATGAACTTGCTTGCGTTCATATTTTTATCTTTTCTTTATGAAAAAGACGAATTTAACATCAAAGATTTAGTTGCTCTACTTGCTTTGGTGCGTTATACAATTGCTTTGACTAAGATGCGTTTAAACAGAGGGCAGTTTCGGACGAACGTGCGAGAGGCTGAGCCTTCTACGAACGCCTAGCTAGAAGCCAGGAGCCCCACCGGCAATCCTAACCCCCCCTTCCAAGTAATTCTTTACCACTCCTGCCCGCTGGCGCTCTCCGAAAACAAATTTTCGTTTGCCTTATGCTACCTGCCGGCGCGCGTCCCCGCTGGTGACTGTGCGAGTACTTCCCAGCAACTTCAAAACGCGCGTCATGACTGATGTTATGCAGAAATTTGTATGCTGCTTAGTCCCATTAAAGGTCCGAAGTCTTCGAAACCGTGACCCAACTCATGGATTCCAAAGGCGAGCCTTTGGCGGAGTTTGAGGCAGAGCCTCAATCTTGCTTCCTGTCAGACGACCGCGGCCTCTCCGTCGCTGGTCGCGCGCCGCTTCTCCCGGCCCGCGAGCAGGCGGTCGAAGTAGGCGATGGTGCGCCCGAGTCCCTCGTCGAGCGCCACCTTGGGCTCCCAGCCGAGCAGCGAGCGGGCCAGGCCGATGTCGGGGCAGCGCTGCATCGGGTCGTCCTGCGGCAGCGGGCGGAAGGTCAGCTTCGAGCGGGCGCCGGTGAGGCGGAGGATGCGCTCGGCCAGCTCGCGCACCGGGATCTCGTGGGGATTGCCGATGTTGACCGGGCCGGTGATGGCGTCGGGCGTGGCCATGAGGCGGACGAAGCCTTCCACGAGGTCGTCGCAGTAGCAGAAGGCGCGGGTCTGCATGCCGTCGCCGTAGAGGGTGATGTCCTCGCCGCGCAGCGCCTGGACGATGAAGTTGGAGACGACGCGCCCGTCCTGCGGGTGCATGCGCGGCCCGTAGGTGTTGAAGATGCGCACCACCTTGATGCGGACCTGGTGCTGGCGGTGGTAGTCGAGGAACAGGGTCTCGGCGCAGCGCTTGCCCTCGTCGTAGCAGGCGCGCGGGCCGAGCGGGTTGACGTTGCCGCGGTAGTCCTCGGTCTGCGGGTGCACGGTGGGGTCGCCGTACACCTCCGAGGTCGAGGCCTGCAGGATGCGGGCGCGGGTGCGCTTGGCGAGGCCGAGCATATTGATGGCGCCCATCACGCTGGTCTTGGTCGTCTGCACCGGGTCGAACTGGTAGTGGATCGGCGAGGCAGGGCAGGCGAGGTTGTAGATCTCGTCGACCTCGACGAAGAGCGGGAAGGTGACGTCGTGGCGCAGCACCTCGAAGCTCGGGTCGCCGAGCAGGTGGGCGATGTTGTCCTTGCGGCCGGTGAAGAAGTTGTCGGCGCACAGCACGTCGTGGCCGTCGGCGAGCAGGCGCTCGCACAGGTGCGAGCCCAGGAAGCCGGCGCCGCCGGTCACCAGCACGCGGCGTCGCGTCAGCGGCGCGCTCATCGCGGGGCGTGTCCCGGGCGCGCGCGCCCGGGCTCGCGCCACGCCGGGACGGGTCGCCGGGGTTCGCGGCCTGCGGGGTGGGAGGGGCGGGGCGGCGGGGGCCTGGACACTGGGCGACACTCCGGACGGATCGGGTGGCGAGCCTTGCAGAGGCCGGGGATGGGATCAACTTCCCCGGGTGTCCGGGTGTAACCGTGCGTGGCATCGGCGCGATGTGGACAGGCGGGCGTGAGGGACGGTGACAGCGCCCCGGCTTATGGGCCATGGTGCTGCAGACAGGGGTTTGGGCCGATGCTGATCAGGGTTTCACGCGGCTGGGAGCTGCCGGAGAGCGCCGCGACGCCGGAAGGTGCGGCGATCGGCCGGCGCGCGGCGCTGGGCGGGGCGTTGGCAGGGGCGGCGGCGCTCGGGCTGGCGGGACGGGCGCGTGCGGCCGACGCGGGCGCGGTGGCGCAGGACCCGGCGGTCAACGCCGCCTACGCCGCAGGTCGCGCGCTGACGCCCGAGGACGCGGCGACGACCTACAACAACTTCTACGAGTTCGGCGAGGACAAGGCGATCTCGCGGGCGGCGCAGAAGCTGCCGCTGACGCCGTGGGCGATCAGGATCGACGGCCTGGTCGAGGCGCCGGTGACGATCGGGCTGGACGACCTGCTGAGGAAGATGCCGCTGGAGCAGCGAGTCTACCGGCATCGCTGCGTCGAGACCTGGGCGATGACGGTGCCGTGGACCGGGTTCCAGCTCTCCGAGCTGGTCAAGCTCGCGAAGCCGCTGGCGTCGGCGAAGTTCGTGACCTTCACCACGGCGCAGTTGCCAAAGGTCATGCCCGGGCTGCGGCAGAGCTTCTACCCCTGGCCGTATACCGAGGGGGTCACGATGGCGGAGGCCGCCAACCCGCTGGCGTTCCTGGTGACCGGGATGTACGGCAAGCCGCTGCCGCCGCAGGACGGCGGGCCTTTCCGCCTCGCGCTGCCGTGGAAGTACGGGTTCAAGTCGGCCAAGTCGATCGTGGCCGTGAGCTTCACCGACGCAGAGCCGCACACGTTCTGGGAGGCGATCAACCCGGACGAGTACGGCTTCTGGGCCAACGTGAACCCCGCCGTGGCGCACCCGCGCTGGAGCCAGGCGAGCGAGCGGCTGATCGGCAGCGACGCGCGCGTGCCCACGCAGCTCTACAACGGCTACGCGGAGTTTGTGGCCTCCCTGTATCCCGACACCACCACCCGGAAGTACTTCATGTGATTGCGCTCCGGGTGTTCAGCCTGATCTCGGCGGTCCTGCTGGTCGGCGCGTTCGCGCTGGCGCTGCTGGGGCCGCAGAACATGACGCTCGGCGAGGCGCTGCACGGCTTCGACGCCGCGCTGGCGCCGCGGCTGGAGGCGCTGTGCGGCGGCGGGGTGTGGCGCGCGGCCGTGCTGCCGCTGATGATCCGGCCGGCGTGGCTGCCGCTCGCGGCGCTCGGGCTGGTGTGCGCGGGGGTGGCGACGTCGCTCGGCACCTCGCGCCCGTCGCAGACGCGGCGGCGGCGCAGCTAGGCTGCCCGCAAAGGGCAGAAAGCAAGGTTGAGGCTCTGCCTCAAACTCCGCCAAAGGCTCGCCTTTGGAGTCCACTACTTAAGAAAGCGCCGGTCCAGGGGCGGCTCGCCCCTGGCGGGTCTGGGCAGAGCCCAGCCTTGCTTTCTCACTTTTCGCCAATGAGACTCGAGGCCAGCGCGACCATGCGCAGGGTTTCGTCGCTCACCCCCCTCCCGGCGAGCAGGTCGCGCCGCACGAACGCGGCCTCGCTGGCGTCGTCGCCGGGCGTGGGCTCGCCGCCTCGCCACGAGGCCGCGAGGTCGAGGATGGTGTAGTGGAACCGGGGCCGGCCCTGCGGGTCGGGGTGGATGGCGTCGACGTAGCCCGCGAGGCGCAGGTCGCCGACCTCCAGGCCGGTCTCCTCGCGCAGCTCGCGGCGCGCGGCCTGCTCCACCGTCTCGCCGAGCCGCTGGGCGCCGCCGGGCAGCGCCCAGGTGCCGCGGCCGGGGTCACGGGCCCGCCGGATCAGCAGGACTTCCTCCCCGCGCAGGACGATCACGCCGACGCCGACGAGAGGGCGGGCGGGATACTCGCGGCTCACCGGCGGGGGTCGCCGGCGGGACGCGCTGCTACTTCGGCACCACGGGCGTGTCGCCCTGCATGGTCTGCGGCCTGATCACGGGGGTGGGGAAGGAGGTGCCGGACGGGGTCGGCACGTGGATGGCGGGATCGCCGGACGGGCCGGGGCGGATGACGCCGGCGGCGCTGTCGCCCGGACCGGCGGCGCGGGGCTTGACGATGTCCGGCGGCGTGGCGGTGCCGGAGGCGGCGGGCGGCGCGGAGGGAGTCGCGGCCGTCTGCGCCCGCGCCGCCGGGGTGGCGGCCAGGAGGGCGGCGGCGAACAGGAGCGCGGCGGACAGGGCGGCTCCGGGCGACGCGGCCGGACGCACGGGGACGCGCGGCCGTGTCGGGCGCGGCCATGGCGTGCGAGGCGGGGCGGCGGGGCGGGGCGGGCGATGGGTCATGCGGGCAGCTCCTGGTGTTGCGTGCTCTCGCCCAGCAGGTGGATCGAGAACATCGCGGCGGGGTCGGTCCAGACCCGCAGCACCGTCCAGCCGGACTCGGCGGCCAGGGCGCGCAGGCCCGCGACGGTGTGCTTGTAGCTGTTCTCCGTGTGGATGGTCTCGCCGGCCGCGAAGCGGATGCGCCGGTCGCCGAGGCGGACCTCCTGCGGGCGCGGGCTGACGAGGTGCATCTCGATGCGGCCGAGAGCGTCGTTCCACAGGGCGCGGTGCTCGAAGGCGAGGGGGTCGAAGTCGGCGCCGGCCTCGCGGTTGAGGCGGTGCAGGATGTTGCGGTTGAAGGCGGCGGTCACGCCCTGGGCGTCGTCGTAGGCGGGCACCAGGACCGCCGGGTCCTTGCGCAGGTCGGAGCCGACCAGGAAGCGGGCGCCGGCGCCGAGCGTGGCATGGACCTGGCGCAGGAAGGCGCGGGCGGCGGCGGGGTCGAGGTTGCCGATCGTGGAGCCGGGGAAGAAGCCGAGGCGCGGGCGGCCGTCGAGCGCCGCGGGTAGGGCGAGCGGCGCCAGGAAGTCCGCGGTGACGGGGTGGACGTCGAGGCGAGGGTGGGAGGCGTGCAGGCGGGCGGCGAGCAGCGCCAGCTCCGGGCCGGCGACGTCGATCGGCACGTAGGCGGAGAACCGGTCGGTGGCGTCGAGCAGCAGCAGCGCCTTGGCCTCGTCGCTGGCGCCGTACTCCACCAGCACGGCGTCCGGGGCGACGCCCGCGGCCACCTGGGGGGCGACGACGTCCAGCAGGGCGCGCTCCGTGCGGGTGACGTAGTACTCGGGCAGCCCGGTGATCAGGCCGAACAGGCGGCAGCCCTCCGGGTCGTAGAACAGCTTGGCGGGCAGGGTCTTGCGCGGCGCGCACAGGCCGGCGAGGGCGGCGGCGAGCACGTCCGGGTCGATGCCCCGGGGGTCGGCGCCCACGCCCGCGTCGGTCGGGGGCGGGGCGGCGCCGGTGTCGTGGCCGGGCACCTCAGAGGTCCCGCGCCAGGCGCAGGCCGGTGACCTGCCAGCGTTTCTCGGGGTGGAAGAAGTTGCGGTACGAGGCGCGGCTGTGCGCGGGCGAGGTGGCGAACGAGCCGCCGCGCAGCACCATCTGGCCGATCATGAACTTGCCGTTGTACTCGCCGATCGCGCCCTCCGGCGGGCGGAAGCCGGGGTAGGCGAGATAGGCGCTGTTGGTCCACTGCCAGACGTGGCCGAACAGCTCGGGCAGGCCGGACGCGGTCTCCAGCTCCGCCTCGGTCGGCAGGCGCGCGCCGGCCCAGCGGGCGTAGGCGTCGGCCTCGTACCAGGAGACGTGGCGCACCGGCGCGTCGGGGTCGAGCGGGGCGAGGCCGCCCAGGCCCATCTGCGTCCAGGCGCCGTCGTGCCGGCGCCAGTGCAGCGGCGCGGCCCAGCCCTCGTCCTGGGCGCGGGTCCAGCCGTCGGCCATCCACAGGCCGACGCGCCGGTAGCCGCCGTCCTCGACGAAGGCGAGCCACTCGGAGTTGCGCACCAGGCGATCGGCGAGGGCGTGCGGCTGCAGCAGGACCTGGTGGCGGGGGGATTCGTTGTCGAAGGCGAAGCCCGCGAAGCTGCCGTCCGCCAGGGCGTGGCCGATGCCGGCGATCCCGCCGGCGCGCTCGACGAAGCGGGTCGGGCCGGGGGTGCCTGCCGGCTCGACCCAGCCGGGCAGCACGGCGGGCGCCAGGGCGGAGCAGGAAAAGGCGTGCATCATGTCGGTGAGCAGCAGCTCCTGGTGCTGCTGCTCGTGGTGCAGGCCGAGCGAGACCAGGCCCTCCAGGTCGGGCCCCGGCTCGCGACGGGCGGCGAGCAGCTCGGCCACCGCGGCGTCGACGTGGGCGCGGAAGGCGGCGACGCGGTCAGTGGAGGGGCGGGTGAGCAGGCCGCGCAGCACGCGGGGGTGACGCGCGCCGACCGCCTCGTAGTACGAGTTGAACAGGAACGAGAACTCGGGGTCGAACACCGCGTAGCCCGCGACATTGGGGGCGAGCACGAACTGCTCGAAGAACCAGGTGGTGTGGGCGCGGTGCCACTTGGCGGGGCTGGCGTCGGGCATGGACTGCACGACCTGGTCCTCGGGCGTCAGCGCGTGGGCGATCCGGTCGGACAGGGCGCGCACCGTGCGGTAGTCGGCGGCGAGGGTCTGGCCGCGCGCCGTGGCGCTGGCGGCGAGGTCGCTGGTCGGCATCGATGGTCTCCCTGGCCGGTCCGGCTGTCGCGAGCCGGCGACGCCCAAGGTGAGCCCGGTCGGGCAAAGTCTCAAGACGGGTGGGGCCACGGGGCTCCTGACGCCGGCCTGACAGCAAGCAAGGCTGGGCTCCGCCCAGACCCGCCAGGGGCGAGCCGCCCCTGGACCGGCTTTCTTGAGGAAGGCGGTCCAGGAGGCCCCCCCTGGGGGAGTTTGAGGCCCAGGCTTGGAAAAGGAGCCTCAACCTTGCCCGCTTCGCCGGTCCCTCCGAAGGGTTGCCAGCGTGGCGGGCGGTTTCGCCCCGTTAACGTGTCCTCAACCGTGGTCTGCGCTGATGGCCTGGCACAGCATTCAGAGAGCATAAACGGGTACTCTGAGTCCTCAGAGTTGCAAAACGCATCTCGATTTCGGCTTATGCGAGCAATTGTCTTTCCTATTCCTCCCGGCGAGGTGTAGGTGGACCTCACGGTGGCGTGAGACGCTCCCAGGTTGTGGTGTGGTGATGACGAGCGACGCTTATACCTGGACGACATCGACCGGCGGCTCGTGGGGCAACGCGGCCAACTGGCGCGACGTGTCCACCGGGGTCTCTGGCGCGGCCGTGCCCGGCGCGGGCAACGCCGTCACGGTGACCGGTCCCGCCGGCGCCTCGGTGCAGCAGGTCTACGGCCCGGGGCAGGCGGCCTCTGCGCTGTTCCTCGACAGCAGCGTGCTGAACGGCAGCTACGCGTTCGGCTCGCTGGCGATCGGCAACTCCTCCGTCGTGGGCGGGGTCACGCTGAACTCCGGCGCCTCGGCGAGCGTGGCGGGGGCGGCGGCCGTGCACGACGGCGCGCTGATGCTGGCGAACAGCTCGCAGCTTCCCGTGGGCGGCACCCTGACGCTGGGCGGCAGCGGCGCGGCGCAGCCGTACGCGCGGCTCAACGTCGGCGACGGCGCGCGCGCGCTGCTGGGCGGGTTGCAGCTCTCCTCGGGCGTGACCGACATGGTCGGCGTCGACGGCAACGGCAGCCTGGAGATCGGCGCCGGCGGCCACGCGGTGGCGGGCGCCGTGGTGGTCGACGCGGGCGGGCTGCTGTCCGGCGCGGGCACGGTGGCGGCGGGCGGCGCGATCGTGGACTCCGGCACCATCCTGGCGAGCGGCGGCGTGCTGACGCTGGGTACCGTGAGCGGCGGCGGCGCGCTGTCGGTGGCGGCGGGTGCTGCGCTCGACCTGGAGGGCGGCGCGGGCGCCGGGCTCTCCATCGGCCTGGGCGCGGGCAGCGTGCTGGAGTTCGGCAGCGCGATGGCCGTGCCGGGCGGCACCATCACCGGCTTCGCCCCGGGCGGGACCCTCATCGACCGCAGCGACGCGGTGGCGGTGAGCGCGACCAAGGTGTCGGCCAATCTGTGGTCGCTGTCGCTGCTGAGCGGCGGGCAGGTGGAGAGCACGCTCACCCTGGCCGGCGCCTACGACGGCGCCATGTTCCTCGCCACGCCGAACGGCGCCGGCAGCACCAGCACGGTATTAGGTAGCACCCGCCACCACGGGAACATTGCACGAACCGGCTGCCTGCCTACCCTGCCGGCATGGACCTCAGCAACCCCGTTCTCTCCGGCCTGATCCGCAAGCGCCAGGAGCTTGCCGCCGACCTGGACGCCGCGCAGGCCACGTTGCGCCGCGTAGTGGCTTCCTTGGACGCCATGGACGCCACGATCCGGCTGTTCTCCCCGGACCTTGACCTTGACGCCGCACGGGTGCGCCGTATCCATCCGGTGAGGACCACGGCTCAGCTGGTTGACTTGCGCTTGGTGGATGGTTTGCGCGTCCATGCCTTGGCGAGTGCGGCAACAGCCGCCTCG
>JAABUY010001238.1_pt1 | contig 35746 bp, 54 predicted proteins | sample 5560271 | NCBI WGS metagenome assembly JAABUY01 (sample SAMN10711886, study PRJNA513374) | rock metagenome | isolation source: Antarctica rocks | place: Antarctica: Victoria Land, University Valley
TGTGCATGTCGGAGGTCGCAGACCCCTTCGAGCGGACCGTGTACCACAAGAGCGATGCGGTACCTTCTGACCCCGCCCGCCTCCTTTTGCCTGTGTTCCTGCCTCTTGGAGCTTGCAAATGTGCTGCATGCTGGATGCCAGCATCCATTTTTTGAGAATTATGGAGTATGTGCGCTTGCAGGAGGTCTGGCGGTACTCCTACCCGCTCAAGGTACAGCCGCTGCGCGCTCATGCCTGGGACCTGCCCATGTACCGCTGCGCAGCACATGCTTGCTGCCACAGCCTAACAGTGTGCATGCTGCCTCGCTCTGGTTGTCAACATTCACAGGTGTTGCTGCACGTATGTAATGGCCAGCGTGGTACATGTGATCATCGCGGTGACGCTGTGGAGCTCCTGCATCTGCCTGCAGGCCCGACCACAGCAACTGAATTATGTCGTTGCTTTGCATTGTCGCTGTGCATCCTCACCCGCATGCACGCACCCGCCTGCCCAGCTGATCAACACGGTGCCCTCGTGGAGCGTGCCCGTCATCTCGACGTGCGGCCCCGCCGCCGTGCTGGCGGCCTACTTCCTGCTGAACCGCGCGCACCTGACGCGCCTGGAGGTCCACAACACGCTGCTCGGCTGCCTGGCGTGCGTGGCGGCCACCGCACTGGCCACAAACCTGGTCAAGCTCAGCGTGCGCCGCTTGCAGAGCGTCTTCTCGCAGCAAGCCTGTGTGTGATGATTCTGGTTGCGTGGTGTGCTTTCAGCAGGCTGCAAGGGCGCATGGTCATGGGGACCCCAGCTGCTGGCCGATCTGGGCGTGGTGCCAAACAGGTACCACATGACCCAGCACATTGCAAGACCCAAGCAGTCAGGCAATTGGATTGATGATCGGAATACAGGACATGCGCTGCCATCAAGGCAGATTCGTACAACCCCATGAAGGTTTTTCTGCTCCAGTGTGTGACATGTGATGCATGTCCGGTGCATGGCCGGGATGCACTGGTGTACATAATTCGAATCAAGCCCGTGACGCACATCCATGCATGCGCCAGGTGGGCCGCCCGCGGCCCAACTTTGCGGCGCGCTGCTGGCCGGATGGGCCGCCGCAGTACGACATGACGGGCGTGCCGCTCTGCTCGCCGGACGCGGTCAACCCCAGCGATGGCCGCAAAAGCTTCCCCAGCGGTGTGCTGCCCTGCCGGCCATGCACCCTCGAAACTGCCTTGCGCTGCATGTTGTGCCTTGTGCGCTCTTTGTCCTTGCATGCAGGATGTCGCACAAGCCCTCCCTTCTGAGTGTGATGGTGTGTACAGATGGTGTATACATGTCATGCAACGGCTGAATGTTGGCGTTGCTTGTGCCGCAGGGCACACGTCGTGGGCCACGTCAGGGCTCGGATACCTGAGCCTGTGGGCGCTGGGCAAGCTGCGCGCGTTTGACGGCCGCGGGCACCCCTGGCGCCTGCTCGCCGGCCTGCTGCCGCTGTTTGTGGCGGTGTGGATCGGCATCACCCGTTTGCAGGCGCGGCCTTCCCCACACCAAACCCGAAGACAGCTGCCCACACCTGCACCAAGAGCGTGCACGCCAGCATGCCCGCATGCCGTGCACCCCGCTGACCTGACACGCACGCCCCGCGCATGCAGTCAAGAAAGAATGACTGGCATTTATCTGCCATTACCAGCCAGCTTTGGCAGTCTATGGCGCAGGACTACTGGCACCACTGGGAGGACGTCACCGTGGGCTTTGGCCTCGGGCTGGCGGCCGCGTACGCATTCGTGCGGCAGCACTTCCCGCCGCTCACGAGCGCGCGCGCCGGGGAGCACCTGGGCGTGGTGGTGATGGAGAGCCTGGCAGATGGGGGCGCGGGGTTAGGGTACCAAGCCCAGCGCGCGGGCTACCTGGACCTGGAGGCGCCCGCGCCGCCGGAGGCTGGGGCGTGACCGGCTGGTGCTGTCACCTGGAGCGAGTTGGGTGGCACACGAACTATGCCTTGCCATCAGCCACCAGTTGTAACGCTTTGCACTGCTGCAACCCATCATACAAGGCATGTCAACTCATGTAAACAACAGAGGGGAGCACGCCGTGTGGATTTGGCCCAAGCAACAAGGAATATGAAGATCGACACCAGGGAGGACGTAGTCCCTCACGGCTGCAGAAAGGTAACCAGGGAAGTCAAGGACACAACTTGGAGTGTCTGTCTGGTTTTGGCGAGGTGCTGCTTATGGATGCCTATACAGCTCTGTCATGTGGCAAGTGCATCATATATAATCTGTCACCAATAGAACAAGATATGAAGTGGCCAGCAAGGATCTGATCGAGCTTGATACATCAAGAGAAAACACTGTGCTGGCAGAGCTTCAGTGCTGGTCTTGCAAGCTGAGGAGCACAAGCGTTCATTACCGCTCCAGATGGACTGCCGCACTTGTGCAGGGCGCAAGGTTTGGCCTGGCAGCGGCGATGTGGCTGCGCTTTGCAGACCCACGCGTTGAGCAGGCGTGGCGAGTACACCACAATGCCTCGCGTGTCCACACCGACCTGCTATGGTGCTGCATCCTGCTGCTCGTGTGGCTCGTCAACATTGGCAAGCTCATCGCATCGCGCGGCAGCGCGCCAGTGTTCGTCGCCATCGGCCCTGCGCTACTGCTCATCACAGTGCGTGGCCGCGCTGTGCGCTCAGGGGCTGGTTTACTTGTTGTGGCGGATGCCTTGGTCTGACGAACAAGTTGCCTGCAGATATTGCAGGTGCTCTTCTGCAAGCACGCATACCTCAGGAACCGCGTCCCGCTCATCTGCATGCTCCGGACTAGCCAGGCGCGGTCCCCCACCATGCGGCTCGCCTGTCGCGCATCCACCGCTATCACCATGCGTCCAGCCCTTGCTCTGAGACAAACACATCCACTGCTTGTCGCAGAAGGGGGCGTGTGTCATATGCGTGCTTGTGCCCACTGCGGAGCGTGGCTGCATTTCCGCTTTCAACTGGCTGGCTGCACGTAGGTGGTGTTTGCGATATACAGTGACATGTTATTTATCTATGAGGAGCCCGCGGACACGCTTCCTGCGTTCCTGTCAAAGACGGTGCGCGCTCGTCGCTGAGTTTGCCCCCTCTTCATCCCAACACGAGGTGGGGCAAAAACATATTGGTAAATCTACATGATGAGGCACTGTGTAAGGTACAGACGTTGCAGCCCTGCAGCGGTAGGCCAGGCGTTAGTGGCTCAAATTGGGCGTCACCCACGTGCTCCGTTCTCGCTTCTGCAGCGCGTGTATGCTGTGGAGCTCGCATGTGTTGGCTTCTGTATGTGCTGTTGTGTATCTCTTTGTCCCTGCCGCTTTGTCCCTAAACCCCTCTTACATGCATAATTGGCTGCCAGCGCATTCGCACAGAGGGCAGTGGCTGCGCAGCGCGGGCACTTGGCGGACTGCCGAGCTGATATCGCACAACTGTGTGCACTCCCGCTAGGTCGTCTGCACATGCAGCCTCTGTGCCTGTCAGTCTGCCCGCTGACAGGCGCATGCGCCGGTGTGCAGGTGCTCGGCAGCAAGGCGATCATGCTCGCGAGCTTCGCGCTCGGCCTGCAGCTGCCGTTCGACGTCCACCTGCCGGTGCGGCAACCTCGTGAGCCGCGCCAAAAGCTGGCACCGCCGCTCTCTGCCCCTGATGCGTTCTGCCTCGGGGCTCAGGTGCACAGCGCGTGCCTGGCGCTGCTTCTGGCGAGCAATCCGGCCGCGTGCGCGACGCCCTACGCGACAGCGCCGAGCGGCGCCGCGCGCATTGTTGCGCTGGCGCGCGCGCTGGCCGCCGGCCTGAAGCACGTCTGGATGCCACTCTCGCCTGAATGCCTGCGCCTGGGGTGCGCACCTACCCTAGCTCACCCTGCCTGGGGTGCGGACCCCAGCAACCGCGCGCGCAAAGTGGACCGGCACTGTCTCAACGCTGGCGCAGTCACGGCTACGCGTTTGCTACCCCACCCTAGACCTCTGCCTGCATGGGAGGAGCGCCCGCCTGGCATGGGCAGTGCCGCCGGTGACCTGCCACACGACCTGCTCCCAAGATCTCTCTGTGCCCTGTGCACGGTCCGTACACACCTGCGCGCCCGGCGCGTGCCTGGCAGGCCCAGCGGCGCCAGCCGGCGCATGCACCTGCCACGGCTGTGCCGCCCCCGCCAAATACCCACCCCACCAGCCCTGCGCATGCGCAGGCAGCGCGCTGCTACACGATCCTATCCAAGTAGTTGCCCTACATACCCTGATCCACCAACCCTGCAAGAGCGCTGCCGGAAACTGCTGCTGCAGCTGTGGTGTCCTTACCTGACTCCGACCCTGCTTACCCTAACCCTGACAGGGCCTGCACGCAGGCAGCGCCGGCAGTGCGAGCTGGTGCTCGCGCTGCTGCAGCTGCAGCTGGGCACGCTGCTGCCGGGCTGGCTGGCGTACGCGCTGGAGGCGCGCTCGCGCGCGGCGTTCGAGGCGGCCGCGCTGCGCCGGCCGCCGGTGCAGGCGCCCAGCGTCGTACTCGCGCTCACGCTCGTGCCGCTGTCCGCGCTCGGCCTGCGCGCGCTGGAGGCGCTCGAGGCCGCGTACGCGCTGTGGGGCTGCTAGGACTGCTGCTAGGACCGCACCCTAGGGCTTGTACTGACGCGCCACCGCGAGCAGCAACATGGTGCTCGCGCTACCGCTTGTGGGGGATTGCTTCTAGCTCTAGCTAAGTTAAGGTCCTGGATCATGCACAAGCCCTGTGGTGCTCATAGGGCGTATGAATGCAGACACTAAGGGTCAGGTGCCTGCTGATAATGGACGGGGTCGTGCTCGTGCTTCATAGCGTCCCCCCATCTGATTGATCAGTGCTGCTCTGAGGCTGCTTCATGTCTGGGGCCTGCTTCCAGTAGCGGAGATGGCCTGGCATCTTGATCGTGCGCTGGGTCTGCCTGGGTAGCTGCTTGCACCAAGCCTCTGTGTGCCAGCCTTCGTGTGCCCTCCCCGTCGCTGTCATGCGCCAGATGAGGCGTGCCGTGTGGCTGCGACTGTGGTGCAGTGGGCAAATGCATGACAAATGCATGCATGCGGTATGTGGCCGTGCATCTGCACTGTAAGAGCAATTGAGGGCTGCATCAGATAAGGCCGGGTGGTCATACATAACGGAATTCATCCGTTTCTATTTGCCATTGTCATTGGAGGGAACATGGCGCATTGCAGGAGCCTTTCTTGACCATGCCCAGTCGCTCTCTTGCAGCCCGATCACCGGAGTGGCAGAATCACGGTCTGAAACATGCAGCCAAGCGCCCAACATCAGCGGCGAGACTCAGCCAGCCCCCTTGAGCACAGACACGCCTTCTGCTCCTTCCGCACCCGCTCACATGGCCCCACCCCACTCGGCAATTACCTGAGCGGACCGAATTCCCAAAATGCTGCAGAAGCTAACACTCCATCATGCTTGCCCGCACTGGCAGTCCAGAGAAAACGACAAGACTGCGTCAGGACGTCTCTCAACAACTCAAACCCGGGCACTGCCTCACGCCGGCTTGCGCGCGGTGAACATGATCATCATGCCGTGCAGCGACTTCATGTTGTTGAACTCCTCATTCTGGGCCTGCCGCATGATCTCCAGGTCGCTGGCGACGCCCTTGGGCTGCGGCGGCCCCGGCTCGCCCGGCGCGCGGCGCTTGTGCGCCTGGACCTCGATGCCTGTGAAGCCCGCGGCCTCGAGCAGCGCGGTGAGGGTGGCGGGCGAGTGCAGGTAGCGCTTGTCCCTGCCGTCGGGCGTCGTCCACCACTCGCCTGCGCGGCGCCCTCGGCCTTGAGGCGTTAGGGTTAGGGCACGCTGCTGCCCCAGGGCAGTGACCATACGCAGGCACCTGCAGACACCTGACCACATGCAGCGCTGTGAGGCGAGGCAGGAAGGCGCGATTTGGTTGTGCAATGCCATCCAGCCCCCGCTGGCGCACCGCTTCGCAGCATTGCAGGCGCTGTTGCGGTCTACTGTCCTAGGCTGCCGTTTGCTGCATGAGGGCCACACGCCAATAAGCTTGCGCCTGGGCATGGTCATGCGGACCGCGGCCGAGCGGTACCCTGTGAGCCGCGCCGCACCTGGCGTCTCAGCGCCGCCCGTCGTCCCGAAGAAGACGCCCCCGGGCGCACACAGCAGGTGCGCCGATGCCACAAAGCGCTCCGAGTCCGGCTTGGACAGCACCTGCGCCGCCAGCACAGGGACCTATGGCACGCGGCGCGCCGCCGGCGCGCTGCCTGGCTTTGCCGCGCGTGCCAGGCACCCAGCCCTCCTGGTGCACGCTGCGCATGACAGGGTGCGGCACAGTCTCACGGCCGCCGTGGCTCAGCCCGGCCACGCCCGCCGCGCTGGGCATGCCACAGCGCAGCGCAGCGCGCCGGCGAGCAGGCGCGGCGCGCACGTGCAGCACGGCGCCGGCCCAGAGGAACGCAACGCCGCCGACCAGGCCCGCGGCGGCGGCGTCCGGCCGCGTGCTGACGAACGCGTCGTCGGTCAGGCTGCCGAACAGCGCGCGCACGCGCAGCCGCTCCCGGTCCATGAACAGGTCCAGGCCAAAGTCCCTGCGCGCGGCCACCGCCCATTTAAAATCTCAAAATTCCAATGCCATGAACAGGTCCGGCCTTTGATACATATTATTGATTGTACTGGGCCAGTTCCTAGGATAAATGAGAAAATGTCCAGGCCAAAGCGCTCGCACACAGCAGCAACCACCTTGTTGCGGGGCGAGGGTCACAGCTGCCAGCCAACTTGTGCGTTACAGCCGGCTCCCACTATGAGCACCACAAGCTGCGGATCCGCGCGCATGCAGCCTTGAAGCTGCGAGCTCGCCAGCGCGGCGCGCGCAGCGCCGGCGCCGCGCGGCGCGCCAATAGTCGGCGATGATAAGGTATATGGCAGAGTTGGGCGCACCAGGAGTTGGCGATGATAGGTTATATGGTAGGTAGGGCGCACCAGTAGTCGGCGATGATGTCGCTCGCGACGATGTTAGCCTCGGGGAAGCCGTCCCTTATCAGCTTCCGCGACTCCTGGCCGAAGCAGCAGCCGACGTCCTGCGCGCGCTCGCACAAAGGCAGGGCGGCTGGGTGCAGCTCTCATTCATGCAAATCCGCAGGCAAGGTCCGCGCCGTCACTGGGCGACGAGTAGCTGTGGGGCGGGGCTTGGGCGGCGTGCAGCCCCGCCTTGCAGTGCCTATCAGTCGGCAGCTCGGCTCCGCAGGTCGGGGCCTGTCTGCAGCCTGGGTCCTGTGCGTCATGGCATGGGGAGACAGGCCGCCACAGCAGGGCACCACGCACCATGAAGGTCTGCAGCCTGGGTCCTGTGCGTCAGGGGTCATGGGGAAACAAGGCGGCCGCAGCAGGGGACCGCGCACCATGAAGATCTGGTTGGCGTGCGCGGACTTGCCGGCGGCCACGACGCTCTGGTAGAACGGGTGGTCCATGATCTTGGGCTGCAGGAAGCGGAAGGACTGGATGCACTTGAACGTCCACAGCTGCGCGCGCCACCGCCAGCCTTTCAAGGTTGCCGAGCCCCCAAGTTTTATGTGATAAACATGGTTGGTCTGCTGGGGTTGTCAGCGATAGGAGTGCATGTGTCCGGCATGGTCCTGGGCCGCTTTGCTATCAGAGCACACCAATGCTGCTCCACAAAACACAGTGCTGCTAGTCGCTTGCAGCATGCCAGCTTGCACATCTCAACTCGGGGATCAAGGGCAGCACATCTCAAACAGTCAGGCTCCGCTTGATGTGGACTAATAACAAGAGGGCACTCTCTGCTCGCGCACCTTGGCCTTCACGGCCGCCCACACTTTGAGCACGTGCCGGCGCAGCACGGCCAGGTCGCGCTCGCCGGTGTAGTCCGACAAGAAGCTCAGGTCCTCATCAGTGATCTCACGCGGCGGATCGTCGGCATATGGGGCCCTGGGAGGCGCCTGGGGCAGCCCCAACCGTTTCTTACTCTCGCGCATCTTCACATAGGTGCCACCGCTTCAGGAGACAAAGACCCGCTGGCATATATTTTCAAGTGGTGACACAAAGAGCACTCCAGCCGCAAAGCACCTTGCAGCCGGCTGGCTTACCTTCGCTACGCCTGCCATGGCGCCCACGACGGTGCACTCTCTATCTGGCAACCTGCGGCGTAGAAAATTGCCTTACAGCTTTGCGGAAGCCAGCAGCAAAGTGTGGCCCCAGCTGTGAACATCCTGCCACGCCACCTGGCGGTAACAAGTAAATAAGATGGCAAACATGATCGTCCAGGCGGGCTCAGCTGGTGTAGCCGTACGCCACTGTTTGCACAGGATGCACTGCACAAGACTGCAGGAGTGTCTGCGCAGGGATGTCCCGGGTCCGCGCATACCTTGGAGCAGTACGCCTCAGTGTGCCGCCTGCTTGAGCACTGTGTGCTGTTTTTTAGTGCTCAGCAGACGCTGCACTGGACCCAGACTGCCCACAGCGCTATGTCATACGCGAGCTTTATAAGGAAAAACAGTAAGCAGCAGGTTCTCCCCCCAACCCTCGATACTCACGGTTGGCCCTCAGGAGGTGGCCTACAGACTGCCAGTCTGTAGCTCGATGTGTGAGGTGGAGCAGCTGCTTGCGCGCGTGGCGCCCAAGGGGCCCCGCTCCGTGACGACCGCTGATGGAGGCGCCCTGCTCGCGCTCTCCCTGCACTGTGCGCCCGCGCTGCTGTTAGTCTCTTCCTTGCAGCGCCAATGTGCACCAGAACCAACGTCGGACCCGCTGACACCCTCCTCCGCGCGCTCAGGCCTGATGCGCAAGCACGGCTTTGCGCCGGTCGCCGGCGCGCTCGCCGGGGACTGGAACGCGCGCTTCACGGACGAGTGGCTGTTCGAGTTCACCAGGTGCGCGGCCTGCTGGTCCAGGCCGTGGAGCCCCGGGCGTACAGGCTGCCAGGTGCAGTGACGGCCGGTGCAGGGGCGCGCAGGGCCGGCTGCGCCAACGTGTTCGTGCTGCACTGCTCCCTGCAGGCGGCGACGGGCAAGGTGTTTGTCCATGCGCGCGAGCAGGGCAACAGCAGGAACGTGCAGTGCCTGGGCCTGCTGCTGCCTAAGTACATACCCGAGCCCGCGCTGGCTTGCCCAACGTGGCAGGGGCTGCCCGAACAAGCCGAGGCACTGGATGAGATGTTTGCGGAGTACATTACGCAGCCGCTGCTCGCATCGGCGGTGCCTGGCCAGGTGGGCGCCCTGCAAGCTTTTGCTGGTTGCTACTTGACTAACTACTGTTGAGGCCGCTGTTTGACACAGGTGTGTACGAACGCGTTAATTCTATGTCGAGCCTCAAGTTCACGTCCAGATATTGCATGATGACAGGCAGTGTGTTGAGGGGGTGCTGCGGTGTTCTTGCTTGTCGCACGTCCCAGCCTCATGTGCTGTACCACCGCCTACGCGTGTAACCGAGACTTTTTAACTGAAGCTGTGTCTGCATGATCGGCCTGACCTTTGCAAAGGCTATATTGCCAAACTGCGCGGGACCTGCAGGTGCAAACTCTGAGTACAGGCTGACTGCGTGCAGGAACCGGCATACGCAGCAGGCGGCCTTGCCGCGCATCTGGAAGCTCTGGCGCAGCTGCTACAGCGCAGGCGCGCCGGAACAAAAGAGGAGGCGAATGCTGCATGTATACCCTGGTTTTTGTTGAGGTATACGCATGTAGGAACACTTGCACAGCAATAGCCAGCACTGAGGACAGCGTACACTAATCAGACGCTTGGCGGGGCTGCCAGGGAGGTGCTTATCCCGCTGGCCCTGGTAGCAGCTGCGGCTGTAGTGGCGATCGCAGTGCGTCAGCGGGCGGCGTATTCCCATTGACAGCATCCCCTCTGTGAAACACTGCCTTCTCGTGTCTGCGTGTGTTTGCATGCATGGTAATGTCTGAATTGTCTGTGTGTTCTTTAAAAACCGCAATCCATAGGTTTGACATTAAAGGTTTGACATAATGCAGCAACAGAAGGCATGCCTTTTCACATGTGATGGAGTGCAGGTAATGAATCGTGCGCAGACTTGGCTTGGCCCACAGATTGCAGCGCATGGTATGTGACATCTCCTGACCGTTCATCAAGCATGTGTGGCACAGCAGCAAAGAACAGGAACCAGTACTGCCATGGCTGCGACGAGCCTGTGCTCTACAGCAGGACGAACTGATCTGAACTAGTATGCATAGAAGCTTGGCAAGGTACCTAATCATGCTGCCTAGCACAGACAGCTTCACTCCATGATCACGCACAGACTGCGCAGCCCAGGCAGCCTCACTCCTCACCCGCTGTCACCATCGTGCGCTCCCCGGCCTTGTCCTGCGCGCCAGATAGCCGGGTCTTGATAGGTTCACAAGCAAGTCGTGCGCGCCCTGGCTTGGCTTGCACACTGAGCGCACCGCATGCACTAGCCCGTCTATACGCAGATGTCAGCCAGGCTGTCTGGTGCACATGCACGCCCTGACCTGTCTGTCGAACAATTCATCAGCAGGTCACCAGGTGGCGGGTCGCGCCTTGAGCAGGGCGCGCAGGCGCGCCACCTCGGCCTCAGCCTCGGCGCGCTTGGACGCCTCCAGGCCGACCATGCGCTGCACGAGCAGCGAGAGCGCCATGGTGGGCACGCGCATCATGGTGTCGCGCCCCTTGACCGCGCGGTTGAGCAGGAAGGGCTCCTCACGCATGTAGCCCAGGAAGCTGCACTGGTCCAGCAGCGACCCCTGCGCCAGGTCCTCTGCGCATGCGCACGCAGTTGGGCTTTTACGAAGTATGAATGTGTTTGGACGGCTAAAGCGCGCACTGGCTTGGCAAGAAACAACATTGGGGAGTGGTGTGCACAAGGCCATGCCGTGCACTGCTCTAGACATTGTGCAAGCAACAGCGAGGGGATGCATGTTTACGCGGCTGGACACTGACAGCTGCAGGCCACGCATGCGGCTGCGACCTCCGTGACCAGCACCAAAGCAGGCCTGGACTGCTGTCTGGACACCCCACCACTGCCAATGACATCAGACATTCACAAGTACGGGTGTGCAGGCATCATGGTTACCGTAAGCGCACCCAGGTCCAGCGCGCCCTCCTCGGTGTGGTCGTGCACGGCCGCCTGGAAGCCGCTGCTGAAGCGCTCCCACTCCTCCACCAGCGCCAGCGGCAGCGGGCCCGCGTCGGACGACGCGTCGGCGCGCTGCCGCTTGGCCGCGCGCGCGTCGACCAGGCCGAAGTCGGCGTAGCCCATGCCCGCGCGCTTGACCACGTACTGCGCAGCATGCGCTTCTCAGGCACGCTCTCTGTTGACTGACTGCATGGGCGGATATCCCCAAGTTTGCCTCCTGTGGACGCGTTGCGCACGCACGCATGTCTAGGCATGCCGTCTCCTGTCAGCATGCATGCACACTTGGTGGTCAGGTACTTACTGATGCTAGGCATGCGTAGCTGAGCCCAGACACTCACCATCATCACCCTGCTGCATCTGCAGGACACTCGCATACCAAGCATGCTAGTCCACGCATGCAGAGATGCGCATGGGGCGCCAGAGTGGCCGCAGAGCATGTTCTTACTGCCAGCACAAGTGCACACGTGCAGATGCTGTGGCATGCGCGTGCATGCGCGCGGACTGTGGACTGACCTTGGAGCCGTCGCGCGTCTGGGAAGTGATGCACTCCGCTGGGTTGGCCTGCAGAAGCGCGCCTGATCTTCACGCATGCTCAACATGCCCTTGCATCGTGACACGCGGTCGGAACTTGAGGAAGAAGCACCACTGTTAATGCAGGAAGTGTGTTGCGTGACAGTTGCGTCTGACCTTCCAGTCGACGTCCATGCGGTCAGCCAGGTCCTCCAGGCTGATGCTGTCGTCCTGCTTGGCGGCGTCTGCGGGCTTGGCTTCCTTGGCGCGCTTGCGCTTGCCCTGCGCGGGCAAATGCTTTGAAAAGGCTGTGACAACAGCGATGAGACGTATGCGCAGGACTGAATATGCATGTAGCATGTACCTTCCCGCCCTTTGTGCTGGCGCGCTTGGCTGGTGAGGACGGCACATCCTCGTTGCCCTCGTCTTCCTGTGCAGCGCCCTCGCCGGCGGCGCCGCTTGCCGTCTCGTCCCCCGCAGGCAGCTCAGCCTTGGCAGCCGCGGCCTTCTTTGCGGCCTTGCGGCCGGCCGGGGTGTCCAGGCCCGCATCTGCGCGCTCCTTCTGTGCGCGCGCCTTGTCCGTCTCCGCCTTGTCCTGCGCAAAGTTTGGCAGAGAGTTCAGCAAATTGTAAGCGAGTCATGTCCACATTTAAAACAGGGAAGCTGTGGAGGGGGGCAGGCCTTGTAGGGCTGTTTGTTCGCCTCTGACAGCGCCTTCCACATGGTGCCCAGCTCCTTGCTCATCTCCATCAGCGACATGCTCGGGTTTGCAGCTGGCATGGCAGCCCCCGTGTCAGGAGCATGGCAGCTGCAGAGCACTTGTATGCGTGCCTTTCATGGAGAGGCATGCATGTCATGCAAGGATGCATATGCCTGCCCTCATGAGGAGGCGTGCATGTCAATGCAAGGGTGCACCAACAAGAAAGTGCCACACCCTTGAGCTCGGCCCGCTTGTCGTTTGAAAAGTAGATATACGCGCTCTTGGCCCCCTTGACCTTGGGGCCGGTGTCAGCCTTGGCCGCGCTCTTCTTCTTCTTGCCCTCGGTGGCCGGCACGGAGTTGGCAACCTGAGGAGCGTGCATGACCTGCCTGAGTATCACACGCGGAGGCGTGGTGCGCATGGATGCAGACTGCGTCTGCCAAATGCTGGCAGTGACATGCAGGGCAGATGTGCGCCACATTTGCTTAATGGCATGTAAACAGGTATACCATGGCACTACAAGTACCATGGTATACCTGCTTCTTTGCGGCGGCCTTGGTTGTGTCAGTCTTCTTTGCGGCAGCCTTGGTTGTGTCAGCTGCCGCAGCATCCTTCTTGCGCTTGTTTGCCTCTGCGCAGAAGTGCCAGCCACTGTGCTCCTTACTGTGCCTGCATTACGATGGTTGCATAACACATGCAAATCAGGCAATGGCATACCTGTGGTAGGCGCCGCCTTGGGAGCAGAGACAGCTGCGCCATCCGCGCCAGGGCTGACGATGACAGGCTTGCGAGCGACAGTCTGCAAGACGTTCACATCTCAGCGCATGCTCCTTATTGCTGACAGCCCTGGACGGTGCCTGAGATGCCACAGCAGACTCACCACTGCGCGCTTGCGCTTGACGCCCTGGGCCACTGGCACATTTGCAGGTGTCTTGACCTCCTGTGCATCCTGCACGCTCATTACCTCAGCGCACGCTCATGCATGGATGCTCACACCCATGCACATCATGCTAGACTTGTGGTCTGGGAACACTTTGCACCTCAGGTGCTGGCACGGCTTCGTGCTGCTTGTCGGCGCGGCTCTGGCCGTCCTTTGCATCCTTGTCGGTGTCGCTAGCCTGCATGCAGATGCAGGATGCTTGTTCGCATGCGCCAGAGGCATGCATGCACCATGCTCTTCACACGCAACACATAACAAAAGTGCATGAAAGAAGCCAGCACCTCCACAGGCTGCTTGTCGTCACTGCCCGTCCGGGAAGCGGTGTCCTTGTCCTGCAGGCCAGGCAGGACATCTAGATAAACACAATGGTTAAGGCAGAACATGTCCTGTGCAGTCATGCAACGTGTGCGTCGGCACCTTCTTGCTCGCGGAGCTGCTGTTTATTGTCTGCTTGTGCTCCTGGTCCTTTGTCTCAGCCTCCTGCGCGTACAGTGCCTCGATGTCCTGTGCATCCTTTGCTTCGGTCTCCTGCGTATGGAAGATACTGCTCTTGCCAGGTGCTCTTGCAACGCATGAGCTGCTGTGCATGCCAGGACAAAGCAGTGCGAGCTTGGCTTCACTGGGGTGACTGTAACAGCTGCTAAGCAGGAGCCTAAGGAACAAGCACACCTCAAACATTGCTTCAAGCTCTGCGTCGACGTCCTGCTCCTCGGCCGGCCGCTTGTCAAGCTCTGACTGCTCCGCCATATTGTGAAGCTGCAATAATAGTTGGTGTGGTGTGGCCTGCAGTGTTGTCAAATATGCTGAGCACTCACAGCCTGTTGAGCAGGTCCCAGCAGCACACGCTGTGAGGCTTACAGCACCCAATCTTACAGCATACACGCGGCAGCACAAGCTGCACGTGTGCTTGCAGGTGTGAGCTTGGCCGTACGTGCAACTCTATTCACCACAGGGCTGGGTCACAGGATGCAAACAGGCTGGAAAGGAGGTTAGCTGCTGTGAGAGTCTGAGATCGAAGCATGAGCTGTAGTTTGTTTCAGCTGCCTTGAGGAGGCATGATGCTAGCCCTCTGACAAAGCAGGGTTTGATGTCCAGCAATGAGGATGTGCACATGCTCAAAGACAAACAGTACAGTAGATGCACACAGGTGGTGCCATGATGAAAACATGTAGGAGGACATCGCCAGGCTTCTGCTCTGACCTGCAACCGGCCTTGCGCACTGTCCACATTTCTCGGCTGCCCTTGGACATGCGCATGCGTTCTCCATCACCGCACCAAAGTGAGAGACCTGTGCATGCAATGCCAACAGCAGAAAGTACTATGCTCCCATGACCCAGTTCTAGCCTGATAGACGGCATAGCACTGTGCTGCAAGCTCCTGACAGTGCTGATATGTTGATCCCCCAAGCACGCTACTCCTACCATGGCTTGACTGCCAGCAAGAGCTCTGGCATGGCAACTGCGGCCTGCGTCTGCAGCAGCCGAGCTGCATGCAGAACTAAGAGGCTCAACTCCTCAGGCCCCGGACTCCATCAGCCTGCGACTCAACTCCTCTTGACTGCCGGGGAGATCGCAGGGGCTGTCCCCGCAAACTGTATCTGCAGGCCCGGCACGCTGCCAGCGGGCCGCACACTGCCATGGTCGGCCACATCCGACAGCGCGACGGCGCCCTCGGCTGCCGCCTTGGGCTGCTGCGTAGTGGCAGGGGTGGGGCGCGGGGTCGGCATGGGCATGGCCGCAGGCGCCGCGCTGGCCCGCGGGTCAGCGCCCGAGCCAGGTGTAGCGGTGGGGGTGGGGCGCGGCGTCGGCGTCGCGGCTGCCGTGGGCGCCTGGCCGAGCCGCTGGCTACCCACGGACGCGGCGGCCTGCATGTCGCGCACAGCGCTGCTCAGCTCGTCGGCCGCGCGCTGGAAGCGCGCTGTTGCGGCGCCCAGCGCGGCCGCCTGCGGCGCCTGCCCCGGCGCCGTCTGGTTCGGCGCGTCCCGCCTCGGCCCGACGGCGCCCGCCTGGACGCTGGACGCGGCGACGGCCACCGCGGGCGCCTGCGCCGCGACGGCAGGCACGCGCCCGGCGCCGGGGCCGGGACCGGGGCTTGGTACCGTAGGCGATAGGACGCGCGGATGGGGGTTGACCGCCGCCGTGCGGACCTGCCCGGCGGCGTCCGCCAGCATGCCGGCGGCGGCGGTCATGTCGCGCGCGGCGGCCTGCAGCGCGACGGCCTGCGGCGCCGGCGCCGGCGCGGCCGCCGCGGGCCCCAGCGCGCCGGGGCCGACGCCGCGCAGCGCAGCGCGCGCGCGCTCAAACGCGTCGTCCAACGCGGCTGCGCCGCCTACGAAGCCGGCCGCGCGCGGCGTCATCCCGCTCGCCCGCTCCGCGCCCGGCAGCCCCAGGCCCTGCGCCGCGCCCGCATCCCTCGCGGTCGCGCCCTGGGGCTGCGCGGCGGGCTGCCCGGCGCCCGCGCCGCGCAGGCCGCGCCGGCCGGCGCCGCCGCGCCGGCCGCCGCGCAGGTTGGCCGGGAGCGCCGCCTGCCCGGGATCCGGCCCGACGCTCGGGGGCAGTGCGGCGGCGACGCGGGCGAGCGCGGCGGCCTCATCGAGGTTTGCGGCCGCGGCGAAGAGATCAGTGGTGGCGCCGGCCAGGGCCTGCGCGCGCGCGGAGGGCGCGGGCGCGGCGGCCGCCGCCGCGAAGTAGTACGGCGGCGCGGCCTGCCGCGGCGGGCACCGGCGCGCTCAGGGCGGTCTGCAATTCATGTGGCCACACTGCTACGCATGCATTGTCCATCTTGCCTTGATGCCACTGAAGCCAGGCAAAGAACATATCTGGATCATCACTTGATGACGAGCATATGCCGTTTGCAAGTACAAGAACTCGCAGCACAAGTGGTGGTGTCCATCAGAACGACAGCATGCACACCTCCATGTAACCTGTCTGTCAAAACAGGCCCAGACTGCGCCATGTGAGCTGCCGACCACCCGGCGGCCGCGCAGCCGGCAGCGGCCGCACGCGGCGGGTGTGCACGTGCACCAGAGGCGCGCTGCAGGGGGCGCGGGGCGCGCCATGTCGGCCGCCTGCCACTCGCCGAGCGTGTAGCCGACCGCGACCGCGCCCAGCGCGTACGCCAGCGCAGCCGGCGGCTGCGCGTCCGCGCCCGGCGGCAGCACGCCCGGCGTGGCGGCCACCAGCGCCAGGCGCTCTGCCAGGGTCAGGGTTAGGATTGGGGCCGAGAACGGCGCCCAGGCGCGCTCCCGCAAGCGGCGCGCGGGCGGGGCGCCTTTGTAGCCAGCCGCCGGCGGAGCTGCCTCCACGCGCGGCGCGATGCCCGCGGCTGCACCGGGCGCAAACGCGCCTGCCGTGCGCGGCGCCCTCAGAGTTGCCGCATTCGCACATGCATTGGGAAGAAACAGTGCATGCAGGGTGTAACGGCTGGCTGCGCATGCAGAGGCCTGACACGCGGCGGGGCGCCTTGACGATGATGCCCCCCCATTGCTGGTGCCCCGGCACGTCCGGCACGCGGTGTCTGGCAGGGTGGCACTCTGACAGCGAATGTGCTGCAGTCTCCAACACGCCAGTGTTGGCGTCTGTGATACGCAATGTGCAGGCTTTGCAGCACCCCTCACAGGCCAGGCAATAGAAGCCTCCTAGGCAGGGCGCCGCCGCAGTCGCTCATGCGTCTGGACATGCAAGCGCACGCCAAAGGGACGATGGTGCCGGACACCGTATGCCGCTGAGCGTGCATGGGAGCAGCTACCGCCGCAGCCCAAGACCGATGCGGCGCGGCACCGCGAGTCAGCGGGCGCACTTGCGGGCAGCGCCGTCAGGGCTTTGGGCAGGGGGTCGGCCCCAGGCGCGGGCGCCGGCGCGCCCGCGAGCCCGGGCTGGGCAGACGCAGCGGCGGCGGATGCCAGGGTGTTGCGTAGTCCGGGCAGCGCTGATGGCAGCTGGTGCAGCTTGCGGCCGCGCGTCGTGGCCGGCAACGCCATGCCTGGCCCTGCACGCAGCGCGAGCCACCCAGTAGGCCACTCACCACTGCCGCCTGCGGTGTGGCAATGCAGGACGCTCACTGTGCAATGGTTGCGCCTTGCGAGCGAGCGGGCGGATGCGCCGAGCAGGCAGGCTTGCTGCGGCATGCACGCGCATGGCCGTGGGGGCGGCATGACCCAGACAGGGTGAGCCGGAGCCTTGCACAAGCTGCCCACCAGTGCGGTGGCTCGCAGCGCAGGCGCCGGCGGCCGGCGGCGCACATGACGGCCATCACAGTGTCCTTGGTGCCAGAGTGACCACACCCGACATGAGCACTGGGTCTCTGCACGGCACCAAGGCACCCGAGCGCCAAGGGCTGCATCTGCGCGCCTGGCTGCGGCGGCAGGGGCCGGCTGGCGGGAAGCACAGAGCCCGGCAAATACCCAGCGGCGGCGGGGCTCGCCGGCGGCGGCGCCTGCAGCATGCGGCGGCCCGCGGGCAGTACGGCATCCGTGGGCAGCACGGCGTCCTCGGGCAGCACGGCATCCATGGGACCCACGCCGGCCACGGCCGCGGAGGGCGCCGCGGCAGAGGGCGGCCTGGCCGCGGCGGAGGGCGGCCTGGCGGCGCCGCCGTCGGGCTCCGAGCTCGCATGCATGGTGAAGCTCAGGGAGCCGCCTGCGGGGTGCTGGTAGATGTCATGCTTACTAAGTGGCCGGACATGAGAGCAGAGCTGCTGCTCATAAGCGAGCGTGGCTCCGCTTTGCTCTGCTTGCGTGCAGGCGCGCACAGCGAGGCCTCCAGCTGTGCTGTGAGCAAGTCACGTTCTGGCATGCCTGCATTGTGTGCATGCTTTAATAGCTATAGCTCTACCTGTACTTGACGACACCTGCCGGTAAGTAATAGAACTGGTAGTGAGCAGCTGCACCCACGGTTGGAATGAGGCGCACCTGTGCTGGTGAAGCTGGCGTCAAACCTGGTCACATTCTCGTGCGCCTGGGCGCCGTCCGCGATGCTGGGCGCGACGGCGCCCGCGAACACCTCGCCGCCTGCTCGCAAGGAGTATTGTCGGCGGTGCATCAAATAGGCCCAGCATTGTCATTAATTTGCACGGCTCTCCATGCCCTGGCTGAGCTCGCCCAAGCGGGACCAAGGTGCTGTGAAGCACTGCTGGGCGCCTGCTCTGGCGCGCAAAGCATGCGGCTGCACCTCGGACAGGCAAAGGCGGAGCCGGACGCGGCGCGGCGTCGAGCACTGTTGCTGGGAGGAGGCTGCGCGCCTGCCGGCTGCGCGGCGGCGCACGACGCCAGCGTGAGGCAGGCCGCCAGCGCGGCGCCGCGGCCACGCCACGTGCCGCGCATTGCGTGCTGTCCTAGACTGGCAGCGGGGGAGTGCAGCGCGGGTGGAGGAGAGAGTGCATGGCAGTCAAGTGCCTGAGCTGAGGCATGATCCAAGGATACTTGGTGTGTAGGGTTGGGCACATGTATTGCTCTAAGAGTATCATGCTTAAAGCAATGAAGCTGCGGCTGAATAAACACCGGAGGGACACACATGGCTGCAATCACGCGACTGTGCATTCAGCGACATTCAGCGCGCACAATCAAAGCAGTGAGCAGCTTGGAAATGCAATAAAAAAAACAGGGTGAGCCCAATGCGCAGATGGCCGGCATAGCTCAGTATGGCACAGGTGTGGTAAAGCTACAGGACCCTCACAGCCACCCGACAAAGCGCACACGCCGGGGCCCCTCCGCACCCTAGCCGACGCACGCGCATGTCTGCGTGGAGGCAGATGCAGCACGCCTGTCGCAGCTGTGCGCATCTCACCTCCCTCTAACCTTCCCTACAGCACTCCCTTACCACCGCCGCTCCTGTACGCTACCCCGGCGGCTACACCTAACAGCGGGTCGCTCACAGCCGCGGCGCGCGCTTCGCGGCGCCCCCGCACGCCCGTCAAAATGCCCTACGCCTGCGCCAGCGGCTCTGGCTGCAGGACGCCCGTCATCGCCGCCGCGCGCGCGCTCCGCGCGTGCGCGCGCGCTGCCGCGGACGCGGCCCCGTCGCGCCCCGGCCGGCTCGCGTTGTGCGCTGTATCCCTCCACGCCTCGGCCCACGCCTGCGCCACACTCGCAAGGAGGCTCACAACCCCCCCGCATGCTGCCGGACGCCGGGTGTGCGCTGGCCGACACACACACGCTTCATCCATCACTTTGGGCCTGATGCTGCCGGGGCGGGCTGCAGATGCTCCTGCCATCGCGCGGCGCAAACGGTCCGCGCTCGCACACAGTGCGCCAAGCTATTCGAAAAATGGCTGTGGGCGCCTGCGGCCATCAGCAGCACAGGTAACAGGCCGGGCCCGCGGCAGGGCAGCGCGCCCGGGGGCGGCGGGCGCGGGCGCGCGCCTGCAGCCGCTCGTCCAGGGTGCCGGCCGACGGCCCGGCGCCGCGCGGCCCGGCGCGCGCGTGCGCGGCGGCCGCCGCGGCCGCGGCCGAGCCTGCGATCGGCAGCGGGTGCGCCTCGGTGTTGAACACAAACTGGTCCAGCGGCAGCAGCGGCGGGTCGGAGTCGTCGAGGAGCAGGAACAGGTACTTGAGCGTCTCGGCCAGCCAGAACGACTCCATCTTGTCGCGCTGCGGCGGCGGCACCTGCGCGGCCGGCGGCGCGCGCTCAGGCGCGGCCCCTCTGCCCAGCCTTGTCCAGCAGATCATAAAATTATGTAGATGTCGTCTTGCTGCGCTGCGGCGGCAGCACTGGTGGACGACGGCGGATGCTCAGGCGCGGCCCGCCCACCACGTGATGGAGGTCCATAACGTTCGGCCGGCCTTGTCCGGCAGGCTTGTGTGATGCAAGGGCTTCCGTCTCGCCGCGCTGCGGCGGCCGCGCCTGCGGCTGCCGGGGCGCTAGCAGGCGCGGCCAGCCACTGCGCGATGGGTCTACGCAACACTCTACCCAGCCATACTCAGTGAAGTACGGAGAAACAGACCGCAAAATGCGCGCGCACCGTGAGCACGCTCTCCAGGTTGGTAAAGCCGCCGGTCGGCACGCGGCAGAAGCGGTGCCAGGCGCGGAACATGTGCCAGCCCCACTCGCGGTAGCGCGCGTCGCCGGTGACGCGCCACAGCACAAACAGCGACTCCACGGCCTCTGGCCGCAGCAGGTTGTGCGAGTCCTGCCGCCAGCGCGCGCTCCCGCTGTCACGCCTCAAAAGCGTTTGCACGAAGCCTAGCGCCAGTGTGTGCAGCTGTGTCAGGGCGCTGCTGGGAGGGCGCCGAGCTGAGTGTGTGTTGCAAAGCAGGCATGGATTGCAGGGCGCACTGCAAATCCACAAATGCCAAGACCCCTGCCACGGGCGGCCAGGTCCCCGGCCGGCCGTCAGAGCAGCGCCCCGCGCCAGGGCGCCGGGCCGCCGCGGGGCGGCAGCGCGCGGGCTGCGCGCCTGCGGCTTGACGGTGAAGTCGCCGCCGCCGGCGTCGCCCGTGTGGCGGCCGGAGGCCGCGTCGCCGGCGTCGGCCGGCGTAAAGAAAGCGATCTCGGGCGCCAGGCCGGCCGGCGTGCGGCGGTAAAGCTCGTTGCACGTGGCCATGAGCTCGCGCGCGAGGTCCAGGTCGCCCTGCTCGCCCGGCGCGGCGGTGCTGACGCCGTGCAGGTGGCCCAGCGCCAGCAGGCCTGCGCGCGCGCGCGGCGCCTCATACGGCAGGTTTCAGACACTTCCGCCAGGCTGCGCCGCGAAGAAGTGCCGGCGGTGCACCAGCGCAGCGTCAGAGCTCCCTCGGGCTGCTGCACGGGCGGAACTGACGCCAGCATGGAGACGCACCAGCGCCAGCAGGCCTGAGAAGCCACACTCTGCTTTCGCTGCAGTTTTGTGAGGTGCCCGGACCGGGCGGCGCACATTGCGCAAGGCAGCGGGTGCGTGAGGGTTAGGGTAGGGATAGGGCTAGGTCCCCCCACCCGGCAGGAAGCAGACCAGGTGGTCCATCTTGTGCACGATCGTGCCGCCGTGCAGCTCCGCGACGTACAGCAGCCCGCTGCCGCCCGCGCCGGCCGGCGCGGTGCGCTGCAGCAGGCGCTCGCGCACGCCGCGCATCGCCTCCTTGTACCCCCTGCGTCGGGGCAGGGTTCGGCAGGGTTAGGTCAGGGTTGGTGAGGGCGAGGCCGGGTGGGCGGACTTTGACAGCGATGCGCGACAGGCTGCAGCCACGATGCGCTGCGTTGTGGCCGCGACGCGGCGCGTCGCAGCCGCGCACCCCCGCTGCGCGCGCCTTGTTGCGCGACCCTGCGTGACTGCTGGCAGGCAGCCTGCTTGGCTCAGCACATCCCTGAGCTTGCCGGTCGGGTGGCAGGCGCGCGCCACACATTCAACGTCCGCTCAACCCCACATCCCTCGTGCGCCTGACCCTACACCCCCTCGCGGGTCGCGCGCGCGCCTGAGCAGCGCGGGCTGCGTCTTGCCGCCCAGGATCCACTGCTTCAGCAGGTACTCGTAGTAGCTGTCGCCGCGCGCGCCGAGCGTGACCAGCCCGCCGCCGAGCGCGCCCGTGGCGGGGTCCACGTAGATCGGCGCCAGGCCGCCGGTGCGCCCCGGCAGGCCCAGCACCGTCTCCACCGCCGCCAGCGCCGGCGCTTCCAGCCCGCGCTCGCCTGCGCGGGCCGCGTTTTTCTAAAGATCTTCCAACAAAACCCTATTGAATTGCAAATGGCAGACTCTGCTTTGCAGGCATGGAAAGCTATGGAAGCAGGTAATCGCATGGAGTCCTAGCGTCTGTGTGGGCTCCATCGTCTGGACAGGCCGCGCTCGCGCGGCGCCGCACGCGTGCGCGCACGCGCGCACCCGGCAGCGCCGCCCATGCCAGCAGCGCGCCATTCGCCGCCGTCCTGGCCTCGGCCGACGTTCAAGCGCGCTCCAGGCCAGGCTTTGCTCACGTCACACCAGCGCGCCCGGACCGGCCGTGCGGAGGGCGCGCGCGCGGGCAGCTATGACACAACCCTAGGTCTACCCTAACCTGGCATCCGGGGCGCCGGGAGGGCGCGCGCCGGCGGCCTGCGCGAGCGTGGCGAACTCGAGCGACAGCGTCGTCGCCTCCGACAGCGAGCTGAACGCGGTCCACTCGGGCTGGCGTGTGTCATGGGTGCGCAGGTTGACGTCGGAGAAGGGGATGCCTGCGCGCGCGTCAGCGTGCGCGTGGGGGCCAGCAGGCCGCGAACTCACGCCGCCGCAGAGGCGCCGCATTGCATGTACATCCCGCTTTGGCGCATCCGCAAGTCCGGACGTATGCCGTGCGCCGCACCTGACGCTGACTGGAAGGCGGCCGACAGGCGCAGCCCCAGATCGACCGCCCGGAACAGGAACACCTGCGCGCGCGCGGCCGCGGCTGGTGCGCGGCCGGGAGCCACCTCCGACGCGGGCTGCACCGAGGCTGTGGTACATTGCATTGGGCGCAGGGCAGCCGAAGACACACACCTCCGCACGCAGCAATGGAGCCTGTGCCATGCGCAGACCTTTGGGAAGAGGGCCCGGGACAGCTGGCTGGCCGCGGCGCGCTCAAAGCATGGCGCAGCCATGTTTACAGACAACCCGTGCAAGCACGGTCAGCCTGCGGCCCAGGGTGGCGCTCGCGGTGTCGCAGCGCACCGAGTCGCCCGGCGACAGCAGGAACGCCGACAGCAGGCCGCCGAGCACGCGGATGGTCGCCTCAAACGTGTTCACGAACTCGTCGCTATCCGTGGTGAGCCCCTCGGCGACCCAGGCGCGCGCCTGCGCGCTGCGTCGCAGCTCTGGGGGGCTCCGGTGGGGGTCCAGTGACAGAGCGAGCGCCGCCCGGCGCCGTGCCGCCGCTGCGCATGCGGGGGGCGACTCGCAAGCACTCCTGACGCCGCTGCGCATGTTGGGGGTGAGTTGCAAGCGCGCCGGGCGCCGCTGCGGGATGTGCAGGGAGGCGAGGCGCGGACGTGGATGGCTGCTGGCTCACAGCGGGGGCGCTCCTACCTCAGGCAGAGGCAGGTTGTTGTAGGATAGGGAACTTTCTGGGTCAGGGTAGGGCGGCACGCGCCTCCTCGAACTCGCGCTCCAGGCCGGCCAGCAGCAGCGTGTCCAGGCAGTCGGCGAGCGTGAGGCCCAGATCGAACCACCTGCTGCCGGACCGGCTGAGCGGGTGCAGCTCGTCCTGGCCCCACGCGTGCTCCCTGCCCCGCGCGCGCGCTGCAGGCTCAGCCCGCCCTGGTTAGGGTAGGGTTAGGGTAGAGTGCGCTGCCAGAGCGGCCGCAGCTCATCCTGGTCCCACGCGTGCTCCCTGCGCGCGCGTGCCTCAGGCTCGCCGCAGGCTCAGCCCGCCCTGGTTAGAATAGGGTCAGGGTAGAGTGCGCTGCCAGAGCGGCCGCAGCTCATCCTTGCCCCATGCGTACTCCCTGCCCCGCGCGCCGCTGCGGTCTAAATCCTGAAAATACAAAATACCTTGTCTATCATGGTTGAAATAGATAGCTAGCGGGCTCAGCCCAGCCCGGCCCTGCAGCGGCCGCGCCGCCGGAGCGCGCGCGGCTCTTCCGGACCAGCGCGCTTCCCAGGAGAGGCGCCTCACCATGACGGGCTGCATGCTGTGACGGTGCAATGGGCGGCCTTCCCAGCAGACTGGGGATTGCAGCCGGAGTCCCTAAGGCAGGAGACCTTGGTCAGGCTGCTGCGCTAGGTCGACCTCTAAGCCTTCAATAAGTGTCACCGAAATCAGCAAGTGCGACCGCGACAAGCGGGTGTGCTGCCCGACCTGCTCCCGAGCTCCACAGGCGGGGGCTGCGAGGCGCGCTTCAGAAGCGCCGTACAGCAATCGGCCTCCGGGGAGGCCGCTGGGCCGCGCGCCTGTAGCCCTGCCAGGACCAGCGGATGGCGTCGCGCACGTGCTCCTGGCGCGCGGCCGCCTCCGTCGCGCAGCCCAGGTCGTCGCCTGCGCAGGGTCAGGGTCAGAGTGTCACGCGCGCGCAGACCCTCTGTGCGTGAGGGCGCAGGGTGGGGCCTGGGCCAGGGCAGGCCCGGGCGCGGCGGGAGCGGGAAGCCGCCTGCTGTGTTACACGGAAAATGAGCCCCCACGGGTGGCCAGCCTGGTGGAGGTGGCAGCCACGCCGCGTTAGTGCATATGAATATAAAGCAGAGGCTGAGAGGCGAACTGAGACGTCCCATAATGGTGAGGATAAGGCTAGGTCACTCGCCCTATAATGCAGGGCTGCCGGCAGGGCGCGCCTGGCTGGCACGCGGCCGGCCCCTCGCAGATGGCGGCCATGCGGCAGCGCATGCTGTCGTCATCCTCATCGGCGCCGCCGCCGCCGCCCCCACGCCCCGCACCCGTCCCTGCCTCCAGCCCATCGCCGCCGGCGCGCTCCCGCCGCCCCGCCGCCGCGCCTACCGCCCGGGGCCTGATGCCGTCCAGCAACACCGGCAGGGCGGCCTGGCCGGCCGCGGTCGCGCGCGCGGCCCTGTGCCGCGCCGCCTCCGCATTGCCCACGCCCGCCACGCCCTCGACCGCCGCCGCGCCGCCCGCGGCCGCGCCGCTTTCGGCACTGGCGCCCGCCGACGCGCCGCCTGCGCCGCCCTCATCGGCGTGGCCGCCGCCGGCGCTCCCGCCGGCTGCGGCCGCGCCCTCAGCTCCGCCCTCGAGATCAACCCCGGCCGCAGCGCCGTCGCCCGCGCCGGCGGCCCCCGCCTCCGCCGCCCGCCGGCGCTCGACCGCCGCCGAGTCCTGCACCTGCGGCAGCGCCTCGCCGCCCGCGCCCGCGCCGGAGCCTGCGCCCGCGTCATACCCTGCGCCTGACCCTAAACCTGCCGCGCCACCGGCGTGGTACGCGCCGTGGCCCTCCTGCGCGGCCGCCGCGCCGAGCTTGGCGGCGGCCTCCGCGGCCGCGGCGCGCAGCGCCCCCATTGCCCCCGCGCCCGCCGCGGCACCGTCGCGCCCGCTGGCGTTGCCCGCGGCGCCGGCCGCCTGCGCCGGCGACGGCGTCGGCAGCTCCCCGCGCTGGAACGTCCAGTCGCCGAACGTGCCCAGGTTGAGGTGCAGGTCGGCCGTCAGCGCGGCAAACCACTCCTCCAGCCCGGCGCGCTGCGCGTCGCCGGACGCCGAGCCGCCCGGGTCGCCCGGGCCGTCGGGGTCGCCGCCGCCGACGCGGCCGGCGTACAGCGCGAGCAGCCGCCCGCGGTCAAACCCGCCGCCGAGCAGCCCGGACGCGCCGGGCACGAGCCCGGCGAGCACGCCGCGCAGCGGCGCGGCCCCGCCGGGCTTTGCGACGGCGCCGCCGCCGCCGCGCTGCGCGCGCATGTCCGCCAGCGCGGCGCCAAGCGCTTCCACCTCGCGGCGCAGCCGGCGCACGCGCTCCAGCGCAAGGCCCTCGCGCCAGGTCGCGTCGCTGACCTGCGCCCGCCCGCTGCTGCCGTCACCCGGACCCTATTCTAAAGCAACCCAACACCAGCATTGCAGAGGGACCTCTGTCAGCACTGCAGAGCACTGCAGAGGGACCTCTGTTAGTGCCTCCGCCACAGGCACAGGCCCCTCGCTGCTGCGGACGCGCCGCCGCCGCTACAAGCCCCGTTTGGACTGTGCTGCGGCAGCACCGCACGGGCGCGGCGGACGGGGCCGGCACCTGCTCGAGCGCCTTGTCCAGCGCGCCGCGCACGCCCGCCAGCTCCACCGCCCGGTCCTTCTCCTGCAGGGTACGTACCCTAGGGTCAGATGCAACCCTGACCCTGCACAAGGGCGCCGACTGCCGACTTGTCCCGACTTGATCCGACACGCATGTGGCCTCCAGGCATGCGGCATCGCTCGTGCGGGGGCGGCAGCGGGGCCGCGGCCGCCGCACCATGAACGCGCGCAGGCGCTCGCGCTGCGAGGCGTCGCCCGCGGCCAGCGCCGCCGCCTGCCGCTCGCCGTGCAGCTCGGAGATGCGGTCGGAGTCCGCCTGCGCGGTCCGCAGCCGCTCCTGCTTGTCCCTCACCTCGCCCTGCGCGCCGCGCGGCGCGCGGCGTCGGCGGGCCGAGCGCGCTGGTGCAGCGGCGCTCACCGCAGCGGCGGGCATGGTATCTGTGTGTCTCATGAAGCACACTGCCAGCGCTCCTGCTTGCCTATACCTCGCCCTCTCGCGCCCCCCGCCGCGCCGGCGGGGCGCCCGCGCCAACCTTAGCGGCGTGCTCGCCGTGTGCCTGACTGATGTTGCACGCCTGCAGAGCTCCTGCCAGCCGGCACTACTGAACAAAACATATGTCCTCAACAGGCACCGGACAATGCGGCCGCATCCCATCTGCCTGCTGACCGCGCAGCCGGACACAGGCGTGAAGGAAGGAAGGCTGGAGGAGTGCGGCCGAGCGCGTTGCAGAGCCGGCGTCCGGGCGCGCCTTGATGCCCTGCCAGTCGCGGAAGAGGGGCTGCAGCTCCGACAGCGTCTGCAGCCGCTCGGCCTCCGCGCGCTGGATGAGCAGGTCCAGGTCGCCCTGGTAGCGCGGCGAGCCCTGCCAGAATAGGAAAAGAGGGTTAGGGTATGGATAGGGCAGCGCAGCTCCGCCTCCGCGCGCTGGATGAGCAGGTCCGGGTCGCCCTGGTAGCGCGGCGAGCCCTGCCAAGACGAAATCTAGGGTTAGGGTATGGCTAGGGCAGTACCGCCCAAGGCTCTGCGGCATGTGTGCTTTTATTCACGCTCCGCGGTGTCGGCGCGCGCGCGCACGCTGAGCCCCGATTGCAGTGTTCGGGACAGCCCCAGGACGGCGGACGCGTCAGGAGGCAACGAAGCACAGGGCCGCACCCGATGCATGTGCGGCCCCTGGCGGCCCGGCAGCGGCGCCCAGCCGAACAGAAATGCGAAGCACCTGCGCCGGCCAGCCCAGCATGGACAAGAGTCATCCATCCGAGCGGCATGCCCTGCATGACAGTTTCATGTTGTCGCCGCAGCACAGACTGGGGCAGTCTGCGAGTCATCCGTCCGAGCCGCATGCCCTGCATGTCAGTTTCACGCCGTCGCTGCAGCACAGACTGGGGCAGTCTGCAAGCACAGTACAAGCAAGTAATGTAGGGCAGCAAGTCACAAGAGCGTGGGAGTTGGGACCGCGGGAGGGCGCGCCCGCAGGTCAGCAGCGCGAGCGGGATCATCCACCGCCATCGCCCCGGCTGCAGCAGCACCAGCCGCGCCAGCCGCACGATGCCCTGCCGCCGCGTCGCACACGGCACATGAACAGGGGCGGCGGCTCGCACGACCAGCGCGCCGCGCGGGCACGCAGACGCAGCCTGTGGGCCTCAGCGGCGGTCACCCAGTATCTGTGCTGCTGTGCAGTGCTCCTCTCCTTCCACACACCGCCTTGAATGACAGCCATGGCACCCCACTTGCACCAGGCTTGTACACGGAAGGGTCACGAGGCTCCACGGCCCTTGCTGGACAGTCCTGTGGCCCCTGCGTGTGCGGGGACTACGAGCAGCCTCCCACCCATTTCAGCCTGGGCGCGCCACGCTGCTGACGTATTTAAGGGCCACTTGCAGGAGAGCTGACTCCGCTACAGAGTGCCAGCCTGCGGCAGGCAAGCCCCTGCCGCCAACGCCCTGCTCCATGTATGACACCGGCCTCTGGCGCGGGCCTGCACCGCTGGGCGTCGGACTGGGCCCTCTGCCGCAGAGCAGCCCCTGAGCCCTGCCGGGCGCGGCAAGCACAGTGCACCGGCCTTCCCCGCCGGGGCGCGCCTGCTGCGGCCTCTTCGCCCTGGAGCCGCTGGCTGCCCGCGGGCTGACACGGTCCTCCGCGGGCCTCGGCGCGCCTGGCGCGGACGGGGTTGGCTGTGGTGCTCGGTGGTGCTTGGGGTGCGTGAGGTACGCTAGAGCGAGCCGGGCGGCAGAAACACAAGGAAGCCAAACACGCGGTGTGGTGTCTCAAAGCGGCACAGCGGGACTGCCAGAGGCACTACCGGGACCAGAGTCACACTGGCCAGTGCGACACAGGTAAACAAAAGCTATGCAGTGCTGCGGATCAGGCGAGCCAGGGAGCAACAACCTCCAATGACAGGTTTGGCGGGATGTGGCGCATGTGCAGACACGGTGGTGATCTCTGTGTGGCCTGGAGGGCACCGCGAAGCTGCACGCACGCACCAGGCAGGAAGCCAGATCCGCGGTGCATCAAACGCTGCGCGCTGCCGGGCCGGCTGCGCAAAGACTGCGCATCCAGAATACTGCTATGTCACAGCACTGGGCGTGCCATGAAAGGACGCACTACGCTTTGCGGAGGCTAGTTACTGGAGTACTGCCTGTGGCTAAATTCTACAGATGCGCGAAGCAACCCATCACGCGCAGAGGGTGGTCTGCTACAGTGTCCTCAGAGTGGGCCCGCTCGATCAAGGCGTGCAATGTAGCCATAGGCAACAGCTGCTACACCCGCTTGGCGCCCAATGCTTACTCATTCCAATGAGGGACTTTCCCCTCGACTAGGCACATTTTGGCCTCTTGCATCGTTGCATTGCATTGATGTAGCAAGCTTGCTGCGCTGCCGCTGCATGGAGCACCTGTCTATGCATGAGCAGGTGACAGGCGCAACCGCTGCTTGCGCGTTACACAGCGCCTGTGAGCATGAGGGTGGCTGAAGCAGCTGTCAGCACTTTACAGAGCATGCATCGCATGGGCCGAGGAAGTGCTATGTGGTGCCAGCTTAGTGGCACGCTGTGCACTGCTACCGTGCCGCCGATGCCGGCCTGGAGCCTGCTCAGCTGGTGCACACCGCTCTGTCGCGGCGTCTGCACGTCCCTGCGCGCTGAGCAGCAGGGCATGGGCGGCGTGGCGAGCGGCACACCGCAAATATTTGACAGGCACGCGACTCCTGCCCACAAGGCGAACCACTACGTGAAGTGCAGACTGCACTTCGATAAGTCTGCTGTATGCCAAACACACCTGGACGCGAACGTGCAGTTAGCGCTTCTCTCTGCCAGCCGTCTGCTTGAATATGGTGAACGCATGCTTGTTGTACGAGTAGCGAGTGCGCTGCGTGCGTATGAGCACCAAGCTCACTGCAGGCAGCTGAAGCAGGCGCACCGCGACCGCGCGGCGCACCTGCAGGCCGACGACGACCCGTTGCTGGTGCGCCCTGTGGCTGCACAGGCTGAAAGTGAGCCTGCTGAGGGGCTCGGCAGAAAAGTAGGGAGGCCGCCCGCGCCGGACACGCCCGGGGCAGGTTGCTGCGCGCCTGCGGCGCCCCCGCATGGAGTGCAGCAGAGGCCAGGCTCCCAGCAACAGGCGGTGGCAACCTTAGACCTCTGTCGTAATACAAACACTGGTACTGTAGTCCTTGATACTGCGCGCCCCCCCTTCCTCTCCCCCAGGCCCCAGGCCTTCAAGCTTGCAGCAGCGCACGCTGTAGAGCTTTATAAAAACCACAGACATACTGTGCCCCAGGGCGAGGTGGTGGACCGGCTGCTGGACCGCTTGGAGGACGTGCGGCGCGGCTTCCCCGTCGCGGCGGTCGTCGGCGGCGCGGCGGCGGCCGCGGCCGCGCGGCTGACAGGCGGGCGCGCGGGCGTGGCGCGCCTGCTGCACGTCGACGACTCGCCGGGCATGCTCGCGCGCGCGGCGCGCCTGCAGCAGGTGAGCGGGGGCGCTGCAGCAATGAGGAGCCTGAGGTCGGGCTGCGCTGCTCCGCATGCTGCCGTGGCAAGCTCCGCAACAGGTGTTGAGCTTGCTGATGACATTGCATGGGTGGAGCCTGCTCATCAAACATGCAAGAGGTGTTGTAACGCGTTGGTGGCAGAGCATGCGCTACAGCAGGCAGCCTTGCATGAGTGACTTGGTCCTGCTGTGCTGCATTGACTTGGCAGAGCCTATACTGTGCCGTCATGGTTTCCCAATGCCTTACGCGACAAATGTCAGGATACTGGGCCGCTAGGTGAGGTGCACGGCTCAGTGCCTTCTTGGTGGAGGAGGCTAACGGGTGCGCGTGTCCGCGGGGCTGGCGATGGAGGCTTCAGAGGCGCGCGGGACAGCATGGCCGAAGGTGCGTCTCCAAGCTCTTTGTGTTATACTTCTGGAGCCTGTCACCCCGCCAGTGTGGTAAGCTCAGTTTACTTTGCAGCGTGTAGCTGGAGTCCAGGGCCCATACAGACCTGGAGCGACCTGAGATGAAGCTGGCGCGTGGGCAGGTAGAGTACGTCCTGGGAGAGGAGGAGTTTCTGCCGCTGCGGGAGAAGAGCGTCGACTGTGCGCCCCCACGGCGCCTGTGAGCATACACAGCAGCATCTGCTTTGGTAATAGTGCATGCACGGAGCCCACAGGTCCTGCGTGTGCTTGCAGACCCGCGCTGTATCCACCACCCACCTAAGCGCAGTGACCTTGCTGTGGTGCACGGCAGGCAGGGGCCCAATGTGACATCTTGGTCGTGCTCTCAAAACTCTGCACTCACGTCTAAGCTATTCCTCGTGCTGAGCCGCGCGGCTGTGAGAACGCTTGACTGCAAGGTGACACGCGCCGCGGCAGCAGGTGCGACACTGACGCCACGCGCGGCCGCGCGCGCAGTGATCATCAGCGCGCTCAGCCTGCACTGGGTGAATGACCTACCGGTGGGCGGCGCCCCGCTTGGCCTACCCTGTCCTTCACCTAACCCCCTTGCATGCCCCTTGCAGGTGGTGAGCGGACTCGTGTTGAGGGGTGTGGGCGCCGTACAAAATGTGCATGCTGTGACCGCGCTACTTGTCTGCGGGCATGAACATGAGCTGGCGGCTGTCTGCGCAGCAGCTCAAGGCCTGTCTGCGCGGCACCAGGGTGAGGCGCTGCCACTGCTGCCTCACCCTGTCCTTGGGACGTCAAGCGCCCGTCCGCCTGCGGTGAATGAGCGCCTTTGGTGCTTAGTGCACGGCTTCCTATTCTTGGCGGCATGCAAGAGGCATTGCTTGCGGCTGTAAAAATGGAAGCACAGTGATGCTTGGGCCGCTGAACAGCTCCGCGCTTTTGAAGTCCGGGCCTGGGGCTACACGCGGCCCAACAGACCGGCTAGGGTTGTACAGGGTAGCTCCTATATCCGGGGCTGAGGATGGCGGGCTGAGGTGGGTGCAGAGGCAGCGAGGCAGGCCTGCGCCAGGTTCGGCAGCGTCTGAGAAGCAGCCGGTTGGCCGCTCTGAGCGCAGCCGCGGGGGCGGCAGGGCGCGATGTTGCAGTGCCGCCGCGCGCTCAAGCCGGACGGCCTCTTCCTGTCGGCGCTCTGGGGCGGCAACACGCTGCAGGTGCCCGCAGACCGCGTCTGGGTTCAAAACTGGCATTCACTGTTAGACATGTTTGCCAGCTCATGGCGTCAGACCCTCTTTGGCAGGTCTGCTGATGAGGCGCGGCATCCGGGGGTGCCCATGCGGCTGGCAGCCACGCCGCGGCAAAGTAGCAGCACACCTGGTTGGAGTGCGGGCTGCAGCATGATCTCCGGAGCGTTGCATGTTTCCCGTTTAAGCGCTGCGGCCCCGCCTGCGCACGGATGCGTACAAGGTGTTCCGGAGGTGCCCACAGGTAATTACAGATGATGATATATTCATCGTGAAAATGTTATGTCGAGAGCTTGCGCGGGAGCGCGCAGGAGCTGCGCATTGCGCACTCGCTGGCCGAGCAGGAGGTGGAGGGCGGCCTGTCGCCGCGCATCTCGCCTATGGTGCAGGTGTGAGGGCCTGCACGCCTGCCTGGCCGCTGGCGCATGGCTCGCATGCTCCATCATCCGCCCGCGCTGGGCTAGCCGCGATGCATGCTGCATCGCAGGCCTGACAGGCGTCTGCTAGAGTTTGCATGTTGGCATGAGAGACGCATGCAGGAAATTCGCCCTTTTCACCCTGTTTCATCATGCGCTGGTGTTTCTGTTCTGGCACGGCGCCTGGCGCACGGGGTTTGGCAAAGCTGGGGGCGCGCCGCGCCGCGCAGGTGCGCGACGCGGGCAACCTGCTGACGCGCGCGGGGCTCAGCATCCCGGCGGTTGACGTGGACGAGCTGACCGTGCATTACCGCCAGCCGGCCGAGCTGGTCGCCCACCTGCGGTGCGCAACTATGACGGCATATTGAAGAGAGGCGAGCAAGCAATGTTTTTGCTTATCAAGGGGAAGGATCCTCCTATTGCTTGCACCGAAAGGGAAAGCTAATGCCCTCTGGCCAGGGGTCTGACTGGCCCCGTCTCATGCTCGGCGCACCTCGTGTGGCTCACTTGCGTGAGGCGTGACAGCAGGCAAGGGCGTGTCTGTTTGGTGAGACAGACATGCCCTCATTACCGAGGCGTCTTCATGCTACGACATAACACAGTTTACAGAGAAATCACACATCAGAAGCGTTCCGCAGGCTGAAGGGCGCCATGTCCCGGGCGCGGCAGGGCCATGGCGGAGGGCAACGCGGTGCAGCAGCGGCGGCCGACAGTGCGGCGCGCGACCGCGGCGGCCGCCGACCGAATCTACCGCGACAAGTTTGCCTCGGAGGACGGGTCCACGGTGCCTGCCACTTTCGAGGCGCGCGCTCCAAGTGCAAGCTCACCTTGCGTTTGAGTGTGTGCGCCGCGTGCGGCTTGCCAGGCTGTTGCTCACACGTTCACTTCCTGCTAGTGGCACCTGTCAGGGGCATGTAGGGCTGTTAGTGCTGGCGAGTGCAGGCTGCACATGTCGCATATGGCTGTCCTACCACACAACTTGTGTGTTGTGCCGTGAGGCGCGAAGAACCAGATGGAGGTGCATCAGGGCGCCAGCTGCACATGAAGATTTTCTGTGTCTAAAGGTGTAAACAGTGCAAAGTGGAATGAGCGTATGCGACGGGGGGCAGGTGATATACATGACTGGCTGGGCGCCCGACGCGTCGCACTCGGCCGCGATGCGGCGCGGCTCGGCCACCGTTAAGCTGGAGGATCTGGCAGAGCTGCAGCGGCAGCGCGATCGCGCCGGCGAGGGCCATAAGCCTAGCTCCTAGGGCCATTAGCCTAGCTCATAGAGCCATGAACCTAGGGCCATAAACCTAGCCCAATGATGGGATTAGGTTGGGGGCCTGGCGGGGCTGCAGCGGCAGCGTGTCCACGCATGCGCTGGCGCTGACACTGGCAATGTGGTAGGGGTGTTGATACGCGCAGCACCTTGTTGCTGAATCTGTAAAACAGGCACCTCCTTGAAACGTAGTGCAGTCCTGTATCACGTTTTAGATAGGGGACAGTGACAGGCAATCTGGGGAACAGGGCATGCTTCGAGAATAGATGTTGAGGTGCAAACGCAGGCAGGGCATGCATTGCTGAGGGCGTGAGCGCGCAAGGAGCGCCTTCTGCCGCAGGGTGCTGCAACGCATGGACATGGCCGATGCCGTGATTGTGCAGGGCTCCTCATGATTCCGTAAGGCCTTGCTGTTTTTAATTTAAGCCCTTATGTAAGCTGAAGCAGTACCTCAACAACGTCTAGTGTGCTTTCTGCCCGTTTGTAAACTGTGGCGCCAGAGCCCAGCGCAGCGCAACACCGCTACGCAGGGCCTGGCGGCTGCGCGCCGGGCGACGCGCGCGCTAGCGCCGCCAGCCGCAGGAGCACCTCCTGCGCGCCCAGGGCGGGCGCGGCGCCGCCGGCGGGCGGCGCGGCGTCCAGGCCGCACAGGCGCTGGGCCCACCTGCACGCAGGGTGTAGGGTTTCAATCCAAGCGACTGGGTACGCTGAGTGCGCACTAACGCTGTGGCAAGGCAGCACTGGCTGCACGCCTTTGCGGCATCAGCACAAGGTGCTGTAAGCAGCACGCGCCCACCAAGCCCATGCGGCCAGCCTGTCACGGCTTTGCTGCCAGGCACCAGTAGACTGGATGGACAGCCGCTTCAGCGATGCGCCGATGCTGCCAGCGCCCCATCGCACAGCGGCTGTGAGGCGGCCCACGCGTGCTCCCACCTGTACGGGCGGCCGGCGCCGAGCGCGCCCCAGTCCACGGCGCTGCCGGGCGCGGCGGCGGCGGCAGCAGCCGCCGTGGCCGCGCCGGGCGCGCAGCCGCCGCCGTCGCCGGGCGCGAGCGCGCGCAGCGCGGCGTCATGGCCCGCGCCGTCGCACGCCGCGCACGCGACCAGCAGCGCCGGCAGCCAGCGCAGGCGCAGCGTGAGCGCGGGCGCGCCCGCGGCAGCGCCCGGCCGAAGCTCAACAAGGACCTCCTGTGCGTGCGCCTACGGGGGGCGCGCGCAGGGCGTTCGGCTCGGAGCAGGCGCATCCCCTCGCTGAATGGAGGTTTCAGGCAGGCAGATGCTGTGGCACTGGCAACCTGGTGGACTACTACACGCGCTGGCAAGGCTGCACAAGCTCTCGATACGTACAGGCAAGAAGCGTGCCGGTCGTACGCCTCCCACCTGTCAGTGCGCACATATGTCTATGCAGAGCAACTCAGGTAGCTTGCACGCTTGCAGATGAAGCCTGCTGTGCTGCACGCCTCGCTTGCATTCCAAATACGGAGAGTCTGTTGAGCAGGCCGGTGCGCACCTCAAAGCGCACGGCATCACCGCCGCCGCCGCCGCTGCCGCCGGCAGCGTCAGCAATGGCGCTCCCACCCGGACCCGCAGGCTCCGCCGCGCCTGGCGCCTGGCTGCGCCCGCGCTTGGCTGCCGGCGCCGCGGCGCCGTTGTCGACGCGGCCGCGCTTGGGCGCCCTGGCTGCGTCTGCACCCTCCACGCTCCGCTCTGCGGCCCCACAGCGCAGCTCTGATGAAGAGTGTCCACTGCACCAGTGCTCCAGCTAGACGGTGTCCACTTCAGCGCTGCCGCACATCACACGTAGGCCTTGCTCTACAGCTAGGACATCGATTGGACTTCCAGACTCCCTCACTATGACCTGCCCATGCCTGACTTGAAACGCCCTGCGGGCGCTAGCGGCCCGCCCTCCTGCCTTAAGCATGCGGGCGAGGGCATGCCTGATGCGGTGACAGTGGCGTTGATACCATGGCCGCGCACGGCGGCCGCCAGCAGCGTGTGCGCGTTGAGCAGCGGCGGCGGCAGCGCAAGCACGGCCGGCGCGGGCGCGGCGCCGCGCGCGGGCGGCAATGGCGCGCCCACCTTGTCGTGCAGCGGCGCCGCCGTGGCAGCGACTTCGTTCAGCTTGTCCTGCAGATGACGCAGCAGAGTGAGGTCAGCTACTCAGAACTTATCAGGCGCAACAACATAACAGCCGGCGCACTGCGCCAGGTAATGTGCTGCTTTGTTGGCGTGACCGCCCCGCCGCGCGCCGGGCGCCGATGTGTGACCTTTAGTGCGACCCCCCACCACGAACACGCCTCACACATCGAGGCGTGCCTGCAGCCCAGCCGGGAAGCTCCAGCGGGCCGCGGCCACCCGCCCAACACCACTGGAACCCTCCGCGTGTGTCCGGCGCGCCCGCAGCCGGCCAGGAAGCACCAGCGCAGCGGCGGTCTACCCCCGCCACTGGATTTGACAGAGCTTGAGGGCGCGCCTGCAGCCCGGTCAGGAAGCCCCAGCGCGCGGCGGCGATGGCGGCCAGCGCGTCGCGCCGGCTCTTGAGCTGCTCCAGCTGCGCGAGCGCCTCGCCGCGCGCGTGCTTCTCGTGCGCCAGGCGGCGGCACATGAGCGCGTGCGCGCCGGCCGCGCCCTCGCG
>JAABUY010001239.1_pt1 | contig 35739 bp, 35 predicted proteins | sample 5560271 | NCBI WGS metagenome assembly JAABUY01 (sample SAMN10711886, study PRJNA513374) | rock metagenome | isolation source: Antarctica rocks | place: Antarctica: Victoria Land, University Valley
CTCAAAGAATTTCAAAATACAACGAGAAAAGAAGGCAATGAAGGATCACGCTGAGTGAAGAGAATGTGCGAGGTGGTAGAATTTTAGAGTCATGGTTCCCTTCACTTTCCTTGCTTAGCTATCTATCTGCGTGATCTTGTCTGAGCTGTAAGTAGTCGTAGTTAAATTGAAAGACTATACTACAACTCAATGCGAAGTTTGCTGTGCTCGAATGATCAGAAGCAACGACTTTATTAATAGACATTTGCATAATTTCATTGACTTTTGTTTCGTCGATCAGCATTTCTTTCACATTCTCTTTTCAAGTAACTGCGCATTGAGACGAAGTCAAGACTGAGCCGTGAACTTATTGTCTTCTGCTCAGCTTCTTCTTCTAATGAAAACTCAAGCTTATCGACGATGAACTGAACTTTCGCGAAAATCTTACAACTCTCAAAATACATGCTTTAATATCTGATATAGAAAATTTATACATTCACAGAGACAAAGTCAGAGACAGGCAAGAGAGTTATGAACTCGTCGACAAAGATTCATCATTTGATGATCAGATTCAAAGAAATTCGTTGCACAGTATGAAACCTATATCACGTGACTGATAATGCGCGCGCGCATTATCAATCACGTGTTTCTATACTTCTTTTCATGAGATCAATCTTCGTTTGACGACGACGACACAAATGAATCAGATGTCGAAAGATTCATCTCTGATACGCTATGCAGTCTGAATCATTCTCAAGCTGACTTGTATATAGACATTGAGCGAGATAGTGAAGCTTCTCTTCGCATACTCGAAGTTGAATTCAAGGAAAAACTATGTTATGCTTCTTGACAATCTGAAACATGTGACGATAAAACTCAAAGAGCAAGCTCGACAGAAACAGCAGCGTGAAAAGAAGAAACACAAGCAGCTGCAGTTCAATCATGAGCTCACTAATGTCTCACTTCAAAATTGCTCAAACGTGATCACAAGATCACGCAAGACAGTATCAATGAACGATCTATCGTCTTTAACACTGCGCTCACACTTGAAGTCAAGAGTGCTTATGTCAGAAATATCTCAGAAATCTTTCATCTCTGATCAAGAAATCATTATCATTGATTGATCATCAGCATCTGATAGCTTGTTCGATGTGACTGCTGTTTCTTGTGAAAGCTTCATCACAACAACTGATGTTGAGATGATCAGAACGAATGTTGAAATTTCAATCAAGAACAAGCTGAAGCAAGAGATTCAACGCTGTGAATATCAATATTGCGAAAAAACCTTTGTTGTCAACGATGATGAACGCTCGAAGATCGTCAACTCGAATGAAATTAGTTATTTCTTCTTTCGTTTTCAACAGAGAGAATGACTCACTAATTTCAATCTGATGTCGTTATTGTTCTCATTCAATTGATCAAAAACGACTTTGATATTACAAAGCTTCTATGTATCATTTAAGAGCAGCAATCAGCAATCGAATCTAAAGATGCAATGATCATTGAGTCGCGATCACGATTGCATCATCATTTCATGCTGCTTTCAAAGTCACTGAATGCTGTTTGATGTGAATCTTAAACGTATCATCATTCGACAGTATGACTCTCTTGTCGAAAACATATCAAACTCAGAAATGATGTTGATTATCAAAGAGTGATTGATTCACGTCATGAAAGAATGAGAGAATCAAAATCGAGGTTTTATCGCAGTTAATGAAGTAAGTGAGAATTTTCATTTTTTCATTTTTTCATGTTTTTCTTTTATGATCACTGAAGATTTGCAGTCATCTCGACAGCAAGAAAACGATTCTGACTGTGAGATATACATGATGTACAATGCAGATTGCCTCGTCTCAAATCGAGACACATTAGAGAAGCAGATAGATGATGTTCGACTTCGATATCATTATCTTGAGCGTCTAGTCGATTTAGAACGTCAAGAAAGAAGTGAACAACAGATAGTAAATATGATTCTGTCATCAAACAAGAAGCTTAGAATTAAAAAGCGTCGTGTATCTGAAGACATTTCAGATGATGAGTCTGATCAAAATCAAGAAGAATTCAAGAAGAGTCGTAGACTAAACTGAGAGTCTTCATCGCATTTAGATTCTCAAGATGCTTGACTTGAGAAGTGAGATCATCTCGTCACTATCAGCTCGAAGTACGAACGATCTGAGTCAAAACACTTGAAACGAGCGAAAGAATTGCTTCGAATGATCGAGACAGTCGAGTGTGAGAAAGTAACGACAGCTTGAGATGAAGCAATCACTCAAAAGCAAAGTCACATCAAGCTTGAAACTTTGAAAATCGATTCAACGACTGAGATCATTTGTCAACTTATCAAGAGAGCTCAGATCAGATCATTCAAGAATAAGATTCTTTTATGTATTGACAAATGAATTTTTACGATGAAGATTTTGCAAGATGTTGAAATCGAAAGAAAACGTGCGTCGTCTGAGCAAAGTACATTCAAAATTAAAGTCGACGATAAAGAAAAAAAAGCATTGACAAAAGCATTTGCAAAATTCATTAGAGAAGCTCATTCTGAGCTTAAAGAGTCAAGTCTAGCGAAGAAGCGAGAATTACAGTATTGCAAGTATCGAAGATGATGACGTGACGATCAGATATGAGTCTATTTGTATAATGCATTTGATGTTGTCATTCTATTACTCATCTCAAAGAGACAGCATATCAAAGAAGAATGCGCGATCTACAATGAACAGTAAGAACTTATCAGTTTCTTTTACGAAGACTCACTATTGATGTTGATACAGATTCGTGAAAATGAAATCTAGAAAACGTGAATTCTTCATTAAAGCTCTGCAGAAACTGCGATCAAATTTGAAGAAAACTGTTTCTGAGTTAGATGATCATCTTGAGATTCTGAAAGATGATATTGCAGACTTGTTAGAACGACTTCAGCATTCAAGCATATCTCAGAAGTCGAAGATTGAGCAGCGTAATGAATATCAACTCATCATAAAAGATCAGAAAGCGAATTGCTCAGTTACTAGATCGCAGTCTTTCACAATGTCAGCAAAATGCTAGACTGTATATGCAACGCATTTGCGTAACTATATCATATGCACATAGAACAGATACAAGCTCAACATCTTTATATTAGTTCTGTCTATGATAAAGAATCAAATTCGACAGCTCATCATTTACTTTACGCAAAGTTATCGTTCTTTTCATTTACTACGTCGTTCAACGCGAGTCGAACATCATTGACTCAAAAGAATGAGATGATACAGAAAGAGACACATTTTAGTGACAACTTCAACAGAAACATGACATTGAATTAAAAGTACAACAGATTATCTGAAAGTGTCTTCGAGAACTCTATGAATCACATTCGACAGTGTATCTCGAAGAAACATTGCTCACGATCTGTTCTGTAGTCAGACAGTAAGTCATTTCAATTCAATAATGACTCGTTGATCTAATGTCTTTCAGAAAAGCAACGACGTTAAGTTGATGAAGATGACTTTCATGATCATACATCATGAACGAAGAATCTGACGACACAGCATTGATCAATTCGACAATACTTCTGATGATCTTGACACGACAGCGTTCGCGACGTGACATGATCTCAAACAGCGCGACTAATCGAAGATAATCTTTGTCTGAACAAGAATTCGAAAAGAAGAGAACTTTGACGAAAGAAAATGTAAGCTCTGACATGAGTTTCGTCTGTCGTACTATGTATGTCGCGCGACTGTCACACATTCAGACGAAGTCAGAGATTGTGAGAGAGTAAAGAATGAAAACTTCTAGAACAGTTCAAATATAAAAGAAGAGAATCTCATCGTTTTCGACAATACATATCTTCATCGTGAGCAAAATGATAACGAAGAAGAAGATCTCACATTCAGAAACAGATAGTTTCTGTAACATGTTTTATAACTGTGTGACATTTTTATCTTCTTGACGCAGCAGTTCTGCTGATAATGAGTCTGTCAAGATGAAATGTCACTTGATTGTAGTCTGATCTTTGCGCAGAAGCGAGTGAATTTGACGTCGAAATGCGAACATGACAAAAATGTGTCTATGTCAAACAATCTTGAGAAGCATCTTCTAAAATTGATCGAATATAATGCAAGTCTGTGATTAGATCTCGAAGTTATGTTTGATTCAACGAACGACAAGAAAACGTCATATTCAAAAATGTTTCTGAAACAATCGAATTTGTTCATCTGTCAGAAATCATGCAAAAAATGAACGCTTTCAGTTCAGAACTTGAACTGTCAGTCAAAAATTCAACAGTGACTAAAACAGAAGAGAAAAAGAGTCAGAATTTGAGATCTTCACAGATCGACTGATTGACGCAAGCTTAGTTGAAGATCAGAATCTGAGAGAAGAGTCATATGTTGAGATGCTCAAGACGTAAGTCAGAGATCGACATGAATTCAACAGCATTTAAAGAGTGCTGAATTCTCAAAGTCTAGCTATACAAATACTTGAGTCTTAGAGAAAAAAAGATATTTTATCTCGTATGAACAGTGAAGCGATCATGCTGACTGAAACTCAAAATTCTTGTTCTACAGAAAAATCAGATTCTGTATTTCTGATCTAATACGTCTCACTGCAAAGTTTCATGATGATGTGCATCATCGTATTTTCGAAATTCTTCACACGTTCGCAGAACACGCTTCACGACGATTTCATTCAACAGAATTCTCGTCAAGCAGCAAGAGAGATTCGACGAGCAAGATTTCATGCTCTACTACACGAGCACACTTTCTTTCTACTAGAATGAACGTCGAACAACTCTGAAATGTCTCGCAATGATGATAAGTCTAGCATATCGAAGATGACTTCTTCATCTTACAATCAAGATTCGAAGACGTTTGAGATGTCAAGCTGATCGCTAACTTGAAATGAAGACATCTCATGTGATTATAGCTAGATGTGATGTATAAGAAATAGATTGACATGAAGCACGTTTCTCTCAAATTTCTAGCGAAATTTGAATGAGAGCAATCATTGTATACTACTTTTGTGATTTGAGCATAAATGAAATGACTTTCGTCGAGTATTTTCTCTCATGAAAATTGATGAATGAAGTTTTCTCTGTATGCAAAGTTGTTGATTCGTCGCAAATTATCATTCATGCAAAGCACTCGAGACTGACTTTATGTGTTTGTGTCGAAGCGATAGAGACACTATTCTGTGATAACACAGCTTCGCGCATGACTTGAAATTGCATACTCAGAGAGTTGATTGTGAAGATAGAGTGATCATCTTCGAGAATCATGAAACAACTCTACTAATAGACAAGAGAAGAAATTACGCTCTCACGATGAATCTGTAAAGATAGAGAAATTGTTCATGTATTTCAATGACTCGAGATTTAGCATGATTAAACTCTGATGCATGACGCGATTGCATAGAGAACGTAATGAATGCAGATGCTATTTTTGTGTTGCGACGATAAACGCATTTATCGCTTTGCAGATGTGCTATATATGCATTACGTTAACGTCATCAAGCTTTGAAGATGCTCACTTTCTTTCAGCAACAAGATCGTCAGAACTTCTTAGATTCACAAAAGAGATATCTTTCTGAAATGCAAAGTTGTGAAAAGACAATTATTAATAATCATGCAGTGAAAAAGCACTTCAGACCAAACATGATCTGATTTCTCGCTCAGTCTCGTCACTGTCAAACTTGATCACATCAACTTTGTATTCTAACGCAGACGCTGCATTCAATCACGATTCAAGCTTTTGTCGTGTTGCATGTTGATCGAGATGATGAACGTCTTGATCTTTCATTGAGAATTAACGTGTTGTGTTAACATCTTCAAGATCGCTCTCATTCTCTGAAAGAATGAATGAAGTGCAGTCAGATGCTGATGAAGATCGCTAATCTGTCTTTCGCGAAGATCAACTTTCGTTTTGCTGTAGATTTCTGAACTCGATATATCTTGAATTTTCTTCTAGTCTGTCATATTGTAAGCAATTATCATCTAAAGAAGATACAGTGCTCATACAGTGCTTTAATTTCATCGAGTCTTAATGATATTTGATCGAAATCAAGATTTATATCAGGTACAAGATCTTTCGATATCTCAAACGTCTGATCGACTGAATTCATGAATGTTCAATTCACATGTGAATCAACTGATTCGCTTTTCACATTCTCTGTCGCTTGACTGATCACTTGATCAAAGATTGAGTTAGCTTTGTTGTTTGTGAACGACTCGTTTTGATCTAATGTGATGTTCTCATAGCTGAAAAAGTATGCGTCGAGTTCGTTTTCAAAGTTCTTAATGAATTAATTTCACTGCTCTTCAGACAAAGATTCTTGCTTGATGAAAGTCATCTTGAGAAACGAAAGAGAAAAATTATGAAGAACTGCTTCATTGAGATCGACTTTCTTATCAGCTTGTTCGAAGCAGCAATATTTGAATGATGAGAGATAATGAATGAAAGATTGCAACTAAGTCTTGTTCGACTGACTGCGAGTGCATGAAGAGTTCATGCAAATCGAACTTTACAGACGTCATGAAAGTTGATGTGCATCAATTCTACATTGTATCACGTGTGTGATTATGTGCATTAGCTCTAACACTCAGAATTCTTTCATTAGAAATGCTTATCTCACACGAATCGTATTTCTAAGTCTAGCTAGTTTCTTCGCGTCGCGCATGTCTACGTCTCACTCATACTTCGTATCTCTATCAATCATTCAGCGCTATTCGAATCTTGATGCTCTTGAAAGTTCAATCTGAATCTTTGATGCTTCTAAAAGCATCACAAAATAGAATTAGTCAACACACTATCACAATTGAGATGACTAGTTCTGACTTCGCTTCTGAGATGTAAACATTAGACTCAGAACGTGTTGCAAAGAATTTGAAGCATTCATTATACATTGCGTCTTTCGAAATATATCTAGAGATAACTGCTTTCATTGAAAAGATCATAGAGTTCAGCAATTCATCAATTCTTCATCTCTACTTTCTTGAACAAAACTCAATCATCGCAGACATGACATCGCAAGATCATGCAGTGAGCTTTGAACATCAGACGTTTCGAGTGATAAAGACTTTTCACTTCTCTCAGAAGTCGTGAAGCTGACATTAGTGACAGATGAATTCATTTATCTGCACGACGTGTGATATTGAATGATTTTCAAATCAGAATCTTCATCGAAAGATCAACATTCTTCAGAGTCAGCACAATATTTTGAATGATCAGTTGTTTTGAATCGATCACGTCAATCAGCTCAATGAGCTTCGTATTCGAACTCTAAGTCATGAACGAGAAGAGTATGTCAAATTTGTAAAGTCGTCGAAACAAGTCGCAGTCGATCTTCAGAGACAGCTTGACACTCAACAAGCGACTTTCAAAGAAGAAAGAAGAAATTACGTTCTTGCGATTCAGTCGCTGCAACATGAATCGACTCGCTGTGAAGCAACAGAGAAAAGTCTTGAGCATGAACGAGCTATCGTTCAGACATTGACTGACATTCTCAACAAGCTTGAGCTTTCAAACGAAAAAGATTTGAGCATTGATCTTTCAAACAATATAGATCTGAATACTTTTTTTCACGAATGAAAGAGTACAAAGTCAGAAGTGAAAAGTCTGCGAAACGAGCTACAGCGCACGATCAACGAGCTGCAGCACAAGCAACTCGTTCTTGATAATCTGTCGAGAAAGTTTAAGATTCAATCACAGAGTATGTCAGAAACGTCTTTCTCTGACAGCGACGAGAAAATCAACATAGAAACAGTCAAATTGCAGTCAGTACTCATGACACAAGAAAAGAAAAGACGACTTGAATGAGAAGAAGAGCAAATGTTGTTTACAATGTCGCTGTTGCATTCACGAAAAATCTTTGTTTGATTTTAGTTACTTGCTACGAAGATTGATCTTTGATTCGTTTGTCTTTTTCATAGATGTGTTACTCGCTAAATACGATGCTGTATCTTCAAAATATATTGCTTTAAGAGACATGATTCAGATCTCATGAATGAATATAATTGAAAAGATCGACAGCTTCTTTTTCTCACTAGATCACGTAAGATGAACATGATCACGTCAAAGACAAAGACTCAATCACTTTCTGTCATTTGTATCTGAAACTAAGATCGAGTGCTCATGCTCAATAATCATCGAATTATCAAATGAGAGATCGTTCTGCAGACTGTCAGAAAAGAATGTCTGAGAGAAGTCAACTTTTGAATAATCATAGAGACATATAAGATCTGTCGTGATCTCTATCTCTATGTTGTAGAATCGTTGTTTTGTAAGCATAATCAACATGATCATCTGCAAGCATTCAGAGTGATTACACATGACGAGTGAAAAAGAGATCACGTTGATCAATACAGATCACTTGACTAGAATCATGAGAAAGCTGACTAATTCGACAACTCAGCAACTCTCTGTTCTACTATTTGTAGATCGAAAAGTCAAAAATCTAGCTCTTCAAGAGCTTTTTTCAAATCACGTCAAAAAAGAATCTAATGAAAGCATTGTCACTCTGAGAGTTGATAATACAAGTCTCTACTTCGATCATTCAGTATTCTTTGTCGAAAGTGATTCATTTGCGATGATTATATCAGTCTCGAACGCATCTTGTCATGAAATCGAGTCTTTCTCTGTTTGATGAGCGAATGACACAATCGTGCACGATGTCTATGACATTCTGCATGCGCGAATATTCTGTTTCTTCAGCAATGTACTGTGCATTTCATCAACGACTTTCTCAACTTCAACAGTGTCGTGAATCGCCTGAAAATTTGAATCATTGTTGAAGCAGAATCAAGTTTCTTTGAGCAAGCTCAATCGAGTGTTGTGATCATCAAACATGATGACGAGACGAGTGCTAGTTCTACACACGATCTACTCGAAATGCAAGATGTGCAATTTAGTCTGAATCAGAAGATTCTAAAAGATTTCTACTCGTTCATCAAGATTCTACATCTGACAGACGAGCAAATATTCTCGTTGACACGTTTTCGACAATTGAAGAAGCTGCTTTGAAGACAGATGAATGAGATGCAAAACGTCTGATCGCGCTGTCAATGTTTCTACTTCGTCGTGCATCTGAACAAGTTCTTTCAAATTGTCGTATCGCAGACAGCAGTCTCTGCTCTTCGATCTTTTAACTTCGTTATGACAAGTCGACTAGATAATGAAGTCGATTCAGATCACTTCGATCATTTAACTTCGTTCTTACGATTTGAAATGTATCATGATCTTTTGAACGACATTATGACAAGTTTTATCGCTTCTAGTATCTTGCTGAACGTTTATTCTTTCAATATGCATCGTGAGTACTGCACTAGCATATTTCAAATTACGAGCTGATTCAGAACTTAGACTTTGATTCGAAGACGATATATGATGTCATCTATCATCTCTCGTGTCTTAGATCACTCGTTGACTCATTCAAGAAGCGATCATATGCAAAAAAAGAGATCGTGAAGCAGATTGAGAATCAGAAGCAATGTATCAAAAGACATCTGATCACGTACTTTGTGAATATGATGTTGAGCAAGCTCGCGACACAAGTGCATCGAGAGAATGTGAGTGATCTTGACATATCGTGACTGCTATTTCAGAGCAACAGCATCTGCGTTTGATGTGTTCATCGAAAGTCAGAGAATTCACTCTTCTGCAAACATGTCATATGTAATATGTGTGTACGAATCTACGAGAATGAGATGCTCATTATGAATTGTCAATATTATATTAAGACTTGTCTCTTATGTCGTTCTGAAAATTGCATCGTGAGACTTAAATCTTTTGTCGCTGACGAACGAATTTTGACTATCGATGAGAAAGACACACATGATGTTATTTTGCTAGAAATTATGACAATCATTCAGAGTATGATAGAAAGTGAATTACAAATTCAAGACTTTTTTGATATTGCGTTCGACACTAACGTTGATAAGCTTCACGTTCAGATCTCACGAATCATCAGGCTTAAATATGAAACAGAAGATCTCATTGTCTGTATCTTATTTCTACGTGACATGTTAGTTTCACAATGTGTTCACATTTTCAATGCATTAACTCGAAAACTCTTCAAATGATTTCAAGAGCGAATGAACTTCATTAAACGTCTTCGTCTCTTCTTGAAGAGTTGATATAGAAACGATCATTATGATGCGAATGTTCTTGAAGACTGTTTGAAGAAGTACTTGAGAATTGATGATTGCATGTTTGACTATCAATCGAGAATTCTTGCCATCAAAGTTGATATCATCGTCGCTACGATTGATAATGTCTCTTTGATGATTTTCATCAATTACAACGAGTCTGACGCAAGAAAAGAAGAATGCGATAAGATTAAGTGCTGTGCTCGAAGACAAAAGACTGAACAAAAGATTAGAATATACGCACGTTCGTTCAAAGAAAGTTGAGAATGAATCATGCATATGAGAAGCGTGAGTGTCTCGTCTTTGCAGAAGCTTAGAAACTGATTTTTCAGTGATCGAGCTACTTCGACTGCATATGTGTGAGTACATTTATGTAGCTGTACGACGAAACACGACTGACGTGAAACAGTTTGTATCGATCAGCACAAATCAAGACATTCAAATCGATTCAGAATGATGAAATGAGCGAACATAACAACTCTGTCAGAATTGCGTTGTCGAAACGTTTACACAACGATTCTTATCTTTTGATCTTGAATGTCGTTGTGTCTCTTGACACAGATGCTCAGAAGATCTCAACATCTCTCAGAACTATCAACTTTCGTCACGTGATTCTCGATGATTATGTATCTCGACTTTGACGATCTTACATGTCTTTCTTCAATGAGCAAAAAATTTGAAATGAACTCATGAACATCGTGAATGAGAGAAAGCGAGAAGACTTCATTCGACTGAATTTCGTCTTACTCAGTGATGAGTCGACGATTGACAACATTGATCGCATGAATGAGCTGCAAGAAAGCGTTCACATATCACAAATGTATCTAGATTGTGCAAAGACACTTTACACATTGCTCATCTTCGCATTCTATTTCAAGCTGACAAACATCTCGAAACGTCTTTGAGAAGATTAATATCACTATCGTGATACAATATAATGTCATCTTTCAGAGAATTCAATCGTCAAGCTACTAACAAGATGTGATATATTCAACTTAGAATTTATCACTGACGTCGAAACTTTGAAACATTATGAAGATAATCTAGATTTGTGTCTGTTGTGTCATCAATATCAGAAGAAGATTGACTTTTTGATTCATCATTCAACGCAACTTGTGATTATTTACGCTCAAAGCATTACGCAAGAGCGACGAAAGATTAGTGCATTTTCTCAGACAATGCAGTGATTTGAAAATCAGCAAAAGCTCGACGTCTCGTTTGAGACGACTTTTCATAGAGACTTGCTGAATCGATCTTGCAAATCATGTATTTCGAATATTAGTCTGAAGAGATCAACGCTTGATGATCATCAGAAATCACAAATGTGCAAGAAGTCTCAACTTGAGTCGCAGTCTATGAGATCTCTGTTGATGATTTCAGAAGAACTAATCTAGTCGACATGATGAAACGAAGTATTACTGTTGTTTCAAGATGACATTTCGCTATCTAATTTGTTTAAACGCTGAGATGAATAGCTGACAAATCGAAGACAAATAAATCTAATGTATAATAATTATGAAATTGCAAGATTATCATGCACATTCTTTACAGCTTCGTTCGTTGTGTATGATCATCTAGCGAAAGATTCAAATATTAAATGTTCGTGCAACTAGATGTTTATACTAAATGCTATCAACGTGTGTATGCTATCGCTAGCTCTTCGCGAAATTGTCTAGTTCTCATCTCTTCTTTCTAAGTTCTTCTTTATCATTCTTGACGTTAGAGAGACTCGACTGTTGAGTTGATATCGAGATATCAACTCGTGCTGATTCAATGAATTTATGTACAGATTCAGTGTCGATTTCGAGAATCTCTTGAGATCTCAAAGCAGTATTGAGCTGTGCATCAAACTCAATAGACTGCGTTTCATCGACAAAGAAGTGATCAGATGTCAGAAGAACACTGTCATTCTCTGATTTAGACTGTGTGTCGTAGCTGATCTGATAGAACTTGAAATTCAAGAGCTGAGAATTGAAAGTTTTCTCGTAGATGTTCATCGCAGCGTATAAATCTTTGAATAACACATCGCGCATTCGATTCACAACATTTCTCATTGAAGCTCTTGCTTTCGAGACAATAGTCACTCTTGAATCTTCGATTGCTTAACATCTAAGAATCTTTGAGTAATAGATATCACATTCATGATCATTCTTAGAAATTCAATAACATCAAAGTCTTCACATCTCGTCGTTGATATCAAGCGATAGCACTCAGACTCTATCGTAGAAATCATTCTTCTCATCTATCGTCTGATGCAATCTTAACATGTTGTAGATTGCACTCGCTTCATTGTGCAGATTTTGTAATTTTGCAACGTTCATCGCGCTCAATGCTTCTTTCAGCTCGACGAAGAATATGAGAAACGAGAGTTTGTTCTTGCTAGAGCTTGCGAGTTCTTGTAGTCTTCGAATGACTTCATCGAGAAAGAGTTTGATATAATATTCAATGACATAGTCTGACTGTAAAGATGCAATTTTAGAATTGTGATTTGCATAAAAAGATATTCAATGTGTTCATTGATGATTTCAGTACTTCTTCAGCGTGTGACAAGTGTTCACTCTGCTCACGAGGAAAATTCTTGAAAACACACTGAAAGAAACGCTATTCCCGTTTGAGCTGCGTCGTACAGTTACTTGAATATTCTTGATTTCATGATTCTCAAACGATGCAGATGCGCGTTTTCTTCTCATCAATGATTGAAGCTCTCTTCAGTTCTTGAGCTCTTCGTCATCTGTCTCTATGACGCGATGCGTCTTCAGTATATCTTCGAAATCAACATTGTAAGCTGTGACAGATCTGAATTTTGAGAATAGAAGACTGATGCTCTCTTTTCATTTGCTGTCTGAATAACTCGACATCAATCGTGCTTCATTTTTACAGCTCATGACATAGAATCACTGTTTCTAGTCAGCATTGCATCTAATGAGAAATCTCATTCAACTTGCCTTGAAGTCTTTGCTATTATTGTTACGATCCTAGCTACGCACCTATGTTGGTAGCTATGTTGGTGGCTATGTTGATGACTATCGCCGGCCGCTCGCCGCTAGGCTATAGGGTTGTTCCGAGGCCAACCCTATTCAGGGTTAGCTTATGTTCTCCTGAGTCATATAGATAGCCGGCTCTTCCCTTCTAGATACTTTCCTTCCTTAGCATTTATATACTCGTTACATTACACCCATATGACTCGCTCTATGCTGGCCCCTAACAATTATCAAGTTTCTTCTGTTTATCTTGAATACTCTGAAGTGCTGTCGCAGTCAAGTGTGTTGATTGTGCAATGACACGACGAGCTCGCTTTGCATCACGTTGCTGATTGACATAAGAACTCTTTCTCTTATGCTTCTGTTGCTCAGATACTGTAGATGTATATCTTTGACTGAGATCTGACTTCGACATATAAGTGATCTCTGCTCTTCAATTGACGTCGTTCGTCTTTGAGTTCATCAAAACGACGTTTCAAGATTGATGTTTGAGAATTCATGAGCAAGAATCGATAAATCGTTGTAAAGAGAATATTCTCGATTTTGAATATGAAAATCAAATAAGTCAGCGCTAGTCTTATGTCAAGACTTGATGAACTTCAATCAATTTTCACACTGAAATTCTAGATGAAACAAATAGATATTACATAAGTATGCTGTGTGATTTCGCTTGTCACTAAAGCTGTCGTTTGCTCATCTTTTTTCATAACATGCTTTAACGCTCGAACGAGTTTCTATCTTTTCTTTTTGACAATAGTCAAAAGTCTTCTTCTCAATGTTATCAACTTTGACAACATCAATATCTTGACTTGCAGAAGAAGACATGAATGAGCTCAAATTATTGACATTATTAACGACGTTGATCGCTGAAATGTAAGTGAATAGCATGCAGAAGTCAGCTAATATTCTACTTAGCAGTTATGTCAATAGCGCGCTCGAGATGTTGTTCTTTGAGTTGAACGTGAGCTGAAACTCAACAAGTTTCAACGTCAGCATGCAAACAACGACATCAGAATCTAGTTCAGAAACTATGTCTTCAAATCATTGATTCATCACATCGTTGTTGACATCGATGTGAAGTCTGTGTTCACTTCGAATCAATTGAATGTCTTCGTTGATGATATCATCTTGTTCATCTCGATGAATCTCAAAGATCATATAGCTCAGATCTTTTTAGATCGACTCTGTCAAGCAAACGACTTGTTAAGTGCTGTTAATTACTTCAGATTGATGATTTCTTACTTGATAACAACAAATAATTCAGCATGATTCTATCACTCATCATCACAGCAGAACTGTGCGCTTCACGACAAGATAGAGAAATCTTCAGCTTAAATCTTTCAAATCGTAACTCAGTCAACGATAGCATCATAACGAGCGTTGCGCAAGCAATTTCTACGAGCGCTTCGCGAACATTCGATCTGTTGTAAACTGAAAATGAATCAATCACTTCGATGCTCATCGCGATCTCTTCTTTGAGTATACAATCAACGAACAACAGTATCTGAGCTAAAAACAGCAGTATCTGAGCAATCAATGTCTCAAGTTCTGAGATACAACTGTCAGAGACTTCATTTTCTGATTGAGCTGCAATTAAGAAAGTATCTAGAGACATGATCTCTTTGCTATTACCTACTACTATGTCATAGAAATTTTGTAATATAAATAGATCAAATCGAAGCAGAAGAGCTTCATTAATTTGTGATCGTGATTACTTTATGCATATGATGTGTTCTAACAATCGCGATCACTCTGTATGCTACATTATTCACTCTATGTCTATCAATCGTCTATCACATCACTGAATCATCAATAATCTTCATCGCGATCAAGAGATTAAGCTTCAGTGCTCTTGTCTTGAGTCAGACTCTTACGTTCTCATCGAGAACTCACGAAGCATGAAGAATATCAATGACTTTTGACAATGATGATCATTTGCTGTTTATCTGCTTCATATTTGATGCTTTTAATTGTATTTACAGTATTTTGAAGAATCTGACAGCGAGTTTTCATTTTCACCTGCGCATTTCTTTTCATATTGAGAGCTGAATCAATAGATTTGAATCGTCAAACCTGAGTATTCACGTCTTCTCGAGTCTGATTGTAGACTGTGCACAAATGTTGATACTGAATGTAAAGATCTCGAAGTTGCTTTCTCAGACTGCGATCACAATATAATATCAGCATCATTCTTGAAGATTCTGCCGCGAAGTCTTCTCATCTCAATCATTCAAGAAAGCTTGTTTCTGAGCTGCTTCAAATGCACTCGAAGAAAACTAGGCATATTCTGTTTGAAAAGAATCTGATGATTCACAGAAAGTTGCAGATGCTTTCTGAAACAATGTCGACGTGATGATCAGAGAACTTCGAAGAAAGACACTGATGACAAAAGAAAGAATTGACTGAGATCAACATATGAAAGAGTTTGATGTCAAGTAGAAGAATGTAATTTGACTTTCAATTTATTGAAAGCAGAAATCTCAAAGACAATGAAAGTGAGATTAAGTAAGAAACGAGTAGCGAGCATTCAGAAATGATGTTGTGCTACACTGTTGAGAAGAAGAAAGAATTCGAGCTTTACGATATCAGAGAGAGGTGAGACTGAGCAATTTCCTCGACTGTTTCAAAGACGCAGTTGAAGTCAAAGCACATATTTCAAATCAAGAAACTCATTTTTGATAGCATTCAGAAATGCTGACAGTCATTCAATCAGACAGTTCGATCTCAACTTCGAGTCTCTGTCGCTGTCAATCATATGCACGAGATTTTCGCGCACGCTAACTATGATTAATTATCTTCGTGCCATTTTTAGCACGCTAAGCTCAATACTATCTGTAACTAATCTTTCTAGATTAGAGTGCGCGAAAACTCAGTGCATACGAGTACAAGAATGCGCTAGTGAATACGCAAAAACGCTTCTCGTTGCTTCATTCAGAAGTCTCAGAATGTGATGTCTCTGCTTCAACAACTTCTTGTCAAAGACTTTGCAGAGATCTGATCTCACTTTACGACATTATCTTCTGAAATATGATCGAAGAATCTTGAGCATTGTCACACACTGCGATGTCAAATATACGAGTAACACTAGTCTTGAACAGCAATATGTGTTTCATGTAGTACAAGACACAGACAGCTCACATTTAATTAGTCGAGCATAGATCGAATTGAATGAAAATCGAGATGAAGCTATTTCACAGAGAACTTTCAAAATTCAGATGAGACGATTGCAATCGAAGTCTTTATGACAGATAGATGTTTGATCTGCACATCATCTAAGATGAAAGTCGAGACGATAAATACATTCGTTCAGCTGATGATCTCGACAAAACTGAAGGCTTGAGAACAGAGAAAATGCGTCGCTGATAATCAATGAGATCATCGCTATCTTCAAGCTTGAGCTTCGTCAGATGTTCATCGTTGATTTCTTCAGCATTTCTCTGATTTCTTGCTTCGTCATTCGCAGACTCAAAGTTCGCGAAGTCTTTATATCTTGAGATGAGATAATGCTTCTTCTAGAATCTTAGTATTAAACAGTGCGTGAATCTTTGCGTTTGAGTGATTTATCATTTCTTGTTTCGACAACGATCATTTGAGTTGATCAATCGATTTGTAGATTTGATATCTTTCATTGCGATCGATGACGAAGTAGATCTTTGCGTTCGCTATCTGTGTCAACTCGTTTATCTTTTTGAGAAGACTTTTTGTTCGCTTTCTGACTTTCTCTCGATCAATGTGTCGCTGAGTTCTAACTTTTGTCATGAAGATATAAAGAGATGCTTTGGCCGTTCTTTTTTGAAGTCACAATGACAATATATACTCTTAGAAAATAAACGAATTCTCGAAAGCAGTGAATGAATGCTTTCTCTTTTCTGAATGTCTCTAATTGTAGAACAATGCGACAATTCTTATCGAAAAGCTCAGTCATCAGAATCGCGAAACAGAAATGAATGTCATGCGATTCACTTTCAAATGCTTTAAGAAAGCTGTTTCTGATTTATCACGTTTCAATTCAACGTTTCATCTACGAATAGCTATATATTTCGCTTACTGCTAAACTATGATCGATTCTGACGCTTTAGAATTGAGATGAGATCTAGATGTGATAGATGAAAACGAAGACTAGCTCAATAAAATCACTATGCCTGAACTCAGCGCTCTTGTTCTACTACGTATCTCTTAACAAAGATCAGATACTTCAGTCAGATCGAGTCTTTCTTCAGCGCTGAACTCACTTATCTTTGAATGCTTCAAGCTTCAGATTTCTGAAGTTCAGATCTGTCTGAAGCGCTGACTGATTATCAAAAGAATCGTGAGCAGACAATTCATTTCATACGAATTGAGTATAGTTCTTCGTTTTCTTCAGCACTTCGACAATGATCTGATCAATGTAAGATAGATCTTTCGCATGAGTGTATGAGTCTTCATCTGCAATCATCAAGTTCAGATGCTTTGAATGTCATGTGATGATTGACTTCTGATTCTAAGTTACGTCGTCTCTTTAATAATCAGTTACAGTATCAATCAAGATATACAATGCTTGTTCTTATCATCATGAATGCACTGACTGAATTCGCACGTCGTTCTTCTGAAGATCGAATATTCTTCGTCGCACTCAGTCATGAGTCTTCAACATTGATCTAATGATCAGATCAGTATTCAAGACATCTCATGACGTAGATATTGCTCTTTCTTCTGACGATTTTCGAAAGAGCTTGATTCAAATAAGCTTTGCAGAACTCACGATCTTTGAATGACAAAGAAATTCATCTTTCGAAGAGTTAGTCAAATATTTGTGCATTTTGAGTACGTATCAATGCCAATATCTGATTTTACTGACAGATTGCTATATTTCTTTCACTGCTCATTATTCATCTCAACAAAGAAGCTGAATATCTCGATGACTATCGACGCTCTTGAAGTCGATGACTGCTGTATGAAAGAGACTTCAAGTAGTTGTACTATAATTCAAATTCAGATCAACATCAGTATCAGCTATCATATCAGACTTGAGATCATGCTCTTCTGATTCAATGATTCAGCAGCATTGAAACAAGCTCTATCAACTTTTGAATTCAAAGATCTTGTCTCTTTTTGATAATTTGTTTCGAGTCGTGTGATCTTTGATTTCAGCGTTCATTCTTTGTGTCACATGTGTAGACAAGAAAGATAGGCACACATTACGAGAAAATCTCATTCAAGATCTTCACAAGTCAGAAAGCTATAGTGTAAGAGTTCTCAGTCTCTAGTCTCTGTGCATAATCTTTTTCCTTTTTTCTTTATTCTAGACTCAGACTGAACATCGAATCATCAACAGAACATTTCGCCTGCGCTAGACGCTATTTCAATAGTGTGATTCAATCGAGAGCTTAATATGCTGAAGAAGATATGATGAGAGAATATGATCGTTGTCATTAAATCAGAAAGAATCAGTCTTACTTAAGTCATTTCATCGAATTCTCTTTCGTCTATTGTCTTTCTTTCGCGCGCATTTTAATCAGAAGTTCTTTTTCTACGTTTCTGTTGTGAGAGAGCTTCTCAAACCTCATGCTGAATTGTCATTCTCTTGACGCATCAACTGATGAGCGAGTTGTGAAGGCAATTTGATAATACATCAGATTAGCGACAAGATTGTAATCTATGTACAGACAATCGACGCAGCAGTGAGCAGAAAATTATTTTTATTTTTCAAGTAAGTATGAGAAGAACTGCGAAGTGCATCTTATAGTTACGAAATGAGATAAAGATGAAAGCTATCAGAAAACGATATTCTCGACATTTTCATCATCAAAATTAATATCTCAATAGCTTAGTAAAGTAGACTCTGCGTCTGCTCGCTTTTGAAATCTTTTCTTCAACGCATCGTTCAATTTCACATGCAAATCAGTCACTGTCTCGTAGAATCTCATATCAGCTGCTTGAGTATCTTTGTGATAAGTCAGCTCTTGCAGTAAATAGTCATTCGTTCGTGTAAGTTTTATCACGCGCTTCGCTGAAGAAGTAGAGCGATGTTGCTTTGATATTTGAAGTCGATGAAGTAATTGCTCGTAGATGAATGTGATTTCCTCATTTCTTGCGATCTGATCGTTCAGAGCAACAACATCATTCGCTCTGTCGAAAATTGATCGTCGACGAAATGCAGAATGTATTGATGACAGTCGTTGCTTTACTCAAGAATCTTGAAAGATGACATGTTGATTGTTTCTGATTGTTCTCGTTCTTAAAGATGTAGTCTTTGACGTTGTGATCTTTGAGTCTTCGTCGCGAATTACTTCTCGTCGCTGTTCTTCTATCATAGACGACGATCGACTTTGTGTCTCACTTTCGATTCGTGTGTTATCTGCTGTGACATCACAATCGAATATGTCTGATCTAAACACAATGTCTGACGAGAAATCAGCAGCGAACTGAAAATGATGACTTGAAAGCTCATTCATAGCTGCTTAAAGAAACATCTTTTCGCGAATCTTTCGAAATATAATAATCGAACATTTCTCTAAATCTTGTAGAGAAGAGATCTCTTTTTTGATGCTTCACAGAAAGTCTTTTCTGAATGTTTATGAAAGTTCTACATAAGCTTCAGAATCGAATAGAACAGAAGTCGAAATTGAATGTGATCGAATATCGTCTCTATAAAAATTCTTCTCGAGTCAAATTCTTTTAATCTATTGATTTTGCAAACTGTTATACATTCACATCTCATCTGATAGATCAACATGATATCTATTAGCGTCTTGAAGACTTGTCTCGCCTCTCTATTCTGTTACTATCTAGTCAGTGCACTCGTCAATGCTGTATCGACACTTCAAAGTATCTATGAGTCTATCGCTCTTCAGATGAGAGACAATCAAGCATCTGATGTTGATGTAAGTATATATGAACTAGCGTTCAAACTCGCTTTTTCTGATCATGATGCAGACAATCAATGAAGGCTCTTTGATCTACACTCGTTCGACGCTTACCTTAGCTGTTTTCACGAAACTCGACTGCAAAGACGATCAGCTCGATGAAACTCTTCATTATTCGCAGAATGTGAAGTTCGGAAAAGATAGCAATTGAGACAATGTAGAGAATTTCAAATTCATTCAGATGTCTCGTTCATTAGAGAAACAAGAACAGCTGAATTTGAGTCACTTAGATCAAGATGATGATCAAACTTAGGCTTGAAGCTGCGAAGAATACATGATGAACTATCGAATGAAAACAGCTGCTGACTGTCATAACAATTCTAACGAAGAAGAAGCTGACTGTATTCGCTTGTGACATTATTAGGCGAATGCGAGGTATGAGCAGTAAGTCAGCAGAACACTAGTATCGAGGAAGCTTCAACTTTATTCGTGTGTCTTGTGCCTCGAATGAATAGCGCGCCTAGGGTCAAATGTCTCGCTAAAAGACTCTCTTTTTGTAACGATCTATGATAGCACGCTAAGATGAACATGCACTGATTCATGATTTGCATTCTGTTTAGCCTAGATAGAATTCTGTTTCTTCGATCACTATCAATCTAGAAGAAGCCATAGATGACAGATCACTTTTCTAGCGAATATATTGTTCTAGAACTCTGGTCGAAAACCTTCAAAATCATGCATGATCGCTCAAACCAAAGAATCTTTCAGCTCGAACGAGCTCAGAACCACGGCTGAGCGCAATGTAATGTCGTGTCACGAGTAGAGTGACAGTAAAATGTTCGAGCTGAAGTGCAGGTACGAAATGTGAAGAATTTAATGAGCTTCTTCTCTTAACGAGAGTCGTTTTGTGGTCTCAAGTAACGTATCAGCCTCAGATTTTAGATGAAGAATCTTTCTCGAAGTAGAAATGAAGAATTGCGATGTGACTGAACATTTATGAGAACAAGGGCAGTCAATTTTGGCTATGTCTCTCAGCCGCACTATTTCATGCAGTCTTAGATGACGCAGTCACACTTTATTTATGTCATACTTACCTCACATGCAGGCATCTGCGCCTCGTCGATGGCATTTATTTTCCACCTGATGACGGGCATATATGCCTGACTATGCTCGTAGATAGAAGAATCAAGTCTTTGCCGTATGTAGAATCATTGCACAGTCTCTCAACGAAACTTTCCTCGTGAATGTCATGAATGACTGAAATGAAAACTATTGTCTGAATTCTATCTTCACTATGATCTATCTAAAGAAGCATTTCAGTAACACAGTCAAGAATGATGAGCAAGTCAATCTCTTTCTTCGAAATTTTCTTTATCGACGTCTTTTCAGAGAATGAAGAAGAAGAGACTTGCGCTGTCGATCTCAGATTATCGCTCGCTCAGAGACTGTTATTCGATTGCTGCAAACTTGTTGACTGACTTGCTGTTGAAGCTGAGTCGATCAAATCTCGATAGTCAGGTCAAGATGAGCTCGTTGGCATGAAAGATTCAATCTGAGTTCCGATCGATGATCTCAAATCTGATGATTGAGTGAATGCAGACGTAGACTCGTCAGATTTACTTGAGACAACTGCTGTCGTTGTTCTTTTCGGAATGACATTGAGATCGATACTGAAAGGCGTTTTCGCACTGTTGATCGACGCTTCTGCACTGAAATTTACGCTCGTTGAGTTTCATGATATATCAATCTCGATGTTGATGATCTCTAGTGTTTCGTCCGCATGACTGAGAAAAGGCACATTAGTTTATTCGATATGAGTGCGGAATACTCACATTGCAACGATGCACAGCATCAACAGCGTGAGAAACTTTATTCTTTTCATGTTCACGATGCAGTGAAAAGACTCATCGAGAACAAACATGTTCTTTATCGATCACATAAGTTCGACGCCTATTCTGAATTCTCAGGCGCCGATTATGAATGCTTGTTCGAGAAGCACATTTTGAATCGAAACGCAGCCAGAATCGATTACGTCAATGACACAGTCAAAATCGACGCCTATGTGAGTCTAATTGACTGCTGTGCTCTCGCTGTTACTATAAGTACCGCCCTTGTGTTTTCGTGGTTGAGTTAAGACAAAGCAGTTTTGATAGAGATTCAAAAATCCTTCGACGCAACAATATATTTGTTATCAGAACTCTTTTGATTCGAAGAACATTCGCAGTCAAAATCAGTTGACCTGATTACAAGACAAACTCACAGCCTTTTACTTTCTTACTCGATCTTTTAAACCATGAGTTCATCAAGATTCTCTAACAATGATGCAAATGACATCTTCAATAATATCGCAGGTGAAAGTTTCAATAATGCTGCAAATCAAGAGTTCAATCAAACCTTCGCTACTACGCGTCAGACAAGATTCTCTGAGCGAGGGGCGAAAATCGCTCTCGAATCGCTTGGTTCAATAGACGAGTTAAGTCAAAGTCAGCTACGCGAACAACAACAGTATAAAATCGATCGAATCAATAACGATAGTTCGAATGAAGCGCTAGAGCAATTTCATCATGCAAACAAAGCTGCAATGACGCAAGTGTACAAGCAACTTTCCGCTCTGATTCATTCTGACAAGCAGTCTGAAGAATGAAAAGAAAAGATCACGCAGGCGCAGCAAAGTAAGTTACGAAACATCAATCAAAAGCTGTCAAACTGATCATAATACAGAATTAAACAACGATCGAAGTAACTTTAACATTTCTATCATCACATCAGACGTAGCAACAGAGAGATCTAAAAGATCACATAAATCGTTTTGAGAAACAACACTCTTCATAGAAAGTGTTCGTCGACTGCAGATCGATTCCTCTAATGAGAGAGCGATCGCTTTTATCGAAAAGGTCAATAGTGACATCGAAGTTCACAATATTGAAAAAGGCTATAATTCAAGCCGCGGAAAATTTCCTCTGAAGTATCTTCAAGACAAGTATCAAAATACACAGGCACTGAGAATAACTTATCAAAATACGACCGATCCTGAACAGAAGAAGAAGCTGACCGTCATTTTTGAGACTCTTTGTGTCGCAACACAAGAATTCTGTGAGAAACGTGCCTTTTCTGAGATCTGAGCTTGGTAATATGCAGACATAAATAAGAAGTCTGCTTGACTTTCAGAGATCGAGAAACCTCAGTCTGACACTGATACTGATTCTGACACTGGCACTGACACTGACACTGACACTGACACTGACACTGACACTGACACTGACACTGACACTGACACTGACACTGACACTGGTACTGACACTGACACTGGCACTGACTCTGACACTAACACAAGTACTGATACTGGCAACAGCATCGGCATCGGCATCGACATCGATAGTACTAGTACTGGTTCTGGTTCTAGTTCTGATTCTGACAATCAAGATGACATGAAGATGAGAAATGCAGAAGACTCACCTGCTGATGCGAAATCTGTCAATAATAGCGACACGAAGATAAGCGAAGTCATAGACAAACTTACTCTGAACGACGAGTCGATTATATTCAAACGTAAGGTCTTTAAGAACTTTCAATTTTTGGTCGAGAAGAAGTCAGAATTGCATGTGTGAAAATCGACGAAAGTATCTTTCAATCTAGATCTGAATACGGTCACATTCATCGAGAAGTCGACAAAAGAATTCATTGCTCAACACAAGCACAGGTACAAGAGCATGCGTTGAATCGTCATGTCGATTGACGACGTCATAACAACGAGTGCAGATCAATATCTTCGTATCTCTGTTATGATGAAATGAGTGAGAGATCTCAAAGACACGCTAATGTCGCGAAATGATCTCATCAGAGTTGCTGACCAAGCATGAGTTGATCAAGATCTACAAAATTATTTGTCATATTGCAAAATGATCGAGTTCGAAGAACGAAAGATTTTCATAATGTCACAAACAGATGCTGAACTCTTAAATGAAGAAATGAAGACGATGCAGCGAATCAAGAATGATCAATTCAAAGCGACAAAAGCAGCTCAAACAACAGTCGCTCAATCGACATTCGCTCAATCAGAGTTTGCTCAGCCAGAATTCGTTCAATCAGCATTCGCTCAATCAGAGTTTGCTCAGCCAGAATTCGATCAATCAGCATTCGCTCAATCAGAGTTTGCTCAGCCAGAATTCGATCAATCAGCATTCGCTCAACAAGATGTCGCTCAGCCAGAATTCGTTCAACCAGGATTCGCGCAGTCAGATGTCGCTCAATCGACAGTAAGTCAATCAGCCGTCCCTCAAGCAGAAGCAACTCAACCAGCAGTTTCTCAAGCAGAAGTTACCCAAGCAGAAGTTGCACAGCTAGAAGTCGCTCAGCCAACTCAAGCTGATATGATCTCGTTCTTCGCAGTTCAGGCAATGATAGTCAGCGCGATTCAACAGATCCTTCAACAATATCAGCGACAATCGACATCGATCGTGACTGCATAGACAATAGTATGAAGTGACAGTATCAGCAACTTCGGAATCAATGTCAATATCAATATCAATCTTAGCAACATCTGTTTTGCAGCATTCAAATTCAAGAAGAACGAAGTGAAGAATCGAGCAGGCTTTTACACTTCTTGAGACCGCACTATAAGCGTTTATTCAAACCGCACTATCTTTTTTGCTTTACGAAAACGTTTCGCGACCTTGTCACTCTCTTTCGAGCAAACTTTCCTGGCGAATGCTATCTCTCGTTTGATATTTCGCGTCTTGCATTAAACTTTCATTGAAAACTGTCTGTCATTACAATTACTTAGCACGATAGTATAGAAATGCTTTTCCAATGACATCGTGCCTTCGCTTGCTTGACATTGTCTGACGTGAAACATTTTAATCATCAACATCGAAATTTCAAGTTCTCAAGTTGCAAACTCACAATCGTAAATCAGCTTAGACGATTCAAGTGTTCAGGTACGAAGTTATTCAGAAGATTTTCATCTCAGTTCTCGAACGAAGAAAGCGAATTGAGAGTCAGAAGTGAATGAAGATGCCAGAAGAAGTGAAGTCGAGATGTCAGAAGTGAAGTCGAGATGTCAGAAGTGAATGGCGAAGTCAGAAGTGATGCGAGAAATATTTATTTTCAAGAAGTCACTTTCTAGTTTGAAGATTCTTGTCAACTATCACTGACCATGTATTCAAAACTAGCTTGAGTATGTTGTTAGATCATCTAGAAGAACTGAGCAGTCGAGGTTCTTTTGAACGGAAGGCGAGAAACACTCAGCGTGATACACAAATATACTCTTATCGAAAGCTTGTAGAGAATTGCATGCGTGAAATGCAGATTTTTAAAGTCAGATGCAAGCTCTGCAAACTGTCTATCTATCACAGCTATACTATCTTCTTGGCTCACACTTGCTCGCTTAAGATTGAGCGCAAGATTCGCTATCTGTGTTGCTTCTCGATGCAGATGCAAGATAGCTTCGATTTTACCTTCTTCAGAGCTGTGAAAATCTTGTTCATTTCTCTACAGCATTTGACTGCGTTGCTCTTGAACTTCTCGATCATTAGTTTTCACTCACTAATGTGGTTCTCAAGGTTTTTGTTGTTCATTCAAAGCTGCTGAATAGTATCTTTCAGTTGACTGGTCTCATATTCAACCATTCGTCTTCTTTTCGATTCTATGACTGTCTCATCTTCCCACTTGCTAATTTCGCGAGCTAATCTAATATTGTCTTGATGTAGCTCGTCAATTCTTGCAACAAAGCTGACTTTCTGCTTGTGAAATTTCAGAAACTTATTGAGCAGTCAGTCAAATATCTGATTGACAAAAGACGAGCAGCACGTACAGATTCTTTCTCATTCTGTCCCTGAATTTCCGATTGTATAGAGATCTTTCAGATGACTGTAAACGATTTATCGACATCGTCACACAAATTCTTAAGCTGGTCAGTCGAAAGATCACTTAGGTTTTTCGAGAACAGATGCTCTTTTTCTTTCAATTTTTCCCATGTATAAGAATCATCTGAGTTGGTTTTGAGCCGTACTTGCGACGCTTCTACCACGATTCCCAGCCTTTTATCTTAAATCGTGTCAGCAACGCTTGATCATGAGAAATCAAGAATCTTACAAATATTTTCTGATAGTTTCTCTCTGCATTTCTTGTTTCACTTCGTGCGCTTCACATTATTGAATCGACGAGAGATCATTTTTTTGAACCTTTCGCAGAGTGAAATGCTCAGAATCTTCAAAGTAAGCATCAGCTATCGCTTCAGTGAATTTAGTCTCGTAGTTTGAAGAGTTCGAGCATGAATAGAAACAGAATCGAACATCAAGAGCTTTTGACTCTTCATGAGGCTTCAATTTTGACTTCTCGAAAAAGAGTATCAAATTTGAAATCTCAAATCAAGATGCGAAGAAGAATCTCTCAACTTCTGCGTTAATTGAAAAGTTATTGAATTCACGACAAAACTCTGCTATTGTCACAAGTTGACTGTAGACTATGTAGAACTGCCTCAAGAACACAGTCTTAAAGTCAACGAGTTGCTTATGAGTTGAAAAGATTTTCATACATCATCACTTTTATTCAGACGTGAAAATTGAGAGTACTCGACAAGTGTAACGTATTCAATTTTTCTATCTCATTCAGTCTGAGTTCAAACTAGCGTCTTATACAACACACTCTCATTTCTAACTATATGAGTCATTGAAGTGTAACGATTGTTTCTTTAACAACACAAGATATAAACAGAGATCAGTATAGTAACAAACTAATCACTAGACTGAAGGTCTGAGAATAGCTAAGACAATAGACTGTATTGACTATTACATGAGTTGAGCACGAAGCTTCTATCTAAGAGAACGATCATTGTTATATAGACATAGAAGAATCGTGTCAAGTTGTCTCTGCTCTGAATGATCACTCTGATCATTCTCGAGCAAGATGAGCAAGATGAGCATCATGCTCGTCATGCTCACTGTGATCACTTCTGATTTGAGCGATCAGAGCGATCACTTCGAGATTCTGATTACTCAATGATTATCTAATCATTGCTGTTACATAATTTCATGCAAGAGAGTTCTAACACTAGATCTTCTTCTAAGGTTTTCGTTTCGAAAATCACTTTTTCTTCATGTCTTCTCATCGCACAATCAAAAACTCTATCTTGCGTCGCAGAGATCTTCTTGAGCGTACGAATTCTGAGCGTGCTGTCATGCGTCTCTGTGAACACTGCAGTCGCTTGCAAAAGAAATGTCGTGTCGACAACGAAACTGATCATTGCATCGAGTGTGTGCATCTCGATCGCAAATGCAATCTTACTTTCTTCGTGATGAAGTGAAAAAGAATAAAGACAGAACGCGATCGCGTTCTTCGTGAGCTGCTGAACGCTCACAAGCAGATGCAAGAGATCTTCGCGAGAGCTACTCATCTGCAAAATCAATTTGTGTTTCTGAAGAACAAGAAACAGACGATGATTGAACGAAAGTTTCGAAACATCGTCGAGCTCGAGAAAGATTAGAGAAAGACTAGCGAGTCATTGCTGAATGATCTTCTCTTTGACGTGTCTTTCGAGCAGGTTGAGATTTCATCAGACTTTAACTGACTGAGTTTCTCAACTGAAACTGTCACAGAAGCGTCTGACAGTTCTTGAGATTTCTCTTCGATTTTCAAGTGTTCTCGATATGTTCGTAATCTTTTCACTTGACTAATCAATGAGACTGATCTTTGATATTCTGTCGATCTAGTATATTCTCTACTTCGTACTTGACGTTCTGACTCTCTGAATCAATTTCTGAAGATTCTGTTTGAATTGATGTATTCGAGTCTGCAGACTTCAAAAGAGAAATATCAAATATCAAATGTATTCTCATAGATGCTGAAAGATTCAACTCGTAGTTAATCGATCTCTTTTCTTCTAGAATCTCAAATGATTCTAGTTTCGTGTGATTCAACTTGTTACTTGATCTTTTTATCTTGATATTTCGTCTTAGTAAATAAACTTTGTTCTTCTTTTTAAGAGTAGATTTTCTATCTCTTTTCTTATTCGCATACAGAGTCATGCGCTTGCTTAGAAACTGTATGTTCTTCTGCAGCTCTTTGTGCAACAAATGTATTTGTTCGATCTGTATTGTAGCTTTCTGAGCTATTTACACAAACTCACGCGATTTCTTGAGAGTCTTCGACTCGAATTCGTAGTTTGCAAAGAATGATGACACGCTGATTACTTTCGTTGTTGCGCTATTGAAAGTCAACTGTGCTACTGACAGTAGCTGTACTCAATCGTTCTGTCTATAGTTGATATAGCATCTGAGATACTGTTTCAGTGTCTGATTCATTCTTTTCATTTGTTCATTCGTCTGTGAATGATAAGCTGTAGACAGCTTATGATGAATCTCTAGTTGATTCACTAATGATTTTCAGAATTTCGATGTGAACAGCTTGTTTCTATTCGAAATTATCTCATCTGATAAATCATGATTGACTACAATCGTTCTCAGAAACGTGTAAGTCAAATCTTCTGCGAATGTTGCTTTCTTGTATGACAAGAAATATTCGTACTTGATTAGTTTATCTGTGATCATCAATATAGAGTCATACATTGTTCTCGTAACTCTTTCTTTTGACTTTGATAGCTTGACTATAAAGTTCAAAGCTATGCTTTTTCATGCACGATTCGATGTGCTGAAACTTTTCAAAAGTTCGTAAGATCTGTGTCGACTATGCTTCGTTCAAATGCATACGTCGCATTTTCTTATGATATTTTCTACTTGTTTTCTCATCTTAGAGAAGTAGTAGATTCTAAATATTCTTTCAATGATTTTGTTCGAATCTTGATGTTCGTGTATCATTGATCTGTGATAATCGTCTATTACCTCTTGTCTGCATCTTGTTGAAACATAGATGAGATCTTGAAATGTCAGTATTTCGTTAGTTATCTCAAAGTTCGCGTTGTCAGCAATATTCTCTATAATATTCTGTGCGACTGAGTTCTTTGCTAGCTCTAGCTTTATTCGTTTCTCGAGATCTCGATTGTAGATTCGTAGCGTAGCTGCATTTTGTCTATTGTAGACAATGAAATCGTTCTGATTCTGTTGTAAGATAATCTGATTAATCTGTGATCTATCTGTCATGTGATCTACTCTTCTACTCAAGACATCGATCTTCGAGTTCTCAGATTTCTTTCGATATTGAATGTTGAAGTTGTACAACGACAATTTCTTCGATCATTTAATCTGTCTTCGATTTAGAACTTTCGTGATCGTGAAGTATAGCAGATTCTTATGATATGTATATACTTGAATCTGATGTCTAGATTCTTTTAGATACACTCTTCATTGTTTGAAAGAGTCGACAATAGCTAGTAGCTTCTTGTCATGTATCTCATAGTTCAATTCAGCGACTGTAAGCTTACGACTGTAGTAAGCAATAGAGTGCAAACGTCTCTTATCGTCTGATTGACTGATACACGTCTCAATAGCTTCGTCTGATGCGTTCATCTCGAGCGTAATAGATTTTTCTGATTCAAACATGATCAGTACTGACTGAGAGATGAACAATTTCTTCAGCTTCTCGAAAGCTTCTTCTGCTTTTTCAGTTCACACGAACGATATATTTTTTTTCGTAAGATTCGTAAGTGACGAGACGATTTGAAAGTATCTCTCTATAAAGCGTCTATAAAAGTTCGCGAATTCTAGAAAGAATTGAACTTCGATCTTTGACTTTGACATCAATCAAGTCGTAACAGCTTCTATCTTTTTTGAGTTCATTCTTAGATTCTGAGACGTGATTATGAATTTCAAAAACTGTACACTTTGTACATGAAATTCACTTTTTCCTGACTTGATGCGCAGATCGACTTTCTTTAAAGTCTGTAGAACTTTTCTAACATGTTGCACATGTTCTTTCTTCGTCTTTGAATATACTAGTATATCGTTCAGATATACTATGACGAACTGATTCAGATAAAGTCGTAGCACGTTGTTCATAAATGTCTGAAACGTGACTGAAGCATTGATTAGATCGAAAGACATGATCAAATACTCGTAATGTTCTAGTCAAATGTGAAAGACTGTCTTTCACTCGTCTTTTTCTTTAATTTGTATTCGATTGAATGCTTCGAATATATCGAATTTCGTAAATCACTGTGCTCTCTGCAGTCTGTCTTGCAGTTCAGATATGAGCGATAGCGAATAGCTGTTTTTAATCGTGATGTTATTCAGTGCTCTGTAATTGACACATAGTCTTAGACTTTCATTCGATTTCGAAACAAACAGAATTGAATATTCTGCTGACGACTGCAATTCTCTAATGAATTCTTTTCGCATGTTCTTCTTCAGATATTGTCGCAAAGCGTCAAGCTTTTCTGCTGACAATGAGTAAATGAACTGTTTCGTGAGTTTCTTGTCATCTATGAGCTTGATCTCATGATTTCACGATTGATGTTTGAGTAGTGTCTCTTGATCACTCTCTTTCTCAAACAGAATCTTATATTTCTAATATTCTTTAGAAATTTTAACGATAGCGAAATTACTTTTAATCTCTCTGCTTCATAACATCTGTGCGTTTGAACTGTTCTTCAGCTCGCTGCGTATATCGTTCGCTGTCATTGCGAAGATCTTCACACTCTCTGATGACTTCAATATCGAGTGCAATCGCGTCGTTTCTGTATGAAGAAAAGCGATTGTCTCATTGATTCAATCTATCATCGAATTGATCGTACGAAGTCATGATATGCCTAGAACTATATCGCTGCCTGACTGCTTCGTAACGTCTAAACGCAACTTCTCTCAATGACGTTCAAGTCTCAAGTGAATGAGTCGAGTCTCTTAATCTATTAGTTCATTGTTATACTTCATGAATGTTTCATCGAAGTTTTGCAGATTGTAAGATTCTTTCTTCTTCTGCATAGATATTTGCGCTTTTCTAGCAAATTCTGAGAACATGTAGTTTCTCGTACAGTCACTGTCAATGAATAGACGTGCTGCATGATCGTTGATCTTGATTCAGACTCGTAACTGCGTCGAGTCATTTGTGAAGATAAATATGCTTTTGATTTTCGATTCTTGACTAGACTTCTTCAATGACTCATCGATCGAAGAGTCTTCTAGTTTTTTGAACTAGAAGCTTGCTTCTCAAGTACTTTTTCTATGTACTGAAATTGATTCAAATTGACTTTCTTCTGTGAATATTTCTTTGAATCACACAAGTCAAATCTCTCTCTGATGATTTCTGTCATCTGTCTAAATTCTCTGAATATATGATCTTCATCGAAAAGTACATATTCTTCTTGCTTGATGAACTTGACTTCTGTGAATGACTTCTTCATGACTATGTCACGATATCGAATGCTCTTGCGCAATGCGATCGACTCATCTTGAACTAAGTCATAAATAGTCTGATGTATTTCATTCTTGATCTGTTGCATGCGCTGTGAAAAGTCTTTCTCTTTTTGTCTAAAGAGAGTGTACAATTCGTTGTACATGTTTATAAAACTCGCTTGATTTGTAAGCTTTCTAAGATCTTTCTTTACTTCAAGACGATCTTCTTCTTGTTTGAGAGCATCTTCTGCTGCGATAGTAAATGCTCGTAGAGTTTCGCTAAGTCGATTTTCTTCTTCGACTGCTTGATGAATAACTTCTTCAGTGCTGTTCGACCTGTTCGAGTCATATGCTTCGCTGTCGAGAATCTCTGATTTCGCGATCATAGTGAACGAACTTTCGTCACTATTCTCATCATGCACTTTCGATTGACGATGAGTTGCTGCGTAGAAACGATTCTTTCGTGAGAATTTCGAATATCATTCAGAATTTTTCTTATTGCTCAGATGAGTGCGACAGTTGTCTTCGTAACATGCTGTTCACGACAACGCTTGATGCTTGTCTTTCTGATCTTCTTTCGTTGCTGCGAAAGATCTGTCTTGTTTATCATAGAGCTTTAACTTGTTCTTGTACTTGTTCTGAGTACAATCTCTGAAGAAATGATCTAGCTTCTTGCATGTGTAACATGTCTTACTTTGCTGAACTGTTTTATCGCGAGCGTTCGTTGATATCTTTCGAGTAGCGTCTAACTTCATAGACTGAGAATCGTAATAGAGTTGCTTCTTCTTTTCTTTGCTTCGTGCAATTGAAACATAAGCGACCTTGTTCTTTTTTTCAAGTCTTCGCTCGTACTGTCGATTATTCAGCACGATTGTCTTGCTAATCATAGCGTGCAAAGTCGCGAATCTATTCGTACGAGCTATCTCGTTCTTTATCACATTCTTCAGTTCTCTATAGAACTGTGCTGTAAGAGTCGAGTCATCTCATTCGATCTCTGCTGCGATTGACTGAAACGCAGCGACGTACTTGAATGCTGATTCTGATTGCTTAATATCATACAGCTGTCGTTCAACGATTCGTTTCGCATCTATGTCTTCATACATTCTTCGTATTGCTTGCTCAAAGTTAGAGAAGTCTTCAAAGACTCTGTTAGTCTCATCTTCTCGATCTTCTGACTTATTCTTCAAGTGATTCTTTATCAATGATTTAAATCATTTGAAGACATCTTTTCTGAAGTATGAAAATGCAAACAATATCTTGTCACTTGATGAACTTAGTTTCTTGTGTGCTCTGACATAGATGTTCACTTGTATAAGAAAAGCGTCAAGCTTATCTCTATCTTCATAGTACAGATTCGATGTTGATATCTTAACTGCTGACTTGCTATTCGAGAATGCAGTGATGCCTGCCGATGTGGTTCGTTCTGAGAATGACATAACGATCGTGATAAGATGATGCTCTGATATCTTGTGAAAGAGTGATGCTCAAAGTGTAACGATTGTCTCTTTAACAACACAAGATATAAACAGAGATCAGTATAGTAACAAACTAATCACTAGACTGAAGATCTGAGAATAGCTAAGACAATAGACTGTATTGACTATTACATGAGTTGAGCACGAAGCTTCTATCTAAGAGAACGACCATCGTTATATAGACATAGAAGAATCGTGCCAAGCCGTCCCTGCTCTGAATGATTACTCTGATCATTCCCGAGCAAGGTGAGCAAGGTGAGCATCATGCTCATCATGCTCACTGTGATCACTTCTGATCCGAGCGATCAGAGCGATCACTTCGAGATTCTGATTACTCAATGATTATCTAATCATTGCTGTTACATAATCTCATGCGAGAGAGTTCTAACATGAAGCATCTCTTGAACTGCAAGATACTTAAAGGACTGTGAAAGCCTCGTATACCTAGCTCTTTGATTGCGAACTTGAAACCATCTCGTGCTATAAGAAGAGCATAATAGGCTGCGAGTCGAACTCGTTGAGAAGTCTCGAGTCGATTGATAGTGAAAGGTCGAAGTAGACTGATGATGCCGACGTTGAATTATCAAGTGCGACCTCGTTCGAGATTCAATCAATCATTGAAAGCGAGTTTTCACAGCTTGTGAAAGAAACTGCGAATGAGCTTCAATTCTCGTGATTTGTTGTTGAGCGAATCAAGAAAAGAGAAGAACTTCGACTGAAGCTACTGGTTTCATTGACACGCTTGTAAGAGCGTTTCTCGATCAGAAGATCGTAATAATGCTTCAGCTTGACGTTCGTGCCGAGAAAAGTCTTCAAATTCAGAGAAGACTGATGTGTCTGACGACGTCTCTTTACAGAATCAAGCTTGATTCGCTCGACACAGTGTACATTCTGACAGTGACACTGAAGATCTTGTATCGAGTCGAAGAAAAGTGCACATCGCGAATCAGAACATAGAACTGTCTTGTTCTCTTTCGACTCAAGAGATCGATTGTAATACTTCTCTAGCTGTCAAAAGTGTTCTTGCAGATGCTCTTTTCAGCTCTGCTTGATCAAAAACTGATGAAAATGTTTTGTGAGCGAAAGATTTCTGTCAAATAGACAAAAGAGACACTGCTCAGCAGTAGCGAGAGTTCGACGAAAGACAAGTGAATTGCATTGAACTGAAAGCGTCTCGACGTCGCTGAGATGACGTTGACAGTGCTCAAATCATTCGGCCTCAATGATGATTCATTCGTCGCACTGAAAGCAAAGCTCGGCAAAGTCGTATTTACTTTCAAGGTCGATCTTGTGACAATGATAAATATGCTTTCATCTGTTGACAATATTTATGCTGTGAAATGAAAAGTGATGTTAGCAATCTTCATCAACCAAAGATTTTGAAGATTAGAGAGAAGAGGTAGACAAATCGATTTATCTGTCGCGCACACTGAGATATCGAGCAATGCCGATTTTCAGGTCGCAGGCTCGAGCGATAGACTACTTGAAGATTGTCTTTGCACAGTGTGATCATGTCTTGAAGCGCGTTTCGGCCTTGCGAGCTGCGAAGAGAAACGTTGAGAAAGAGCGACGATGTCAGTCGATCACGCGAAGAATCTAGACGACGAATACGATTGAAGAAGCTTGACAAACTTGCGATCTGAATGATCTCATTTCTCGTGTCTGAGGCAATCTTGCGTGGTTGAATCTGTTGCCATTTGCTGAGTTCCTCGGACATGAGCTGACGTTTTCGTCAATACAATTCTTCTCGTCGAGCTCGAACTCTCTGACTTTCATCTTTCATTGTGATTTCCCGAAGTTTTTCCTCTAGCGTTTCAATCTTCTTGCTGATGACGACAAAGTCGACACAATTATTCAGATCGACTTTCACTTTGACGAGTAAGAACTGCAACAGCTGAGAATGATGATGAAGTGACAATTCACGAAATTCTTTCAGATGAACGATACGACGTCTCTTGTTTCAGTAACTTGCCATTTCGTCAACTGTGCTCAGCTCAGACGCGTACGAGTCAAAGAAGATATCTGCATTGTTATGATCGACGAATTTCATTCTTTCGACGATCGAGTAGTCATTATCTTCACTAAAGTCAGCGTTTCTCACGGAAGATATCATATCTTCAAGCACTTATCGTCTGCTTTGACAAGAACTTCCCTTCGAATATCATGAATCTCAATATTTTTCTCATATTCGACACGATGTTTCAAATTCACTGTTCGATTGCTGAACGAGTCGACTTCATGAATCTTTTCGATAGATTCATCTGCAGATACTATCTGAAAGAAAGATACGCGAAGTAAATTCTTTCTGATTCGAAGATGATGCAAGAATTCATTCGCAGATGATGAGATTGCTTCGATATCTTCAAAAGTCTGATAGTCTTGAAAGACATTATTCGCGAGAGCGATTGTCAGCAAGAGCAGCACTGAATTCGCATATAGTGACTTCATATTCTCATACATTTCGTGCTGTGACCTAACATCGAATCGAAAAAGTCAGCAAGAATTTCTGACCATGATCTTGAAGCTCTAAGAAGGCAAAATAATCTTTTGTGTGACGTTTGCGAAAACTCTTTTGCATCTCTTGTGACTCGCACACCAATTTTCGCCTCTCCTTTCTCGTTCTTAAAGACGACGAAGTCGATGATCTGCTTCAAGAGTTAGTGAAACTTCAGACCGCTTTCTTGATCGGCAGTTTCTAGAGAGCAACCCACTCACCTCGTACAGTAGTTCACGGCCGAAGCCTCGGCGCATATTGGTTTCGAAATATTCGTCAACTCGCGCCGACGAATAGATGAAAAGCATATACGCAGCGTGATCCTGTACGAGAATTCGTTCATGTCTGTATTGATGTCAATCTTTCTTTCACATATGCTTGATCACAATGACGAAATGATTCACTGTCATGAAGTGTCGAGTTCGTCGAGTGATTGAAAGTTTGAACTTCTTTCGTAGCTCGATTTGTATATACTAGTTAAAACTGTCAGATCTTGCGAATAGAGAAAGAGCAAGCCAAAGCTCTGAATATAAACAAAATAGATAGATTTCGACATCTCA
>JAABUY010001241.1_pt1 | contig 35712 bp, 67 predicted proteins | sample 5560271 | NCBI WGS metagenome assembly JAABUY01 (sample SAMN10711886, study PRJNA513374) | rock metagenome | isolation source: Antarctica rocks | place: Antarctica: Victoria Land, University Valley
AGGAGACGGTTCGGACGGGTGTGGGGGAGTCAACCTCGCGGAGGGAGGTCGTAGGGGGGAGATCTTCTTCAAGGGCGAATGTTTGGGTGGCGCCGGTCCGTCTAGCGTTCCGAGGACTGCCAACCACGCCCATCACGTCAAGTCAAAAGCGTTACATGGTACCCAGCAATTGTGATTTCGCGACCAAGAGCAAGGATGGTCGGTTCCAGGCATCGTATCGTCGAGAGCAGTGAAGGGAGACAGGACCCACCTCTCGCCAGCCCCCGGAGTGAACCTCGCCGTCGGACTCCGTCTCTGCGCCGGACTCGTACTCATCGCCATCCCACTCCCCATCCCCCCAACCGGTGACTGTCCATGTCCAAGAGCTAATTTCCCAGCTGGGGAACTCGCGAAGGAGGGCAGGAACTTGATACCCTCTGCCATTTTCGCGTCTTCCGGGTCAAGCTCGTCGCCTGCGAATCGGGGTCGGGTTAGTGCCGAGGAGGAGGCGAGGTGGTGGGAAGGGCGGGAGGGGGTGTGGAAGGGCACGTGCGAAGTGGTGGAGGTCGTCCACCAATCTGACATGATGACGTTGACTCGAGTCACGGATTGTATAGCGACGGAGAGAGGTGGGTTTGAGGCAAAGGAATTTGTAGGTTGGGAACAGAATCCTGGGTGTTTTTGATCCCCCTGTTTAAGGCAGGGCAGCTCGGCTGGGTCAAGCAGGGGTCCACTATCCGGGAGGCATGAAACAAAATTCTGTGACTTATACAGCTGAGAGGTGTGTAGACTCCGTATCTGCAATCGGTTACTACCTTTTGTCTATATCTATGCACGTAAACCTCTCTCCTACCGGTACTCCTCGATCACGCTTCTCGGCTTGACATACTTGCCAAGCGGGACGTACGGCATGTCATATCCAAATGCCGGGAGCGCGCCGAGTTCGAGACCTCGAGGCGTGTCTGTCCATTGTGGTGCGGCCGTCACGCCCAGGACCAGGACTCGGAGACCATACTTGTAATCTGTCCCATGTTTAGACCAGCTGCGAGGGAATGGAGGGATACAGACCAGGTGTGCCGAGAGCAGCGCCCGACTGCGAGTCGAGTACCGCGATCAGATCGGGTACGCCGGCGACAACCTGATCTCAGCTCAGTCCAACAGTCTCTCACCCACCTTGACATCCCCGTCGACTTCGTGCTCACAAAGCAGGTTCTCGTTCTTGAAAGGAACTACTCATCAGCCTTGATCCGATTCGAGACACCTACTCTTCATGGTACCCTCAAACTTCAATTTCGGACTTTGCGGATCATCTGCCTCCTCCTCATCCGTCGGCAGGGCCTGAATGATAATCTCGCCGATCGTGTGGCCCTTATATAGCCTCCTGCCAACATCCACGATCTTCCCCGCGAACAGCACGCGAGCCGTCTCATCTCCGCCCAGCGCGTCTACCAGGACGTACCCGACATTGCCGACGTTCGCCTGTTTATTGGCCAGGGCTACCGCTCGTCCAAGTCGCCAGGATTGGGAGACGGTGTTCTTGATGAGCGCCTTCTCGCAGAGTTCCTTGTCAAGTGGCTTGAAGGCTGCGCCCGCGTGTGTACCCATTTCGACGCAGCCCGCACGGAGGACGGAATCAATGTCCTTGTAGTGCTTGGCTTTGGTCATGAACTGGGGTATCAGCTCTGATCATCTTCAGCGACGCACAGTTACGCTTCCGTCTCCACTGCTCATCGCGGCTGGAAGGATGGACTCGCCACGTGTACCCTTGTCATACACGTTCGGCGTCACTTGCCATCCCGTGGGATATGCGCGGCCCTGCCGTTAGCGCAGACCCCTCTTGAGCGACGCACCATGAAATCTCCATCCACAACAGGGATATTGAAATACGTGCTGGCCCCGGTGATCATGTTGATCATTCCATTGCCTCCACCTATCTCGAGCGCGGCCAGAGCTCCCATGTTCCGCACCTGACATCAGCGATGCTCATCGTGACCAAATTCACGTTGAGGAAATCCTGCATTTCCTGAACCGCCTCGTTATATCTGCCATCAGCCGAGTCCACCAGCTACGACTCACTCCTCGCCCATCAACCTCTCAGCCGAGACCTCGGGAGATCCGATACCTCCTCCCCAACCGACTACATCATCCGCACTGACCGAAGCTAGATCGATGACCCGGATAGTCTCCCCTCTCCTTACCATCTCGCGCAAAGCCAAAAAGTCGTGCGTAGGGCTCCCACCACCACCGCAACCTAGGATATAACAGCCCGCGGCGATCCACTCCAGGTCGATCTCGGAAAGAAACCACTCGCCCTTCTTGACGCTCGGCTTGTATTCCAGTATGTGATCTGCAGTCCAGCTCACATCGAGACCCGGCAGATCTCGCTTCTGGTTGACGGCCACGATCTTAGGGATGGATGTCGAGGATTGGGTAGCTTCCGGTGGGAGGTCTTTGGTGTCTCCGTTCGCAAGTCCATCCGCTCCCGCCGTTCCGGTCCATTCACCGGCAGCCTTGACGTAGAATCGACACCGTCCGGTGGTATCTGTCTTCAGCGCTGACACAGCATATCCACTCACAAGCAATGGGTATGCTCTCGCTCTCGACAATCACCGTCTTATCCGGACTCGCACCACCAGCGATCGCCTTTTCAATGGCCCTCTTCTCCACCCTCTTCCGAACCTCGGCGATCGAGCTCGTCGAGGTGTCCTCGAACGTATCAATGACCCCAGAGACCTGCGCACAAGCGGCACCGACCGCATTCGCCGCGTCGTAGAATGGGAATCGGTAGACCTTGCTGACCCCTCGCAGCGTATCTGGAGCAAGGATAGCGCCTCCACCCACGAGGTATGCCGGGATATCCTGGGTATTCATCTTCATGCTATCCAATGCCAGCTCGATATTCGTCTTCATCCGCGCTTGTGCCACTTCCAGGTCGGCCTTGTCGAGATGCTTGGTCAGCTCGGGATTCCCGACCCCGGGTGCACGACCCAGGGCTACGACGATATCCGTAGCTGTAAGAGTCTGCCCGCCGAAAGAGAGGGACTCGTTGATGCGGTACCCGACGGAATCGGGGCCAACGATGGTCTTGCCAGTCTCGTCTTTCCGTACTCGAGAGCCTCCACCGAGACCGAAGCTATCATCAGCGATGTCCAGCGGAAATAGGACGTACCTGTGGACATGCGGCATGGAGAAGTTCAGCGAGACGCCGCATAGCTCATGATGGGCCGCTGCTTGCCGAGGGAATCCGGTCGGTCTGCGCGGGGTCAGCGAGGACTCATCCTTAGACGGAGAATAGTACTGACAAGAGCACCCCGACTTCAGTCTGCGGAGGTCAGCTACACCACAATGATCTCAGATAGTGACTTACCGTCGTCCCGCCCACATCGAGTACCAACGCCGTCTCCTTCCTCGCCTTCCCGCCCGCCGCAAGACACGCCAAGAAACTCGCTCCTCGCATTGAATTGGTCGGACCGGATGAGAAAGTCTTGATAGGATACTTTTCCGCTTGAGCACAGGTCATGAGGGTTCCGTCATTGGAGGTAAGGAAAAGTGGACATGTGAGGTCGAGGGCATGGGTAGAAGATTGGAAGCCGGCTACGGTCTTGGCTGCGAAGGAAAGCAGAGCTGCGTTAAGTATCGTCGCATTCTCCCGTTCCAGCAGGCCTGCACGTCAGAAAACATTCAGAGTAATGAACATACCTATGTTGGCGACTTCCTTGCTGATGGTGACGCGGACGTCGGGGAGCTGGGAAAGGATGATAGACCTGACGAGCTCTTCTTGCCTCACTGATTGATCGATCGGAGAGTAGACGGCGGAGATAGCGACGGTCTTGACGTTCTGTCGTTTGATCTCCGCACAGATGCCTCCGATCTCGTTGGGATCAACCTGGACCAATCAGCCGAACCTCTCTCGCAGTCGCATGCCTCACACTCGAAATCTCCCTCCCGTCCACCTGCAGTCCTCCCTCGGCGAAGAAGACCGGTCCCTCGAGGACATGTCTCAGCTCATATGGGAAACTCGCGAATGGAGGGGTGAGCCGGCTATATGGTCCACATAGTCGGATAACGCCCACTCGCTCAAGTTTCTTTGTATCCCTCTCGACGAGACCGTTGACGAACGAGGTTGTGCCGATCGATACTGCTTGTATATTGGATTTGTCGACATCGGTCTTGGCGAGACATCCTTCAATAGCCTCTTGGATACCGAAAGTGACGTCCGCAGTGGTTTGTGCCTTGTAGGATGCGAGGACAGGTGTGGTCACTCCGGGAGTGAGGTCGAGGACGACGGCGTCGCTAGAGACAGCTCAGACGGATACGCGGAAAGCGGATTGATGACTCACGTATTGGTCCCTCCGACGTCAACTCCTATTCGTAAGAGACGGCTCGACATGGTGAGTCATTGCGTAAGAGCAGGTATGAACGCAGTAATCTAAAGTATCGGGGGGTGGGCTACATATGCCGTAAAGCTCTTATCTCGGGAAAATGAGGGCATCGGGATCGTCTCAGGGTTTCTTTCCGTTCCTTGTGGTGTTCGCCGTCGGCTTACTCCACCACCAACATCTCCCGCTCGTCAAAGTACCCCCCCCACCCGCCAGGACAGTGGGGTATCGATTTCAGCGGGTTCACCCGCAGATGGGATATCAATGTTTTGTTCCGCTCCCCACTGATCACCCGGTATCTCGAAACTAAACTCTCGTTTTCTGTTCTGTCTCATCAAGCAGTACAACCATCAGACAGTCCTAATCATCATGAACACGGCGAACTTCGCCCACAGGCTCATAGTGCCCATACGCGACGATGAGGCGAAAGTCTGGCAGACCAGTCGATGGGTACCTTCGTCCCTTATCTTCCGGCCCAATTCTGATCGGCGGAACAGCTGAACCGAGACAACGTACCGCTCCCGCCTTCAAGGAGAACATGGGGAGCTTGGTCATATGTAGGATTCTGGGTGACTACCGGTGTCAATATCTCTGGCTGGACCGCCGGATCTGCTCTGCTTTCACTCGGCCTGACTGTCGGTCAGTCGGGGGTTATTCTTTCAGAGGACGAAGGCTGATGTGACGACCAGGTCAAGCCATGGCAGTATGGCAGTAGTCGTAGTCGGACAGTGCCTCGTCGCTATGGCCGTCGTCCTCACCGGTCTAGTCGGCGCTAGGTGGCATGTCGGCTTCCCGATGTGGAATAGAGTGAGCAGGCTCGTTTGGCTAGGAGCATGGGAAGCTGATAAGCTTCAGATGACATGGGGTCTCAAGGCGTCCTTCTTCCCGGTCAGTAGAACAATGAAATCGCTCGAGGTGTCTCGCTGATGTCCGCAGCTCGCGAATCGGATTGTCTTGTCCTTTACCTGGTCTGCGAGTAAGTCCTCACCAAGTGCTGATCAGCAAAGGGCGTAACGTTTGACCAGCTCAAGCATGGTTCGGCGGACAAGTCCTCAAGACTCTACTCGGATCGATTTGGCCGTCTATCTACCGTACATCTTTCGCTCATACCCATACTCGCGGCATCGCTTACCCGCCTTAGGCATGAAGAACACGTTCTCAGAAAGCTCGCACCTCACTTCGGCCGATTTCCTCTGCTTCGTGCTCTTTCTCATCATCTCGCTGCCCCTCCTGTACATACCACCGGAGCACTACCGCAAGCCATTTCTGTTGACCGCGGCGAGCTCGACCATCACCGCGTTTTCCCTATTCTTCTGGTCGCTTGCTCGTGCACATGGTGGCGGTCCTCTGATCTCGGGTACCGCGGCTGAGGTCGTCGGGGTGGTGCAGGCGAAAGGCTCGATCTTGGCTTGGGCGGTATTCCACGGTATCTCAAGTCAGATGGGTGGTATTTGCGCGGGTGTAAGTGCCAGTGTTGACCTGGATTTAACCACAGCTGACGTGAGATCGCCAGATCCTGAACATGTCCGACTACACCCGATTCGCCGTCAAGCCCGGCGACCAGGTCATCTCCCAAGTCGTCGTCGTCCCCGTGATGGGCACTCTCACCTGCCTCATCGGCGTCATCTGCACTTCTGTCGCCGTGGAGTTCTACCCAAGCGAAGGACTTCTCTGGCAACCGTACGCGCTTCTCACCGCGATCCAGATGAATGGTGGGAATGGTGCTAGAGCCGCGGTATTCTTCGCTTGTACGTGTGGTCTCCGAAAACGCAATCATTCCTGATCAGACTCCCAGCTCTCGCTTTCCTTGTTGCTCAGTTCGGGATCAACATTGCCGGGAATGCAGTGTCAGGCGGTATCGATCTCGCTTCGCTCTTCCCAAAGTACATCAACATCCGTCGTGGCGGTACGTTTTTGCTTCGTTCTATATCGCTTCACTGCTGACGACCATACCTCTTCAGCTTACATCGTGAGTCCCAGCAGTGGCATTGGAGACTCCGTTCATGAACCTCACTTCAGACTACAATCATGGCGCTCCCCATGTGCCCTTGGGCCCTGGTTTCTGGCGCGACCGTCTACATCTCTGTCATGTCAGGTTACGCCACCTTCCTCGCGCCAATGACCGGTCTCATGGTCTTTGACTACGTCTTCATCCGCCAACAGAAGATGAAGCTTTCTGCTCTCGTACGTCCCTTTGCTGCGCCTTAGCGGTTCTCTGATAAGCGTCTGGTCTAGTACGACTGCTCGCCCAATTCGATCTACTATTACTGGAGAGGAGTCAACTGGCGTGCCCCAATCGCATGGGCGTGCGGTGTTGCCCCTCTCTTCCCCGGATTCCTTGAGTCCGTCTCGACCGTTACTGTCACTCTCGGCGCAACGCACGTGTACTACCTTTCTTGGCCACGTATGTCTCCTCAATACCACTGCTCTTACTTGACCGAGCTGACATGACTCTCAGTGGGCTTCTGCATCTCGGGCGTGGTCTATGTCGTCCTCTGCAAGATCTTCCCGATTGCCGGGATCGGCGAGGTCGACGAGTACGACATCTTTGGCACCTTCGGGTAAGTGTCCAGGCCTCGAGGGTCGAGCTTGACTGATGATGTCTTCGTACAGTCCGGCGGAAGGTCCGGTGGGAGAATCCTTGTCTCGGGAGATCAGCGATGTGCTGGCCGACGAGGAGGAGAAGAAGGAAGTTGGCGATAAGGTCAAGGTGATGGCAGTGGGCGTACACGAGTGATCTGGGAGAGCAGATTGGGGTGGGTGAGGAGTCTCTGAGAGCTATCGTTCTTTGTTGTAGACTCTGGTGGATCTCCTTTGAGGTAGATGGGTGGATGTACTGTGCTCGCGCTGCATGTGATTGAGCTTATTGCCGACAAGGCTCGCAATCCAAGACGCTAGCTGCCCAAGGGGAATCCGATCTCCGACCCAGTCTGAACAATCTTACGTGTCACTATTCGTGCACGAATACGACCCCGCTCGGTGAGCCTCGATCTCCAATGTACCCAAGGAGCTCAACCTCGCAAGCGATCGGGAGAAACGATGCAGCAGGTTCCCCGGTGAAATCCTAGTCAAGCCTGTCAAGCTGTGCATCACGAGACGAGGAGCCATGATACGTTTCGAAAGCCGTCTCCACCTCTGATCGCTTTCAAACAAGTATCATTGAAACAGCGTCCAGAGCCCCACCATCCCTCCCAACCAATACACCCCGCCCCTCAACCAATTCTCCCTCGTAAAGTCCCCCAACAAGCTTTTCACCTCCTCCCGTTTCCCCTTCACCGCCTCCTCCCCACCTTTCCTCGCCATATCCTCGAGCTCCAGTATGCGATCGTTCGTCACTGGGATCAGATAGACCGCGGAGAACCCGATGACCCATCCGGAGCCAGCCGCAGCGACGCTGTACCCTAAACGCTTGGAGGGCTGGTCGTAAGCTAGGATGGCGTAGAGGATGGTGTTGAGTATAGCGGCAGTTGGGAAGATTGGTTTGCCGGCGCGAAAGTAGTAGACGACTTGTTTGAGGGCGAGAGAGGTGGATTGGTCCGCTGTGGTGAGGACGGTGGGGGCGAGGAAGATCGAGTAGAAGAGGATGGAGGTCGAGGTGGTGAGGGCGAGAGAAGGGGCGAGGAAGGAGATGAGCTTGAGCACGGGTGGAGAGAGCATGGACGATTATGTCGTATGGGGCAGATCACTTGTCGTGGGGGAGAATGCCTCTTTGGATTCCTTATATAACTTATTCGGTCCGAACTCCGCCCGGTGCCCGACTGATCGCCGTGTTTCCGTCGACGGCAAAGACAGGTTTGACCATCAACCGGACGCTTTTACGAGACGACCTATACTTCGTGTAGAACGATCCCATCCATCCCATCTTCGGCCGTAACATGGTCATCGACTCCGAACTCGCCCACTTCAAATCACTCGTGCAGTCCTCCCATCTCTCTATCCCCATTCGTACTGACCATACGCCAGTACGAAACCAACGGCTTCGTCATCGTCCCCTCCCTGATCCCCTCACAACTCCTCCCACGCCTAGAAACCGCAGCCGACCAGATCACTTCCCTCGCCCGTTCGCACAAATGGAACCAAGTCCGCGTCGTCGGCAAACAGTTCCCTCCCTGGACGGCGGGCGATGACGTCTGGGGGGTACAGAACGTCATGCATCCGGATCTGGGGGAGGAGGTGTTTCGGGAGTGGTATGGTAGTGCCGAGATGTTGACGGTTTCCGCCGCGCTCATGGGGTGTGGCGTTGGGGATATGCAATTCGGTGAGTACGCTTCCTTACTCCTCCACAAAGACAAAACCGCACTCACTTCCTCCTCGCTCTGCAATTGCCAATTGTGGTTGATGTGACTCCCGCAGAATTGTTCAACCTCCTCGTCAACCCGCTCGAGAAAGATTACGCCCTCTCCTGGCACCGCGACGACGTGAAGTCCACCGCCTCCCCCGAGGAAGAGCGTCAACGTCTCGCGATCGACCACCACGGCATCCAATGGAACGCCGCGCTGTACGACGATGATTGCCTCTCCGCCGTGCCGGGTTCTCACCACCGGATACGGACGGATGCGGAGAGGAAGGCGAATCTCGAGGGCGGGGAGATGCCGGGGGCGAAAGTGGTGCGATTGAAGAAGGGCGAGACCGTGTTCTATAAGAACAATATACGTGAGTCGCTCCCGTCTATGCTTAGTGATTTCACCCGATGCTGAGTGTGATTGGTGCATGTGGGGAAATATAACCTCTCGGTGAAGCGGCGGACGCTGCACGGATGCTACGGCTGTCCCCCACCTGGCGATACCGCACGAGCGCGGAACATCCTTCAACACGACCTAGCATACACTCGTGATCCGGGGTTCCGAGATTCCTTGCCTCAGCCGCTGCGACCGATGTTGGATAGGCTGAATGGGTGGCAGAAGGAATTGGACGGGAAGGAGGTCGGGTATTCACAGGATGATTAAGAGATGGATCGCTTCTCAGCCCTTGTCACATGGCGGAAGACTCAATTGTCTTGAGCGTCTTTGGTCACGGGAGTACGTTCTGGCTCTGCAATATGCCGCAGCCCAGACCATAATCCCGCACATCCAAAGATCTCTCCTTTCGCGGGTCTCCTTTGAACTTGGGCCGCTGATGTCCTATGAACAAGTCTCGATCTCAACTTTGCCTTACCCCATTTCGTTCTCCTCTCCATTTTCTGCTCCACTCACTTGGTATTGTATCACCCACCAGCTACAGCATGGAGCCAACCAACTGCTTAGATGGTATGATGATGTCTATGTTGAAGACGATTGGCTGGACGGGGATGAGACCGAGGCATATTCAATGCTCAAGTCCTCCAGTCACCTGGTTTGCTTATGACATATTGGAAAGACGGGGAAAAGACTGAGGCAAACTCGATGCTTCTCTCCTTCAACAAGATTTGGGGAGGTGGTACTGAGGTAAACAATGACCTGTTCCAATCACTTTCCAAGCTTGCAAAACACTCAAAAATGTTCACTAACGGGCTTGGGAAGGCAGAAGACGGCAAGGCAAGGTGTCACGATCGCATATCGAACAACGACGGCAAACCCACGTTTTCGCCAACGATCGCGCACATCACAGGACGCCCAAAAACGGCAACGCGCGTTCTTTCGGCCTCATTGCGTTCCGAACCCCAAGATTGCCGAGATTCACCTTTTGCGCCGACTGCAGAGATCGAGACGTGATGTTTGGAAGACGAGACACGGAACACAAAGCTATGGAAGTATATAGGTACTATACATCGCTGAGGGATAGCCTCAGCGATTCGAGATTGAAGTCATTGAAGTCATTTCGTAGTATACCCCCTTGTCTTAGTCTTTGCATCGATAGCGCTACCCGACCAGTGCCTACTTCGGCTACGTTCTCATACGTCCCCGACAGTACCTTTGACGCTGAACCCTCTTTGCCTATCAATCGCCACCTTCGGCCACGATCGCTAGTCGTAGGAGTTGGACGTCGGGCCTTATCACTGGTCGGCGTAGCACCCTGACACAAGGCAAGAGGAGACAGCCCATGATCATATAGCTGTTGTTAGCAGCACAGTCTCCGATAACACTGTTTTCCTTGCCAAGACTGTTGTTGACCAGTATGAACAATTCCTCAAGGCCTGGAATCTTCTTCCCATGTTTATCATTGGGCCATTGGGTGACAGCAACTATGATACCTTTGAGTTGGCACAGCCCTTTCCGGGCAGGTCTGTTTTGGCTGCCAAGGTCAGAAGGCATTGCCTCAAGGTGTCACGGACCGTCGAGCGCTTGCGCCCGACTATATGACGTGGTCCTCACTTACGCTTATCAAGAGGAGAATGTCTCGAAACTGATCTAGGTAACTCGAGGTAGCTCAAGGTTGTGCGGAATGATTCCATATGAGCGGGATCCTCGCGGAAATTCGTCCTTCTCCCTCGGCCTTTCCCAGACACTGGTCATATCTCGCATGTCCCGCCCGAGCTTTTTCTACTAGAACAATCTAGATTCCGCCAGGTCCGACGTGTCGGGCATAGTTGGTTCCGCAATGTGTCACGGATCCTGTCACGGATGACGGATCAGAGGGGTGCTAGAGCCTAAGACTGGAACACGGAGTGTCTCCGACTTGTCACTGGCGGTATTGGGGCTGTGACCCAATGAGGTGGCTTAAACTGGAGTCGTAATATCAAGAAGTACGTTTGACATATGATCCAGAGCTGGGGCTCTGTGTCCATTTTGTACTATACCTTGCAGGCGGTTTGTAAATATAACGGGTGGCAAAGGTTGAGGGATTTTCCAACCAATCACCTCAATTCCTGTGCTGAATAAGCAACAGGAATTGACCAATCAGATAAATGCCTCATTTAGGGTGAGCCTCGAAACGTGATGTTACACCCGCTCTTCATCACATGGGATCTCGGTTTAGGGAGGGCCGGCGCCGCCGATACCGATCCTTTGCAATCGCCACATCATCTTCTGATATATAATCAAGTCCTTCTCCATACATGCCGAGTACAATACATGGCTGCAATCTCACCAAAGTGTCAAGGTTCTACCGACCTGTGAATGAGTGTGAACTACTCACAGCTGAGGAATTTCCTTCACTTCAAAATACCGGGGTGAATGCCCTGATGCATGGGAACGAGCTCTCCAAAACGATCCAACAATCCAGACAATCACGACACCCCAAAGACAGTTCCCCGGGAAGAGGGCAAGGCCTACAATGACCGGCCTGGTGGAGACTATCCAGAAGATGGCATACCATCAAACATTCTCTGAGATGGGCAGCTCATGCGAAAATCGACTGGCCCAAGTGAGATTCATGCCTACATCGGTCTCGGACGGCTCGAGCTCAATCACCTTGGTACACGTGAACGTGACGGAGATGTGAGGAGTGGCATCAAGCCAAGCAACTTCCACAAGATGAAGACCATCAGGAGGCTGAAACAAGATTGAGTTCCTTGACTCTGCTGCTCAGAGTTACAACCAGCTCCCAACCGAGATCAAGAGCATGATCTTGGAAGGACAGAGGCAGACAGAGCTGATCAAGAATGACTTCGACGGATCCAACATCCTTCCCTACCCCCATCCAACTCGCTGCATGTGGCGTGGAATCTGAATCTCTCCTCGCATCAGTGATGGCTGGGATGCAAAGCAACGTCTCGATATGAGATCAGCAGATTGTGAGGGTGTGATATTTGTAGTTGCTGTGTATGGTGGAGATCTGTGTGGTGAATTCAGGGACACAGTGAACTGGGCAAACCTTTGGTCCGTCATATGTCAGTGGACCTTTCACTACACGTCTCCGAACGCCCGTCGTTCCTCAGAGATCAGCCCGATGATACACTGCCTACCACGATGTCGTGCGTGACTCGCGAGAAGCTTCACATGTCTCGCCATGAAAGCCGTCCAGAATGGTCACATGTCCTGACCGGCCGAGTACGCCGGACGTAGCATAAAAATCAGTCTCGCTGATACTGGCGACCAATTTTCAACCATAGCCAGACTTCGTCCAAATAGTATGTTAGTATGCATAATGGAAAAGTCGTAACAATAATGCAGTATCATCATGCAAGTATATCACCAATCCTTCCTCAGCCCTACCGATCCCTCGCCGTCAGCGGAACCCAAAACAAGCTCGCCCACTCAAAGACAACTCTTCGGCGGTAGCTTACCTGAACTCAAGCTAGTCCCTAGCAGCGGCGACTCGCTCGTTGAAGCCAAAGACGTCGAGCTCGGCGATGTCGCCATGGACCGTAATCTCGATTTCCTTCCTGCCATCGGCTCAAGCTGGTATCGTCAGCGCTATTCTTCAATATAGTGACAGGATTGGCTCACCCTCCGCTTGATCTCCTTCAGCACCTTCGTCACCGGCTTCCAATGTAAGATCCCCTCCTTTAGATCCCTCAGCTCGCCAGGGAACAGGTCCTTGATCTCACGCGCGTCGACGAGCGCCCGCATAATCCACGGCAGCTCGAAGTCATTACGCGCATCCCGGGCGGAAAAAGTGTCGACCGAAAGAGGGGGTAAGGGATGCCGAGCGGGTCCGGCGAGGAAGAGGTAGTCCACAGCGAGATTGTAGCATCCGGGTTCCTCATAAGGGGTCGAATGACCAACACCTGGAGTTGTCAGCAAATGGAAAAGGAGCTGGACGTACCTGTCAAGCTGCCGGCCGTCGCCTCGCTCAGATGCTCGACAAGTCGCTGGTCATCGATCCCGGCATTTCGTAGCATGAAGGCGAAACATAGGAGATTGGTCATGAAGTCGGAAGCAGTGTAGGAAGCGCCATCGACGAAGAGTGCGCGAAGGAGCAGAGGATGAGTGGCGGTGCTGAATGATGCGCCATAGATCGGCACCTACTGCCATCAGACGAGATCCAGATCCCGCCGGTGCGAAACTCACCACCTGATCGTTGAGCGAAGCAAGGAGCACCACCCGCACCCCATTCTCCAGCACCATAGCCAAAGCCCGTTGATAAGCTACGCTCACCGGACTCGCAGTGTCCTGGAACTCGAACAGCTCCCTGGCGGCAGCATTCTCGAACCACTGAAGATAAGGCTGGATGACGGTGCTTGTCGAGATGGAGTGCATGGGGCCCAGGTGGACCCCGCACATCGAAAGCATCGCGACTCGCTGATGACCACCATCCGCGCCGGTGACAGGTAATGTCGGAGCTCTCCGCCCTCCTCGTGGCTCTTCGGACGGTACCAGACCGATCGGGCCAAACGCCCACTCGCATCTTGACACCGCCTCGGCGTTCGATGCCGTTCGAATGTGACCCTGCGCAATCAAACGCGAGATGAGGTGGATTGTGACAATACATCCTTGCGAGTGGGCGGCGAAGAAGACGGCATCGGCGCGGCGGAGATCGTTGACCCATGCGGGGCTCGAAAGGTATGCCTTGTACAGCCTGCAGAAGCGTCAGGGGAAACACGTCGATTTGAGATGACTTACTTATCCACACGATGGTCAATGGTTCCTTCACCTTCGAGCGGCATGAGAGTAAGTCGAAGATCATCGACTCCCCTCTCGTCAAAGAAGGCTTTGACTGCTTGACCCATCATCGTGCTGAACTTCGCAGAGGTCCCGGTGGGCTCGCCGATAACGCTGCGACAGGACACATCACCTGTCATCACCCCTTCTCAATGCGCCGACGTAGAGGGAGACTCACGAGTTAAGCATCTTTGCGGGAAACCAGCCATGTACACCAACCACGACCACCCTCTTGACCCCCTTCCAGCCATCATCAGGTGACCCGCTTCCTAGTCCAATCCTTCTCGGCAAGTCCGCTCCGACCCCTCGTCCCTCTTTACGTCCACGTGTCTCTTTCTCGTCTTCGGTCAGACTGTCTGAAGTCGGTTTGGGGGGTTCAGGAGCGCCACCATACACGTATCCGCCAACCGCACCGAAAGCTTTCCATGCCAAGCCAGTGGTAGCTGCGGTGGCCCCTTTTCCTGTTTGAGTAGCCGAAGTGGAGCTAGCTTGTTGGGGCAGGAAAGAGCGAGGTGGTCGATCGAATGTCATCGCAAATGAGGGGATGGCGAGGTTAGGCTGGACTGCTAGTGATGGTGGTGGTAACGGGAGGGAAGACGAACACTGCATCTTCGAAGAAGCAGGTGCGGAGGGGATTTTGCCGTCGAGCGACGATTGAGCCTTCGGCGAGGAGGGCTGAGGCGTCTTGCTTCCCACCGAGCGATTCGACGAACTGTATTGGCGAGGCTTCGCTCCTTTGGTCGAAACTGGTTGCGGATTGTCTTCTAGCTTCGTAACAGATGATGGAGGAGAATTTGGGAAGTTTGGATCCCCAGAAAGGTCCATCACTTCCTCGCCTACACCATCGACGAATTTTCGTCCTCCGACAACCGACTCGCCCGTTTTCGTCGAGCTCGCATCGCTACTAGCAAGCTTCTTCTGTGCGTAAGGTAATGCAAGGTAGTTCAGCCATCCTGCTGAGCCCGATGTCGACGGTCTGCGATTAGAAAGAGGCTCGGTATTGGTCGTAGGTCCTGATGAAGCGGGATCGACGGACAGGGTCGGGCCTTCAATGGGAATAGGCTTTTGGTCTGTCGTAGGGGAAGTTGGTTCCACAATATGCGATGTCGGCTGGGAAGGCATCCCGGCCAAGTCTGCCACAGATCTGGGTGGAGCGACGAAGGAGTAGAGGTAGTTGGACCAGCCTGGCTTCGAGGTAGTCTCGACTGGAACGGTGGGAGGCTCTACAGCTGTAGCTGCTTCGGGCGGGGAAGTGTCGGTAACTGAGCATGCCGGCACGCCTGAAGACCGCTCCGTAGGGACTGGAATGCTCTCGCCTACCTCGGTCTTGTTTTTATGAGGGGGCTCGGTAGGTGGGGTGGTCGTCGAGCTGCCTTTTCGTTCAGTAGCGGTACCTCTCCCCTCGCTTCCCCACAGGAACACTTGCCATCCTTTCCCGCCATTCTCCGACCTCTGCGCAAGGCTCGCCGGAATTCGAGATGGCGTGGCATCGTCGGGAGGAGAGCCTAGCGTGACCGGAGGCAGGTCAGAAGGACTGAAAGCGGAAGGCGAAGGGCCAGGAGCTGATGATGCGGAGGCGTCAACGACGGGTGGGACAGAAGAGGCGTTGGATGAGTCATTTTCGGCTGCTGCAATGGGTGGATTCTCCTTCGGCTTGGTGGTGGGTTCGAGAGGTAATCGGGTGAACCAGCCCCGACTTTTGACGGGAACTACGGTGGGAGGGGAAACACTAGCGACTTCCTCTAATGGATCAGGAGGACGAGGTCTGGGTGGAGCGAAGGAAGGAGCAGCTGGCGCCTCGGACTGCATGCCAATCTGTGCTGGCAGTTGGGCGGGCCGCTGGGAGTGAATCGGGTCTTGACCAATGTCGACGAGCTGCGGATGGGGAGCAGCCTCCTCCGTTAAGGCCTCCTTGCCCTTCCCTTTGTCCCCTGCAACAGCCGGCTTCGGGAACGACGGTACCGGCGCGTTCCATCTCAGCCAAGACGTCGACGATTTCAAATTGAGTCGTTGGGGAGACTTCGACCTGTCATCCGGGTGCAGGGAGTGGTCCGCAGAAGCCGATGGTGCTGTCGAAGGACCCGCCTCCTCCTCATTCACCTCCTTCATACTGTGGCTCGGACTCGGACTCCTGATCCCCGCAGGCGTATGTATTGTCTGCACCGTCGCGCTGCTCGACCGCCGACTGCGTAGACCCATCTGCTTGCCTCCGAGATCACCATCGAGCTGGCGGGACAGTGACTGCTCGGACAACGAGGTGTGGGTGCCGAGTCGTTTGGCGGTGGAAGGATAGGCTTCGATGGGTGAGAGGGTGGAGCCACCTTGGGCGAAGATGAGGGAGAGGTGGGGGTTGGAGGCTCGACGGGGTCCAGAAGGTATGCGTAGAGACGAGGGGCCGCGATGGCGCGAGGCTATGGAGGATGTACGAGGCGTATCTGCCGCCATTGCTTCAAGTGGAGATATGGTAGGATCCACATTAAATGACAAGCGCTATGGGCTTGAGGAAGAAGAGTCGTCGAAGCGTTTGGGATTTCTGTTCATGAAAGTAGGTCCCGACAACCAAAAGGCACGCGCGCGGTGGCAACTGGGTTGGTTCCAGATATTACGTAATAAGGCCAAGGATTTATGGGATCCGTTTTCCTCGGGGACTCAGATAGATCCCTTGATCCGACACCTATTCCTAAAGCCAGCATCATCATCTGATCTCAACGGTTCCAGACAACTTTGAATCTTGATCAATACAGGTTGCCCATCATTCGTCTCACCTCCCGCCTCTTCGCCATGTCGTCGACTCTCACAATCGACAGCACATACAAGCTCCCCAGCGGTAAGCTGATGCCAAAACTCGGCTTCGGAGTCTACCAAGCTCGAGGGAATAGCTGTAGAGAAGCCGTGGAAGCAGCCATCAAGGCTGGATATAGGCATAGTACGTCCAACACCCCATCAGATTCACGGCAGCTTTAATCTACTCAGTCGACAGCGCACAGATGTACCACAACGAAGACAGTATGTCCCCCGCTCCCATACAGGTTCAGGTTGATCTCTCAAAGTCGTCGGCCGAACCGTTGCCTCCACTTCCACCCCCCGCTCCTCCATCTTCCTCAACACCAAATACATGCCCACGCACAAACATCACCCCTCTTCATCCATCCTCTCCGCGCTTCGAAAATCGACGAAAAAGCTCGATCAAGTTTCCCAGGCGAACGAGGAGTACATCGACCTCATGCTTATCCACGCGCCATGGGGCGGGGAGAAGGGGCGGGCGAGTAATTGGAAAGGTCTGGCGGACGCTCAGGCGGAAGGTTGGATCAAGGATATCGGGGTGTCCAATTTGTAGGTCTTCCCCTCAATCCCGCCATCCCAAGCTGACAAGGTGAGTGAAGTGGGGTACGACATTTACAAACATTACCCCACCCCAAACCCGCGATCAATCAGATCGAGATCCACCCATGGTGTCAACAACGGGACATCGTGAAATACTGCCATGAGAACGGGATTACGTTACAGGCGTATTGCCCGATCGTGAGGGGTGACAAGAGACGGTTTGGAAAACCGGCGGTGGTGAGGATCTGTGAGAAGTATGGGAAGGAGGCGGCGCAGGTCCTGATCCGCTGGAGTCTGCAACAAGGGTGAGCCAAGCTCCCATCTTCGCCTTGAGAAAAGCGGCCATCTTGTGAGATGAGGTGGATGGACCGGTGCTGATGGACAGAAGGTATTCGCCGCTTCCCAAATCCGTCACGCTGAGCCGAATCGCCTCGAATGCAGATGTGTTCGATTTCGAGCTGGATAAGGAGGATATGGCTGCGCTGGACGGACTGGATCTGGGCGTGAAGGGGGCGTGCTCGTGGAATCCGGTGGACGCGGAGTGACCGAGATGTGATATGTGGCAGACGGGTCGAGATGCACCTGCAGCCCGAACGTCAGGTCAATGAAGTGCTGCTAAATCTTGCAAGGGGGATCATACTGATCCGGCCGTGAGCGTGTAGGAGACTTGACGAGTCGAATTGAAGGGGAAGAGGTTCATCGTAAGCGGCTTTAACCGTTAATTGATATTGCGGTCGCCGGGCCTGGGGTCATTCTCCCGCTACCTTTCGCCTTAGACCAAGACTACTGTCAACCGCCTTCCTTTCGTCCTGCTTTCGGTCAAAGCAGGGCGTGCAACACGGAGCTGTCGACGGATATGCGCTGATCACATGGAAATTGATTATACTATTCTTCCTTGCCCTCCTGCGTCAAATTACTTGTCGAACTGCAGAACCGTACTCGAGAATACCGGCACCGTCCAACTCCACGTCATCCCACCTCCACTCATCCCGCTCTGTCGTCGCCTCATACCCGTCGGCGTCTCCGTAGCAGCCGTAGCAGTACTGGTCGCCAACCCCTGCCCATTGGCCGAGCCACTCGTCATCGAGCCGCTTCGAGTACTGCTCCGACTTTGACTTCCTGTGCTACTGGATGCGCCCCCTTTGGTTGGTAAGTCGGTCGACTTGAGTTTCACTTGAGTTTCCGAGGCACGACGGCTGTTTGGTTGTTGATGTAGTTGAATGCGTTGGGGTTGTCGGTTTGCAGGGTCGTTCCGTTTACGGAGGAGTAGGTGGTGTCGAAGGTGATGGTGAGTGGGACAGTCTGGTTGCCGGTATTCACAATCTATTCACACCACCGGATCAGTCCAAGCTATGGGTAGTCGGACGGGATCGTACCTTCAAGTAGAAAGACTGAGTGGAGTTATTGATATTTCCAACCCAATACAACGGATTAATCTCCCCTTCGACGGGAACCACCTGTGTGCCCCGGTAATTCCCAAACAGCCACTCCTGCCAATAACTCGTTGTGCGGACAGTCAAGTTCTGCTTTGCCTCGAAACTGATCAAATTCGGTGTCCAAGCGTAATTGTTCCGATTCTGCAAGCTCGGAGCATATGCAGTGAGTTTGACCAAGTCCGGATTCCGTTCCGCGCTGAGTTGGTAGACTGCTTCACCGAGCGCGTGGATCATCTGGGGATACTTTGGGTGGATATCGGGTGGGTCGGAGAAGTTGACGTATCCCGTCGAGGTGTCGAGTTGGAATACGCTGTACTCGCCTAGCATCATCTCGATGTCGCTGAGCTTGTTGATCGCGAGGTAATTGTCAAACAGGTCGAAGTTTTCGAGGTAGAACGATGGGGTCTACTCAATCATCAGCCAATCAGCGTCGGCTCTACACCCAACACCCGAATCACCGACTCACCTGGTAACTATGCAAGTCGTACGCCGATCCGGAAGGTAAGCTGATATTGTACTTGCAATTGGCATTATCCCCGCCGTTCGCATTCTCCTTGTACGCGGTGGACATGAACCTGATCTCGGGGTATGCCTCGGTGAGAGGTTTGTAGAGGTACGAGAACCGGTAGGGGTAGGTGCAGCTGAAGAAGTCTTCGTTTCCATCGACGTAACCGATCTTGAATGGTTCCGGGTGACCATACTCGGCTCGTTTCGCGCCCCACCTTGACGTGCCCAAGTCAGTGTCGTCAATCACCTCCGACGGATACTCACTTGGTCGAAGTGTTGCCCAAACAGAACTCCAGCTCATCCAGGATCTCCTGCAGCACCTCATCCATATACTCCAGCGGATAACTCGTCCCATCCAGGGAGTACCCAGCATACACCGCCAGAACCGGCTCCATCTCCATATCCTCGCACCAGTACAAGAACTCCATCAGGCCTAATCCACCAGTATTATAGTATCCCCAATCGCCGACCCTGCCGGGCCGATTCTCGAGTGGACCGATCGATTCGAACCACTTGAAACGCTGCTGGATAGTCGGTCCTTCGATGTTGTTCCCACCGGGACACCGGAGGAAGCCGGGCTTGATGTCGTAGTATGCTTCGGCCAGATCTTTCCGGAGTCCATTCGGGCGATCTGGCGAAGTCAACTTGGCTATGGGTTCTACATGAGGTGACCTACTCTTGAAAGTCTCGGGGAAGAGGGAGAAGAGACTAAAATAGAAAGTCTGGCCGGACATCGCCTCCCCGTCGAACGTCACCGTGAACGTGTTATTCCCATCAGGCGCGGTGGCGTTGTTGTAGATACTCGTACTGAGATTCGAGTACCTAAAGGTATCGACATGAACCGGACCGATCGTACTCTCCGCCCAAACCTCGTCCGTGGCGTTTGATCGGATCGAGACGGTAAAGGTGGTCGTCATGTTGCTCCAGTAGGTGCTATTGACGGCATTGACGTGGAAGCTCGCATTGTAAGTCTGTGGGATGACGTCCATCCCCCACCATCCGGTATTCATCACCCCGACCATCCCCGTCGTGTTCCTTGGAACGGTCACCATGAGAGAAGTCGGCAAGGCGTCTGATAGAGGGTGGAGTCGATCGAGCGCGATGGAGATGTTGCCGATGGGGGACCAGCCGGTCGCGGTGGTGCCGTAGAGCTCGACCGGGTTATCCCTTGCATCGACGGGGCTTCCTGCGAACTGCATCAAAATCTGAGCCCATCACATCGCGACCGCTTTGATCGCGCAGCCGGACTCACCCTGGAATGCCCGATTGATCAGGAGCTCCGCATAGAGCCCTCCATCTCCACTATGACTAATATCCTCAAACATCAACCCATAAAGCAACGGAGCCGTATCGTTCTGCCTCGACTTGTCCTGCGTCGTCACTTTGAGATCGACGGCTGTGACATTTGGGTTGGAGGAGATGATGTAGTTGGACGCGACGACAGCTGGAGCTGGTTGAGTGGTCGTTTGGGCGAGGACGGTAAGGAAGGAAGAGCTAAGAGATATGAGCAGCCCAGATAGTAATGGGACCATCGTGAGAGCCTTGTGTGTTGGAGAAGCCGATCCATCGGTGAGACATATTATATCAGCCTTCTCGTCATCACGTGGTGACCAGCCGGAGTCCGACAGCCGTAGACTCTCACATTAGCCTCAGTGAATGCACGCTAAGACCCATGTTGGAGATAGCCTCGGCGTGGCTAAATCTGGGGTCCCCGAATCTCTCGTCAAACAACCGGTTCCAGAACGCTAGCGGTTGTTGCCCGGCTAATCCCGGCTGAAGAGAAAAACATTTAACGCGAGATTGACGCCTAAAAGGTTTTAGGCCTATCATTCCAAGCGGATCTCGCCGTTTTTTTGTCTGACTAGCCGAGGAGACAGAGGTCTGGAACGTCCTGCTATAGGTCTGTATACACTCATTCTTGTTCCCGACCAACACATCCCCAGCTTGAACGCCAGGAAGAAGACAGGGGCAATCAGCTTGACAATACACTGATACTTCGGTCAACGATGGTGGCGGCGACCGGATCAGAGACTATCCCATTCGCGAATTACATCATTGAGCGAATCAAACAGATTGGCTCAACAAAGGTCAGCCTTCACCTCCCCTTGCGATCCGACGGAAAGAAGCGAGAGGGTTTCATGTCTCATGCACTGTCCTAGGTCTTTGGAGTTCCTGGAGATTATTTTCTAAACGCGTAGGGTTACCGAGAGAAAGGCCCGTTGTCACTTGTATTGAAAGCTACCGGGCAGGCTCGATTACTTTGAAGCGGACCCGGATATAGAATGGATAGGGAATGCCTCGGAGCTAGGAGCCGTGAGTACAGGTTCCCATCTTCTGCCCTCAACATCGCAGCCCTGATGATGTGGAACAGTCCTACGCGGCAGACGGATACGCTCGGATCAAAGGTACTCCGGCAGTACTCATCACCACATGTGGCCCCGGGGAGTTCTCCGCGCTCAAGTAAGTCGTCATTACCAATTGCACTCCGCTCACGATCCTAGCGGTCTCGCCGGTGCAATGGCGGAAAATGTTCCGATCTTGCAGATCGTCGGCTGTGCGGCTCGACCGTTGGCAGCGATGGCGAGTTCGAAGAACGTGATTCTTCATCATACAATGGCGCTAGACTCTTTCGAGAGTCATGCTCGGATGAGTCGGCCCGCGACGTGTTCAGAGGCGCTTCTAAGTAGCATGCCCGAGGAAGATTGGACCGAAGCGTTTGAAGAGGTGTTGAAGGAGGTCTTGGTGCAATGCAAGCCGGGATACATCCAGGTCCCGACGGACGCGTGGTCAGCCGAGGTGTCGACAAAGGGTCTGGCTACCAAGCTAGTGGGTGTTTGAAAACTTTCTCATAGCTGAAGAGTTCAGCCCGCTTGTTCTGCCTCCAAGTTCACTTCAACCGAATCACCGTCAGGGAAGGCTAAAGGGGTAATCGAAACCATCGTGAAACGTATCCAAGAGGCTCAGGACCCGGTCATCCTCGTCGATCGGAACGTCGAGCGGTTCGGCCTGACGGACGAGGTTACCAAGCTTGCCGAGTCTACCGGTCTCAAGGTCTTTGCCGGTGCGTCCTCATCACCGCTTAATGGCACTCACGACCTACATAGCCTACGGTGAGCCATCATCACCTGGCATCGGCTAATCCTCCAGCTGGACTATCGAACGTCGATTCGTCCCTGCCAAACTACATCGGAACATGGCTGGGTCCCGCCCTCTCGAGAGGTGACATCGCGAAGCTCATAGAGGCCACCGATCTGGTCCTCCATCTTGGGCCGCTGAAAGCCGATTACAAGTGAGCGGATGGAGAGTCGAATCCAGTTGAGAAAACAGTGTCGGGTTGGGTGTCAATAATACACTCCTCGAATCACGCGTGAGTATCAGGGTCAGGCCAGTGCAGGCTGAAATGATCCCCAGAAAACAATCGAGATCCATCCCTTCGCTACTCGAATCGGCGAGATGACCCATTCCGTGGCAATGCGGGATATCGTTCCCCACCTCGCCGATGCGCTCCGTGTGTTCAAGTCAAATACTCCTGCAATACGATCCGAATCAAATACCACGCCTTGGTCCGATGATCAAGACTTGAAGCATGACACACTCTGGCCACGAATGAGGAAATGGTTCATTGAGGGAGGCGAGTGATCCCTGCTTATATACCCGAAGAAGGCTTATCATGAACGATCAGATATTATCCTCTGCGACACCGGCTGTCAGGTACTGGGCCTGATGGATACCCCGCTACCCCGATCGTCGCGGCTGTTGCAAGCGACACAGTGGCAATCAGTCGGCTGGGCGAATGGTGCGGTTGTCGGTGCGTCTCTGGCCGCCGCGCAGACTCGATCGAATCGCCGAACGATCCTTTTCGCTGGAGATGGAGGTCTACAGTTGGTACGTACACGGGACCTCTCCGACATCATGGCTGAGTAGGACCCACAGAATATGACGGAGATCGGGACGGCGCTCCGACTGGGGCTGTTCCCGTACATCTTCGTGCTCAATAACGATGGATACGACGTGGAGCGCGCTCTCCATGGTCCAAAGGCCAAATACAACGATATCCAGGCGTACGACCATCAGCTCATCCTGCCAATGCTCGCTGGGAAGAAATGTACCGTGCGTCTCACTTGTTTCCGAGATGAGCTTCTCTGCTGACGATCGGACACGGACACGTCAGACTCTGTACGAGAGTCTGGTGATACGAGATACGGCGGAGTTGGACAAACTTCTCGCGGACAAGGAATTTGGGAAACCAAACAAGTTGAGATTGGTGGAGCTTGTCTTGCCGATCAACGATGTGCCTCCGTTCATGAGGCGGGTCATGGCGAAACTGCCACAACCCGCCAAGTGATGCGGCGAGAGAAGGGTCGAGTCGGTCAATCGAGGTCGGAAATGCCGATGATTTGCATGAAATCTAGTGCGTCTCTTAGTATACGAAATTGTGGGGTGTGTGTGGCTATGAAGGGAAGATTGGTCTAGCTCACAAGCCTAGCCCACTCAATGCATTTACTCATAAGACAGCCCGAGCGAGACCTGTATACAAGTTAAATTCCATGTAAACCACTTTCAAAGGACATGAGAAAGGAGGGTTCATGATCAATAAGCCGTTCAACTAAAAAAAAAAACACCAAGATTATCCCAGCGAACCATGACCATCGACGCGTTCAAATCTACTCCAAGAAGCCAGTCTTCATCCAATGCCTCGTCCAAAGCGCCACCAGCTCCGCGTCCACCGCCTTACACTGCGCCAGAGTCGGCGACATCTCCGCGGCTTTCTTCACTGAGAATTCCGTATGCGGCCGTTCCTCGTCTTTCCCAAGTCGGTTCTGGTAGAAGCTCTTTCTTGCCATCAGCTCGCTCAGGAAATAGAGGATGGACTGACGAGAAGCTTGATCGTCGGGTTCTTGACCACGTCCTGATCGCTCCCAGCCAGCTTCTCCAACCAAGCTTTCCGTTCGACAGTCTCGAAGCTCAGCCCGCCCTGCTTGAGTCCGCGGAGGACGTCTTCCCATCTACCGAGACGCGCATTGAGGACGTGGTAGACTTGTGCGTGTGGAGCGAATACATCAGAGGAGGAGAGGGTGGAGAGAACGATCTCGGAGATGGCTTGACCAGCTTGGTCCACCGGTAGCCATGAGAGTTTCTGCGTCTGTCAGCGAGACCGAATTGGTTGAGAGAAGAGGTTGAGGAATATCTCACCTCGTTGAGTGAGGGGAGCGAGCCGGTCGAGTTGGCCGATTTGAACACGAGTGGCCAGGCTTCGGTCTCGTTCCACACGCCACTGCGCCACTTCAGCCACGCATCACCCCGGGTTAAGGATGGCCACTCACTGCTGTGTATCCCCCACGAGCTGACCTATCCGTAGGACGCCCACTCTCGCACCAGCCTTGCCCGCGCGCTCACAAAGCTTCTCCACGACCCACTTACTCCCTCCGTACCCCATCCCACCAGCTGTCCCAGGCTCATCACTGAAGCCCTCATCCACCACCGGATCGGGTCTTCCCTGCCTCGTGCTGACGGAAGACGAGAAGAAGAACGCCGGTTTGATCCCCCGAGGCGAGGATAAGGCCAGATTGAGGAGATTGATAACCCCTCCGATATGCGCGTCAAACGAGTCGATCGAGAGGACGAAATTCACCGGCCAAGCATTATGGATCACCGCTGTCGATTGGAGGCGGAGCATCTCGAATTGCTCTGGTGCGAGTCCCAGGTCCGGACGGTTGACGTCCGCCGCAAAGGAGATGATCTTCGTTTGAGCCTCAGTGGAGAGGGAGAGCTCTCGCTCGGCTAGCGATTTGCGGACGCGTTTGAGGGATTCCTGGTGGTCAGATGCTCGGGAGAGACAGATTACTCGGGACACGTCGGGGCGGTTGACGAGTTGGTGGAGGATATGGGCGCCGAGAGAACCGGTCGCGCCAGTCAAGACAACGACTTCTCTGGTATGACCGTTTGCGTGCCTCATTTCAGTGGAAGGCGAATCGATCGGGAGGATTTGGACGGACCACCGCTCCACCATCGCCAACATCGTAGCATGCGCTTGTTCCGCTGCGGTATCAGCGAGTCCGCCAGAACCGAGCGCGAGGAGGTCTTCCGCAAGCTGCTTGATCGAAGGATGCTCGTAAACGATATTCTGGCCAAGCGCGGTAGTCCCAAGATCCAGCGATTTCCCTATGACGTTCCGAACCCGAATCGCTTGGAGCGAGTCGACGCCATATGAGAACAGGTCGGTGGTCGGGGTGAGGCCGGACCCAGCCTTCTCGCCGAGAGCGGTGATGACGGTCTCTGTGAGGAAGGTTTCCATCTCGGATTGGGTGGTGATGATCCGTTTGGGCTGGCCGGTGGTGACCTGCTCGAAGCGGTCGTAGATTGCGTTGATGAGTGGGGCGAACTTTTTATAGCATGCTGGGCGGAGGATGGACATTTTGGTGGCCTGTAAAGGCCACAACGAGCGAAAAGCGTCAGCGGTCGATCCCAAAGATCAGACGGATATCCAAATGTAGATGACATCGAAGATGGGCAGAGGCCAAGAGATCAGTCGAGGAGCTTGAGGACCACTCACCACCGGTATCTCCGTCCCATACGGGAGCACGTCCACCATCTCCGGCAAGATCCGACTATGCGTCGGTGCGGCGGCATTCGCTTCCGCAATCACCGGCCATATCGCGTCGATGAACGCCTTCTTATCCTTGCTGAGCTCCTCTCCCTGCTCGGACGGGAGGATGAGCGCTCCGACTTGTGGTCTAGCATCTCCAAAAACGATGCATTCCTGCACCAGTGGGGAATTACCTCTCTGACCGACCTCATCAGTACTGCCACGCTCGGTCTCTCGACGCTCACAATAGTCAACTCAACCGGCACCGGATTCGTCTTTTCCCCGAGTGTTTGGGTGAGTGTATCATCCAACCTCCCGATATACTTGAACCAAGTCTTGTTCGTCGGATGTCTCAACACCAGATCCTTTGTACAATAAGCTCCATCGGCACGATTCGACATGATCTTCGCAGGCCACCCGTCATGGACGATGATCTCGTACGTATCGGATCCTTGGGGATCGAGCTCGAGGTACTTTGCGATCGAACCTTCGGCGCGGAGCCAGTTCCAGCCTTTATCGGTGGTGCAGTCGCGTCGGGAGGTGAGGAGACCGCCGGTCTCTTCGGTTATGTCAGCGAGAATCGAGGGGAAGGTGAGGGGGACATACCGGTTGTTCCGTAGACTGATATGAGGGGGACGCCAGCGGCCACAAGGCGATCTCCGAGATCATCCTGCTCAAGTCAGCTAGCTCGGGAAGACGGTTCACACTCACCGGCACCGATGCACCCGCAAACGAAACCGCTTCGAACGAAGCGAGGGTCTCCGTACCCTCCTTCGTCTCCGCAAGCAACTTCAGCACATACGGTACCGCAAAATGCTGGACCGGCCTCGTAGGTGAGCTACGGATGACCTTGCAGATGTTTGCAGACGTCAAGGGGAGGTTCGGGGGCATGAGGGTGAATGCCTTGCCGTTGTATATGCATCGAAAGCTGGACGAGCTCTCAGCATGGTCTGGACAGCGGGGCGAGGATCCAAGAGAGTTGTGGGCAAGGGGGGGAGACGTACATGGAGAAATGACCGAAACCATGGAAGAGAGGAAGCGCGGAGAAGCCCGTCTCAGGAATGGACATAGCGATATTGGCGATCAAACCGTAGTGGGTGATAAAGACCGGCTTCGGGAACCCCGTCGAGCCCGACGAATGCAGGATCACACATGTCCGCTTCGACTCCAGATCCGGTGAAAGGCGAGCGGCATAGGGTGGCACTTTGGCCTGAGCGATCCCGTCTCCTCCCCAGAGTGGGAATCTCCGTTCCGCAACGATCTCTAGCTCGTACCCCTCCTGAGCGAGGATCTGTTTCGTCTCTCTCGCCGTAACCTCGTATTTCGGACCGTAGATCAGGTGAGAGGATCTCGTTTGTCGACAGAGGTGGACGACGGCGGCTACTGAGTTGTTGATGGAGAGGAGGAGGGATGTAAGACCAAGCTTGGCAAGTGCTATCTCGAGGAGGGATTCGTCGACGGCGGTGGAGGTAAGGACGGCGATGACTTGTTCGGGCGGGGTTTCGTCGGGGGGACAAGGGTGTGGGAGTTGGAGGGAGGAGTAGTGGTGGGCAAGACGGTCGACGGATTTGGCGATATCGGAGTAGCTACATTCGGTCAGCGCGTTGTGATAGTCCGGGGAGAGGGGAGGACAGACCTGAGGGTCATGAGCTCCTCGCCAAATTCGGCGGCTCCGGTGTGGACAGCGGGATCAACTGGCTGAGTATCTGTACGAGGTTCAGCTATAGCCACGATGTCTATACGGAGCTCGGACTCACCCTCTCGGAGCGCGATGAGCTCGGTGAGTGAGCGCGAGTGGAACTTGGGGCTGGGCATTGTGGGTTTAGGTTCGGTAATCAGCGTGAGAGCTCTTTGGGTCGAGTGGGACGTAGGAGAAGGGGTAGTTTTGTGAGTGAGGGAACCGGTACCTCAGCTTGAGCTACGCGATTCGTATCTGGAGACAAGTGCGGTCAAGCGGTGGGAGGATGACCTAGTTGATGGGGCGAATCACTTACTTTCCGCAAGTTATATAGAGCGGATCCATTAACAAGGTTCCGGAATTCGCCGGCCGGACCGATTGGGCCCGGTGACTCCCGGGTCGTGAGTCAAAGCATCCCTTGCCCAAGCATTGTCCACTTGAGCAGCTCAACATTCCATCGGTACCATGTAGATGGCAAGGTGGTCGAAGCATAGGCAGACACAAGAAAACTAGGAGAAGGGCAATATCTGAATCCATAGACGATCTGCAACGAACAAACGTAAACTCAAACATACTCTCCCTGTTCAGATCGTCAGGTATCGAGCACCATACCCTCGACCGCCACTCGACGCGATCTACCGTCTAGCAGGTGTCAAACTTCGCGTGACATCAATGAGGAGCCGAGAATTCGAGCTTGTTCCCCGCGAAATCCCTCGCAAAGAACCGAGTAGGGTACTCAACTCCCTGATACCCATCACGTCAGCCTGAACGTCCACCAAGGAACCGAGCGACAAGAGAGGCGAGGGAGGAGAGATTGGGCGATGGGGTCGCACCATATGTCGACGAGAACATGGGCAGATACCTTTGACCCCGAATTCTCGCTCCCCGGCTCATCACACTGAAGCGCCGCCGCCGGTCCTCCCTTCTTCTTATGATCCCAGATCCGATGCTGGAGCGCGAGCAATGCCTCTTGCGACGCGAGGCCGAAACACGCATGTCGACTCGAGTGAGGTGAGGGTTCAGGGTGGTCGGGTTCGCGCTCGAATGCGATGTGGATCCAAGGCATTTCAGCGTTTCCCTTACATTGAGAGTATCGATAACGAACCTGTTGGGGGCCGTCACCGATTCGGAACCTATAGAAAGAAATTGTCAATGACGCAGTAACAAGGGGAATGGAGGAGGAGTCGGACCACTGGAGAGTGTCGCGCTGGAGATGAGGTACGGGATCACTCGCGAGACCCATCACGTCACCGTAGAACTCCTTGGCGTGGGGGAGCGCGTCCTTTGGGACGGTGAAGTTGACATGCTGGAGCGCGATCGGTGAGAATGACGCGGGGCCCATTGTTGGCGAGATATCGGTGTTTGCAGATCGAGTCAGGTAGAGGGATGGGTCTAGTTGAGGAAGATTGGATCGTGACGAGCGAGTTGACATGATCCGCTGACCGGGTCCCGGTGAGCCGGCTCACTACTTTCCGGAATCAGTCGGGCCCGCTTACTTTAGCTCGAGGAACTCTCCCACCAAACCGGTCAGGTCTTTAATAGCGGTCTCGTCTCAATAGACTTTCCGATACATGATCGAGGGGGAGCCGCTGAGCTCGGGTTTTGTTTCGACAAGCCGTACGTCATGGAGTATTTCCTCACCATCCGTCTCCCCCCCCCCCCTGGCAAGATCATCAGTATCGATGAATTCATCGTGAGCACTTCGTCATTCACGGAGTGTATCATCGTCTCATGCTCTTCAGGATACCGCGGCAATAGCGAAGTAGTTCTCCCCTCCTCACTGAATACCTTACCCGGGAGCGGTGAAAGATAATAGGCGGGTGAGAAAGAGGAGTACAGATGAGATCTAGCATGCAACGACCTCGGCTCGAGCTCGGAGAATGACGTGCTCAGCCTGAGGTACCGAGTCTTCGTCGCCAGCGGTCTCTCGCCAACAACGAGTCCCATCCCAACCACCCCTCCTAGCTTTCCGTCCACATCTCACACCCCATCAACTTCCCCCTACTCCCCTCTGGACCATACCAACACCACCCAAACGGATCCTGTCTCGTTACAACCCTCGACTCCACTTTCCCACCCAACTCGATCCACCGCTTCGTCAGTGCGTCCCCCACATCCACTCCCCACGCTTGCAACCTCGACGCTCCGACGTCCCATGCTACTCGCGTACAGACGTCGAGTATTTGGGGTAAGAGGGTGGCGTTGACGTTCATCGTGATGGTTATTGGGAGGAGGTCGGGTCGGCGTACGAGTGCTCCGGGAACGAAGAGTACGAGTGGGTGTGTGGCGTTGAATGGCGGAGGGTGTTTCGAGTGAGAATGCCTCGTATGACGCGGGAAGAACCGTACGCCACGAGGGAGGGAAGCATCGATGACGGGTCGATTGTAGTGCGTCCACATCTCGAAGTGTGCGAGCCAACCCTCCTGACCCGGATCAGGGAGGACGAGCACCGTCTCCCCATCCGTCTCCTGACCCGCCAATCCAGCTCGATAATGCTCCGATATCCGTGGTCCCAGCGCCCCAAAATCCTTCTCGTAAACATCTCCCAATCCAAATCATGCGGTTTCGACGGTGCCGCCGGTAGGATGGTCGGGATATCCCAGTTGATAGCCGTATTCATATTGTCGTCCGTACTGACCCATCCTTGACGGCCGTACGATTCGTCACCTACGTAGCACGACTCGTAGAAACCCGGTGGTTGAGACGTACTCAGGTGGGATCCTCGGCAATAAGGGACGAGATCTCGTGACACGACCGGGAGGGTACCGAATTCCTTTGGCATGGGAGGGAGGTTCTGGGACGGGGCGAGGATATAGTGTATTATCCGGAGTAGTCGATGGGCGTAGCCGTGCTCTACCGGTAATCAGCACCTCAAGGGACAATGCGGGGATCCCAGCTTGAAGAGCTCGAGATGAGGTTGATGGGACTTACGGCGATACTTCTCAGCGGTTTGCACGAATTGCACAGTGTACATCCATTCCTCCTCGACCTGTCCCTTCGGTGTAGTCTTTGGATCCCGCACGAGCACTCTCCGACGTATGGTCTGGAGCCACGAGTAGATCTCGCCTTCTTCCTCGCCGATCTTCACCAGGACCCTACATCCCAATCAACAGCGAGATTGACTCAGAAAGGTTGACGGACCAGAGGATACCGAGGCCGTTGAGATAGGTAGGCGAGACCATGATCTCCCTCACTACTGCACCTGCAGCCTTGACAACACGTCTGCAATGTCTGATGGGGGAAGGGGAAGGGGAAGGGGAAGGGGAAGGGGAGGGGACGTACCGGCGCAAGACCAGCGTGGAAGAGGTCAACCTGGTGAGCGTTGGCTATTCGCACAGATAGCTCAGAGAGCTTCGGAACAGCCGGGGAGGACATGGTTGGCGATTCTGGAGCTCGAGAATCGATTTGAGCCTGGTTTGGTCGAGGAGAACTCCCAGGCAGAAAGTCACGAGTTGAAGAAATGAGCCTTGAGTGCGGACGGTCGAGATCTCGAGATCTCCAGACCGTTTCCCCGGGGCTGAAGCTCAGCTCGCGGATCTGCTTCCTACGAGGATCTACAACAAGAACCACCCTTCACCGAGGTCTCTTCGGCATGACCCCGTCTCTCGCAACGTACGAGTCGCATCTCTTCGGCCTCTTAAACACTACACATATACATATACCTTCCGAGTGCCTCACATCGTCACGACAATCTTGGTCGCGCTCACCCCCTCCTTCAACTCGTCCAACGCCTTCTGCACATCCCCAAGCCCTTTACCCACCACCTTCGGCTTCGGTCTGCAGAGGAAACTCCCCTTCTCCAGCGCCTTCTCCAGGAACTCGTACACCGTCGGACCATACTCCGCCTTCTGAGTCGTCGGCGCCATCGCTAGATCGTATTTCACCCCATCCTTCTCCTTGTTCTCCTCGGAAATCGGTAGCACTCCGATCACCTTCCTCAAGCCTCCAGCCTTGGCGATCCCGCGACACGGCTCCATGGAAGCGGGCTGAGTGAGGGTGGCGTACACCGCGACGAGATTCTTGCCTTTCAAGGCGTCGTCGATGTCCTGAACGATGGAGGAGCTGGAGCGATCGAAAGTCCGAGTCGCGCCGAGTTCCTTGGCGTAGGCGATGTTGTGCGAGCTGACGGTGGTGAACACCTCGAAGCCGCTAGCACGGACGAGCTGGATGGCGGAGCTCCCGACGGAAGAGCTACCGCCCCAGACAAAGATGACGCCGTCCTGCTTGGAAGGACTCGTGGAGGGGAGAGGGATCTTGATCATTTCCTTGGAGTAAAATGCGGCGGAAGCGGTACTGAAGGCCAGAGGGACGACCACCGCGTCCTCGTAAGCGAGGTTCGAGGGGATGATCGCAGTGGTGGCGCGGGGGCGCGGACGTAGGTCTGGAAGGTGCCGGTAGCGGAAGAGTCGGGGCCGGAGGCGTACCCAGAGTGCCTATTCACCATTACCACCAGTCCTCTCTATCTTCGTCTGGTGTGAGAGAATGGACGTACGCGAGTACACGATCACCCTTCTTGAACCTCGTCACCCCGTCCCCGACCTCCACGATCTCCCCGGCCACATCGATCCCGAGGACGGTCGGATATTTCAGGTGAAAGAAGCCGTACGACTGCTCATAGTGATCCGCAGGGTTCATCGCCACCGCGGCGGTCTTGATGACGACGGGGTTCGGCTGGGCGGAAGGGTAGGGAGACTGTATGACTTCCAAAGGATGGGACTTGACCTCGTTACTCCAGGCGGCGGTGTTGGAAGGCACTGTAATTGCCAAAGAATCAGCTCACTGACATGCGCCAGGTATCTGCTTGAACTCACTCTTGTCGATTCAAGTCCGCTGTTGCGGTTTTAGCGTTTGGAGTGATATGGGGAAAAGGAGAGAGGAAGTAAAAGAGGAAGCAGGTTTCTTTCGCTTAAATGATCCGGATTCCCAGGAATTTGTTTGACGGCCCTGATTCCGAGAGGACAAAGGTTAGATTTTAATATGCTCAAACCTGGGGTCCCCATCCGCGCTTGAAAAGGCTCGTGTTGGCCGGCAGCAAAAGGATCTCAGTATACGCGGCATCAAAATGCTTCGCGCCCAAGTCCCGGAGGAGACGCAGCTACTGCCGACGCTCAAGCAGTTGACAGAGGACAAGACGGTGTGCGCTACCATGTGAGTGACGCCGACGCCTGCCCCTGCATCGAGCTCAGATCTCAGATCTCACACCGATGTATGGGGCGTGCATTGCTCTACAGCATCCGGCCATCATGTCCGTATTGGAAGGGTCTATGACACCTCGAGGCACCGACAGCCACCGCTTCTTTCCGTTCCTCCATCGCCCGTATCCTGCTTTTGTCGACACATTGTTTGATGCAGCTATCGGAACGTCCCCTCGCCACTGACTACGACCGGATCTCGCTCGACTGGACGTCCATCCCGCAACTCCCCCGCATCTCCGTCCCGACGCTCGTCTACAACGGCGAATACGACACTCCTCCGTCCTGCTCTTCGAGCTCATCCCCCGCGTACGATGGATCACCTTTTCCGGCGCAGGCCACATGTGTCATCTGGAGGACGAAGCGACGACGGAGTGGGTTTCGACCGTTGTCGGGGAGTTCTTGACCCAGGGGGAGTGAGGGGTCGGTATGGGTGGGGCTGGGGGGAGGGGGGAGTGGCGCAGGGGGCAATGCATCTCGACCCTCAAACAGACCGTATCAGAGCTGTATTTAGGGAACGGCGGGATAGTTGTACTCTACCCTATATACCACTCATCGAAGAGATCACATAATGGGCCGGTGGGTTTCCCCAATAGACACTTGCAAGCATAAGTGCTGCTCAGACGATCAGAGAAGCGGTCCCAAAGGTCTGAAAGTAGCTGAATGATGGGTGCTGCTTGTACCGCCTTGGTGTGGCTGTTGAGAGCTTCAACGAGGTTGGAGGAGACGTAGCCGTAGCGGGGTAGACGGGAAGGCATGGATTGTCCAGAATTTGTTGCCAATGGAGAAGGGCGTACTTGAGCATGTTGTTCATCCCATTGATGCGGGCTTGACCCAAAGATGTCGTTTGAACGTTGCCTGGGTCTGTGCATGGACAAGAGACTTGAAGACAGCTGCGGCTCTGGCGTTGAAGCGGTGTTCGATGATGGCCTTAATATGGACTGCGCAGTACCCATGATAGACACTGGGGCAAGTGCCTTGATGTAGCGGCTACACGACTCCCTCTTGACAATGGGACATCATCATGATGTGGTCGGAGTCGATGCCGGGGTAGGCTACCTTCGGCTGCTTGAACAACCAGCCCCATGAAGCTTCGGACTTGAAGGATATGACCGACCGAGGCAAGAGGCATGATCTGACGGTTCGTGATACGGGGTGGCGAAGAGGACGACGTAGTCTGAGATGGCCTTGGAGAACGTCTCGTCAACTATCCAAGACCATTCATCAACTCGTTTCTGGCCGCCATCACAAATCTGCTCGGCCGATTCACTGGTGACATGACTCCTGTGATGGCTTTGACCTTTTACCATCCTTCCCGGCCCCTTCACTCCGCAACACGGCTTAAGCTGACGGACTGATTCAAGTCATTAAAGAACAAGTCGTTCACGATGGCGTCCCTCGCAGCTGCCTCGACACACGTCGCCAAGGACTTCGCTGGGAGGGTCGCGTTCATCACGGGTGGAGCATCCGGCATAGGGCGGGCTAGTGCAGGTGAGCGCGTCCCACCTCTTCCTTCTATCGCATGCGGCCAGAACTCGATTCTTCGCAGAGGTGCTGGCGGGTCGAGGTGCTTCCATCGCAGTCGCCGACATCCGAGGACAAGTCGCCTTCCAAGCCGCCGACGAGCTCCAAAATACCTTCGGCGTCAAATGCGTTGGTATAGAGTGCGATACAGCACGACATGACCAAGTGGAGATCGCTGTCAGAAGCACTGCGGAGGTATTGGGGGGACTGCACTGCGCGGTGAATGCCGCGGGGCTGCCGGCGTATATCGGGCAGGGGAAGTTTATGGGAGATTACCCGGTCGAGTGACTACTTCTCGTAACCCCCTGAGTGGACTGTCTAGATCGCTGATAGGGTACAGCGATTGGAGGCGGATCATGGATGTCAATGCCAACGGGGTGTTCCACTGCGTCAAGGAGCAGCTCAACCACTTTATGGCGACGAAGACTAGGGGGTCTATCGTCAATATCTCGAGCATAGCAGGGGTGAGACCGCTTTGGCTGGGGAGCGCTTATGGTACGTGCCTCTTTCGTGTGGCTTGACGCATGCTCATAACGAGTAGTGGCCGCGAAGCATGCTGTGATCGGGATCACCCAGTCTGCTTCCCTCGAATATAGCCGATATGGCATCCGGTGAGCTCACCATGTCCTGGTCCCTGTCGTGCTGCTTATGGATCGATTGGTATTCCAGGATAAACACCGTCGCCCCAGGCTTCGTAGACACACCGCAACTAGCATCAGCGAGCCAAGATGCTCAAGACTCGGCGAGAGCGACGACTCCGATGGGACGGATAGGGAAGGCAGAGGATATAGGTTCGTCCACGTGACAAACTGGTCGTCTTGTCAGAGCTGATCCCAACATCTCAGCCGAGCTCGCGGCGTTCCTCCTTTCCGACAAAGCCGAGTTCATATCTGGAGCGACACATCTCATTGATGGGTCTTGGTCCAATGCCGGTCCGGGGCCACTGCAGTGGGGCGATAATCCGGACCCGCGGTAGACGAAGGTCTGTACACCCCAGCCGGAGCGGGGTGAAGGCCCCTGGTGGTGGAGAGCGGTACCTCAGCCTGAGTCGGGGAAGGTACTATGGGCGTGTGGTCTTCGATGCATCACCCGCTATTCCTACCAGGAACGTTAAACCCAGCTGAATGGACAACATGGCTCAGTCAGAGGTACCGCTTCTCCTCAAACGCGGTCCCTTCCAAACCCCATGAGAAACGCCGCCTTGAACGCCAATCCAACCGGAACGCCGTAGAATACCCCCTTGAGGGTTAGGGGGCTAGGGGGTTAGGGGGTTGAGTTCGTTGCATTCTGGTTTTACGGTAGTTCTGGGGGTCTACGGAAGCTATGATATCCGAGGGAGGAAGAGGAGGGCGACATGGAAAGATGGGAGTGGCTCTCAGAGGTCGCCACTCAGCTCCTCCAGGGCGTTGCCCATGTCTCCTGGCCTTCCTGCCTCAAAACTCCTTGTCCTCGCCTTGAGCAAGGCGATACTCACCATCGTCTTCATCCTCTGAAAGTGTTCGCTTCCAGCTTCTCTCCCCATGTCTCCAGCTCTTTCCTTGTCGCTTCAGACATCATCCCACCTGCCGAGAAGACCAAGGGGATGAAGCGTCCATTGGTGAGAGGCCTGGCCTGGATAGCTGGCCTCTCTATCTGCTCCAGGTATT
>JAABUY010001242.1_pt1 | contig 35709 bp, 23 predicted proteins | sample 5560271 | NCBI WGS metagenome assembly JAABUY01 (sample SAMN10711886, study PRJNA513374) | rock metagenome | isolation source: Antarctica rocks | place: Antarctica: Victoria Land, University Valley
AATGACAATCTTTACCTAGCATATTGCTATCTACCGGTTAACCCTAACGTGCCTGGAAACCCTCTTATATCACAAGCTCTAACCCCTAGACCCTATATCAGAGGAATCTCCGATTGGGACGTAACACTGCCGTTGACCATCTTACAGGTGCTGCGTTCCCTGTCTACACCCACGACGGAACCGAACAACCAACATGACAGGGGGGAAGGGAGAGTTCCAGGCCGGCATGGACTAACTTCCTAAGGTAAGGCGCCTTTCAGACCAGAGCGAACATCAGTCCGGCAAATGTCAAAATGTCATGCCTCATTCCGTTACCTTAGTGGTTCGGAGCCCTACAGAGGTTTTGGGAACATGCGGAGTTTGCTAGGGCAAACAGTTTGCTACAAATAAAAGTTTTTCCTTTCATCAATTGAAGGCCTTCTTATAGGGCCACATTTTCATAGAGTAGCTAGACACTTATGATTACACATTCATTTCACTAGTCACTTCTTCTATGTTTGACAGATTATGAGCTCAAATATATATTGATATTCATTTATTCATTAAGTCATTTGTTTCTATTCAAAATGGTGAAAGAAAAACACCTCATCATCATTATTATTTTATGAACACTAGAAAGAGCCCTAAGAGATAAAGTGAATGTTACTGTCAGGTAATGTCAAGAGGTAAAAAGCTGTCTTGCTAAGTGAGCAAGAAGTCTCAGCTATATAGTTGTCTGACTATGACATCATAAGAGTAGATGAGCAGAAGCAATTTCTCATAATGATGAATAAAGCAAGAATAAATGTCTAAATGAAAAGAAATAATGATAATGAGAAAAGATCATAATGACAAATTAATGTAATAAGAAAAAGAAAGATGTCAGTGTCATAACAAGTTGTTGATTACAAAAAAGACATCAGTTTCTGACATTACTTTATTTATTACTTCATCTCTTCATTTTTACTCTTACACTTCACTAAGATTCTCTCATTCTTCATATTCAATATTATTTATCTATCTTTTATTATCTTAATCATCTCTGCATCTGCTGTTCTGTCATTCTCTTTTAAATATTCAATAATGAAGTTTAATATATTGATCATCTCTACAAAAGTGTTCTGAATTCTTACTGCATAATTCTTAATGTTGCTCAGTTTTTCTTTTAAAACTATGATACAATTCTTCACTTCAGCAATATAGTTTTGTATTTTGATCACTGTCTTTATTTATTTATTCAGATATACATTTAGTTGAGTAGAGTTATCAAGTAATTTTTGTACTATGACTTGTAGAAGAGATATATCAATGATAAGAATTGTAATAAGTAAAGATTGTAATTTAATTGATGTTGTGACTGATCTTAAAATAAGTAGATTCATCAGTTACTATTTATTCATTAAAAGAACATCAAATTCTGTTTTGTCTGCTTTCTGTTTAGATATGTGAAATATAATAAATGATGTAAAGACATTAAAGCTAATTACTGTTTATGATGATGTAATCATTTCAGTAGATGCAGTAATAATATTAAATGTGAACAGATCTTAAAGTATTAACTTTAATGACAGTGTTAATTGAATAAAGAAGTTTAAGATGAGTTTTGTTGCTAGATTTGATGTAGATGATGATGTTATTATGATGAATAAAGTTAAGTTTGATGATAATGACAATGCTATTTTAATAGATAAAGTCATATTGATGTTTTAACATGATGAGTTAACTTAATTCAACAATTCAGTTTTTATAATAAATGTTTCTGTCTTGCTGTCTTTAACAGTTTTCTTTAATTTAGAAGCTGATTGTAAATTAAGATATATGATCTTATTGTTAAATTAAAGTGAATTGTCATCTTTAATTTAATATATACTATAATACATCTTTATATCTGCTTCTCTTCTCTCTTCTTTACATAACTGATAATAATTCTTAAAAACAATATAGCAGTTCTCATTAACATTATTCATTATAACAATCTTATTATCATAGTTAATTCTTAAGACTCTGATATCTCTCTGTTAATCAAAATTTACAAATCACACTGTATCTCTTTTGTTTCTCTGCATCTTTTATATGATCATATAAATATTGTAGTCATTAAGTCTTATTTTATTTAATAATAATTTATCTAAATAATCTGACATTTCAGTATAGAGCTTTCATTCTTTTCATACTGTTTAAAGAATGTTACTTACTTTAATTGTATCAATCTTTTTGTCTGATTTCTTATCACATCATAGCTTATGATTTACTGACTTTGAGTTTTTCTTTTAATTAATTATTTTGATGTCTGTTAAAAGGTGGCACCACACTAATAGCATAGCTATTGTGAGTTATATATCTAACACTTCCCCTAACCTGCAATCGGCCCGCAACCGACCCGCAGGTGTAAAGGGTGCGCGCAGACAGCAGTTCAAACTCATGACCTTTTGAACTTACTCTCTCACCATGGACTTGAACCACCGGCAGAGGTGGCCTAGGCGCTGTTTTATGCAAGTTATCACGCACTAACCTGGGCTCATAACCTGTTAAAAGGTGGCACCACACTAATAGCATAGCTATCATGGGTTATATATCTAACAATGTCTTGTGATATAAAGAATGAATGAGTGTTGTATGTATCTTATAGAAATGATTGATGAGCTGAAATTGCATAAAAGATGTAAAGAATAGTAGCTGATAAAAATTCTGATGAATAATAATGTTATTTATTTCTAAATATTTATTTACTTTTCTGATTTCTGCTATTTAAGTTTAGATCATGTATATGAAATTCACTGCTTAAATAAGAAATGCTGTCATATAATTATGCATTAAACATTTGCTTTAATTCATACAGTCACATTAGCTCTTTAACATTTCTCAAATCTTTAATATTAACTCAGCTGTCAAATTCTGAGCTATACTCTAGTCAATGAGCTAAATATTTAATAGTTATGTCTCTATCTCTTTAATATGTTCTTTTAAATAGCAGTTTTTCAACTTTTTACTTCTTCTCATCATTCATTATAACTTCTTTCAGCTCTTCTGATCTTGACTGTCAATATGAGTCATTGATATGAGCTGATTTTAGGTGTACTACTGATATAACATTATGAATGCATCAACTCAGTAATAATTCTAGTTAATATATCAGTTTTTCAACACAATTCAGAACTTTCAGCAAATTCACAAATTGCTGTCTCAACTTCTTATTTTTTTCTTTTAAACTGAGTAGCATATAGTTCTTGTATAAACATAGATTTATTAAATCTTCTGTCTTAAAGTAGAGAGATTTATGTTTTCTGTTAAAAGATGACATCACACTAATAGCATAGCTATCATAAGTTATATATTTAACACTCTCTCTAACCTGTGATCAGCTCACAACTGACCTACAGGTGTAAAGAGTGCACACAGATGGCAGTTTAAACTTGTGACCTTTTGAACTTACTTTCTTACCATAGACTTAAACCACTGGTAGAGGTGGCCTAGGCACCATTTTATGCAAGAACAACTGCACTAACTCAGGCTCATAACCTGTTAAAAGGTGGCACCACACTAATAGCACAGCTATTGTGAGTTATATATCTAACAAAAGAAATCAATATAAAGTATAACTTTCTGAAAAGAAAAAGATAGACTGAATAATTAAAGCAAGAGATGTACAGTTTAATAAAGATTCATTAATCTATAATGTTAAAGTTGCAGTCTCAATTTCTAAAGTCACTCAATTTCACACTGTTAATGCAGAACAAGAAGATATATAGTTATCTTTTTTATTTTATTTTTAACTTTCATCATTATCACTGTCTCTGAAGTACATGTCATTATATTCTTTCATACTGATATTGTTAAATCAGTTAGAAGAAATGAAAAAAGAGAAAGAAGATATTATAGATATTTTTTTTACAATTGACAAATCAATATTAGTTAAGTTTTAACACTTTAAAAGAGAAAGATGACTCTCTATAAAGCTAAAGCTCAAAGTAATCATGATTTATCTGACTGTGTTTGATGTGATCATTAATGTTATGAAAAAGAAAGAAGACTTTAAGAGTAAATCTTAGATATTTAAATAGATAATTGTAAGTTATGAGTTGAAAGACTGAAAGAAAGCAATGAATAGTGAATATAATTTATTAATGATTAACTTTACATAAACTCTAGAGACATTGTCATCTAATTGATGAGCTTTAAGAAGTAAATGAATCTATTGTTACAAAAGAGAATCTAATGACTCAATTTTATGACATAAGACTTGATGAATAGTTAAAGAATTTAAATAATGATTTGAAATTAACTATAAAAAGATCTTTGCAATGATTGTTAAATCAATGACTTATAAAGTTATCTTTATCATAGCTGTGTTTTATGACTACAAATTGAAATAAATAAACATTAAAATGACTTTCTTACATAATGATTTGAAAGAAGAAGTCTATGTGATTTAACTTACTAAATATAAAAAAGAAAAAGACAAGATATATAAATTAAAGAAAGCTTTATATGTGTTAAAAGATGACACCACACTAATAGCACAGCTATTGTAAGTTATATATTTAACACTCTCTCTAACCTGCGATCAGCTCATGACTGAACCACAGATGTAAAGAGTGTACACAGATGGTAGTTTGAACTCACAATCTTTGAACACTTACTTTCTCACCATGAACTTAAACCACCAGCAAGGTGGCCTAGACACATACCTCTCACTGAGGTTTTAGACAAGTTATCAAACCACTGCACTAATCTGAGCTCATAACCTGTTAAAAGGTGGCATCACACTAATAGCACAGCTATCATGAGTTATATATCTAACAATATGAGTTAAAACAGTCATTTTATCTGTAATATAAGATAATACACTGCTTTCTTGTCAGTCTTGAATATACATGAATTTACACAGACAATAATGTGTTTAAAAAGAGAATTTTAATTGTTGCTGTTTATGTTGACAATATTTTTTTATGTAGACTCAATAAGAACAAAATTCTAGATCTTAAGATTAAATTAAATAATTATTTTAAAATGACTAACTACAAAATCTGTAAGCATTATTTAGAAATGCTAATTACACAAAACAAAACTTTATAAATTCTTATTCTGTTACAGAAAATCTATCTTATAGAGATACTCAAAGACTTTAGTTTACAGAATATTAAGACAGTTATAATTTCAATAAAATTTAAGATCTATCTTACAAAGACTATCAGAATAGCTGAATCAGAGTTAATAGCTTAATATTAGAAGATTATAAAATCTTTTATGTGTATTATGATACAAACTTAACTCAACATTACATATATAGTGTTAACTCTTAATCAATTTGCACATAACTTTAATGATACACATTGAAAGACTCTGAAACAAGTATTTTAATATGTGTAAAAAACTTTAGATGTTGTTCTTAAATATAAATTAAGTGAATGACTTAAATTATTAGAGTATTTAAACTTGAACTGAGAAGAAGATCTTGAATTGAGAAGATTTACATCAAAATATATATTTAAGATAATTAATGAATCAGTATTTTAAAGTTTAAAATGTTAAAAAATTGTTATCTTATTTTTTTATAAAGCAGAATACATAATCTTAACAGAGACTACAAAGAAAGCAGTTTAAATGAAGAAGTTATTTAAAGAGTTAAAGTTAAAAAAATTCAGAACAGTTATGATTTAAATAAATAATCAGAAAGCTATTGCTTTAATTAAGAACTCTGAGTTTTACATTAAAACAAAATACATTAATATGTATTATTATTTTATAAGAAAAATTGAATTCTACAGACTTATTTATCTTAATTACATTCTTACAAATGACATAGTCATCAACAGACTTACAAAATCACTTTTAATACTAAAATTTACTCATTTTATTAATTTTATTAGCTTAATTAATCACTAACAAAGACTCTGTGATCTAGTAATAGAACAATTAAGATTTCAATATCTTAAAGATATTCATTTAAATTGAGTCAAAGATGTTTTAATATTGTCTCATTGACTTTTAGAGTTGATGAGACACTATGAGATTTTGTTTTTTACTTTATCTCACTGTCATCAAAATAGTCTGAGAGAATGTATTAAAATGTCATGTCTTATTCTGTTATCTTAATGATTTAAAGCTCTACAGAGATTTCAGAAACATGTGAAGTTTGTTAAAATAAATAGTTTATTACAGATAAAAGTTTTTTCTTTTACTGATTGAAGGCCTTCTTATAGGGTTACATTTTCATAGAGTAGCTAGACACTTATGATTACATGTTCATTTCACTAGTCACTTCTTCTATGTTTGACAGCAAATACCTTAAGGTAGCTCAAGCCTAATGTTCGCCCCTCAGTTAATACTAAGGTAGTACCAATATCGATACTGATATATTACCCACCCTACTGATATTGATATTGACATTAACTCATTAACTCATAGCTAAGACTGCTTGCTCGGGAAGACAGCTACGAATCGTACAGTACCTGACCTCTGTTGAGTTCTGTTACTCCAAAGTCATTCTGAAGCGTCCACCCTTGCCAGGGCATCCGACATCCAACCCTAATGGACAGTACCTTATCTAAGGCATGTACTGTAGGTAGGTAGGTAGGATTTACCTAGGTAGGAAGTGACAGGTCCCAAGGATGCCGCATTAAGTTTAGTGTATCATACCTACTTTAGGTAACTCGACGTCAGAGTTAACCTTGAAGCTAACTTATCTTGCTAAAGATTTCAACGCTTCGGGCCGCCTCTAGCTAGTGCAATCGATCGCTGCAGAAGCCCTCTTTAAGGTACCTAAGGTAGGTTTTAGACAGTACAGTTGGTTTGAACGGCGTGGTGGAACTCCTACAGTACCTTAGTTTGTCTTGCTTGCGGGACTGAACCATTAACAACATGTGTAAGTCAGTTACGAAGGAATAGGGAATATTAATATTGAGCATCTCTGGTCTACCCGCGCTGTTTTGGACTTTGCACTGATCGTCCTACCAACCCCAATATCTATCTCTCTCGAAGATTCACGTTGTTGTCTCGAAGATTGTTGTCCTTAAGACTGTTGTCTCGAAGACTGTTGTCTCGAAGACTGTTGTCTCGAAGGGCTGTGCTCAAGCTTGCCCACCCAACATCATGGCCCACCCCGTGACAGCACAGGACGATGCCATCAGCAAGGCCTTGGAAGATGTGACTGCGGCTGCGGACCGATATTCGAAGCTGTCTGCGCAGTCCGTGGCTCAGAATGGAGTCGTCCGAGACGGGGTCAACTCGGCAGGAGGACTGACGGTGTCACACAATCAATTGTTTGTGAAAGCCATGCATCTTGTTCGTACCATTCGGGGTCCGGTGGACATGCTGTTTGCGCATTTCGAGAAGGTGAGTTGCGTGGTCTCGCTGTCAATCGTTGGATCAATTGAAACGCCACTTCCCCTTCCCTTCTTTCCACGCTGGACTTCCGCTCGGTTCAAGGCTTGGCACACTGGGGTGGAATGCTATAGTTCCCTTCAGACTTGCTGCGAGTACTGAACGTGGGTTTTGAATCATCGCAGATGTCGAATCTAGCAGCGACCAGAGCGTTGATGGAGCTGGGGGTGTTCGACGCAATCCCGACTGGCGGCAAGGCAATGACGGCAGACGAGTTGGCTGCCACAACAGGGAGTGAGAAGGAACTGATCGGCGAGTCTCGCTATTGCTACCCAACAGCTTCGCCTTAGCTTTCAAGTCTCCGGTCCTCAAGAGACTCCACCCAAGCTTCCAAGAAGTGTGTTGACTAGCCTCATATAGTCCGCCTCATGAGAAATGCGACCATATTGGGACCTTCGGCAGAACTTGGACCGCAGACCTACGCCCACACGCCTTACTCTGAAATATATTTAGTACCCCAGATGCGAGGGGTCCTCAAACTCATGTCAGTTGAGTCACTGTACCATCGTTCAGTATGAGATGCAGGTCTCTGCGAGAATCATTAATTTTTGCTGTTATCGGAAGTCTAATCTCGCATGCAATGCCGCAGGGTGGACGAATATTTCCTACCAATGGTCCGACTGCACGACTTCCTCCGAAAAGACGGTTTCAAGAACCCCACCTCCCTGACCAACAACCCGTACACTTTCGCACATGATACCAAGGGCAAGACCATGTGGGAACACATTGCCCAAGATCCCGAGCGAGCAAAGACTTTCAATAACCCCATGGAGGCCCAAACGCAAGCCAGTCTTCCGACCGTTGGGATCTACCCGTTCGAAAGCGAACTGGGTCATCTGGTTGAGAGTGATGATACTGTTATACTGGTTGATGTCGGCGGCGGGAAAGGACAGGCGTCGAATATGATTCGGCAAGGCTGTCCAGGACTGAAAGGCAGATTCATTCTTCAAGACCGACCGGAGGTCATTGCAGACATTACCGAACAGCTGCCGGGCATTGAGAAGATGGCTCATGACTTTTTCACGGAGCAACCAGTCAAAGGTTTGTACGACGAGTGCATTCAACGCGTAGTCCCTCCGAACCATCGGCAATTTCTTGACACTAATGTCACTCATGTGCAGGAGCTCTTGCTTACTACATTCGCCGCTGTTTCCACGACTGGGACGATGAGCACGTTTGCGTGATACTTCGTAGAACTGCGGAAGCGATGACTCCTGGGCGCTCTCGCCTGCTGATTGCCGAGATGGTCATACCAGCAACTGAGGCCGATATAACAGCAGGCTGGTTCGACTTGACTATGATGACACTCTCCGGGACAGAGCGAACAGAGCGACAATGGCGTGAGCTGCTGGAGTCGACTGGTTTTGGACTGACAAAAGTCTGGACCGGATCGGGGATGGATGCCGCCATTGTTGAGGGACGCTTGAGATCGTGAAAGGGAATGACGCCTGGAGAGAGTGGCCGGTGTCCGTCAAACATGACTTGGCGTGGTTATATCTCAAGTCACCCTTAGATCTTTGAATAAAAAACTGAACTCGCAGGCATCCGTAGTTTGTTAAGTACGAAGGCCACTTGCAAAACTGTCGGGCACACCCCCAACTTACGCGAGGCCAGAGGAGTAGCAAATATATTGGTGGGGTGCCCGACAAATTCGCGAGTGGCCTTCGTAGGAGTAGCATAACATGTTCGTGGGGTGCCCCAGAGTTCAGTAGACAGCCTTGAAACAATGAATAAACTCAAAGCTCCCTGGCCCCGATGGCACTCCTTAGTCGTCTTGCCGCCGTTTCGTTCCTACTGCTGGGTCTCTACCCTCTTGCTTGCCCTGACCATCCTCTCCACCCAACGCTAATAGACCGTGACGAGCAGACAAGCGCTTGAGCGGATCCCACACTATAGAGCGGAGCATCACCAACATCAGACTCTGAACAGCGTCGTGATCTTCGTAGCGGTCTGCAGGTGAGGTCAGCTCGTCGGTCAGTCCTTCCCTTAAGTTACGGTAGTGACTCTCGTTCACTGCCTTCCATCGAATGAAGGATTCGCGGAAAACCTCATAGAGGCAAACACCGAGTGCCCAGGTGTCAACTTGGTTAGTATACGGAGCACTTCCTGCGTCTTCTTTTAGCGCCAAAACTTCTGGTGCAAGATACCTCACTGTGCCTCTCATGTGGTTCGTACTCGACTTGGCTCGTGTGGCGTGCCCGAAGTCAAGAAGGACGGCTTGTGGAGGTTGAACTGCAACCAAACCAATGTTGTCTAGTTTGATGTCGCGGTGCATAATGCTCCTTTGGTGGAGATGGTCAAGCCCAGCGAAACACTGCCTGAAAACGTCAATGATCCAGCGAGCGGGCTGATGGTGATTGATGTGCAGCGAGAGCGGTGGGGCGAACGGGAACAAAACAAGGGTGACTTCGTCACATTCGCCGTGGTCGAAACCGGTCAATCTTTCGTACCCAAGTGGTTCCACGAGTCGGCAGATGTTCTGCTGTTCACGGGGACAGTTGAGTGAGACTAATCTTCACCCTAATTAGGGTGGCAGTCTTACGTGGTTGATGCTCTTAAGCATCTCCACCTCATTCTTGATTGAAGTGAAATTGTTTGGGGCCCTCTTCATCTTCTTCATTGCCACCGATGCACCAGTGGACATAACATACGCGTGAGACACAGTTGAAGAGACTCCGCCGGTGCGAGCAGGAGCTATGAGATATGTGTTTTCTGCATATGATCTCAACGATGGTGTTGGCGTGGGAGTCAAGAATTCGGGTAACACAGGACCAGGCTGTTGTTCTGCTGGATAGGCGGCTCTCAGCTGCCTCTGGTACGTTTCTGGGCCAATATCGGTGAGTTCGATCGTATAGCTTAGGTCACCGAACATCAGGCCGGTCTTTTCGCAAACGGCAAAGGCTGTGTTTTGTAGTTCCACCTTGCCATTAACCACAGTCATCCAATTGTCTGCGAATACCAATAGCACACCAGTCTCTCTGTTGTGATTGAATCGAGCATGTCTACCTCGGACATGGTGCCGAAGCGGCTCTGCAGTGAGTAACAAATCTACGTCTTTCTGATCTAAACTTCGCCTCGAACTGCCCACGACCCAACCCAGGTTCGGATTATTCGGCGGGATCTCTAGATTTAAGCGGTAGTATCCACACCATTGCGGCACGTTGGTCTCATTATCTGGCGTTTCATCTGCGCTTCTCTCGGCGTCGGGGGAGTCTATCGGCTCGAAGTGTATAAAACGACGGGCGTGTCGCAATGCATCTGGCAGATCGCAAAATTTCCGGACCACCTCATTGAAAGCGGTGCGCGCCAGTGGCGACATGGGTATCAACCGTGCAAAGTCGCCCTTCGCCCCCTCTGGATCGAAACCCCAAGTGGCAACATTGGGGACCGTACTAGACGGCGAACTCTGTGCGGACTGGGCATGAGCTCCTGACATGGTCGTCAGTTAACGCAAAAGTGTCTGATTAAGATCAAGGGGCAATGCCTGTTTAACTGCCTTATGCACTGCGCTTTAGCGCCCGAACCGGAAAGCCTGGTCAGGCCTCTCTGAACCCCTCGGCCGTCTTGGACCGACTGGCTCAGGCTTAAGCGTGGGGTACAGTAGTAGCTGCAGCGCATTGGATATTCTGGAACAAACATACTGTACAATTTGCATCTCTTCTAGACGCTGACAAACGACGAAGAACTTGGAAGGCTTGATAGCTCTCCATCCGGATCCCAAAAAGAAAACAAGACTCGGGCGTGCGAGGAGTGATCTGTCCAGCACTGATCCTATCTCCTGAATTTTTTGCGCCATCATTCTTTCTGGAACCAATCGGTTGGTGGGAGTTTCTCAGGATAACTAGTCTGTGTCGCAGCGGTAACTCGATCATGGGAGCTTGCTGCGAGAGACACTATGGCTTTGGAAAGCTTCCAGTCATGCAATATTAATCCCACTTATACGCTTACACCGTATCGCCTGCGCGGGTCTCGCCAAGAACACGTCGGCAGTACCTATTGGGAAGGGTTTAGACTAAGGTACTCCTACAGTGTCGCCTACTACCTGGTATAGTTCTAGGTCGTAAATGAATGCGTTCGCTTAGCCCTTGTCCACCTGAGAAAACGCATTCATTTACAACCTGGAACTGTAGATTTAGTAAGTTGTGCTCAGCGGATTCGCTTACCTAATGCGCTTAACAAATTGCTGAATAAGCCTGTGAACGTCCCCTCCGACTCACCATACTCAAACCGCGCTTCTACTGTAAGCAACCATGGAAGACCAGCTTCCACAAAACCTCATGGAATCGATAAATACGCTTCCTGGTTCCATGGAGGGCGCCAATGTCGACGTCTGGACGAAGATAAACGACAATTGTTTCATTACACCTGCCATCGATCGCTTGAACTCTCTTCAAGACAAAGGTTTCTTCGAGCGGAGGGAGAAAGCACTCGACGACCGAGGAGAGTCCGTAGACAACCTTACGCCTGGAATGTCTCCAACGCCTTTCGCAAATTCTCCGTTACCTGCAGAAGCGCAACCGGCTGCTGATTCATCACCAACGCTCACTACAAGCCAGCCTCACGACCCCGTCGTCGAGAGAATCGAAGAGATACTGGGAGTGGTCGGTGTACATGAGATTATACTTGGAGAGCAGGTGGCAGGTACAATATCCCTCCTGGAGAAGACCATGGCCCACGTCCGCCGGCTTCACGAGCAGGCCCTCCATGATATTACCTATGCGGCACAAGCGCTATGCAAACTGCGCCACGATCTGACGCGAGTAAAGCCACCTTTCATGTCGCCTTGTCAGGACGAAGTCACGCCAAATAGTGCCAGCAATGACCCTTCCTATGCGACAAGCGTCCGACCTGTCCATACAAGTCATGAAGTGGGACCCACGGTCGTTGCCCCGGCTGCCCGAGTTGCCCCAGCTACCCGAGTCGCCCCGGAACACGACGAGGACTCAGGTAGCTCTGTTCCTACAGTACTAGTGGACAACAAGCAGTCAGACGACAAGCGCAGGGGCGAAGGGGTGTACAGTAATAGTAACTCGGGTGGTTCACAACATCGTGAGTCGTCTGGATTTGCGGCCCATGCTCAGCATCAGCCAGGAACGCGACCGAGTGTTCATGAGGACGGATCGCTAGCTAGTCCTACAAATGTTATCTTTAGTACAGGGAGCGATGGGCAGTATCCTCCGTCAGCTGAGCAGAAGCAACCGGATGTCGACGACCTAAGGAACAAGCACCAGCGACCGATGCAACGACACGGTGAAGAGGCAAGAGGGATGCATGACAAGCATACCGCCGCATCCGACTCTAAAGCTCCACACAAGAAGACCTCCAGATCAACCCCTCTCAGAATCACCACCACGTCGAACGTCAATAGCAGGTCACGGGATACCGCCTTTTCGCCGACCTCTTCCGTTCAGTCATCCAGTAACAATGCCACCCGCCTGTTCACTCCAGTATCACCACCGTCAGGCTGCGCGCAGCCCTACATTCCCGACCTTACAATGCTCGAATCCGTCAGATCATCCGAGAAGACACCTCAGTCCATTCTACACCCAAGCGCACCATTGCTGGACGCCCACAATTCAACACTGGACGAAGAAGACGCCTCTATCCACCAAGCACCAAGTGACCCGCCGCCTATAGTCAAACATTCCAATGTCCGACCCACGAAAGGCATCAAGCGCAGCTCGGATAGCACACTGGATCTCGGAAGTAAGCGTACACGCCAGCGGACATCGTGACCACCAAGCAAAGAACAGCTCGATCGATACGACAGGCGCGATACTGGTGGGAGTCCGACGTCGCAGCCGTGGCGTCACCCGTCGTACCAGCCGCCGGGGCTTGGTCTTGTCGGTAGTAGTTGCGCAAGCAGAATTGCCCGAAGCCCACGGTGAGAAATATTTGAGCTTGAGCTGCGTCGACACACATTTCCTCCTCAAGCTGCCACGAACAAGCCAAGTGTTTATGTTCGGGGATGCCCTTGACTTTGACTCGCGGCTTTTGCTGCGGCGAGGCCTTGCTCGCGTATGTACGTCTCCCCTTGGTGGCCGATGCCGCGCGGCACCCCAACGCAACCTAACTAAGTTAATCGGACCCAGCTCACAATATGGGGATGCCAGAAATAGCAACCCGGTTCTTGGTTGGGCTTCTATCGGGCTGCAGCTGCTAGTCAGCGCCGACTCGCTTTCAGCTGGCTTTTTGTTCAGTATTCTAGAGGTACTTTGGACCGATTTGTTCGTACCTACATCCCTTAGGAACCCAAATACCTACTCTAGGTACTGTAGTTGTCTGTAGTTGTACGTAGTTCCTAACCTTAGATTGGATCTGGACATTCAGAGCCACGCAATGCTACACGAAGAAGCTGAGATGACCGCAATCAACATTTACTCGGAATGACACTCAGGTGGAGGTTCCGCAATGCTGATGCTGATGCGGATGCGGATGGACTACTCATGCTACGTAACCCCGTCCAATGTATCTTGCCCGACAGGACAACAAGGTACTCAACGGTTTGGTACACGACCGACCCCAGGGAGACAATCGCCACCTTTCTGAACTTTCATTCGACTTCCGATTTAGTAGCACGCGCCACCGATCTAGCTACCTAAGTAATGTACTGACTAGGATTAACAACTAAATCTATCCTGCTCTGCTCAAGCCTCGCCGCCAAAGCCAGTTGCTGATCCGCGCAACCGTGTCCGCACTCACCATCACTCGGCTTCAGTCTATCCTTCCCTCGACGCTATCACAGTTTTCCCGCCTTATGTTCTCTCCCTCTCTGGCGCCTGTCGAGGAGTTGTCCGGATTGAAGATTCAAAGTAAATGATGCTGGCGAACGGAGACGGACCAAGGGGCTAAATACAACGCACTCGTGTTAATGAGATATGATAATGACCACATAGACTAAGGATGTCGGTGATCGGTTCGTCGCACGCTACTCCAGTCGTGCTTCGGTGCAGTCGCTAGAGTGCATAAGGGTTCAACGACCGAATCGTCAAGCATCTATATCACCATCAGTAATCCTGGTAAATAAATACAGTCGAGCAAACACATACGGTGGACTCTTGGTGAGATCCGTCTTCAGGATGACTGGCACCCGTGTCATCTCCGTCACGTCCTGGATGTACTCCCCGCCCTCCTCTCTCAACTTGAACAAACCAAGGTATTTCTCCTTGTTCGTAAGCTTGGCCTCAGGCGCGTCAGCTGCACTAACGGCAAGCTTGGGATCGGAGCGCGTGCGGTGTGGCGATTGGTCGTTGACATGACCGTTTCTGGTCGGGGACGGTGGCATGCTCTGTGTTGGACGCTCGGCTGCATTCGGGGGGCTAAGAGAGACACCGGCTGTCATCTCGGTGATCTCCGAAGCGCCGTCTTCATCATCGTCGAAGAGAGCATCCACGTCATCGATAGACATGGTACCAGTTTCCATCTGCTTAAGCTGTGCTTCCTCCTTCTCCTTGGCCAGCTGTTTGGCCGCCTGAGCATCACGCGCAGCGGCAGCAGCTTGAGCACCACGTGAACCCGAACCGGCTTTTGGTCGCTCATCCTCGGGTATGTATGCAGAAGAGGGGACTCCTTTTTCCCAATAGAGCTCCAGTACTCGTTCGTTCTTGCGGAATTCGGCTTTCTTGAGCGGTAGTTGATCGCAATGCACGCGCTTCTCAAAACCGTACTCCGGAATCAAGACATCGAAAGCAGACTCGTACACACAAATGACAACACCTTCGCTTATCAGGTCCCCTCCAAGATCATTCCGCTTCTTGTCCATGATTCTGCAAGACTCGATATGGACGCTCTGCTCCTGTGCGCTTTGGGCGGAGTCCTTCTTGGCGTTGCACTGCTCAGCCGTCTTGGCCAGAATCTCGATGTCCTCGGTAAAGTCAATAGAACCATGCGAGAGTACAGCTTCGAGTTGACGATGGACAATAATGTCGGCGTAGCGACGTGACGGGTTTGTAAAATGTGTGTACAGTGGCAGATTCAACGCATAGTGGGGATACATGTGCGACGGCGTTCTGCCAGCCACGATATACTTGGCTCTCGGCATAGCCTTGACGAGTAACGTCTCCATACCCTACGATAATTGTCAGTATCCGAAAGTCAGCGCGGTAGGTAGGTAGAAGAGGAACGGACCTTGCGCAAATCTACATCTTCGATGTTGAACAAACTGTCCTGTAGAGTACCACTGCTAGTAGTGTCGATATGATATCCAAGCCTTGTCATTCTCTCGGCAAAAGTCTGCAGACGTCTCGGGTTGGGAGGAGCTTGACGTCGCAAGAAAGCCTTCTCTGGGAGACTCTCCACGATGAGCTTTGCAACGAAGGAGTTGGCTTTGTGACTCAACTCTTCGATGAGCTCATGGGCTGGTGTTGAGTCGAAGATGTTATGCTCCACCGGCACATTCTCATCATCCAGCTGGTAAAGTAGACGAAGAGCTGGAATGTTCTCCGTGTTGGACCCAAATCTAGCCTCTCGAAACTTCCGAGCGACGAACTGATAACGTTAGCGGTAGTTCTCGTCTAGTATCTTAGTATACACTCACATTCAATGTCTTGATATCCTCGACCGTTGCACCTTGGAGTTGAACTTGGCCGTCACCATTAAGTACCGCATCTACTTCATCATATGAAAGCTTGCCTGCACTCTTTATCACAGCTTTCCCTATCCAAGGCTCTTCAATGACTCGGCCATTCCGTGCATCGACTTGGAACACCACACTGACAGTAAATCTCTCTTCGCCAGGGCTCAAGGAGCAGATCTCGGTCGAAAGTCTTGGTGGCAGCATGCTGACAGCGCGGTTCATCAAATATACCCCGGTTCCACGTTTCTTTGCCTCACGATCCACAAGCGAATTCGCTTTGATGAAATGCGCCACATCCGCAACGTGGATACCAATCTCAAGATTGCCACCTTCGGTCTTTCTGACATGAATGGCATCGTCGAAGTCCATAGTTCCATTCGGATCGATGGTAAACGTAGTCTCATAACGAAAGTCACGTCGCGACGCTATTGCTTCTTCGCCCTCGCTAGCAACGGACCATTCTTCAAATCCTACACTCTTGAGAACTGCATCGGAAAAGTCGTCCGGGCCAAAATTGTTATCTCTGAGCAAGGCGTCGGTCTCCACGCTCAAGTCACCCATCTCGCCAAGCTGTTCGACCAAGGTTCCAAATGGGTGGAGGGAGGTGATAGGCCACCTCTTGATGCAAGCAACGAATATGCGATTCGCATAAGCTTGGTGCTGTTCGACAAAATCGCGCGGAGCTTGCTCAGTCGGGATGGCGATCAAAGGAACACGCTTGTCCGTAGGTTTGAACCAAACAATCTTAGGCTTGTCCTGCTGGCGATCTTGCTGGTGCCGACCCGAATTGCCTTCTCGGGCTTGACGTTCTGCCTCTTGCTTCTCTTTTGTCGCCTGACTGCTAGGACGAAGGAGACCCAAAGTGCCCGAAAACATTTGTCCCGCGACACGCTCGATCACGGCGACAACATGACCTGCGTATAAGGGCTTCTGCTCGTCGTTGACCTCCTCTTCTTCCATGAGCAGTAAACTCTGGCCCTCGACCTCGACGTCGTCGTTCTTCTTCTGCGTTGGTCTCTGTCGTAAACTGCCTCTGCGTCGGAGACCACCCTCCGCATTACCGGACTGATGAGAGTCGCCATTAGCACCAGAGTCACTCCTGGTAAGCTTGTCGTTGCCAGCGCTGCTCCCTCCAGTTCTAGTGTCAGTTATATCCTTACGCTTCTTCTTTTCTTCCTTCTCTCGCTTCTGGCCCCAAACCTCATCGACATCGAGTAGCTCAATCGCAACGAGATCACCTTCGAGCGCCCTGTTTCTGTCCTTACTCCCGCAAATGAAAATGTCCGCGTCCAAGTCTGATGTTGTTACATAAGCATCGCTACGGTTTTTCTTGTTGACCCTGAGTATTCCTGCGACGAGTAGTCCGTCGCTAAGAAGAGCCGGTAGGCTAGCTTGTGGAAGGTAAGGAGTGAAAAGAGTCTTGCGTTGTTGCTGCTGCTGCTGCTGCTGCTGGACAGACAGCTGTGAATGTGCGTGCTGGCTGCCTTGTAGGCCGATTTGCTGGCCGTTGAGCTGAGCCGCCTGCAGTGCCTGCAGCTGGTTAAGTTGAAGCGGGCTAAGCTGCTGTCCAGCAAACAGCTGTGGCTGTTGGATCATCACTTGGCCTTGCGGAAGCTGAACGAGCTGTGGCTGTGTGGGGTACTGGAAAGACCCAATACTACTGATAGATTGAGACATCGAAGCACGTGCGCGATGGCCGGGCTGAAAGACATTTGCGGCAGGCATTTGCTGCGGCGTGAAGTTACCCATTGGCGACTGCTGCTCCTGCAATTGCCCCTGCATGTTGTTTTGCTGTCTCCAGTTGCCCTCAAAATTCCGAGATGACGATCTCCCGTGACCACTCTGACTTCCTCGGCGCTGAAAGTCAGACTGACCAGCTTGCGGACTCGCACCCGCATCGTTGGTAGCCATAGGCGGCGGGAATTGGAAACCACCCGCGCCTCGTCCCTGCGACGGGCTACGACCGTTACCGACAGCCATACTCTGACTTCTGCCATGGCTCGCACCACGATTCCCAGCCCTTGCACTCAAGTTTGACTGAGAGCTTTGCGGATAGTAAGATTGGGCGCCCTTGTCGTCAGACCCGGCAGGGCTTACGGATCTGTTCGAACTTGGAGCTCCAGAAGCACCAGGAATAGGAAATTGAAAGCCAGACGTGGTTCGCTTCTGTTGGGCCAGCTCCGCGGCTTTCTTCGCTTCTGGCAAAGCAAGAGAGTGGCGACGTTGGTGACCTCCGCCTGGTGGGCCACCACGGCCCCCTCTCTGCCCTCCGTTGTCACGACTCTGTCCACCTAGTGTTTGTTGGCTGAAGTCGCCAAAGGAAGATCCGGCAGCTCCTGAGGAAGGTGCTGGAGGTGGCCCCATGCTCATATTTGGCATTGCCGACTGATTACGGCGATGGGAAGAGGGTTGGGTAGGTGCATTCATAGGTACGCCTAGTTGTTGCTGTTGAAGCTGTGCGGAAAACTGGAACGCATTGGCATGCGGTGACATTCCGGACATGGATACTTGGCCCTGTACTGGAGCGAATGCATTGACAGGTTGTAGATGCTGCTGAGGCTGGATCATGCCTAGATTGATGTACTGTTGGTGTGTGGCTGCGATTTGTTGCTGTTGCTGTTGGAGTAGCTCGATCTGCTGTTGTATAGCGAGTTGTTCCACTAAAAGTTCCCGACAGTCAGTCTGATGCGCATCAACAACTGTGGGTAACAATATCTCGGCCAAAAGATTCGGGCAATCCGCCAACGAATATTGCAGGGAAAGGTCGTATGAGGACGTACTCATCAAGGGAGTCAACTCGGAGGGACTACGGCGATGTGCTATGTGCAGCCTTCGACCTGTCGGGCCGGGAAGGCCTTGCTGTCCGTGTGAGTCCATGATAACTATCGGTCAAACTGTACGCTGCTGCCAGTAGTGCTGCAGGGAGCTGATAATCTCCAAGGTCGTGGAACGATCGGCCGTAATATGCCGAGACTGGAAGATCTGGACAATGATCTAATATAAGCTGGGTGCACCAAGTTAGCTTGCGTTGAGAGACAGAGCAACATTGATGTAGCTGATGAAGAGTATGAGATAGAAGTTAAAGATGGTTCATCATCCGCACGGATCATGCTGGGTCCATGAATCCCACGGTGATAAGCTACTCAACTTCGTCAAAGCAACAACAGTGAACCACCAGGAGGGATGTGTAGAGCAACCTTACGTGTTGGTTTTCAATGTTATGTTAGATGGTTGAAGTAGTAGAATGATGCTTGAACCGAAGCTCCTATGAGGGAATGCGCCCGTAAGATCGACTGGAAGATGTCCAAGTCCGAGAATAGTCTATTAGACTTGAAGGTTTCGGTTCAGGAATGAGAGGACGAAGGAGGAAGGATAAGGACTGGTCTTGGGTTGGCAGGCTGTGCCACGTTGCGCTGTGGAAGGAGTGGGATTGTCGTTTCTTCCCCACAAAAGAAAGGAGTTTAGCGAAGAGCAGAAGATGATGCCATCGCTGTGAACAATGTAGTAGGGGAGAAGGAGAGTGTGAGATTGGAAGGACGGACTGAGGGAGTGGAGGAAGTAGGAGGAGGGAATGACGATAAGGATGGACAGAGCAGGCAGAAACAACTGGATGGAGAAAGTGCAATTGAGGTTGGGTCAGGGAGTACGGTACTAAAGTACAGTAGAGTACGAAGTACATAACTTGCTTGGATTCACAGTTGGTTTTTGGTAGCGAACTGCCACCGTCACCAGTGCGGCTCTGCGGTAATTTCCGATCGCGTCGAACATCTCAAAGAACCTCGCGACATGGACGACCATGCATATACACAGACAATGGAAGACCGAGATATGCCATTATGTCAGCAGAGATACTCTTCATCACTAGACATGCTTACCTTTCATCGAGAATGTTGCCGATAGTCACATTAGCTGTACGCAACGCACATGGATATAACCTACCAAAACATACAAGGATCCACTCATAGCCATTGACCTTGTCCACATCCTCATTACAATGGACAGTCCCCACAAGCACGCGACCGACAGTCCCTCCAAACAGCTCCTGCTCGAACTCGGCCGTCTGCGCCTCGACGCGGAAGAGGACTTCCACGCGCGCCTAGAACACGAGACTTCAGAGCGGGAAAAAGCGCACAAAGCAGCCCTGGCAGCTGCGGCCATTGAGCATGAGAGGGTCAGGCGATCGGCGGAGACAGCGGCGGAGCGTTTTCAATTAGAGCTGGAGAAAGTGCAGAAGAAAAGAGAGGATGAGGAGAGGCGAGAGCTGGATAAGAAACGGCAGGAGAGAATTGAGAGGGAATTGGCGGAAAGACGGAGAGAGATTGAACGGGTCAATTTGACGCAACAGGAGGAGTTGAAAATTGCGCAGGCGAGAAGGGCGCAGGCCGAGGCGGCGGCGAAGCTGAGACTAGTTCGACAGCAAGAGGAAGCCGAAGCGCTGCGTCTGAGGCAGGAAACTGAACAGGCCAACAAAAAGGCTCAAGAGGCGGCCGCTGCAGCAGAGAGGACCCCGATCGCACAGCGACTCGAGAAACCGTTGACAGCGCCACAACCCGCTATACAGTCAAAGTCCGCTATACCTGAACCAGCGCCGTCGACACCAAGCCATACTACAGCCAGCAGTCCTCCAATCAACTCTGACCGAGAAGCCGAACACCAGCAATACCTAGCCATACACCAGCGACTGAAAGAGATGCGCCGCTTCATGGCCGCCCAAGGCAAACTCGATCCATCCCTGAAAAAGCGAATGGGCGACATGCGACGCGAAATCAAAAAATGCGTCGGCCAACTGACCGAAGGCAAAGGCGCGAACAAAGGCCCGGTACGGACACCCCAGCCCACCCCCCATAACCTCCATAACCCCCCCCCCCCTCCCCTACCCATCCACACTAAGCGCTCAACAGATCGCCCAACTCATGAACGTCCTCCAAACCGCCGCCGCAACCCCAACCCCGACCCTCCCCATCCCGCCCTTCCTCTTCACCCCGCCCCCCCCCACCTCCCCACCCACCCCCCCCACCGGCCCCGCCCTCCTCCTCTACCTCCTCAACATCTTCGCCAAAGCCATCGTCTCCCAATTCATCTCCGAAGCCTCCGTCTCCCCCCGCGCCGCCGACCCCATCGGCGTCGTCGCCGTCTCCATCTTCGCCGCCCCCGCCCTCCGCTGGCACGCCCAATACTCCCTCATCGACCTCCTCCTCGCCAAATACCACCGCGTCTGTCCCGTCCTCTTCGCCATCTCCGCCCCGGACACCACCCCCGCCGGCAAAACCCGTCTCGGCTGGTGGCGCGAATCGCCCGGTGGACCTTTCGTCTCCCTCCAGCGCCACTCCGACCGCATGGCTGGCCTCGCTGCTGGTTTCGCCGCCCTCGCGCTGCGGGATTTCTCGAAATCGAGGCTGCAGAATCCGTTTCCGAACAGTAATTACTGGCGGGCGCTTGCGGCTGTGGTTAATGTGCGGCCGGAGGAGGCGGGGCAGACGCATTTTGTGGTGGTGAAGGCGTTGGTCGAGGGGTATGAGGGAAGGTTTTTGGCGTTTTATGGCGATGCGGCGAAGGTGGCGTTGCGGAAGGCGTTGGTGGAGTTTCCGAGGAGCGTGGGGAGGGAGAGGGGCGGGGTGGGTGCGAGGGCGGTGGAGGTGGTGGCGGATGTGTTGAGGAGGGATCGGAGGTTGACGTTGGTGTGATTGGTGCGGTGGGTGGGGATGGTGCGGGGGAGGGGGTTTGATGGTGTGGAGGCGGGTCGTCGGCTTTTCGTGAGTGTGTGGTAGTTGTTGGGATATAGTAGATAGTGCGCAAGTATGCTGGCTGGGTCTTGAATTACGACTGCTCAAGATGGAGATTAGATATAATATGGGCAAGGACTTCGATGCTCAAACCGTACCATCATCCACACGTCACCAACACATGTATCATGACCTACGATCATAGACATGCTTCCTTCACGATTACATCATATCTAAGAACCACGTCCTAATCTTCCATTCGAGGTTGAAGTATATCCCGCGACAGTCTGTATCCAATCTAACCCTAACTACACCCGCCAAATCCAACGACAACAACACACAAGATCTGAACACAAATAAACCCAACAAACCACAGACTGCGAACCGACGGCGCAGGGCAGTCTAAGGCAGTACTAGGCGGACAAGATGAGCGGGGTATATCCAGGCCAAACCAATCTCTGCGACGACAAATTGTCCACAACAATGCAACTCAACAAATGAAAACTGGCACATATCAAGAACGTATATCAGCTCCGAACGGCTCGTCAACGCCCATACTCAATCCCGCCTCCTCCATCTTACCGTCGACGGTGCTGGCGTCGTCATCATACACCCCATCCCCACTTCCACTCTCGCAACCCCTCTCATCTTCGCCCAACCCCAGCAGCATTGGTGGTGTCGACGGCGGTTTCGGCGCCTCGTTCTCCTTTCTACTGCGTAGAGTGGTAGGCCGTGAGGAGTGGTTCTGTGCTCGAAGGGGTCTGGCCGACGAAGAAGCTTGCCTAGTTGAGGGACCGTGGCCACTGCCCGATGGGATCTGCCGCACATTGGCGGTAGTAGGTGTCAAGAGGCCGGAGAGGAAGCTGGGCGTTGACGACCTCGAGGACTTCGACGGCGTCCGACTGGCAGTGGCAGCCCCTCCATCCGCGCTGTTCCCGGCGGAAAGCGACGGGTCCCTATTCTTCCGCCAGTTGCCCCATGCGGCTGCGGCGGCAAGCGGGAGTGCTCGTGGCGAGGACGCCAGGTTGGAAATGTTCGCCAAGGACGGAAACGTCTGCGCCCCAACGCCCATTTGAGCGCGCTCTTTCTCCTGCTGCTCCATTTGCAGGTTAGCTTTGAGGCGGATGACGGCGTCGCGGACGGCGTCGCGGTCGTATTCCGGTTGGGAAAGCGTGCTGATGATGTCGCCTAGGTCGTCCAGCCGGACGCCAAGGAGTTCGCGGAGCCAGGAAATCTCCACGTCTCGCTCCTTTAGTTTCGTTGGGGCGTCGGTGTCGATGGCGGAGAGGTCTTGCTCGAGCTTTTCGAGGCGGCTTTCGCGCTCGTGCAGTTGCTCCTGCAGCACCATGATGGACTCGCGGAGAGCCTGCGGGGAGATCTTCTCGGGCAAGCCGAGAGCTACCGCCGGTGGGATCGAAGCCGTTCGCGACAGCGGTTGTGTATGATTACCCCTGGCAGTCTGTGCTGCCTGCGCGGCAGCGTGGGCGGCCGATTTGGCCATTTCAAGCTTCTCTTCCAGATGAGAGACTTTGTCGAGGAGGTGCTCTGTCTTTGCGTCGGACAGACTCAGACGTTCAAACAAGGTGGTCTCGGACCGCTGCTTGTCTTCCAGGGCGTTGTTTATAGCCCGCTCGTGTTGTGCTTTGAGATCGTCCAAGGTCCGCTGATGGAACCGATAGTGCTCTTGCATGGCCGCCTCACGAGCTTCCGCAACTTCTCGAAGCGCATCGTCCCGGGACTCAGAGGCTTCCTGAAGCATAAGTTCATTCCTAGCTTTCATCGCATTTGCGTCCGCCTTGCTATTCTCGAGCTGCGTCTGAAGGTTTGTGATATCACATTCCAATTTGGCACGTACGATGTTGACTTGGTTGTTCGCCGCTTCAATATCCGCCTCCAGGGTCAGTCTGGTACGATGAACCTCAATCCGACAGTCTTCTCTTGCATCATCCACTTCCCGCTCTAACCTTGCAGTGGTCTTTTGGTGTTCGATATTCTCCTGCGTCGCAGTGTCGACCACACCTTCCAACCTCTGATTTGCTCTCTGCATGTGCTCCATGGCGACTCTCAGTCCGATTGCCTCCTTCCCCTGCTCCTCCAGTCTCACAACCTCGAGGTCGAGCCCTTCACGTGTTCGCACTTCAGCTTGAAATTTTGTGCTGACTAGCTCATTCTTTGCCACAAGGTCATCTTCCCTTCGTCTCGAGCTCACCTTGTCTCGCGCGATTTCCTGAGCTGCCAGAGTCATGTCTTCCTGGAGTCTATCGAATCTTTCCCGTAGACTTTGACGGGAACTCAGGCTTTCTTCCATTTGAGTCTTTAGGGCATTGACCGTCCGTCGGAGGTCTTTGTTCTCTTCCATGGCCTCATCAATGTCCTCACGCCATTGATCTCTTGACAGTCTGTATTCATCAAGAGTTCCTTCGAGGGCAGCGTTCTTGGCTGCAAGATCAGAAGCTGATTTCTGAAGGTTCTCTTGTGTGCTTTCGAGTACCGCCGCTCGGACTAAGTCCAGTTTCCTTTCCTCATGGAAAGCCTGTAAGCTTCGTTCGGTTTCCTCCGCCGACTCCCGTTGGCGAGCACTCTCTTCTTCGGCCATTCTCAGAAGTCTCTGAGTGTCTGCAAGCACATCTTCAACTGCTCTACGCGCTCTAAGCTCGTCCTCCCCACGGGTCTCGGCCATCTTCAACATGCTTTCCAGGCCGGAGATCTGCAGTTGGTACTTCTCCGCGGTTGCTGCCTCATGGCTCTGTGCGATCGGGTTCGACCGACCACGCAACTGTCGTGCAAGGGCATCTTCGACAACAGACCTGAGAGCCTCAGCTTGTGGTAAGTCCGGAACTGTCCCTGACATTGATTTCTTCAGCTCCGAAACAGCCTGCAGCACTTCGGAGGTGCCAGCAGCTGAAGCCGACTTTTGCTGATCGGCTAATGTTTCAAGCAGGGCAGCCTTCATTTTCTCGAGACGTCGGTCTTTCCGGGGCGACCGGGCCCGTGCCTGATATATCTCCTCATCATCATCTTCATCGTCAGCATCACTGTGCTCAACCTCAGCGGACATGCTTCCCATATTCCTGCTTCTAGGTTCTGTTGTCAGTTGCGTCAGGTTTTCTTGAATGAGGGCCAAGGCTGTCTCCAGCGGCTCAAAACGCTGCTGTAACAGTCTACCAACCACGTCATCCACATGATTGTCAAAGAACCGCGTTCTGTACTGTAGCTTTACGTCTTCAGTGGAGGAGATAGCATCATCCCAATCGCTGATCGGGACATCTGCGGCGTTGTTTAACCGGTGAACTGGTGACGCAACAGCCATACCTGGACGTCCATAAGCCAAGATATTACCTTGGCATGACTGGAATTCTATGTCGGTACTCTCTCCAAGCGAGACCTGGTACTGTTGCTGATAAGTTTTGATACCGGGGGAAACAGCTTTGCCTCGGAGTTTAGCGCCTGACATAAGTTTGTCGACATGGGCTTGCTTTGCGCCATCTGACTTGGCGCTTCCAGTAACCTCTGGGTGCGTCCATGGCGTATCTACCCTCTCAACACCCAGATCCGAATCATTTTCATTCAAATGCTTCATGACAGCGTCAATCTCATGGAAAGAGGGATCAATGAGTGAGGCATAGTTTACACCTTCGCTATCAGGGTAGGCCACGTGATTTTGAAACTCGTGCACACTAGCTATGGGAGCGTTTCCATGATCTGAATTGTGACAGCTCGTAGAAGTGATCGGAAGGACTGGCGGCGAAGGGCTTTCTGCAGAGCGAGAGGCGGCCAGACCGTCAACAGTCTGCATAGGCGACAGTCGTTCAAGGTCTCCGCCAAATCTGGGATTGTGTGAATAATTCTCTCCACTAACTCCAGCGGATTTGGTTGCAGCAGATAGCGACGGCCTTTCCGATTGGTCTGTTTCTGATCTCTCAACATATGCCGAGTTCTGGCTCTCTTTTGCACATGTCTCCTCTGTTAGTGATTTTGACTCCGATTGGGGTGAGGAGTCCATCGACTTGGTGGCCAGACCAGCGTCGTCGTATACCGCAGGCGCAGATATCTCTTCTAGATGTGGTGAGAAGGGTCGGGCTGTGTTAAAACTTTCGGCTTCTTCTCTCCGGCTGAATTCGAATGGTTCCCAGGTCTTTCCTCCAACCGCAGATGACGGCGATGACGGCGACGATGGGGACGACGGCAACGGTGACATGACATCTTGATCTTCATCTGGTTCGTCGTTTTCTTTGCCGGTGACCGAATGCTCAGTCAGCTTGGCCGGCTCCCTGTGGGGCGACTGGGTCTGGCTCATCTCTGTCAGAGGGAGAGACGGGGTCGCAAATTGTGGGATTTGATCGCCATCGCTCCCTCCCCTCCGTAATCTCTTCTGCCGGCCATCTGCTTGGGTTATTCTCCCGGACTCATCCTCTTGACCCTCGTCGTTTCTTCCATTATTGGTCTGAGAATCATCCGGTCTTATGATTGCAATAGCTTTTGATTTCTTGGTGGGTTTAACGATATCAGCAAGACTCAAGTTACCAAAGATTTTACTTGTCACATTAAGTCGTCCTTCGGAGCCTGATTGCTCACTGTCAGTCGTACGGATAAAATTTCGGTGGCCATTGCCAGGCATAAAACCGGGGGCGCCAGGTCTGAGCGAGGGTCCGGAGGAAGAGAAATTGAACTTTCCAGTCGGAAAATTTGCCGAAGCAGCATAGGTGGGTGTAAAAGCAGGAGCTGCAACGTTGAAGCTGCTGCCGATCGTGCCGAAGAGATTCCTCGTCTGGGCAGGGCCGTCGGTAGCTTGCAGGTGAGTTAAACCCAGACCAGCCGACTGGTTGGGTGCAAAGTGATTGTCTGCGAACGAAAAGTTACCGGGTGCAAAAGAGGTCTTGGGATCGAATTTGAACTCTTTAGCCTCGACGTTGAGTTTCGACATTGATGGCTTTGCCTGATGCGTGGGTTGATTCTGGGTTGTGCGAGTCTCCCACCGGGTGTTAGAGTCTGAAGCAGGGTAATTCGGATTGCTATCACCAGCAGGCACTCGCCCCTCCGATAGGGCAGATTCCCCACGATTTGCATCTGTTTCCGGTAAGACGTTTTGAGCCGATTTTCCTGGTTTGTTAGAACCATTCTCGTTCTTGTTGGAACTCGAATCAAGCTGAGTAGAGTACAGTTGCTCGTCCTTTTCTAGTTGATGCCGAATTGACTGTTCCAATTGGTATTCAGCCTCGTCTATCTCTTTCTGCAGGGTCTCGCTCAAGTTATGTCGATGCCCTCTTGGTATAGGATTGACAATGTCAGGTTGGCTTCTGTAAGTCATCTCATGTTCGGTACCGTCATCATGCTCTGATACCTTCGAAATTTGTGGCCGTTGATGAGCGTTGAGTTGCTGATGTCCATAGTTCATTGAGGCCGTGTTATAGCCCAGTGATTGTTCGTGGTTTTCCGGTTTACTTCCTGAACCATATAGAGGGCTCGTAGCTAGAACGGGTCCCAAGCTCTTGTAGGTACCGGCAAGTGCAGGCGACCCCCCTCGTGGTGGTTGTTGGGATCCGAGATAAGCTTGAGGCGACAATATGCCTAAACCGGACGGTGTTGGCTGATGCCAGGGGTACTGAGATGATGAGTCTCTAGACCAACCGGGCATGTGGAGGTTTCCGTACCCAGCGGGCTGAGAACCAGACGAGTTGAGGGAGCCAACTTGTGAGGTCGCGTTGGTCGAGGGCATCAATGCCGGCGAGAATGGGTTTGGACGATGTGTTGTATGGTTACTAGCGGCCGATGACCCAGGCACAGGCGGAGATAACGGTAGACTGGGGTATCGGGACGATCGACGACTCATGGATGCTGGAACCGGTGACTTCCTTGTGCTGAGGTCGTCGTCACCAAAGCTCACTCCAAGCGCGCGGAGTTTCTCCTCTTTCAGTAACTCGACGTACGCCTCCCACTCGCGGCGATCAGGAATGCTGACCCGATACAAGCCCATTTCCCACTCTCGACTGATCTCTACAGGATCAGGGTAGATCAATCTACTCTGTCCTTCCGCCTCGCTGTTGTGAAGCCTGTTGCCCGAGTTCGGAAGACCGAAGCCTCTCGTGTCATACCCTTTTGTTTCCCAGTCTCGTAAACGTTCTTCGACGTCGGTATGGGTCAGTAAGCGCACATCCCCATCCTCCTGACCCCTCGTGTCATCTACCGGTAGCGATATGATACAGGGTTTACCGCGCCATACAACACGCTTTTTTGGTCTCTGGAGTGGCCCTGTTGACGGTTGTGGTGGCCGCTCATCATTAGTTGACAGATCAGGCGTTCGTGGTGCGATCACCACCGGAGCTTCCGAAACGGTCCGCTCGAACGAAGGTGGAAGCGGTAGAGGCTTATCGAGTGACGTGTTCCCTGGTTGCCCGCTTGATTTCCGGCCAGGCGGCGAGTCCGCGAATCTAGAAGCATGCATGTTGCGCGATGTCGCGGCTTCTTCTGTCGGGTCGGCCCACAACGTCTGAAAGTCTGTTGGTCTCACCGTGTCCGTACTGTATTTTGGCTGATGTCTTCTGGCTTCCTGGCCTTGCCTTACACTCCGGAATTTCGCGCTGTCTCTGGACTTGACGAAGTTACTCAGCGTTGGTGTTTTCAACCCCTCTCGACTTACTTGGCTTTCGAGTCCGAACCAAGGGACGTCACTCCCGTGACGGTCACCACGGGTGATTACGACCGACGAGTCACTGGCACTCCCTACAGATTCGTCACTCCACCAGTTGCCACGCTCCGAGTTGGACCTGCCCGAGAGATACTGTCGAACCCAGTTTTCAGTTAAGCCCCGTGCAGGGTCGAGCCTTTCCCGCTCGACTGTCGTAGACGCCACGGTATGATCGCGCGATCCCCACTGGTATGAATCCGACCCTCTTCCACTCTCTCCTGGTGTCTGGGCTTCGAACTGAACAAGAGCCGGAAGCTGGGAGCGCGTAAGATCTGAGCGACGTAATGTGGAGTCGTCTGAGAGATCGCTGCTGACTGTCCAGTGATGACTGTGAACAGTACTACCTCCCCTAGGGCCCGATGGAAGCTGATACGGAGATCCCCATGCGGCAGTGTAGTACAAACTGCTATCCGTCCTTTGGTGCGCCGAGGGAGATTCTGGAACAGGATGCGCAGCGCTGCGCCCCGGTAATGGATGTAAAGGTGGTAGTCTCGGCGACGAGGATCTCCTGGTATGACTAGGCGAAGGTGCTGTCCATACGCTTGACTCTCGCGAATGAAGGCTTCCTCCGTGGGCTGATTGGCCGCCAGTCCCGAATGCAGGACTCACGTCAAGTACCTGTAGTGGCGGAGGAGATGACGCGGGAGACCTAGGACGCCGGCGGGTACGTATAGCTAGATAGTATGCACATGAGTATGAAGGCCAATAATTTCAAGCAGTTGTGAAGTCGTGACATACCTTCCACCTCGTACGTGTTTGCAAGCGATCTATAATCGCTTGCAAACGTTTCTGACGGAGTTACCGGCCGCTCCTGGATGAGTTACACGGCGCGGAGAGAGTTGATTTCCAACAGCGAAGTATCCCGTCGTGCCCCTAAGATTGATGAGAACGATCACTCAAAGTAGCAGGTTAAGTCCACAGATTAGCTGAGTCATTCCAGATCAACATAGACATCCATTCTATCCATTGCAGCTGATGTCGATGCAGATAGGGACATACTCGAAGCGTTGACGCTGTTGTTGAAAGTATTGATACTGTATTTACTTTTGAGTGAGAAGCGTGTCGCGATGAGGTGTTCCGAACCAAGAAAAGGGAGGAGCTAACGTTACCTTACCGGAGGTAACGACATCACACTAAGGTTCAAAAGAGTTAGCGTTGTCGAAAGCCATAACCTTCAAGTCTCAAGGAAGCATGCCCACGTGTATGAGAGCCCACGTGCATTGAGTACGAAGGGACATGTACAACCCCTTGCCTTACATGTATGCTCTGCATGATTCCAGACATCAATCACATAACTGGTAACATACTACATCTCAAGAAGATGCGGTCCTTGTATGCGCCAGTATGTTGGACTCTTCATGAGTTCGTGTCGTCTAAACAGAATTGCTATGGCCGTACCCGAGCGGACTTGGAACTGGCAGGCAATTTGCCAAGGGGTATGCAAGGCACACATACATAAGGGTATGAGGTCTATGTGCTCACCGTCGAGCACGGCGAGGCAGCTCGAGGAATGCATGAGTCGATCCAACTCAACCCAGCTTGACAGTGAGGCCGGCGAGCAAGCTTCCTGTACAGTAGGATCCCTTTCCCTTATGAGAAACGATCATGTCCAACTTCTTTTATCATCCTAGAGATAACAATTGAAACTTTTGGCGCATTGCAACCATTGTATTGAAAAGCACAAACCCTAGCCCTTATACTTGGATCAATCTGAGCGAAGTTGTAACACCACGCCACTTCATCGCACACTTCTCTGCGTAGAGTTGGACAGTGTTCATGTAGGAGCTTATCATGAGGACATTCAACAAATTAAACCACGAGTATCGCCATGAATAGCAAACAACTCCACGTCCTAAAAGAAAACATTGGACTGGGTATGGTCATGTAGGTCACCATAGCCCATCTTGATAGTCTGAGAACCATCCGCTCCGCAACAAAAGCCGACCAGGCTCAACACAGAGAGCCAAAAGAACGCATCATACCATCAAGCTTTCAAGAAGCCCTTTTCTCTTTAAAACCCCCTTGTTTCGTGATCAGGATAGGTCTTGTTTGCTGCTGGAAATGACATCCCAAGCGCCGTTGGAAGATAGTCCTGGAGGCAAAGCCATCACGTAGCCCCACTTTTGGTTGATGTCCTCGTTGGCAATCCACTCATCACCATTAAGCAAGTCACGGCTTCGAATACCGGTCCCAATAATCAAATCAGTCCCCACCGTTGAAAATTTGACTTCATCGTCGTCAGCATCATCGAGTGACCAGATGAGCATCGGCATTCCAAAGATCTTATAAGTTTCCGGCAGGACACAGAGGACTCGAATGCGATACTCGTGGTCAGCGCTAGCGAGAAGCTTGTGCTCAAGATAGACAAGGCTGGAATGACCGCGCACGCGGAGACGGTACATGTCAGGAGAGCAGACCTCGTCCCGCACAAATATGGAGGGATGGTATGTTTTGCCTTGTTCAGGGACCGCATATTGATGTGCTTTCAATTGGGGCCAATTACCGTCATCGTTGTCTTTCAGGTCAACTGTCACATAGTTCCCACAGCTCGAAAAAGAAGGTATAAAACAACAGACTGGATCTTTCCATGAACCTGACCACAGTTCCATCCACTTGAGTTGGGCGTCGCACACTTTCGCGATCCGAATGTAGCCGTGGTTATCATTCGCGGACGAAATGATAAGAAGGGAGGTATCAATGGGATGGAACGCAACCGACACACGCTTGCTTTGACATGGCTTCTTTGCAAGCACCGTAGTTGATTGGTTCGGGCAAAGCTCGTACACAGATAAGATGTATTTGTTAGACATTCTATCCAAATATATCACAGCAAATCTGTTCTCGTCCTGGCTGAAGTCAGACTCAGTGATCTCAATCTCACCGGCTAAGTGGAGGTCAACCAAGGTGAGAGAGTCCTGGTTCGATTGGAAGAGACCGTGTTGAGTCACAATGTATTTGCCGTTACAGCTAACAAGAGGCCTCCCATGGAAGAGCCTGGGCATCATGCGAGGTCCTAAGGAGTTGAGAGTCTGCAGCTGTATTGTCACAGTGCTTCCTCGCTCAAGCTGATGACCACAACGCCAAGTGCTCACAGTGAGGACGAACTTGCCAGCTGGATAACTTGTGCCTTGGCCATTAACGAAGGGTGACTGGATGGACACCCATTGAGTTCCTTGTTTGATAGGGTACCAAACTGTGTCATCCCTCGCAATCTCAGCAGCTACAACATCCATAAGGTCCCGATCTTCCATTTTGGTCCATTCATGATCAAGTTGTCTCTTCTGAAGACCAAAGTCCTGTGTAAGTAGAAGGAGACCAGGAGCATCAGCTGTAACTGTGGGAGGTATGCACCACGCTGTAACGATATTGGTGGTTCTGAAAATGCACGTTCCTGGAACTTCTTCGTGGCCGTTGCTGCCAATACCGTTGGGTAAGGCGTACACGAGGATTGAACCAAAGGCACCATCAGAAACAACGATTGCATTTTCGTCATGTACGAACTGCACCTGTGCCCGCCCAAACCATTCTACGTTACTCAGCCTGACGAGTACATTCTCTTCAAGAAGAAAGCAATACAGCCCTCCACTGTCATGTACAGGTGTTGTCTCGTCCTTGCGATAAGAACAAACAGAGCGGCGGAAAACAAGCTTCCTAGCGGAACGAGAGAACTTGACTGTTCGAACTCCAACGACGCCTCCATTTACGCGAAACTCGTGCCGCAGGAGAGGATTTCCATCCATGTCAAGAATCTCCAGCTCGTCATTATGCAGGACACGAGCAACGCGATCCATACCAAAACAAGTACAACTCACTCCCAAGCTAGCCTCAGGGTCGTAGATGGCTGTTGGACGGGAGACCTTCTCTCTACTAATAATGTTCCAGATGCCTCCTGGCGCGTTCACAGTGTTTTCCCTCCCAAAGCTCACTACATCTTGTGAGCCGCCTAGCTCGTTGCGAAATATATTCCCCATCACAATGTCGTGCTGATCCACCAAACAAAGTTCAGCCCAGTCTGCTGCAGCTGTGCGCTCAGGCTGAGGATCTATTTTCCACAACAGTGTCTGAAGGCAAACACTATCAGTGTAGGTAATCGCAATATACTGACTGCAAAGACTCAAAGCTGCCGAGCAAAGGTGCCAGGATTGGCTTGAATTGGGCATGCCAGTGTAGACTGCCGGACAAAACTTCATTTCTTCTCCAACAATCCATCGATCGAGTTTCCTCCTTTCTGAATCTTGTGGACCATAGAAGAGGCTATCAGTGCAGACATCGTAATGCACCCAGCCCCATCTAGGGATTGAAAGATCTGTATGATGCTCTGGGAAATGGGCAGATGAGCCATCCTGCCAGAGTGCCTGAGTCTTACGGGCTTCATTTACAGTGCGTCGGACGTGTGTTTGAGTGTTCATCAAGCTTAAAATCGAACGAGGACTATGATTTATCGATTTATCGTAGATTTTTAGTGTAGACAGAACGTTGTCGACCCAAGGCAAAGCCTTACTGAGTAGGGAAGATAGACGTCGGAAGCGCTTCATATTGAATATAAAGAACTCAAGCCTGTATCGACTGACGAAGCTTTCAGCCCAGAAGACAGAGAAACCGCTTTCAATGAAGGCTGTGATCTTCTGGTTCACATTGACTATGGTCTCGTTCGCTAGCTGACTAGTCAATGCGTCCCATGCAAGCTCTGGCCAGTATCTCACGGCGTATTCAAACAGTGGATGTCGCTCTCTAAAAGCATTATCTTGTGCCATTGGTTCGTGGATAAGATTCTCTCGGCCTCGAAAATACGGATCGGCGTGTAAAGACTTGTCAAGCAGGACGTCGAGGCAAATTAAGCATAGGAGAGTTTTCGATTTCGGAACGTTCACAACAAACGAAGAGAGGTGTAAGGGGACTTCTCTCTTCCCAGAAGCCCTGCTGAGGAAGTCGCGAGCTGACAGGTGAATCAAGCCAATAGTATCTCCATCTGCCAAGCCTGTATATGAGACGAGCGATCCGCATACACGAACAATGTCTTTTCTAGAGAAGCAAAGCTGGTAACTACCCCCGTCTACCTTCTCGAAATAGTCCGTGGAGCTCCTCTGCGAGAGTCTGAGAGCATGTTCAAGCTCCGCGAATTGCAGCGGTCGACTGCTGCAAACCACCCATTGAAGAATGAGACGACAGAATTGCTGGTGCATTTCGGGAAGCCGATTGAACTTGTCTAGGATCCTTTCGTAGACGCCTCCGAGACCACGTGGGAATTGCCCGATAGCGTCAGGACCGGTGGAAAAAACAGAACGGTCTTTGATATCCTTGCACATAAGGTATGCCCACAAGAACATCCCTTGGTGGCTCTTAGGGTCGCATAGCTTATTGACTACTCTATTCCTTAACTCTTCGTTTTCTTGCCCAGAGAGTCTTTCAATCTTCATGATCTTGTATGTCACAAAGGACGTGATATCGTGATCGATGTCGGTGTGGCTGATCTCAATGATCAGTGTCGGTGTAGACTTCGCGAATAGCTCGACGTATTTCCCTTCCTTCCGAGCAGTCAGAACGACCTTGACCGCGGTCTCATTCGTGAACTTCAATAGCTCCTTCGCAAGAGTCTTTGCATCTATGCATTCATCTAGTGCGTCAAGCACGATGGTTACAGTGACCTTATTAGAGACAATCAAGCTTTTGAAAATCTCCCACCAATCGTCGAAGGAATCACAACGTCGTTGGACAAGGTCTTAAAATCTCTTGCTCAAATCGATAGCCCAGGTCCCAGTTCGAAATTGGTTGTATAACTGTTCGAGCATTGACCGCACAGCAGCCATAGAAGTATTCTTGTTATCGTCGTTGTACTTGAAATAGTGGTAAAGTACGATAGATCCAATAGAGGAAGAGTCTGACCCTTCAGAAGAGGCTACTTCATTGACTAGATAAGAGCTGAGGATCGTTTTGCCTGCGCCTGGCTTGGAGTAGATGACGAGGAGCGCACCAGTAGAATTGGTCGACCAACTCCTGTATTCGTCCTTTCGCGTGATCCAACTGCAGGTATCTCCGTAACGTTTCTTACAAGCTTTCTTGTGATCAACGATGTAGGAAGGAGCGGATATCCAGTCAAGCATGGCCAAAGCTCCCTGTTCTAGAGACTGCTGTTGGTGTTCAGACGTGTCCGAGTAGTGTTGCGCCTCAGCACTTCTCCACAGCCTCTCCCTTTGCCGTTTTAGCTCGCTTCTCAGACCTTCGAATTTCTTCGAGATTGCTTTGGGCCTGAGAAATCTTTGTAGTGCCGCGCGTGACTTTGCTCTGTAATGCTTCAAAGCCTCAATCCAGAACTTCCTGATGGCGTCGACGAGCTCCTCAGCTACTGGCCTGACCAAGGCAGAATCGTTGAATGTCGTGGTGAGGCTGTCGATGAGCGGTATGTCCTCACCCATGACGGTGAAGAACGTGAAGACCTCGTCAAACCCCTCATTGCTCTTCTCCACGAATTGGAAAACCGTCTTCACGCTACCCCAGATGAGTTTGCCCCCAAACGGAGCGAGCATGGCTAAGCCTTCCAGAAGATTTTCAAATGGCTCCAAGTGCAACCGGGCTTTTTCTAAGGCTTCGAATGCCTTGATACCTTTTGGGTGAGTTCTAGAGCTCCTGTCTTTCAACACATCCTCAGCAACCTTGAGCACGTCAGGCAAGCCCGTTGGTGTTGTGACTTGTTTGAATTCCTTTGCACTCAGTTCTTCCCGAATACTGATCAAGGCGCGCTCGAAGATCTCATTGATAACTGAAGAAGCCATGGCCGAGACCCAGTCCCAGCGGTTTTAGAGACTTAAAGGATGGACTGTGAACTGCTAATAATTTCGCGACGCTATCAACGGTGCATGTCCGAAAACTCGAACAAGGCATCGCGGAAGTGCTGATAAGATTTTGGACCCCACTTTGCGACGTTGCACAATCCAATCATAATGCATGCGTAGGGGAAGCCTCAAAGTTAAAGACTTGTACCTGATGTGGAGCAAGGTGTCCAAAGTCACACCTATAGAATCTCATAATCGACGTGTCGACCCCAGCTCAGGCTGATAACACGGAAAGAAACATGGCCAGGAGACTTTCGCCTACAGCTATTCCTAGAATGTTGGCTCCTCGGTTCGCTCAGAACTTTTTGCAACTTTTTTTTGAAAATCACACTCAAATTCAGTGTTTTGATGTTAAAATCACAACTAAACACTTATTTCTATAAATCTGAATAGACAGAATTATTATAAATATATATTTTTATCATCTGTACAAAATTTATGAGTAACTATAGTGAAATAACAATGCTATCAACTTAATTAAATACTTTGTTCAAGTCCGTACAACAAGACAGTATTTACACTTAAAAATCATAT
>JAABUY010001246.1_pt1 | contig 35677 bp, 33 predicted proteins | sample 5560271 | NCBI WGS metagenome assembly JAABUY01 (sample SAMN10711886, study PRJNA513374) | rock metagenome | isolation source: Antarctica rocks | place: Antarctica: Victoria Land, University Valley
ACCCCCCACCCCCTCCACCCCCCTCCTCAACCCCGCCGCCCGCATCACAGCCGCCGCCTCCTGCGCCGCCGTGTTCACCGACGACCCCGCAAGCGGATAAAACAAGCCATGCGCAAAAACCTCCACATGAATCCCCCCCTCCCTCCCCACATTAACCGTGCCGCCCTTCTTCCTCGTCAAATGCGCCACACACTCCCCCACGACCCCCGTCGCCTCGCGCGCGATCTCATTCCAGCTCGACGACTCGCTCGCGTCGGCCCGCGGCGACACCATGCTTACGCCCACGAAGCAGCCGCCGGAGTAGAAGGTGCGGGGGAGCTTGAAGGGGCTGCCGAATGGGGCGGCGTCGCCGCCGAAGTGGGCGATCAGGTCTGTACTTCGGTCGACGTTGAGGTCCCCGCCGGGGACTTGGGTCGTGGGCATGTAGGCGATGGCGCGGATGCATTCTTGGGGGTTGAGCGGGCCGCGGCGGGGGGAGCCGTTGTCGTAGCAGGCTGGTGGGGCGCGCTTGAGGAGGGGGTGCGGGGTGGTTGGGATGGTGAGCGGGGCGGCGGTCGTGAGGGCGGCGAGGAGGAGGAGGGTGAGTGGGGTGAGGAGCATTGTGAGGACGAGCATTGTGAGGGTGGTGCGGGTAGGGTGCGGGCTGTGGGTTGCGGTGGAGTGCGGACTCGAGGATGGCGATGGCGCTGCTGAGCGGACGAGCGCATTGTCTCGGCTTTATGGATAGTGATGGTTTTGGGACGTTCCGTTTCGCGGCTGCTGGGCTCATGATATCTCGCGCGGCTATCGTCCGCCAAAACACCCATCAAACAACGTGTGTGGCTCCTGTGACGTTTCCGGTTTCACGCCCACTAGTACTATCTTCTAGAAAATATCGCAATGGAGGTTCAATCAGGCTACGCTAATTGTGAAGCTAGAATATTGATCGAAACCTTCCATACGTCGGGCATTTCGATTAGCTAGAAAGTCTGACCTGATCGACAAAGTGAAGAATTATATCCAACCTCGTCCTTCGCTGTCATACATGCGCTCTCAGCAGAGATGCCGGACTCAAGAAGTCGTTGATCGGTACCAGAAAGTCGAGATAGTCGGCATGCTTGAAAACATCGATATGGATCTGCTTATGCTCGCCTGACACGTCGTGCCCCCCGCGCCGGTGTGGTTTGGGCTGAGTCGCACATTGAGTGACGATACCAGCAGCTTTGACAGCGATTTCGTTCCAGCTTGCACTGTCGGTTTTGCCCATACCCCCGGGGGCCATGGTCACGCCGATCATGCAGCTGCCGCTGGCAAAATGGCGCGGTAGTCTGAAGGGACTGCCATCGTGCACCGTATTTCCGAAGCCTCCCAGTGGCGCGAACATATCTCCGTCGCCCAGCTTCATCGTGGTTGGCATGTCGCGGATGGCAAGGCCACAATCGATTGGATTGATATCTACCGTGTCGAGCGTTTCGAATCGCGTGGGAGGGTAGCATTCGGCGGCTCGTTTGTCATGTTGGTGAACAGCTGGGATAGTGGAGTCCGCGGTAGGCGCAGCAACAATGATGACTGAGCAAAGCCAGAGTAGTAGTATCTGAAAGGCGAACATTGTCGGTGGTGGAAATTGTGATAGCAGCTGGTATGGAACCTGTGAACTCGCGATTTCCGCGGCCAGCGGTACCGAATGTCTGTTTCCAACCTGAAGGGCGGATTTTCGGATGTTGATACTCTAAGTCTAGGCCGACGGCATGACGAAACATCCATGCCTTTTCTAGAGATTCTTTGGACTTCATCGCTGCCTATAATGATGAATGGCTGGGACTGGAGACACACACCGAAATCTATCACTCGATATGATTCGTACTTCATCTTCGTGTATTGCTCTGTGACGATCGTCGCTTTGGATCGTCGCGGACTAGTTTCGCTCCCTGTGTGTGAAACAGGAGGCCCATTTCCTTGACTGGTGGAATAATTCGCCGAGCGACTTCAGTTGTACAGATGTTCGATTTTATAACGCCGGTCGCCTTCCAATGCAGGTGCTGTACATAGAGTAAGACAGCCCGTCAGTCACACGCAGTACGCCAGGCTATACCCTCAGACCTAGATAATGCTCCATCACGTCGACCGTTCCGTGCCGGCCCGTCCACTACCCTACTATAACCCTCGGCTTTCATCGGCATCCTCGGGCGGTTCGTCCCCACTCGTCTCCTTGACCGTCTTTCCCAGGGCTGGCCTCCCGCCATAGAGCTGATGAACCGGGTCTTGCGCCCCGCCCTCAATCTCCAGACTGACGGAGATGGGCTGGTTCCCCCGAAAGCGTTTTCGCATGTCCACCATGCCCCGCTTGCAGTCGCCGTAGCCCTTTTTCAACTGCTGGCACCGGGTGGGCAGGGTGTCGACGAGCGGCGGCCGCAGGCAGTCGGAGGGTTTGTTGCGTTCAATCAGCACGCAATCCGATTGCTGCAGGCAGAGCGCAAGTGCAGCTCCTAGAACAGGGCTGTGTCAGCTGTTTCAAGTTTGGCGTGGAAACGGGGGTGGTGAGACGAACTGATGTCTTTGCAAGAGCTAGGCATGTTCGAGCTTAGTGTTTTGGGCGTCTATCGTGTCAAGTGGACTCGACTCTGCCTTCGGGTTATGACTTTTTCTGCACTTTATAGTAGGCCAATTGCAATTCGCGAGGTTTACCAAAGTAATTCTGCGAGCTTAGTTTCTACAGCTCGCCGTAGCGCCTACGGTTGCTTTAGCTTGATCGGTGTCTTAAGCTCCGACATCACGACAAGGGTTCATGCCGCGTTCACATGTTTCGAATCGATAAGAAATGACGTCTCGCGGATGTGCTGTGGAACGACGAAGCAACTCATTACCACTCCAACCCATGTTCATGGCTCCTGAAGTTCGATTAACTGCACTCATGACCTGAAGGTCGAACATCGGTCACAGATTATGGCGCGGGTGCCTTTCATCGGCAGGCTATTCTGGTAAGGTCTAGAGTGTCTCCAATCAATGCGCGGACTCGGGACTCTGCCTTGTGTGGCCAGCCTAGGGTTGGCGCTTGTTGTCATGATTCTTATGGCTAACAAACGTATTTCTCCAGGCGCGAGTATCTTGCCTTAGTTGGGTCCTTCATACTAATCTTTCTGGAAATCGTTATAAGGATCGTGACTCTTTGCCTCCGTAAGAGCCTTCGTCTCATATCTACTGGTATACGTTAATGCTAAGTAATCAAGCTCATCCTATCATTCGATTCTTCTACAATCGGTCCAAGACCCTCTTCAACCTCCTCTCTTCGCCCCAGGGTCGGAAGTCGCGGACAAGAAAAAAGTCTGTGGTGTCGTCCATAGCGCATTCTTCCGATTTCGTCGACTTGTGTGCACTGTTCGGGTACTATGCGGAAGAGCATATTGTTCAAACGGGGGATGGCTATCTGCTCGGGCTCCATCGCCTCGGTTGGAGGAGAGGAGAAGAAGGTATACGGGTGAATGGGGGAGGACGGGGCGTGACGAAACCTGTGATATACTTACATCATGGTCTTTTGATGAACAGCGAGGTGTGGGTCTGTTTGACGGAAGCCGAGAGGTGCTTACCGTTTGCCCTGGTAGAGAAAGGGTACGATGTCTGGGTAAGGGTTCTGTTCGATCTTGGAATCTCGCAGTTGCTGATCAGGGTCAGTTGGGCAATAATCGAGGTAACAAATATTCGAAGAAGTCCACCAGGTTCTCTCCTACTTCTACTGCATTCTGGAACTTTTCTATGGACCAGTTCGCTTTTCACGATATCCCGGATAGCATCGAATATATCCTTTCCACGACCTCCCAGCCGTCTCTTTCCTACGTCGGCTTCTCTCAGGGAACCGCACAAGCGTTCGCGACGCTATCAATTCATCCGACTTTAAACGACAAGGTTGACGTCTTTATAGCATTGGCACCGGCCCTGTCTCCAGCAGGTCTGCACAATGGCGTTGTAGACGCCCTGATCAAAGCATCACCGGAGGTGATCTTCCTCGCTTTTGGGCGGCGCAGCATACTGAGTTCTGCAACAATGTGGCAAGCGGTCCTATACCCGCCCATCTTTGTCCGCATCATCGACATGTCGCTTCGTTTTCTCTTCAACTGGTCCTGCAAGAACATCAGTCCTCACCAGAAGCTTGCCGCCTATCCTCATCTGTACTCTTTCACCAGCACCAAAAGCGTTGTGCACTGGTTTCAAATCATCAGGAACAAGAGCTTTCAGATGTATGATGATGACATACAAGTACCTCTGAGCATTGGTGCAGGAGAGCGTTATTACAAAGTTGCCAAATTCCCAACACGCAATATCAAGACCCCAATCTTGTTAGTTCACGGCGGCAGCGACAGTCTGGTGGATATCGAAGTCATGCTCAAGGAACTACCGAAGCACACCGTTGCAAAAGAGATTCCTCACTTTGAGCATCTGGATTTCCTCTGGGCACAAGACGTCGACAAATTAGTCTTCCCATACGTCTTCGAGGCGCTCCATCAGTACGCACGGGCGGAGCAGTCGACGGCAAGACTACAGATAAATAACCCTGTGGGGTTTACGTCACACATGATCGCTCAACAACCGTCTAGCTACCTGGACGATATGAGGTCTGCTCTGACCACGCCTGGAGGCACAAGTGACACGACAGCGGAATGGGACGGGGAGGCAGACGAATCCACGGCGAAAAGCTACGTAGCGGCGGCAAGGGATCAAACTTCACCTCAAAGCTCCAGCAGACTAGATCCCAACAACACTACGGCGAGCCCTTTGTCGGCATCAGCCATTTCGCCCACGTCCTTTGACGGTGCTACCGATCACGCTACACCCACCCGAGCGTCGCGAGTCCCCGTCGCCCCATCGAAACGAAAGCACAGGAGCAACAGTCTAGACAGTAACGGCAGCCTAACTCGATTCCAGAAGGGAGGTATCAGCGTTGGTGCATCGAAGGCGACGGTCGGTGGAGTGATTGCGGAACCGGCTCTTGGCGTCGAGGTGTTGGGAGACCATGGAAGGAAGAAGCTGAAATAGGGCGACGGATACACCATCAATCCATGGGGAATAATTGAGCTTATCTCATCCGACACAATGGCGGTGGGCTGAAACGTGTAGCTGACTCAGAGAAGTGCTTGACCGGCTGAGGACTGACAATTCGGCCGGGTGGTTGTGAGAGCAGTTCTGGTCCTAGGCGGTCAAGGTGAGCAGTTTCTCTCTTACCCTGCCGGAGTCCATAGTGAGATATCAACAGACCAATGAGTATGACCTCAGCCACTTGAAACTCGGCGAACTTCCGACGAGTCATGCTCCCGTAAGCGCTGAGAGCCTCTCAGTTCCATATGCAGCTTGCAGCATCAACAATAATACGGAGAGACCTCGCAGCAATTGATTGTAGCATACACTGCTGACGTGTGCTTCTCACACATTGTCTTCTGTCCTATCTATCAACACCGGAAATCCCCAGCAACCGACGATATGGATGTCAACGAACGTCCCAAAGCCTTCACGTGTGCCAATCGCCGTCAGAATACCGACATACAGAGCCGACTCCGATTCAGCGGAGCAAGTATGCTATCCAGCCCAAAGCCCTGGTGCCTTCAGGCGACCCCTACCTACCAGTGCACTGAAGCTTATCTTCACCACCACCTGCACAACCATCTGAGCAACATTGTCCTTGCTTGTTTGTCCCACACCGCCATTCAAATCTGAACGTACTCTACATCCCCTGTAGTAGGTAGAGTAGAATTTATACCTTGTTACTCGTCGCTAGGGGAATATTTTATACCATAGTTGCTTAGCCGCAGCCGGCAGCTGTCAATCATGTCGCGCACGAATCGAATATCAGACGTGGAAATGCCACGTTGCGGCCACGCCCACGCCACGCAGCTCGTACCGTATTCGATATCCCTGCAGGAGAGGGTCAGTCCCTTACGAGTAAGGTGTCGGATGTTTGTGGTGTTTCTTACGTTACCCCTGCGAAGATCTGTTTGAATGGGTCAATTGTTTCTTGGGCTACTTCGTAGATACGAACAGATTCCTGTCCGCTGAATATAAGATTCTTTGTTTGAGCGTTGGGCTTGTAAGCTGCATCTTCTACTCCGTAACCTACTCCGTAGCCCATCAAGGTATGATGGTATGGTGGTGGTCATACTCCAGACACCTGTGGTGTAAGATGCCTTTCCAGGTGCTTGAGGTAGTGTACTCCGTACTGTACCTCATCCCTTGAAGCCCTCGAGCCGTGCCTGCATGACGTAAGCAGAGTCGGAGCATAGCCCTCCAGACACCAAACATTGGTAACAAAACTAACTCATCCACGCCAATGCAGGTCCCGCTTCTTCAGGCACTACTACTAAAGTACTACACACGGCAAACTGCCCGATTTGAAACGACCATGTTCTGAGACCTCTCTCACGCTGATGGCGTCTCATCTTTTCGTCTTTCACCACCCGGCCGGCAGCGAAGAGCTGCGTGGTCGCATGAAGCATCGCATGGACGAGAGGGGATTCGAATACATCAATGGCTCATTTTCCCGTTCTTGTATCTCATGATGTCTTATATCTCTTCTCATCCCTCTCACCTACCGCTGCCGGCAGTTCTCTCTTTCATCCCAGCAAGTCAAGCCCACGCGGACTCTGTCTTGGACTCCTTCGAGACCCTTGCATTGAAGACACGCTGCTAGAGCCCTCGACGAAGGCTGTTCCCTGATATCGATCTAGATCTGACCCTACTGTTAGCGGGCCAGCAACGAAGTAAGAACTTCAAGCCATCGAACCCTGTTATAAGCCGTCAACGGGAAGAGACTGATGGTGCGAAGAGCTACGAAGATTCACGAAACCCAGCTTGGTTCCCCGCCATACCGTACCTCTTACCTTTAGAGCCGAAGGACGTTATAAGGCCCCCAGCCTCAGAGTCCTCACCAATCACTATCCAGCAGGCTTCAGATTTCAATCGCTCCGTTGTTGATTCACTCTCTGCCTCGACACATCCCGACTTTCGTTCTGCAATAGCACGATGCTCTCACACACTCTCCTTGTTGCCCTGGCGGCATTGACTTCATTGTGCGGTGCAAGTATGCCGGGTCTCGTGCCGAAACAGATATTCAGCGGTGTGGCGACCTTCAATAACTTTGGGGCGCAAAGGGTGTAAGTCACATCAGCCCTCTGCAGAGCTACTATTCCTTCCATATACTACAATCTGCTGGCTATATCATAGAGGCAGGCCTTCAGCCGTTCTATGCATACGTCAATTGTATCCTGACTAACATCATGTTCCATTTGACAGCACGGTCTGCGGTCCGAAATTCGGTATGTTCGCCAACTCCTCTCTCCCTCGTGAAGCAGCATCGGCTTCTCTCTTCCAACCAGTCCCTTGCCCTCTCGTGCTTACAGCACTAACGCCCTCCTGCAACAGGCAAGCCAGGCACATTCGGCGCCGCAGCCGGAGACATGAGCCCCAACATCTCCGGCGGTCGATGCACGGGCCAAATCGACGACATGAGCCTCTGGTACGCATCCTGTCTCCCCCCTTCAATTCAAATCCCAGCCAGCTTACAGTTTGCATTTAGCTTCGGTCAAAAAGCAGTCCACCACGTCCAACTCCCGTGGTGCCCGCGCTCAAACTGCGGGATCTGCTACCGCGTCACCAACCAAGGCGGCTACGCCGGCGGGCACATCGGCGGCGTCGGCAACAGCGTCGTCGTCCAGATCGTCGATAGCTGTCCGGCCTCGCATCCGGCGAACTTCTGCAAGACGAATGTCCCGGCTGATCAGCGATGTGCGCCGGGCGTGAATACGCTGGATATTGATGAGAGCGCTTATCTGGCGCTGACGGGGCAGCCTTTTGGGAGTGTGAGTTGACCGGTATAAGTAGAGTGGGAGGAGACTGGGCTGATGGTTTGATTGCAGGGACCTAATCTGATGATTGGCATCTCCCTGGTTCCGTGCCCATAGATGCACCACTGCAAGTTCTGAGTGGGGAAGTACTCGTGGAGGGAGGGATGATTGCAAGGACTCCGCTGAGCGAGTTGAGGGCGTGGATGGGCGCTGGCGTTCACGACTAATGTGGTCCGCACTCAAGGTTAGACATATCGGAAGTCTACATATCTTAGGTCGTGCTCCTTGTCTTGTATTCATACATGGTCTGTCGAGAATTTGCCTTTTCAATGCGACGATGGTGATCTATCACGAGCTATGGCTCCTACATAGAGAACGAGAGTCCTCATCTATCGGACGACGGGTTGCCCGAAGTCTTCAGTTACGATGCTGTAACGTAACCCAAGGTAGGGATAGACCCTCAGACAAGACAAACCACTTCCATTGCATCTCCACAAGCCATTCGCCTGGGATGAGTCTCAATCTTCTACCCACTGGTCAGACATCTGCACTCAGCTCCGTCTGTGAAACTCGAGTCTTCTCCATCCTGGCTTGATACCTCTGCTCATTGAGCAACGGAACCTCATCACTGCCGCCAGTTTGACGACTTTCGTCGATTTTATGTATCTGCTGACACCGCCGCCTTCATCCAACGATGACGCAACCGACGCTTAGTTCCCAACACCCAGCCCTACCCTGAACCCACAATCGTCCCCCGCCCAATCTCCATGATCCACGCACTCGTGACGCCGCACGGTTGCTCTAGCTCTAAATCTGGATTGGACACAGATATAGCATCAAGAAGGGGAGTAGGAGAAGGGGCGACTGCTGAATATAGGGCTAGGGCTATGGTCATCTTGGTTGTGGAAAGTGGTTTTGTAGAATAGAGGACGTGCTTACGGGTGCGAGTGCGGATGTAGCATGAGTGGAGCGATGCTGTTGGATGGAGGGCTTAACGTGGTGACGAGATGGAGCGGGGGGGTGGTGACGGATCTGGAGATGGAGGAGGTGATGGAGTGAAGGTTTGGTGGGAGGGGTGAAGGTGCTGTTTGGGTGTATACAGTTTTGAGAGATGAGGATGCTGGTGGATTGCTTGAAATGATGGGAAAAGACTCTTTGAGGAGCAACTCTCCGGTTGGAATGAAGGTGTGATGTCTGCAGGGTCTGGGGTCTCGTCCCGTACGCAGATTTCAAGTTCACCTTCTGGTCTTGCTAACTTTGTATGTCGGATATGTATGTCGGAAAAATGAGTCTGTAAAGTTAAGAGAAAGATACGATGGAATGAGGATCCTTGTCTCTCGTGCAGAGATCATGCCTTGCTTGGAGTGCCATACTTTGTGTTCTCAGCAAAGTGTTATAGTCAAGAGTGAGGACATTGTGTCTACCGACACTGTATCATTCGTGAATGAATTGCTTCTCAGTAGCTAGGGTGTAAGGTTACAGCCGAAATCTCTCTGACCACCAAGACAGCCATTTCAAACGAGACCGGTGGAGAGGTGTCTGAAACGAAGACTTCTACAGCCCAAAACGGCCTAAAGTATGAGAATCCAGCGGCCGGGGAGGGAGGAGACGTGCTCGAGGGCGCACTTGTCGCAGCAGTCCCTCGTGCGAAGCATCGCTTCACGTTTGTTTCCGGGGCCCTCTGCACGGATCTTCGCGGCGGCGTTCCCAACGGCCAGCCACCTGAGACAGGGGTCGCCCCGAGTCAGAAAAACAACGACGCGTTGAGAATGACCGCCTATGTCGGTCCAGCCTAGAAGAGCCACTGCGTCCGAACCGAGATCCAGTGGACTTTTCGGCTTGGGTTCGGGGTCATGGGCGCATGGAGGTGTCAAGACGGTTTGCCAGATGTGATGGTGCATCCGTCGACAAGTCATCCAGTCTTCGACCGGGGGTATGTTGAAGCACTCGAGCCCGGAATGTGGCACCGCCTCGAACGTATATATGAGAATCATCTCGAATTGCTGGGCTCGGGACGTCCAATACTCGCTGCGACGGGTGACTTGCGCTACCGCTCTTGGCAGACAGGATTCTGTCTCCTCAGGTGGCTCACAGTAAGCTCGAGGGAGATCGGATGGGAAGTCGTAATAACCGTCACCAATCCGTCGTTTACGTTCATTAGTTCTGGCGTTCGTTGGGACGCCTTTTCGAATATGAATTAGGTGGGGTTTGACTTCTGCTGGATCTTTGTCCAAGGTTGTGCCGAGAAACACACTCCACCCAAAGTCGCTCCAAAGAAAGAGCGTTTGTGAATATGCACTGGAAACCCACTTGTCGTGGCGCTGACACGAGGAACCAAGAGATAACAGGCGTATGATTCCATTGAATATTGTCTCGGGCGCAATCACAGCTCGTGTGTTAGGGTTTCTGCATATCCGGTTCAGCTCGTGCATCAGTTCTAGTGAACCGTGATCAAGAAGGACTGGCATCTCTGCGCAGCTCTCAACCTCGACAACAAACGCAAAGAGAAGAACAATTCTCGCCAAACATTGGATTTGACTCAGCAGACCTTTTGTTTCTAGAAGTGAGACATTGCCCACCGCGGCTTTCTGGAGAAAGCTGGCGAAACTTCCGGGTACTATATAATCATCCAGAACCGAGTCGCTCAAGACCTCAACATAAGAATTTACAGCAGCGGGATCATGCCTAAAACCTGCGAAAATGATTGTGGATGATGCCAGTACTCTCCACGCCTCCAGTTGAATCTCATACCGTGGTATGCTTTCAGACTCATGTTCCCCTTGACAAGCAGGCTCAAAAGTTCGAACAAGTCGGCGGGAAACATGGATGGCCAGGGCAGTTACCAAATTTACCGAGTCTTCGTACACTGGATCATTGTCCGGGGCGATGTGCTTGAGATTGCATGTGCGACGTAGGCAGACAGTGCCATAGCCCAAAAGAGGATGACGATCATATGAACTCCGTAGACCTATACGGCTGCTTCCTTGCTCCTCCGGAGACGACTGTAGGATTACAGACATGTCCTGATCCAGAAGTCGTATATCAGGCTCCCGCCTTGTCGGGAGCCTTTTGATCGGCGCGACGCCGCGAAGCTTGATTTTGTTTGTTCGGATGGTGTTGGTGGTGTTGGTGGTGTTGGTGGTGGCGGTGGTGGTGGTGCTCCACCCCTGAATCCAGGCATCGGTGGCGGTGGAGGGAGAGGGGGAAAGGAGGGTGGAGTGATTTCTACAGACGCCGATAAGGTTGTGGTTGATGTGTTCTGAGCGATCTTCGCACTCCTGCCAGGATATGATAACCTGTGGTGGCCCAGAGTCCCCGAAGAGCACATTCTTGTCCGGAGTCCTCCCACTGACAACTGCAACCGTCAGGCCCAACACGTAATGGGCCCAGACAACAAGAGTCAAACATCCCTTCTGATCTGAGATTAGAATCTTTCTGTGATCCGGGAGGCTCTGAACGAGGTATAGGTAATCCATGGCACCTAACAAAAGAGTGTCCGACAAGCCCACATAATCAATCAGAAATCGGTAGTCTGGGATGCAACTGCGCAACTTGGCTTCAACCTGTTGCACGTAAAAACTCCAGGCAAAATTGCTGGATTGGGAACTGCATGCCGCCAGCGTTTTGACAATACCCTCATATCCTGGATCTGAAGCATCCTGAACACCCATATCAAGTCGCTTCGTCATACAAGAAGCAAGCATCGCCGCGACTTTTTCACGAGGTTGCATCCAAGCCAGTAGAGACAGCTGGACCACAGTGGCAAAGTATCGCCGTTCCCTGAGTGCGCGATGCATCGTCGGGCCGGCTCCGGAATCCAGTCTGATCTCACCTCCCCGTGTGAGCGGAACAAACGTCTGCACCTTTACTGCATCCCTGAACTTGTCGGCCAATTCTGGACTGATCCGACCTCTTCCGAAGACAGCGGCAAGATCCTCTTCCACCACAATATCTGAACCCGACTTGCGAAGCTCTCGAGCAAAGGTGAGTAGTTGAGTAGCCGCCGACTCAACAACCGTGCGGATGGGGAAGATGTTGGATAGCTCGAGTGCCAAGCTGAACTGCGCACTGAGCGACATGTCGAGCGTTGTAGTTCCCTGGAATCTGTGCTTATGAGCTGTGAGACCGACGGTCCGCTTCTATATATTCGATTCTGTTCGAAGCCGTCCTTGATATCCCAGCTCCTCCATCGTGCACATGGTGGTCATATCTAAGTGGAGATCGGGGCCGAAGCCGCACAGCAACAGACTCTAGCCTCTTCCTTCGATTGGCGGAATACTGTGGACCTGCCATGCGTGTTGCATGGGCAAGGCTGAGGTTCGGTTCGTTCCCCCGTATTCCAGGCACCAATCAAGAGATGTTGCCATTTACATGTACCGCAGGTCATGGTAAGTATTATCGAGAGATCAGACTAGGTAGATACTGAACGGTCGTAGGTAGAAGGATCAATGGGACTTTGTGTTATGTTGTTCGAGATCTAATAACAATACGCTACTCATTCAAGGACGGCGCAGATCATTGGTACTGTATGGTACGCTAAGGTCTTCGAGTGCTTACGTGATTCCCGAGAAGGTAAAGTTAAGGTTAGGGTTAAGGTTGGTTCCATAGCTTCATTCGTCAAGAGGGCGGATTAACATCCATCTTGACAACGCCCACGCAAAATGTACGCCCATATGATGTGAAGCCCTCGCAAGCGCCCACAAACCGATCGGGGAAGAAGAGAACCATCACACCAACAACCCACCCCCATTCGTCCCCACCACCGTCCCCGTCGCATTCTCATCCCGCATCGCATAAACAAACGCCTCCGCCACATCCTCCGGCCTCCCAATCCTCCCCGTCAACGACCTCTCCCCCATACTCCTCTCTAACTCCCGATACGCCTCCCTCGGCATTTGTCCCACAACTCCGTCTTCACCGCCCCGGGACTGATCAAGTTCACCCGGAGCGGCTTCAGATCCAGCGCCAACCCACGCACCATGCCATACAAGCCCGCCGCATAAGACGCCACGATGCTCCAATCCGGCATCGGCCGCTCCGCCACGCTGCCCGTGCACAGCGTGATGCTGGCCGCCGGCCCGGGGTTCATCCACGGGGTCGCAAACCGCGCAATCAGTAGCGGCCCGAAGAACCGCACCATCCCCGCCGCCTGCATCTGCGCCAGCGTCGCCGTCGCCACTGGCACTGTTGCCAAAGCGTCGCCGGCCGTGCTGATGACGTGGTCGAGCTTGCGTCCTGCCGAGTCTTGGCCTACGGCTGCGAAGAGGTGTTCGATGTTTTCTTCTGCGCTCGCTGGAGACGCGAGGTCGCATGCGTGGCCGGATAGTCGGTTCGTGGCGGAGGGGTAGGCTTTTAGGAGGCGTGCGATGGCGCTCTCGATGCGTGAGGGTTGCGAGCTGGAGAGGATGACGGTTGCGCCTTGCTCTAGGCAGGCTTCGGCGACGCAGTAGCCGATGCCGGAGGTGCCGCCGATGATGAGGATGCGTTTGGAGTGGAGCTTGGTGGTGTATTTCTGGGCGTCGGGGGCGGAGGACGACATAGTTGTTGGTGGGTGGGTGTCAATGGTCTGGGGTTTGGGTTGAGGGTTGAGCGAGTGAAGGTGAGGGTTGGGGAGATGGTGAGGGTGTGGAGTTGGGGGGGTATGGCGGGGTTAAGTGGTGCTTCGGGGATAAGAGAAGCCTTACGACCAATCAACGACCGACGCGACAGAGGCTGGAAGATGACCCACACTGACTGTCGACCGAACTGCCTCTTGACTTTGCTGTATCCGCGAAACGGCCAAGCCGCCTGCAACGCCAGGAGCTGAGATCTGTGGTGCCTGTAGAGAAGAGGTGTGATGACGGATGCAAAACCGCTTCCAAGTTGAATGAGACTAGATGAAAATGCGACTGCAGCACCACCAACAGTAATAGCAGGTCCCGTCTCCAAAACGGTCTGACCCAATACAGCAACCATGGGTGCATTGACAGAAATGGCACAGCATCAGAACCTGAGTTCTGTGGGTGAGGACCCGGGGTGTGTTGGGTCTGATTGTTTGTATACTGAGTCCGTTAAGGTTGGTCCGAGTTTTGGGTAGCATTTGGAACTTGGCTGGGGCTTGCGATCTTGTTGTACCCGTGGGTTCGGACCTTAGACCTGGATTTGGATCCTTGTTCTGCTGCTGATTCTGCGGGTCTCGATTTTGACAGAAGAGTTCTGATTCAGACTTTGCTGACTGCGGAGGAAGCTGCACTGAGACCGTGTCCACCCTGGAAGGACACCGTCAGTGAGGTTTCCATTTGCTGTGATTACTGGTGGGCAAGGAGTGGCGTTCTTTGGTGGTAGATGATCGCTTGTCGGATTGACTCAAGAGCAGTGCAGTCTGCAGGCGCTGAAATCCAATTTGTTGAATGTCTCTGATGCCTGTTCACTCAATTCTGCAAACTAGCGGGATTAATGATATGGCACTCGTAGAAAGGTACTTGTACTGTAGGTATGAACGAGTATTCTCGGATCACTACCTTGACTGTAGAGAAAAACGGAAGAAAGACATCAGATGATAGAAACATGCGGTTGACGGCCCCCAGCCAACCAGAGCCCTCGAGACGAGTGGGCTGAAGGTCGCAAAGAGTCATGATTCAATCTTCTTGTTGCTGATAGGCGCCCATCTTCACTATTGGGGCGTCCATCAGCCTGTTCCAGTTGTGAGACTTCAGTGTCTGATCGAGCGAGAGTTGAGATTCCTTGGATGCACGAATTCGCATGCTCTCGTCATATTCATCAATTACTTGACCTAATTCCTTACGGCCCTGAGCTACCATCTTGATACTCTCGACAAGGTCGCCGGCATCCTGTAAGGCAAGATTCAGCCCTTGGCCTCGATCTGTTGATACTAGATTAGTCCCGATTGGTGCCTTGTCTGATAAGTCACTTACGCGGTGTTATCGCATGCGCCGCATCACCAGCCAGCGTAACTCGTCCTGAATGATTGTCCCAAGGAACAATCTGCCAATACGTGCATGCGTCCACAGGGATTCGAGTGTCATCCTTCACCCATAATCCAGCAGACCTCCATGGCTCTACCCAGTTTTGTGCGCGTTCTTTGAGATAGCGTACTGTTCCGGTGTAATCATTGCCATTTTCTGGAAGTGGATTACCCGACCAACTGAGGATTAGCTTGAATTTCCACGTCTCCGGTTTATCCACGTCGGGGACGTCTTGTACTAAAGCAGACTTAGCCAATGTTCAAATGTGATGAGGGATGGCTACTTACTCGACAACCAGAAAGTCTCGCCGGTCCCAGGGTAGTAACCGATCTTGTACATTGGATGCAGCTGCTGCAGATGAAGTGCTTGCTCAGCTGTATATGTTTGCGTAAAGTTCAACAGGGTGACAGGGGTTTTGGTGAGTTGTGTCCTCTCGAGCCCAACGAGAAGCCTTCGAACGCTTGATTTTGGCCCGTCACTACCGATGATGACGTTCCCGGTGATTTCAGTGCCATCTTCAAATCTAGCACTCACAAGAGCATCTCTGTATGCAATATCAACGAGCGTTTTACCGTACTATGGCTCACAATGGTCAGCCCAGAACGCAACCGGGCTGTTTCATTTTCGTAGTAATCCTCACATGAACGTCGATGCCCTCACGCAAGAGCTCCCGCATCTTCTTGCGGCTCACCCGTACCGGGTTGTCCGCATGGATACGGTAGAGCAGTTCGCCAGTCTTGCCGTTGTAACAAGGAAGAAAATCATCTACGCCAGGCGTGGCGTCGTAGTACTCGTTGCATCGAATTTTCCGTAATCGCCCTTGGAACTCTTCTGGGAGACATCGGAAGATATGCTGAGCTCCCCAATGCAAGAGCATACCCCAATCCCGCGGTCGTGATAGAAAGAGCTCTGGGGTTTCCCGCTCAAAGATGGTGTTTGCAATACCAGCCTATGGCCTGGCATCAGAAGCGTATGGGAAACACAACCATGGGCATCAATTACCCGTTTCAAACCTTGGGCGATCAGGAGGCCTATCGTCCCTGTGCCAAAATTCCAGCAAACAGTGTAATAGGTGATCGTAGACTGATCTTACCGGCACCAATAATGATCACATGAAAAGCTTTCCCCGCTTCTGATGCCATTGAAGCTGATACTGTAGATCAAAGACCCGAGACGGATGACCGAAACTCGATGATCTCAAGGCAACAATGCCTTTGTTGTGGCCGAACGAGCGATGGTTTGCAAAAATCAAGAAGAACGAACAACGCAACAGACAATCATGTACTTCAAGTGTCCAAGGTTCGGGAACCTTGGGAGAATCTGACCAAGGATACAAACGGACTGAATCCTGAAGGACTGACTTTATAAGGAAGAAACCAATAGTGCTATGCCTGGAGCAACAGTAGCTTCAGATATCCCGTAAAGACTGTAGACCTGCAGGGACAGATAGCGCTGCCGTGTGGGCCCCTCATCTCATGGACTTGATGGCCACTCGCAGGGCTAGAACAGCAGCGGGGAATGAATAAACTGTGTGTTGCGGCACATCTGTGCTTACCTTACATCTCTTGAGACCTCCCACTAATGTACGAAGTAAGCCCTATCAAGAGGTCAAACCTTTATGAGAAAAGCTTCATGGTAGCGCTAATGCAGTTGTAAACAACATCGAATGCACGCTGATGGAGTAGCCCAGCACTAGAGTTGAGGATCTCATCTCATCTCATCTTATCTTATCTTATCTTAGTATGTAGTTCCGTATGCTCCGCAGCGTCAACAGCTTCATCAAAGAAATCCTTCCTCCTTGACATATACTAGCAGCTCGATAGAACAAGGTACTGGGCGGCAGTCCTTAATCTAGGAATCTCCTAGCTTTATGATCTGCTCAAGATGGCATTTATGTCACTGGAAACATACCGAGGCCCTCAAGGGCGTCCAGGTATGACGAAGAGTGGACGGGGCCTAGAGAGCTTCGACCACCCATGAATAGAGTACAATTCACTGTAGGAACAGTTTCGGAAGTCGTATATGGTTACCAACCAGTACAAGGAGACAATTGTGTGGCTCAACCCACAAGCTAAGATCTGACTCACAGCATCTTCAAACGCGCATAAAGTCTCACTATGCGCAAAGGATACATGAAAATCGCCCGAAATTAGGTCACTGCCACCACACCAACGTTCAATAGCATTACGGATCCTAAACATAAAGGCGGTTACCGGCCACAGACTATGGCGGAGGACACAGCATCTTCCCCTGAACCCATCCACATTGATGGCACAACCCTCGAGGGCGGCGGCCAACTCATGCGGTTGGCCCTGTCGCTATCCTCCCTGACCAACGTACCAATCCACATCACCTCCATCCGCGGCAACCGCTCCCGCGACGGCGGTCTCAAGGGCTCGCATCTCGCAGCCGTCGAATTCCTCGCCCGAGCATGTGGCGCCAGGACAGAAGGAATGACCCTAAAATCAAAAGAGCTGCTATTCTCGCCATGTCGCGACGAGAACGAGCGACTAACACGCGGAAACACGCAATGGTGGAAAAACACCCGCGACCCAGCCGGCACCATCACCAGCCGAGCAGTCGAGATCAAGCAATCAACCCCCGGCAGCATCTTCCTCGTCTTCCAAGCCCTCCTCCCCTACCTCCTCTTCTCCTCCCCACCCACCACCACTGATTCCCCCCAACCCCTCCCCATAACCCTCACCATCCACGGCGGCACCAACGTCTCCGCCAGCCCTAGCCTCGAATACACCACCCAAGTCCTCCTCCCCACCCTGCACCGCATCGGCCTGCCCCCCATAACCCTCACCCTCCACCGCCGCGGCTGGACCCACGGCCCCACCCAACTCGGCTCCGCAACCTTCACCCTCACCCCGCTCCCCCCCGGCGCTCCCCTGCCCGCCTTCTCCCTCGCCCGCCACCCCGCCTCCGACCCCGTCGTCGCCCTGCACGCCTCCATCCTCGCCCCGTCCCCCACCACCCGCGCACAGATCCGCACCGCCCTCACGGCCGCCGTGCGCGCCCGTTGGAAGGACCCAGACCTCGCCGTCGAATTTCCCGTCGACGAGGACTCCGGCCACGCTAAACGTCTCTACCTGCTCCTCGTCGCCGAGACGCGCAGCGGGTGTCGGCTCGGGCGCGACTGGCTGTACGATCGCAAGATAGCGGACGTCGCGGACGCGGTCGGCGTTCTGGTCGAGCGCGTCGTGGCCGCGCTGTGGAGCGAGGTGCAGGCGGGGGGCGCTGTCGATAGCTTCATGGAGGACCAGCTCGTTGTGTTTGGTGCGTTGGCCAGGGGTAGGACTTGTGTGAGGTCGTCTGGCGGGTCCGTGGACGGCGGTGGTGAGGGTGGGCATGGGGATGGGGAGGAGGGGATGGATGGGGAGGGGGGCGGGAAAGCGGGGCGAGGAGAGAGGGGGCCGACGCTGCATACGCGGACGGCGAGGTGGGTTGCAGCTGAGATTCTGCGTGTTGCTTTTGATGAGCGGGATGGGGCTGTTGAGGGCGTGGGGTTGGTTGTTGGGGGAGAGCGGCCGCGGGGTTTGGTGGGGGAAGGACTGGTGGCGGAGATGGATGCGTTACGGATTTGATGGTCGGAGTTCGGAGATGGATGTGATGGTGTTGTGGAAGGGTGGGGACGGGAAACTGATAGAGGGAACCTACCAACTCTTGATTTCGCGATACCGATGAGGGCAAGGGTTCTCGCTGTGGTCGGGGTCCATGGTAGGGGATGTACTTGTAGACAACGCGCTTTAGATGGATGGGGTAGGGAGGGAGAAGATATTGAAGGGAAGCAATGCACACTGTTACGTGAGACATAAACAGCGTGCACGGTGTGCGTGACTGCAGGTCTTAGCTCTGAAAAGGTCAGGCCGAGGTTGGCTAGGACATGTCCTCAGTGTGAGTGCCCTTTCAGTCACCCTGTTCGACCCTATGGATGAGGTTGTGGGCTCAGACGCTTGACTTCGATGGACGAGGTATCAACACTATTCTGCGCGACAAGTCTATCTATCTATCCCTCTACTACGGTTGGTGATTGGCGAATTTACGTTTTCCACAGCGCATCAATTTGCTTCCTCCGCACCTACAGAACAGAAAGACCAGCGATTAGCATCCGACCCCTTCAACCTCCATCAACCCAGGGACGCAAAAGAAGGACTCACCATCGGCGCCAAAACCGCCACCCCCGCCCCCAACGCCAACACGGTACCGACCAACTGCAATTTCCCAAATCCCTTCCCCAACATATCAAACGCCTGACTAGGCGCGATCCTCGTCCCAAACACATCTCCACCGTTCCCATACGCGAAGAACAAACTCGTACTCTCCAACAGACTGGGACTGGCGATGATCTTCCGAATCCCCTGCACCTCGCGGCGGTGCGTGACGTACCACTTCGGATCGAAGTCGATGACGGGCGAGTAGCGGAACAGGCCCTCTTCGACTTCGGCCGAAGAGGCGTCGCGGCCGACGGGACGGCGAGGATCGAGGACGGGCCGGGGGATGGCGACGATGGCGTTGGAGGCGGGGAGGGTGCAGAGGAGGGAGCGCGAGGTGATGCCTTGGCGGGTGGAGGTGACGGCCATGGTGGCGATTTCCTCGGGCATCAGGAAGGCCTGGGAGAGGACGTGCGGGCGGGGGATGGTGGGGTCGTCGCTGGTGATGGGGTGGATGCTGGAGGCGTTGGGGGCGGAGCGGAGCGGGCCGCGGTCGTTGGGGATGGGGGATTCGTAGAGCTCGGCGATGATGAGTTGGTGTCCTTTTACAGGCGAGGAGGACGGGGACGTGCTGGTGTCGGAGGAGGTGGTGTCGACCCAGAGCGAGTAGGTGAACCAGTTCTCGGACATGGCGGAGGAGATTGTGCGTTTTGTGTCGACGCCGGAGTGGGTGGTGCTGTATAGGATGTCTCCTGAGACGGCGTCGAGGAGGTAGAAAGTTGCGGTAGATGATGGATCGTTGACTGTGGTGACGAGAAGGAGGTTGGGGTTGAGGTATTTGTACATGACCGACCGATCCCTGAGCACCTTTCCAATGGAAGCCACTGGATCATGTCGGGGCCGAGAAATAGCACTAACCTCTCGTTGACCCGCTGGTAGTGCGAATTGCCATGCCAATGTTGGGTTTGAGGCTTGGCCCAGACTCCAGCCTTGTAAGACGCCGGTTCGGCTTCGACTGACGAGCACAGTTCCGCCCTCGAAAGTTTGTGCTGGTAGAGCCTCAGGTTTGCCATCTTCGTCAATTGCAATGTGGACCTTACGGCCTGCTCTGTCCACCGTTGCGACGGAAGACTTCAATGAAAGTGCTGACCCTTCTGGTTCATGGAAGATTTCTCCTGTCATGTACCTCACATACAAGATCTGCCCTGCATCTCCCGTGATCGTTGCGAGGTCGTGATTGATATCAATACTTTTAACATTCCACCGTCCTCCGGCCGGAATATCCACAGCTTTGGTGTTCCAGATAACCTTTCCTTGGTCGGCAGCGTGCAGAGCCATAAGGCGACCGTTTTCCGTAGCAACAATGATGAGTTTGCGGAATCCGAAATTATCAGGAAGGAACCCGAGTCCTGTCGTGTCGACGTGCTCACCACGGAAACTTGCCATTATATTTGAGGGTAAGTTCTTTAACCATGCTGGAAGGTGTTGCAGGTCTTTTAGATGACGTGTCACCCTGTGCACATATGCACTCAAGACGTTCTCATGCCCTTCGATCTCAAGTTCCTTAGCTAGGTCCTTCTCTGGCCTCAATTCGGCCCACTCAGCTGCCACTATGCCAGCTAGAGCCTCTGAGCGTACCCAGATTGGCTCACCGTTCCGGATGAGGTTCCAGTCCCCTGTTGGTAGTACAGCAGCACTCCTCACAGCATAAGTCGATTCACCCTTGAGTAAGACTTCCGAAACTGCATGAAGCGGACCCTCGAGGGTTTCTTGGACATGGCTCCTGCTATACCGACCTGCCCATCTACCAAGTACACCATCAGATGTTGAGGAGACTAATGTAGTCTCAGAGTCGGTATCGCGAGTAAAGTACACATTGGCGTCTTGCGTACTGGTTGAGAAAGCTCCTCTACCGGTTACTTTCGGGAGGCTGTAAGCTTTCGTAACTGAGCCGGTGGCGAGGTCGACATGAAATACTTCTGCCCAATGCGAGTCGAGAGTCTGATAATGCGCGAGGAAGTGTGGCTGTGACTGCAATAGGTGGGGTGCGTGAATGGTGACTGTTTCAATGTCCTCGCCGCTATCATTGTTGATGTTGAAAGAGCTAACATGCCTCGACCCTATGAGGTTGACCTTGAGAGTCTTGTGGCTCTTATCCGTCCACACGATCAATGGAGAGGCAGAAATGGCGCCGACGAACAGGATCGCATCAGGTGTGAGAACGTCGCCTTCAGAGGCAAGAGTGTTCTGGCCCGTTTGCCTTCCTGACACTGGATCCAACGCCGTAACCCTGATCTTGAATCCCTTGAGTACCGCCGGATGTAGAGAAACGTAGTAGATACTGGACGCGGATGTCGACACTTGAAATGGTATATCACGACTGAATTCATAAGCTTCTCTCCTGATACCACCTGAAAGTCTCGACCCTACCTATCATCCCTATATTCCCACATTACATCGCCTGTATTTCCGTTCAGCCTTCGGACCACCCCCTCCATGCTCCCAGAAAGCAAGACCGCGTCTTTGGCTGTTCTTCGTTCCTTTCCGCTCTCCAACTCTACGACCTCCAAGTCCCTAGTTTCCCCATCGTTGAACTCATTAGCCCAGATCAGTTTCCCACTCAACGCGTCCCATGCCTGGACTCCAAGCCCAGTAGCGCTTATCACGGTGTCCTCTTTCTCGCCAGCTCTAAGGAAACCAGTAGTAGCATTCCCACCATTGAGTTGCTGCCGCCAGACTATCGTTCCATCTTTCGGGTTGACCGCGCCAAGCACAAGTTTTTCGGAAAGCGTGTACAGAAGACTGGCTCGCGAGCTGGATTGCGGCCGGTGGAAGAAAGTGGTGTGTTGCTGGGGAACTCCTAAGAGAGCGTGATGGTAGTCTACCTGGTAGGCGTCATCCGCGAAGATTGCATGGACGGCAGAGAGGTCGAGACAAGATACGACCAACGCTGCCCATGCGGCATGGAAGCGCATCGTTTAATCTGACAGAAAACTGGCTGGCAGGTAAAAGTAGCAGCAGGTGGTTCAGACGTAGTTCAACATCACGTGATATTGGCCAAATAATTGGCAATTTACTGAGATGTACCCCCGGTAGAGTAATCATATACCAGTGTAAGCAAAACATCAACGAACTTACGATCAGTGGTGCAGGTCTTGATGAATACTGTAGGGGTTTACCCTACTGTGTCACTTGTCCAAGGCTCTTCACGGAAACCGTCTCTATGATTCTGAAAGTCTCCAATAACAGCGAGTGGAAACTCTGCAATTATCTCAGAGATACATTTAATATTGCAAAGACTTTGCTTGTATTGTGTATAGATTTTGGCTTTACATTGTATTGCACAGATATGCAATGATCGAGTAATTTTTATATACATTTTGACTCTATTAGCTCTGGAAGGCAAGCCTTCCAGGTTCCCAGCCTGCACCGCGTGGAGGAAGAGTCTTTGCAGGCCAAAATAATGCCAATAAAGGTGTAGTAGTAAGGTAGTGATGCTCATAGGTGAAGATACTGGGTGAAGATACTGGGTGAAGATACTGATAAAATAACTCACCAAAACGTAGAAGCAACTGGCAGCGGCCGCCAGGTTCAACGCAGGCTCGAAGAGCTCAACCGCAGAACGGGAGCACCTCCTCACCCGGGGTCCCCAACGACGACCGCTGCCAGCGACGACGACAACTCCCCACTAGGGGTCGTCATCCTATACTTGTTTCAGCTCTGTTGTCCCCATCACTATTGCTGTTGTGTTGCACTCACGTCGTCGTCCCCCTCCATGAACCGCTGGTTCATCCAGCGGAGGAGGCTATCCACGGACTCTTGGTCCGTGGAGAAGGTGTTTCTCCACACCTTCGGGGTGCGGAGGGGAGAGGGGGAGGCGGCGGAGGAGAGGCGCAGAGCGCCAGAGAGAGGGCCGGGGGCGGGCGCCGGAGTGGCGGGGGCCGCCGGGACGAGGACCTCTATTCAGTGAAGTTTGGTTAGATGCTACGATAAAAACAAGTAATACGGAGATACTCATACCTTTTGAGGTCTCGACGACCTCAGGGGCCACACAGGCCCCGCTGCAGGCGCAGAGGGGGGCCGGCGCGGCAACAGTCTCTGTTCGGTGAGGTTGGTTTGGTTCTCAAGATGAATGTGTATGTTTGGGGGTGCTCCATACCTACGGCATAGTAGCCGTTGACGTGGTAGTAGGACAAAAGTCCTACTACCAGGAGGAATGCTGGGAGCACCTCCAGGAATGACATTGTGGTCGTATTGGTTGTTATGTCGTTCGTGGAGGATGTCGGAGTATGAGGAAGAAAAAAGAAGAAGAAGAAAACAAAAAGAGACGGCTCAGGAAGTATTATATAGTCCATTGAGTCCCGCTGGATCACTCACCCGACCCTTAGTGTGTTGGGAGGTGCTCCAAGTGCACAACCACAAGGGAAGGAGACGCCAAAGAACACCACGAACAAGGCAAGAGAGTCTGACAACTACCTTACCCAATCTCTTGCAATAGCGCAATGAATGCGATGAGTACTTTCCGAGTCTTTCCTCCTGCGAACTGTAACAAGCCAACAAGGGAAGGCGGCCACGGCACAAACTCGGGAGCTCGAGGACACACCTTCTCCTGTGACCCAGAGAGGTCTGATTGAGCCTACCCGGCATCTATTGAGCACACTCCCAGAAAGACTCCGCTCTATGCACATGGGACAGGTGCAACTCAATCACCATTGACTCTTCCAAGCCTTCCGTGTGGAAAGCCCAGTAGCAACACGACGACGCCACCTGCCTCCATCACTACAACCTGATCACATAGCAAATTCAATCCAGGCAATGTCTCAAGACTGAAGAAGGAACAGGCTTCAGACGAAAGCTCTCCGACGCTCTTACACAGGTTACTGATTTGAGATTTCGTACTTCTGCGCACAGGAAGGTAGGTATCTGCATGATGGTACTTGCTACTTTGGATGAGGAAACAGCTATTGCCACGGTAGCAAAAGCTGATATGGGAACGACTTGAGATTTGCAGATAAATGATGAAGACGTAAGGTAGTAGCTCCCCTTAATCTAGGTAGAACCATAGAACAGATCACAGGTAATTTCATAAATATTAACCTGCATGACAAGTCCTCCTCGATGTAGGTAAGGTAGGATCAAGTCAGAGACTGGGAAGGCACAAAGAGCTTCAATCTCTTTAGCTTGGTAGACAGGAACGTACTGTACGTAAGAGGTCTGCTTTTAGCAAGACGTCGTAGTAGATGTTTGAACATGGTCTTGCTGAACACTCGATAATGAAGCTGCCGTTGCTGTAAACCCTACCTAGAGTTTCGATGTTGCAACAAATCACGTGAACTGATTGCACGTGATCGACACAAATGAGGTGCGCCAGGATTTGGTCTCGTAGAAGGATTTATGCGGGATGATTGTCACTTTGACATCGATATAGCAAATTAAAGCCAACAGCCGTTATATCTACTAGGTATACAGGGAGAGATAGACCATAAGCTCCCGGCCCCACCTGGGCTTATCGAGTTCGATGCCAGAGAAATAGGATGTGCACCAGGACACCATCTCGCCAAGGCATGTAGGCTACGTCTTTCTCCGTCCACTCAAGGGCTATATCTTCGTCACGGCCAAGGAACGATGAGAAGTTGCACGGTTTAAGAATAATGCGCCCCTCGATACACCTCACACCATCCCCGGAACGACTGACAGGAAGTAGGAAAAGTCATGACCCGCCGAACACGAGCCACCACAGCCGCGTCTGCCGCAAACTAAGAAAGGAAAGCCAAGCAAGTCTCACGCAGATTAGAGGGTGTGACAAGAACTTATGGACATCCGAAACCACAGCTCAACGCCATCACAAGGGTTCGGGGCCACTCTAATCTAATGCCCAACGAAGCTTATATAGCAACCTCGCGCAACTCGGAAAACAAGCCCTTGATCTCAGCGGTGACGAATTCCTCGATCTCGGTGATCATATCACTGGCTCCACTACCCACAGAATAACCACCCTTCTTCATAATCTGAGTGTAGTTGGACGACCCGCCTCCGTTCCAGGCAAGGATCTATAAGCCCAATCAGTATGCCATCTAATTTAGCATTTGCGATACGAGATGTGGTTTACTTACGTTCTTGGTGTCGCTCGGGACATCAGTCAAAGATCCCTCCGTAGCAATAGCGATGAGATTCTCCTTCAGCTTCTTGGGCGTAATGTCCGCAACAGCGTAGGCCGAATCTTTGGCAGGTTGTAGCGAAAGGAAGTAAGCCAAAAGACCGGCGATGTGTGGAGAAGCCATGGAAGTTCCCGAAATCGTGTTTGTAGCGTGTTTGCTGCCAATCCAGGTCGACTGGATATTGAGACCGGGAGCAAAGATATCGTTGCACTTCCCGTAGTTGGAGAAGTACGCACGCTCATCAGCAAAGGTCGAAGCGCCAACGGTTACGGCTTTGGCTGCGGCTGCAGGAGAGTAACTGCAAGAGTCGGCATTGTCGTTACCAGCAGCGACAGCGAAGTGAATGCCGGCGTCAACAGCGGCATTGACGGCGAGATCTAGAGTGACAGACTTGCCACCGCCAAGACTCATGTTGGCGGCACTTCCCTTGAAACCCTTCTTACCTTTCTTATCCTTTGCAGCCTCCACCTTCTTGGTGTGGCTGATGGCGGCCCATTCGACACCCTTGACAACGTCGGACATGGAACCGGATCCGTTCGACCTCAGAACTTTGACCGCGTAGACATTCGCTTTCTTGGCTACGCCGTACTTTTTGCCGGCAATGGTACCCGAGCAGTGAGTCCCGTGACCATTTCCGTCAGCATCCTCGTCATTGGCGGGAATGGTTTTTCCCCAGTGTGCTCGACCTTCAAAGTCGACGTGCTCAGTGTTCGTACCAGTATCGATGACGTAGACGTCAACACCCTCGCCGCCGTCGGCACTGTAGAGGTATTTATTGAAGGTTCCGAAGCTAAGGCTGTCACGGTGGGATATCCTGGCCAAGCCCCACGGAGCGTTCTTCTCAGTCTCACCGCTCGCTAAAGTGTGAACTTCCGAGTCTTTCTCGATGTAATCAACCTAGTAAATACCGGATCCAGTCAGCTCAGTCTTGTGATGATCGAGCAATGATATTCACGTGTCGAGCTTTGAGCAGCTTGTGGCGGTGTTGGATGACTCACATCAGGATGCCGCCGGATCCTTTCGATAACATCATCATCAAAGTGACCAGAGTAGCCAAGTAGGCCTCCGACTATATCATAAGTGTGCTTCAACCCACCCAGGATGTCTGCGGAGAAGGGTATCTGCGAGCGCTTTGTTTTCTGCGTGTTCAAATGAAGGTCTTGGACCCAGCCGTGATGAGCAGCCGCTGAGGTTTGCGACACATGCTTCTTGAAGACAACTATATAGGAGTCTGGGATCTCCTTTGACTGCGTTGATGAGAGTATGGGAGCGGCATCATTGTGGATGGTGCGGGTATTCAGCACTGGTGAAGCCGAGGTGAGTAATGGCAGCAGCGCAAGACTGGCGAGTCCTCTCATGATGACGATGAAGATACTGGACTGAGCGTTGAGTATAAGAGATAGAGAGAAAGCGATAGAAAGACGACAAGTACCTGATCTCCGGTAAAGGATGGTTGAAGAAGAGGGAAGCAGAGTAAGAGGGAGTGGACAAGATGTAAATGTTGGTGGTCGATGATCACACGAGAGGTTGGTCGGTAAGTACCGTACCAGGCAGCTCCGACACGAGGACGCTTCGATTGTGGCTTAGCAGCTACCTTACTGAGTACGCATATCTTCTCTTATCATAAGTGCGATTTGATGTGATTGGTCCCACAGCCGAGGCCGCTCTAACAACACTCCCGGTACTCATGATATGGCTTCACAGATTTAGGTCAAATGACTATCTTCAGGAGAGGTGCGAGTACGAGTGCATTGGGCCGGCTCAATGATACTGAGAGTCTCTGTGGAGCTGGTTGAGGTCCCAACCTCTTGACCCTGGAATCGTGGAGCGCCTAAGGCAGCAAGTCGATCGCTAATGACGAACGTACGAAGCACAAGACACATGCGCGAAGAGTCGCTTGGCACCAGACGAGTGGGGTCTCTTTTATGCCCTTCATGAACCGGCCCAGCAAATCTTGATACTTGGGACGGTGTCGGAGTTATGACAAGTCCTGCCCTGCCACGCCAGCCTGTCGTTCAGTCTGTCATTGCAGAACCCACCTCGACGGAGGACCTGGCAGTCAACCAAGATTTGAAACCGTTGGTCGAGGATCTCTTACAGGCTGCCCCGCTAGGGAACGATAGTGAGACTCTTCGCCATCTACTCGGAAAGGCTGAAAGCTTGCAAAGAATCCGTCAAAGGCTAGTCGATGCCCCTCATTCCAACGCAGCCAAGGATGCATTCCGACATCACGACGGGCTTCAGGCTTTACTCGAGATCTTGAGGTCCATCTCACTCTATACTTCAGAGAAGGTAGTGGAGGGCAAATCAGAAGACCTCCTAAACCTATTCCGTGCGACACTCCGTGTACTCTCCGAGAGTATCAAAGATCACCGGGGTAATCGAAGGTACTTTACGAAGAGGGTAGACGATGGAGGATGGACCGCGCTTGTTGGGATAATTGGATCGATGGGCGGTAGTAGCTGTCTGGTTAACGGACCTCGCAAGCAGAGACACAACGACCGATTTCTTGGCATACTGTACGCCTTCGCTTTGGGAGATGATGCTGTGGACGACCTGTTTGTTAGCTTAAGGAAGCACGCCGACCTGGTTTGTGCAGGCTCAAGCGCCGCAGAATCTGTCACCCTCCTGTCACAGGGAGAAAAGTATCTCTCGGTCATTCAAAGTAAACTTCGGGAGGTGCTGGGATCCAAAGCATACTGGCAAAATCCAGAAATCATACCCGCAATAGCCTCAATATTGTTGAATCAACGACGCCTTACTGGGTCCCAGCAAGCTGTCCATGAGACCGCAGTTCTTCCAGCTCTCGCTGCTTTTTGTCACCTAGCTACTTCGTCCCATTATAGCCTTGCCTGTGTTCACTCCACGGGAATACTGAGTGTGATTCTCCCGGAATTACAAGAAGCGTCTACTACTTCTTCTGTAACATCTTTGCTCTGGGGCCTTGCTGAGGCGCTTGCTGCCCTTGGCCCAAACTCACTCGAAGATGCTTACTTTCTATATAGAAGGGCGACCACTTCCTCGGGGATTGCTCGATTTCTCCTCAAAGCTTTGAAATCTTCTCAAAGTCCTGCATATGTCCAATTCGACTTATCATTGCATGGGTACGCATCAGTGGAACTTCCGGGCTTAGGTCAACCCTTTCCCCCTTCTTCTCCGAGCGCAGGATATACGATCTCTATCTGGGCGCGATTCGAAGAGTTTGATTCGAATCTGCATACCACGATCTTCGGAGCTTTTGATATCAGCCAAACGTGTTTTGTGTTAATTTATCTTGAAAAAGATACCCAGAATCTAATTCTCCAGACGTCAATCACTTCTCCTAGACCGAGCGTGCGTTTCAAGTCTTTGAAGTTCGAAAAAGGTCAGTGGTACCATATCTGCATAGCTCACAGGCGCCCCGGCAAAACATCCTCCTCAAGAGCTAGTCTCTTCATCAATGGAGAATTCGTGGAGCTAGTGAAATCCCAATATCCTTCAAACCCTCTGCCTTCTAGCACGACCAGCAAAACTCCCGCATCTATCGGCGCCTTACCCAACGCGCCGCGCCAAGTGCAAGCTTTCTTCGGTACTCCACAGGATCTTGCCTCACAGCTCGGCCGAGGTGCGGTCTCGACTCGTTGGTCTCTTGCCTCTGCCCAGCTTTTCTCAGAACTTCTCAGCGATGATCTTATCGCCGTACATTACCAGCTGGGTCCGCAGTACAATGGGAACTTCCAAGACTGCTTAGGTTCCTTTCTTACTTATAAGGCTTCGGCGGCGCTCAACTTGCGTAACGAGAATCTACATCCTGACAGTGTAGATAGATCAGACATTGTCTTAGCGATTCGTCACAAAGCCTCCGGCCTGCTGCCAGAATCGCACATCATACTCAATATCTCACCGGCAACAGTCTTCGGCGTCAAGGATCAGTATCGTGGTGACGAGTCTTATCTTCTCAATTATATGTCAAAGTCGGCGAGAAAAAGCTTTAAACAGCTAGTACGGTTGGGTGGAAATGCTATCATCTTGAATGGTGCCGTTCCGGCGATAAACGAAGCGTTGGTCAGGCCTCATGGAGTAGCCGTACTCACTGGAGCCCCCCTCGTGATCAGACCCCATTCACTGGATGCTGCAAGTTGGCGCATCGGAGGTTGTGCGGCTGTGGGCCTCAAGCTTGTTGAGCTCGCGACTACTTGTGAGGGCCTTATCCGCTCAGTTGACATTTTATTCGAGAGTATCAAGGGAAGCTGGCGAAACAGCGAGGCAATGGAAAGAGATAATGGATTCAGCATTCTTGCGGCTCTGTTAAGGAGCAAAACCGGAGCTTGGCAAACCAATCACAACACCGATTTTGGTACCTTACCGGGACTGATTATTTCCGACGAGGAGCGGGAGAAGCTCTTGTACGAATTGCTGAATCTTATCCTTGACTTTTTGGGATACGATCAAGCAAGTTCAGACAACTCCGTTATCAATAATCCTTTAGCTTATAGGACCCTTCTGGTAGACCTCGACATTTGGCGCCAAGCGACACTTCCCGTGCAACAGCTCTACTACGACCAGTTCATCACCTTTGGAATGCAATGCAAGAATCATAAGTTCAATGCAAAGCGACTATCACGCATGCGTAGGCATCTAGGACCCCTTTCTGTGCGCAAGACTTACTGACGAGCTCATTTACAGATATTGTCAAGAAGATGTTAGATCCACTCAAGGGAGAAATATACTCGCGAACCGCATTCCACTTCTTCTTGAAGGCCTTCCAATCTGTTGTGATTTGCAATCTATCGGCAGAGACTCTTCGATCATTGTCACTGTTCATAACATATGCCATACAAAAGAGTCGACAGTCCTCCAAGTTACCATCTCGAAACACTTCAGTGCGGGCTCGGCAGCAAATTGTTCACAGTCTCCGAAGATCATCAGCCTCGACGTCAACCTCCACCCTAAGATCCAAGCATACAGATAGCAAAGATGATCTCTCAAGAGCTGAAATAGGGATTCACATATTGGAGATGTATAGCGATCTCTTATGTGAAGATAGAAGCACGACGAGCATTCAGAAGTTTGCCAGGGCTGTAACGAACAAGGTATGACCTATATCAATGGTAAAACACATAGCTTGAACTGACGTCCTACAGTGGCTACTGTACCTACTCGCGGAAGACGATTCCCGTGTTGTTGTGCTTGGTGCCAAAATACTGGCCCGCATGCTGATTGTCCATGGCCCCACCTATGTTAAGAAGTTTGCTGAGAAGACAAGCGGCTTCATCATTATGCAACACCATCTAAAACGGTTTTGGAAGGTGCCAGCAATATGGCTGGCATGTTTCGCTATATTCTTCGGTCAAGATATAGCAGTGATCGACTTTGAGCGTCCTTTCACTTCGTCTAATCTACTCGAATCCTTTTTGGTGGACGGTAGATTGAAGGTGGTTTACCCTGAAGTTCTGCCCATTATAACATCCTTATTACGGAATGGTCTTACGACGATTATCAACGGACAAAAAGATCTTGGGTCACCACTGCGAAACGAAAGAAGTGATTATACGAGTTCAGATAATAAATTCTCCACTTCAAAACCAGAGCATACTTCTGCACAGTCAAAATCATCAAGAATTGATACTATATCCATAAGTGTGTCTCTCGCATATTTCTTAGAAAGAAATCAGGAACTCTCTAACCCCTTTGATAGATGATACGCAGCCTTCCGAGAGACCTTCGGGCGAGGACATAAACACTCTCCACACAGTGTGTCGATTCTTAGTAGATGTACACTCAAAATCCCAGAGCTTCCGCGACGTTGCAGTGTCTTCTAGTTACGTCCAAGAGCTTCTCTTCGTTCTATATCCTGCCATCGTCGGCTCGGACGCGCTCACTCCAGATATTGAACTAAACTCTCGGAAAAGTGCGTTGACTGTTAGCGGCAACGATGGTGCCATCCCGCCTTTGTCAAGAGCAGCCGCTCAGATGTCACCTATTATTCAGACTACCACTCTAGAGCCACTAACCCGCCCACTTAACACAAGGATACCCGCAATCAGGCGCGGCTCGTCTTTCGTTCTGGTGACTTCGGATCGGCCACAGTATAGCCCTTCTCAAGCACGACTTAAGGCCGTAATGTCTCCCAGGACGGACAGTCACCCGGTACCGGTTATTAGCAACTCGTTGGTCGAAAGCCTCCTAGAACTCATCATCGCTGTCTTCGCGGACCAACTTCTGGAGAGGAAGGACTTTCCCGGCTTCGGTCTCTTCATCAAGGTACCTCCAGGATTGCAGGACCATCAGGCTTACTTTGAAACCTACGTACTTCGAAACGCACTCTCGCATTTGGGTAACACTATTCAGCTAGATCAGAAGCTACTATGCGAGCCAAAAGTACTAACTAATCTTGCACGCATGCTTACGCACCTGGGCGAGGCTCTGTACGAGGGCTGGTTCCTGAACGGAGCGGAGGCGGTCCTAAGCTTTGCGGGTACGATCTTGGAGTACCTACAGCGACCAGAAGTTGCCAAACTCAAGAGCGTGCGGCTGTGTAGCCAAGCCGTCCAGGTAATAAGGACGGTGGTCCTGCGAGTTGTGCTTTTACGCCTCTCCGAATTGGATGACTTCAGTCCTGAGAAAGATATTACCACATTTATGGACCGATTGTGCTACTGGCAGACAGTGCTTCTCACTCCGGAAGAGACACAGGCGGAATTTTTGAGGTTAATTTGTTATCTCTTATATACGAAACTGATTAGTACCCACGCTCAGGTAAGGCTGACGGCTGCCAGTCTGTGGCGTGTTATCCTTGTGCAAAAGCCCGAGGAGAGTTCTAGGATACTCGGGCAAGGATCAAACCAAGACCACAAGCATTTATTTAGTGGGTTCAAAAGGTTGACAGGTGTTGACAACGAGGCTTTCATTGACTGGGTTGATGACCATCGTCCAGAACTGGATGCCTTTTTCTTCGGAGCCATGTCCTCAACCTGGGAGAAATTTGTTGCGGAAGAGAATCGTAGAACCGAAGAGACGGCCAAGGTCAGGGTAGCTAAACGAAGAGAAAGGTTGCACTACTGGCATACCGACAATGTTGCTAATGAGGACACAATACGTCGTCATGAAGTTGCTGCGGATCATTGGATGACCAATATCTATGCTTCAGAACACACAAAGTATCAACGGGCGATGCAGGACCAGCAGGACAACTCCATATACATCTCTTCTACTTTTGCGAAGCTGAACCGAGGCCTGCAAAGGCCTTATGGGCTTTTGGACGATCATACAGTTCCGAGATGGAGATTGGACCAAACGGAAGGTCGCAATCGCATGCGCCTCCGTATCCTACCTGATTTCACCGGCCAGCAATCTAATTACCAGCCGAAGCGAAAGCGATCCGAAGCAGCTCTTAAGCGGCGCCAGACTTTGAATACCCAAGTCCAACCTCTATCGAGCTTTGATGCAATCTCTACTCCGGTCGAAACCGAAGCCGCTGGTTTTAGCAATCAGAATTTTGATTCCACTCTCTCAAGTGGGCCTTCCAGTCGCTTCGTCGATCCTAATGAGCTGGAGGAAGACTTCGAGCTCGTTGACGACCCTAGGGCAACGGCGCAAGAATATGAGGATAAGAATCGCAAAGTGATGCGGACACTGCAGCGCGGAGACCAGGTAGAGCACGTCAACAACGTCTCTCGAATCGTAGGCTTGGAAGCCTGTGAGGGATTGCTTATCCTTGGACGGGGCTTCTTGTACTTGCTTGATGGCTTATTTCAGCGGTCTGATGGCGAAATCGTCAATGTGTGGCAAGCACCGTCGGAGGAGCGAGATCCTTATTTGCAGATGATATCAGGCCGAAAGTCAGGAGAATCCAACAAACAACAGGTCCAAGGCAGCGAACAGCGAACGCGGAATTGGCGGTGGGAGGATGTCATAAGCATCTCAAAGCGTCGATTCCTTTTCCGAGATGTGGCCATTGAGCTATTCTTCACTGATGGCCGGAGCTACCTCCTCACAACAGATTCATCCTCACTGAGGAATGCACTTTATCTCAAACTGATCGCCAAGGCTCCGCAGGTCACCGGCGTTGCGGCATTGGCACACCCGGAGGATTCATGGAGGTTGGAAGCTTTGAAGAGCGTAGAAGACACCCCACAAACGTTTGGCTCGAAATTCACCAACGTGTTCCAGCAAGGCTCCCTCAATCCAGCGACGAAGAAATGGATGAAAGGCGAGATGTCAAACTTCCACTACCTCATGCTCATCAACACCATGGCTGGACGAACCTTCAACGACCTGACCCAGTATCCCGTCTTCCCTTGGGTTCTCGCAGATTACACCAGCGAAGAGCTCGATTTAGACGATCCGCGATCCTTCCGAGATTTATCCAAGCCAATGGGATGTCAAATGGCAAGTAGGGAAGCTGAGTTTCGAGACCGTTATAAGTCTTTCGCCGAGATGGGCGATCACAACTCGCCGCCCTTCCACTATGGAACGCATTACTCTTCGGCTATGATTGTTACTTCTTATTTGATACGCTTACAGCCGTTCGTGCAGTCATATTTACTCCTGCAAGGCGGGAGCTTTGACCATCCTGATCGTCTGTTCTATTCCATCGAGAAGGCTTGGATGTCGGCGTCCCGTGATAACATGACCGATGTAAGAGAGTTGACGCCAGAATTCTTCTACTTGCCTGAATTCTTGACGAACTTGAACGGCTACAACTTTGGTTTGCGGCAAGGCACCGGTGACCCTATCGATACCGTAGTCCTACCACCTTGGGCTAAAGGCGACCCTAACATCTTCATTGCAAAGCATCGACAAGCACTCGAGAGTCCGCATGTAAGCAAACACTTACATCAATGGATCGATCTTATATTTGGACACAAGCAACGAGGGGAGGCTGCCATAGAAGCCACTAACGTCTTTCATTACCTATCATACCATGGAGCCAAAGATCTTGACAGCATAGACGATCCGTTAGAACGGCTTGCAACGATCGGGATCATCCACAATTTCGGTCAAACTCCGCACCAGATATTCCAGAGAGGTCATCCGCAGCGGGAAGATGTTCATCCTAGGTTCAAGAGGTTAGATACAGCGGCGGAGTCGCTGACCCGAGTCCCATCTCCATTGTTTGGTGAGCTTCCCACGGTGCAGCAGCCAAGGCTCGAAAGACTAACGAGCTTCAGTAGAGAGCCACGAGCAGGTCTCGTCGCTTGTGCTATCCTCAAAGCTGGAGCGCCTTCTCTGTTCTACTCCGTTCAAGGTCAACATCCCTCCCGACTACAACAGATATATGGAGTGGGGTTTCTTCGACGGTAGTGTACGGTTCTATGCTGCGGACAGTGGGAAGGTCCGCATTCCTTCGTACCGATGTTTGTTTTCGAGAGGTTAACTTTCTTTAGCTGATCGGACTGTTTGAACACCTTCACCAGGGGCAACTATCGTGTGTCATGTTCGCTGACTCCCGCATGCTGATCACCGCTGGGGCCGATTGTACGATATCGGTTTGGGTAGTCCTGTCTACGTCCAAGACTATCGACCTACAGCCGAAAGCCTGTCTCTTCGGTCATCGACATCCTGTGACAGTGCTGGCGCTCTCGAGGTCGTTTAGTACGCTTGTGTCATGTTCGACTGACGGTCGAGTCTTTTGTTGGGATCTCAATCGCTTGGATTTCGTGAGGGAGCTGAGCTCCGGTGATCCTGTTGAGGTATGTTCCGGAAGTATAGATATCGAAATTACTAGATCATTGACATAGAACAGTGTGCCCGGATCAACGATACAACCGGCGACGTGATGCTTTGCCGTAAACGGCACGTAGCGTTATACACTCTGAACGGAGCACTACTGCTAGACCAAGACGTTTGCGACGCAGGAGACGACCACGTAGTCTCATGTGCGTTCTACGAAGGGACGGGAAATGAATGGCTCGAGCGCAGTATCCTGTTCACTGGCCACAAACAGGGTTGCGTCAAGGTGAGTGTTCTTCTACTTGACAGCAGCGCACAAGCTGACATCGGGCAGATCTGGAGCAAGGTCATCCGTCAAGGCAAGTTTGTACTGGACCTTGTGAAGCGGTTGGACCATGTCGATCAATCCAGTGAGCGAGGGCTCAATGTCACTTCGGCCGTCACCTACATCTTGCCGATGCCGCAGACTGTATATACTGGAGATGAAGACGGGCGAGTGGTGAGTCAAGTCCAGCCCAAGCAGTGCCGGGATTGTACCCTGATGGCAGTTCTAGTATCAATGGGATTGCATACCGAGACATCATGCCTAGAATCTAGGTCTTCATTCTAGTGGTTGGAGTAATCTCGAATATTCGCATTGTTACAGGAGTCTGAATACGGTTGGAGGACAAGAGAGAGGTAGGGATACTTTGTCCGGTTGAGAGAGTATGTTACAGTTCTCATACTCATGCTCGGGTATTATGATACGGAGCGTACATTGGTTTTGTAAATGGCCATGTTTTGGGGCTGAGCTGATTGTTGTTAACTTACCTTGATTGATTGATTGATTGATTCTTACTCCGTTCCAGCCAATTAGGCCATGCGGGTGTGACTAATCATGCGTTATGCGCATTTATGTACGGGTTATGCAGGTTATGCAGAGCATACTCCTATGCTGG
>JAABUY010001247.1_pt1 | contig 35652 bp, 68 predicted proteins | sample 5560271 | NCBI WGS metagenome assembly JAABUY01 (sample SAMN10711886, study PRJNA513374) | rock metagenome | isolation source: Antarctica rocks | place: Antarctica: Victoria Land, University Valley
CGTGTCCTCGAGTTATTCCAGCCAAGTTCGACCACGGTAGTCCAACTTTGCCGAAGCTCAGACGACCGTCGCCGATTCTAGGAGCTGAGCGTCGGGCCTATTTGCTGGTCGACGTAGCACCGTGACACATGGCGAATGTCGTTGATTTCGTCGAGTGGCGATTTGTGGTGTGGCGTGGCTACTGGTTGGGTATTGGATTCGATGCAAAGGCAAGTCTAGAGTCTATCCGGTGACTTCTATCTCAGATCGCTGAGGCTATCCCTCAGCAATCTGGACAAGGACAAAAAATAGAGCATGTGGTCAACGCGTTTGAGTGGCCCAGAAGGGCCAAAGCTGATGTAGTACAAATTGTGACTACTCATGATGGTCTTGCTGAGATATCCTCACCGCAGAAAAATAATGTGAGCAGGACCCAAGAACGGTGGTCAGCCCCATTGAATGTCGCCCTGTGACATTTGATGAGACAATCACTACACGCATAAGTTAATCGCCTCTTCGGGCGGAGCCTATTTTAAGATTTGCCTTGAACGCCACGCGCCTCTCGTTCGAGGCTTGAGCCTCGCGAATTTGATACAGTGAACTGGTATGCTTTGATACCACTGTCCACCACATTCATCAAATCTTCGATGTCAATGATGCGCTAAAGTGGACGTCAGCAGATTCTGAATCGGCTTGGAGCTTCTCCTTAATCGCAACAACCGCCATGCCAACCGAATTTACCCAGAGCTCCTCCCATCCTCCATCTCCTCGTGCCCGTCCCAAGCTTCTCCAACCTCCAGCAACCATAATCTCCCCACCCTCCCCCATCGAACCTAAATCCTTCCACCCTCCGACCTTCTCATCACCACCTCAAGCCGACACATCCGACCCGGATATCGAATATGACTCGCCTGCGTCCGATCCCTCCATGTCCGATGGCGAAGACAAGGATCCCGAACCTCGACCCCGAGCTGCGTCGGATCACCTCGGACCAAGTCCTCTAGCAGCGACGCAAAGGTCGTCTTCTCCTCGGGATGGCGCCGTCCTACTACATCCCGGTTCGCCGGGTCTGCCTTCTTCCCCTCGCGCCTCATCCTCACGACCTCACTCACCTCGATCGCCTTCACCTTCTTCCCCACATTACCGACCCAGGAGTCTGAAACAACGGAGGGAGAGCTCGACGCATCGGGTAAGAGAGACGATGGATGGGCAACAGACGAGTTCGGATGATGGGCATCGGATGGTGAACCAATATAAGATTGGTCTATCGCTGGGGAAGGGGGCGTACGCTAAAGTGGAACTCGGGGTCGATGTTGGCACTGGCACGGAATACGTACGTGGAGCTTGGAAACCCATGAGGATGAAGCTGATGGGTGTCTAGGCGATCAAGGAGTTTAGTAAATCCCGTCTCCATTTCCGCGCGCTGCAGGAGAAACAACGGCAAACTACTCGATCGCGAGTGAAAGGGCGGGCTGGGTCGCCAAACTTACCTGGGTTCGACGGCAAGCGGAAAGCCGGGGAAGGAGCAGACGGAAACGAGGGGAGCGAGGCGATGCATGCGAAAGAAGGACCGGAAGCTGATTGGGGGATGGAGACGATCGAGAATGATCCGCTGGGATTGGTGAGGAGGGAGATCGCGGTGATGAAGAAGCTCGAGTAGGTCAATCATCGTCCCTGTCTTATTCACTAACGCAGGTGCTCTTAGTCATCCGAATGTGAGCGGACTGCGCTTTGGATCTGGGATCGAGTTGATCGATTGCTCAGATCGTCTCTCTTTTCGAAGCCATCTCTGTCCCTAATGCCGACGCACTCTTCCTCGTGCTCGAATACCTACCTGGCGGCGTACTCATGCAGGTGTCAATGGGACATCCGGATAAGGACGTCAAATCCCCATTCTCCCTCGACCAGACGAGGGAATATTTCCGGCAACTCTGCCTAGGTCTGGAGTATTTGCATGCCAACGAGGTCATCCACCGCGATGTGAGTGGTTCAGTCGGGAATGGGAACGTTGCTGAGAGCGGAAAAGGTCAAGCCGGATAATATCCTGTTGAGCGCGGATCGTGAAGTGGTGAAGCTGTGCGACTTTGGGGTCTCTGAGATGTTTGAAGCGCAAGGAGATGATCGGATAAAGCGGTCAGGGGGTAGTCCAGCTTTCTTGAGTCCTGAAAGCTTTACGAGTAAGCCCGACGTCCTCTGGTAGGGAATGATTGGGCTGATCGCCTCTAGCACATGTGCATGATGTGCATGGTAGAGCGCTTGACATCTGGGCACTGGGTACGCAGGAGCTTGAGGAAGAAAAGCTATACTGACCAAGCATCCAGGTATCACCTTGTACTGCATGGTGACGGGTCATCTGCCGTTCATGGTGGATAATCCGATCGACTTGCTGGAGGTCGTTCGGACGCATGAGTAAGTTCAGTCACAGTCTCGTCCTCGCTGATCCGTGCAGACCTGCTCTGGAATCGGATTGGGAATCGCATCTCAAAGATCTGCTGCGAAGAATGCTCGCCAAAGATCCTTCGCAGCGGATCGTCATGGCGGACTTACGGGTGCGTTCTATGCTGGCCCTCCAGGAGTCATGCTGATAGTCAACAGGAACATGCGTGGGTTACGGCTGAAGGGGAGGAACCGATGATCGAGACGGAGGATAACCTGTATCACATCGGGAAGCACGTCGAAGAGCCGACTCAAGAGGAGCTCGTCGATGCCATCGGGAGCATTCGGGGCGTTTTGCGCGTTAGATCCGCTGCAAATCAGAATCAACGCTGACCGTGCTTCAGCACCGTCATCCGCGCTATCCAAAAGTGCGCTCCTTTCTGCCAAGCGGTATCTATCAATGACTGATAATCTCCCACTTAGAATGCGCCGCCTCCAGCTCCATCGCCGATCCATCTCCAACGCATCTCAGACCGAAACATCCACCAACCCATCCCTCACATCTGGCTCCATGGACTCGTACGCCTCCCAACCGTCCAGCACCGACGCGACGTCCGACGACGCGCACAAATGGAAAGACCTCGCTGGGTCGGCGATGCTCAGTCCTAGCGAGATGTCTGATGGGGGAGCGACCGAACGGCAGGATTCGGATCCTATGCACAAGACTCTGCGGCGGATCGACACGGAGTCGAAGGATAAGGAGGGTCAGGGGGAGGTGATGTTTGACTCGCCGACTTCGGATGGGGAGGTGAGGACGCCTGTGATGCAGAGTTCGAAGTGAGGGGAGCTGGGTCAAGGAGTAGAGGGCTTACCGGGACATTTTAGGGAAGTACATCTTGTGTACAGGGGATCTTGTCTTACCAAGGAGTTGTTCTTCAGCGCATATAGTACATATAAATCGTTAGATCGGGATTAGATGCAGTGTTGGTATCACCCGCCAGCAAGTCTTTCGAGGCTACACTACGCCTTGACGCCTCGACCGGGTCCTGCGGCCGCTGGCCCCTGCATCGCCTGGAACTCCTGCTGCAGCGAGATGATCTGGGGTCGGAGTCAGCTGCATAGAGGAAGGGAAGGCAGAGACCCGCTCACCTCCTCCTTCTTCTTCCCCGCCTTCTCCTCAATCTCCCTCAATTGCCCCTCGACCCGCTTCCTACTCCAACATCAGCTCACGTCCAACGCGATTCTCCTCCTTTTCTGGAGTCGATTGCGTGGATAGCAGAGCAGACGTACACCTCGCTCCGGATGTACTCCAATCGCTTCTCCACGTTCACCCGTGCTTCTCCCTGATCTTGGGGTACGAGTGAGGGGCCGACGAGCTTGTAGACGGTGTTGTGGGGTTTGAGCAGGGTGATTTCCTGGGGCAAACAGTCACTCGGGGTCAGCCTGGATGATGCAACAGACCAAGAATCCACGCTGGCTACGAGGCAGAGAGAAAGAGAGAGGAATACAGTTGGGGAGAGGGGAGGAGAGGGGAGGAGGCAGAGAGAAAGAGAGAAAGAGAGAGGAATACAGTTGGGGAGAGAGGAGGAGAGAGGAGTGAGTGAGGGGAGGGGAAAAGTAACCCACTTTGAGGACCAGCTCGTTCTCGGACGATTGCGAATCGAGCCGTTGGCGAGCTTCGATGATCCCTGTCATCTCTAATCAGACGAATCAATACGGTCACATCCTCCCAAGAGCGCGTAAAGGAATCTGGCGACAGGAAACATTGTCCGATGCGACTAGTACTTCTGCCGTAACCTTTGCGGGATGAGGGAAGGGGACATACCTGATTCGAGCTTCTGGAAGGCCAAGGAAGAAGATTGGAGTTTCGCTTGCATCGAGCCCAGTTTCGGATCGGACATGGCGGCGTGCTGGATCGGTCTTGGGAAAGAGAGGAAAAGGGCGGGTGGATCAGAAGTCAGAAGCCATGAGAGAGAATATCTGTCATCCCAAATTACCTCGCCAAAGAATGGTAGCTCCCATCGAGCCTTGCCTTTTACCCAGTCCCACACCCCTCACCCCGGCCAAACGTCCCATAACCTCCTCAGCTTTCTCATTCACCTTCTCCACTCCCGCCCCAACACGGCCACGCCCACTTGGCACCCTCGCCTCCCAATCCTCCTTTTCGCCGTTCGGCGACGATCGCAAACCCCCTATCCCGGTAAGGAATGCGACCACCAAGAAGATCTACACCACCCTCGACGTCCTCCCCCTCCCATACTCTCTCGACGGCACACCTCAAGCCGGACCTTCGAAGCCCACGCACAGACTAAGTGACCTGCTCGACGAGGTATCGCCTTTCCGACCTGGTAATAAACCACGAGGAGATGGTGGCGATGAAAAGGCGATGGTGCGACTGGGCGACATCCCGGGGAGACGGATGACGGAGGATCTGGGTAGGCGGGTGAAGGGGGTGGTGGAGGACGAAGGTTTGGGTGTGTCGCCGCGGAGAAGTAGGACTGGGGTTCGATGGACCGGGAAAGGGTAAGTCTCTCGCTCCCGTCGGGGTTTGCGTCAGCTGATGATATGGTTAGACCATCACCGCCGTCGTTACAGCTTGCGTCGCTGCTGTCGAGCGCCCATTCTTCATTACTCCTGTTCTACACGTCTCTCCACCAGACACTCCATCCTTCCCGATCCACCACCGCGCCACCCTCTGTCTCCCGACATACCCGGACAGCACCGATTCAGATGGTCTTGAAGAGGGCTGTGGCGGGCCCGGCACATCAGGCGATGATGTTCTGGTGTGAGGTACTCCAGTGGCGCGCACACTCGACGATAATCACCCGGCTTCTACCGCCTGACAACGGTGACGGCGATTCGGCGATGGATGGCGAGGGGCATGAGGAAAAGGGAGATGAGGTGCTAATGGTATTCCAGCCGGTACCGAACGAGTGCCCGCGGCTCGGCGTTGATCCCCGGGTGGCGAAGGGTAAGCTCGATGAGGGGAAGCGCTGGGAAGTGGGGGTTTGGGGACCGTGGGCGGAGATCGAGCTTTGCGTTAGCCCGGAAGCCTTCAAAGCGGGTCGGACTAGTGGGGGAGATGACGAGAAAGAGGGGGACATGGATATGGACGTCGACGGGGGAGGCGGAGGGAAGCACGACAGGGAGGAGAAGAAGACGAAGGTACTGATGGTGACTCGGTACCTCGTCGCGCATGCCGAGCTGTAGGAGGACAGGATCGACCAGGAGTAGAGATACGTGCATGTTCATACCATTATGTCAATTCATAGCATTCACATCCGACCTTTCCACTATCATTACAACGCCGATCTTCCCCAAAACTTCGCTCTTCTCGTCCTTCTCGTCATCCTAGAACCCCAAGCCATACTGTTCACCCGGTCAGCCCAATGGTCTCACTTGTGTAAGGTGTACGCACCATCCCGGTATACGCGTACGGATTCCCCGCCATCATCCCATACGGATACCCCATCCCCATACCGAGGCCATACATGCCCATCCCGTACCCTGCACCCATTAGCGAGGCCACGACCCGACTTCTCCCGGCGGAACAGGGCGAAGCGATGGCGAAGCTCAGAAGGCAAAGATGGAGTGTACGAGAGTCGGGAGAGGACGTACCGAGCCCACCCATCCCCATCGGGTAGGGGATCCCGAGTCCGCCGGCGTAGTAAGGCGACATCCCCATCTGCACTTATCAGCGCGTAGCTTACAACGCCTACTTCCTCAAACATGAATAGAAAGCTCAGAAGCGCGAAGCAGGCAGACAGAATAGGTGGAAAATCGGGAGAGGAGACGATAGGAGGAACCGAGAGCAAAGTAGGGAGAAGAGGAGATTGACATACGCCGTAACCACCGTACATTGAATATGGAGACCAGTAGTTGCCGTACATGGGTCGGTATCGTGTTCGTGCCAAGGGCTAGTTGATCGCGGGATGCGCTTGTGTCGAGTGGTCAGTGCGGGTGGCGAGCGTCTGATGGGGTCTTACCTGTGTTTGGGTGCTTGGTGCTTGGGTATTGATCGCTGGTGTAAGTGGTATTGATGAGGAATCGCCCCTGACCCTCAGACCAGGGATGAAGCACTCGTCGATATCAGTGTAGCTTGAAATGGAAAGATGAGTAATGGAGATAAAGAGTGAGAAGGACCGATGAGTCAGAATGATGCGATTCCAGGCCTCCAGCGCTGCGGGGACTCAAAGGAGGAGAGAGAAGAGGGCCAGGTGGAGGGAGAACGGTGGATCATTTAACCAGGATTGAGAGATGAAAGGATGGCGTCGTACGCCGTATTCGAGGATGGACAAGGGAGCAGGAGGCGATGAGGAGAAGGTAGGATGAGAAGAGAAGCCGCGAAAGTTGGGGAGAGGAGGTGCATCGGCATCAGAGGGATGAGACGCGGTGACTGTCAGAAATGTACACACACAGATCGACCTCCGCGCAATTTGAAACATAAGCACACAAACTCCCAATTCTCGTGCCTGGTTTCATTCCAGTGTCCTTCTGGTCTCTCCCTTTCGAGTCCCAGCCCAGTTCAATTACAATGGTCCGACCATGCGATGCATTGCAGCGTCCCCTAATCCAATCGATTTTCCGACTCCCGCCCTTCCCTCGGATCCCGAGGAATGCACTTCTGTAACAGATACACAAACACCACGACGCTGCCCACTACCGTCACCAGAGACCATATCGGGTAGTCCACTGCCAATTGCTGATACGAGCATCTACATTAGCTCCGCATGAACCGCAAGGAGCTGAATGGCTCACGCTGATGTCGATGAGCGCAATCGTTGCGCTCCGCGATCCCCACTCCAAGGCAGTCTCACTCTTCTTTGGGTTCAGAAAATGCTGGTAGAATCCCTCGAGGACTGAGAAGATCGAGTTGCCGTCAAGAGCGATATGGTTCCCCTCGATGGTCATATCGTAGTACTCTGAGTTCTGGCGCAGTATAAGTACGAGGCTTAGAAGCGACGATACCTGCAGACATACTGCGGGATCAACAACGACAACAGCAGGGAGATCCTTCTTCTTGATCCCATAAGACTGTCTCAACCAGCCCGACCACCGGTCCCCTTCCACCCAAACGAACCACACGGGCTGCTCAAAACTTCTCCCACCCCGCTTCCACGCTCGAGCCACAGCCTCAAGCTTCTCCCTCTCCTTCGCCCCCTCGTCTCCCTTATGCAGCGCACCGAGCACCACGATAGCTCGAGAATCGCCCTTCATGATCTCCTGGTACTTGCCGCTGACGAGCTGGACGAGGGGCGGGAAGCGATGGAGGTTGACGAATCGGTTGAGGCGGTCTTTATCAGTGGGGAAGGAGAGAGATCCAATGGGCAGGTGGGAGAAGGAGGCGAAGACGAGCAAGACGGAGGTAGGCGGTGGAATGGCGATGGAAAGGTTGCGGTAGAGTATGGGATCGGAGGACGTGTATGCGGGGATGGAATCAAGCAGAGGTTCAAGAGAAGATTTCACCGCGTCCTAAGGCAGGAATCAGAGACGCTTTGAGACTCGTTGAACAGCACGACGCACCAAGTCCTCCACCGAGGTGTCGAAGTTCTGGAGGTACAGGAAGAACGCCTCGTCGGTCGTGACGATATCCTCAAAATCTTCCAGCTTGATGGGCTGTAGGGATTTCCTATAAGAAAGTCAGTCTGACGGATGGCTGAAGAGGAAGCGATGCCATCGCAGTCACTCACCTTTCCACCGCCTTCAGAGCAAACTTGCGCATGGCTTTCAATGTCCTCGGTCCCGTGTATTCCGACCGGGTCCCATGATGCAGTCTACAACCTTATCAGCGACGTTGCCAGGAGAGCAATGATTGACCACTCACAGCCGGATGGTGGGGTATCCCGGGATATCATGCTTTCTGCAGAATGCTCTTTGTGCCTCGCAATCGACAGCGACAATGTTGAGCTGTGATTTGAGAGCTTCGGCGAGCTGCTCGTAGACTGACTCGCTCCATCAGCACGTACAGTCCCACCTCAGCCGTCCGACCTACTCGGTCTAAGCTTCTTACAGCTACGACAAGATCAGCGCAGCCTTCTTCACCCGATGGGTGGACTCACTGTGCACACCTTGGCGCATAAAACTCCACCAGCACCGGCCCATTCCCCACCAACACGTCTAATCCACCCTCATCCACCTCCAAGACCTTTCCCTCAGGATTCGGTCTTCCAAACCCGCTCAACACAACCTCCTTCTCCTCGTTCGACTCGAGAAGCTGGCCGCGGGCGTAGAGGGTGGATTGCTCGTCGATCCATTTTGAGAGGTCGGGATAGGATCGGTCGCCGGAGTAGGGTGGGAGGGGTTGGCCGTTCGAGTATCTGAACGGTGCGAGGGGAATGAAGTCAAATAGGGATACGGCGTTCGAAGGGGTTCGTAAGAGGTAATGAGAGGATAAGATACAGTCAGCTCAGTCAGCTGATCGGTGGCTCGGTGATGAGGACGCACAGGATCAGCTGGGGATCTGTCCAGTTCACTCAGCGGTTGACAGCATGAGGGATGAGATAGACACACAGAACTTGATCCCATTGAGATTGCACAGATCTTTCCCCCACCGCTTCTTCAGCCTCAAGCCTCGATCCAAAAACAGACCAGCTCACCTCCTTGTGCTTGACAGTTCACCTGAGCCATATGGAACCCGCTTAATCGCTCGAGGTGGAGTTTGTCGCTCGCCAGCTGGGTCCAGGTCGGCGCGAAGGCTCGGCAATGAGAACCTGTTCATCATCAGGGTCGGTGATCAAGCCAGATTGAGTGACGTACATCTCGGAGAGAAATGCTCTACCAACCTGAGCTGGGTCAGCCGGTCGAGTATGAGCGAGAGCGAAGGTGGACGTACCATAGCCCCTGTGAGGTATTGGACCGGAAATTCTCCTCTGTCAAGTGGCGAAGAGGGACTTCCTCCTCTGCTCCCTGAGTTGCGGCGCCAAGGAGGCTTAAACCGAGCGAGAGGAGGAATGACTGGTGCAAGCGCATCGACGAGGACCAAATGATGATTCAAAAGGTGCCAAGTGACCGTTTGGAGGAATCGGGTGACAAAGGTGAGCCTTCATCCGCGAACGTCATCCTCCCTTTTTCAACGTCCATTCACCCATCCTCCGCTCTGCTTCCACCGCAATTGCCTGCACCGGTAATCTCTTCCCTATATACACATCGACATGAACATCCTCGTGAGCCACACCTCCTCTTGCTATGCCGCTCGCTGACGCTCACAGGACACCCTCTTCGGGCGCTCCCTAACCCCCGCTGAGCGACTCCGGCAACACCAGCGATCCCTGCAAAAAGCCGTCCGCGAGCTCGAACGGGAATCTTCCAAGCTCGAGTCGCAAGAGAAGAAGACGATGATGGATATCAAGAAGAATGCAAAGGCCGGCAACATGGTCCGTCCCCGCACATACTCCATTGTTACATCCAACTGAAATGGTGTGGGTGGATAGAACGCATGTAAGATCCTAGCGAAGGATCTGGTCCGGACACGGCGATATGTGCAGAAGTTCACGCAGATGAGGGTGCAGCTCCAGGCGGTTTCGCTCCGGATGCAGACGTTACGGAGTAATGAGCAGATGGCTTCGGCGATGAAGGGGGCGACGAGGGTGAGGAGGCTTCTTCCAGCGAGGCCTCTGAGAGCTCGATGATAGCTCGCATGAGGTTTCATTGGGAGGACTGCTGATCGTGGTGTCCTGTATAGGCTATGGGACAGATGAACAGGAGCTTGAACCTCCCTCAGGTACGTCGAGCTGTCGTCGAATCGCTGGATAGCGCTGATGGGAGCACATCACTATGATCCTTTTCTCTGCATCTCGCACTCCCTGGCCGCATCATTTTCCACCAACTGCGACGTTTTCTGCGTGATCTTCGTCTTGCCCAACGATCGGACGTCCCCCCACTTGGCATCTCCTCTCGTCCCCCTCTCTCCTTCTGCCCCGCCCCTAGATCCAAAAAATTATGAACGACTTCGAACGCGAGTCCTCCACCATGGACATGAAAGAGGAAATGATGTCGGACGCGGTGGACGACGCGATGGAAGGCGAGGACGAAGGGGAGGGCGAGGAGGTTGAGGGGGATAAGATCCTGAAGGAGGTATTGGATGAGATTGGGATGAGTATGAACGAATCGGTAAATCCGCTTTCTCTCTCTTATCTCCCTCCTATCTCCGTCCTCTTTTCCTCTTGCGGAGATCATGTTCTAATTGATGGTGATAGTTGGTATCGGCACCCTCTGCGAACCCGATTGGGAATGAAACCCTACAGTCGTCACGAGTCGCTGTGGCAGAGGGGTTACCGAGTGCGCCGGTGCAACCTTCGCAGGGCGGACCACCGGGGGGGGGAGGGCCGACATCGGCGGAGGAAGCGGATTTGCAGAAACGGTTGGACGCGCTCAGACGGGATTGAGTGATGGTCCGTCGGGGATGGAGGGAATGAGGATCTAGGTGTACGACGGGAAAGTCTTGAGGTTGTAGGTTGGATATTGGACTTGTATAGATGATAGGATCTGAACGCCCGCGAGCATGAAGATTGGACAGTCTCTCCGCTAGAGCACTAGACCTTCGACCATCTCGATCATCACCAGATCTTTGGCAACGACGATGTCCAGAGGCGTCGCGTTCGTCTGCTCTGAGTTCATCGTGAACGGAGGATCATCAGGTATCGCAAAGCCAAGCTTGGTAAACTGAGGCAGTCGGTCATGAACGCACGGTTTCATCCCAGTCTCAGTCCTGTGATGCTCTCATGTCGGTATTCGAGATGGTCAAGATGTATTCGCACAATGTCTTCAGCTTGTTGACGCAAGTCGGGGGTAGGTCTGAATTTATCGATCGTGATATCATTGCCGAGGGGCTTCGACCAGCTGAGTAGCTGTGAAGGGGAGATGAGCTTTCTGGTGGGAAGGTGGAACTTACGAATATGATTACGGATGCGTCCTTCGGACAGCAGGCATCTTTAGGCGACACGCTTCCGGGCTATCAACGGTTGTTCAACGTATTCACCCTGCGCGAAAGATCGACATACCGATTTCGGTCAACAGGCGATGGAATTCATCTGCCATCGGATCCCAGGCCGCGGTGATCCCCATACCGATCCTCTTCCTGCTAGCCTTGAACAGCGCCGCCAGGTATCTCATCGGGATCCTGTCGAGGAAAAAAAGAGGCATGCCGATGGGATCGAACACACTCGCACCGACGATAGAATCAGCGAGCTTGAGCCTGGGAGAATTCGCGCTTGTAGGATTCGAATCCTTCTCTAGCGGTTTCCATTCATCCACCGTTCCTGCCACCGGCGCGCACGGCCAAGGTGCAGATCTCGGATATGTCCATCTGAGCGGCGGCTGCAAAAATGTCGTTCGGAGCCCGTTTGAGCAGACTCAGCGTGTTCCTCAGAGCGAGCTTATACGTCTGCCGAGCCGCAGTACAAACGTACTTCTTGAGCAAGCCGGCGGTGTCGAGTAGTAGGTCGGTATTGTAGTCGAAGGGCTTGAGCGGTATACCGTATATCATGTCGAGGAACAGCTTCACGACTTTCGCTCGCTCGATACTGGAGTCACAGAGGTGCATTCTGGAGGTAGGTTTGGCGGGGCTAGCCTCCTGGCCGAGCGGTAGCACTGTACGGAACACTGGACTGGAATGAGCTAACGTCAGCCAGGCATTTCTGAGGATGGCGAAGATCACCTCGCCGCCATGAGCTAGGATACACATTGGCCTGGAAACTTTGTCGTCGCTGGAGATCAACGTGAAATCGGAACCGGTATGTTGATCGTTCTTGTTGTCTCCATCGATGACGATAGATTTCTTTGGCGGAGAAGCCATGATGCGCTTGAGACCGATCTTCCTGCGAGATGGCGGCATGTGATGGTAGCTGTCCTTGAAATGGTGGTGAGACTGAATCACAACGAGAATGGGCGGCTACGCGGTGGTATGAGGTACGGGTGTAGTGAAATGAGGAAAACAGAAGTCGAAAAAGCTGACGACATGTCGGGACGCCCTACAATCAGGACGATCACCGCGCACGGGCCCCTTGTGGCGGTGTCAAAGATATATCGTCGTAAACATGCAGAGAATGCCGATTTTAGCATTTGGTTAGAGCTTCTTGGCTAATATCACGGCCTTCGAAGATCGAGGGACAGGACAATAAGGTTTCACGGGACTGTTGAAATGACTATCGGCATGAATGGATAAGTCGCTCGGATATTTACACGGTTCTCGGAATAAGGGGATGGCTATGATTAAGTTGTTTGTCAATGACTACGGTCGTCTGTCGGTGTAAGGCGTTCCTCAGAGAGAGCTTGTAGGTCTGAAGGTCAGCAGGAGAAGAAAATTGATTGATAGAAGTCGAATCGGTAAAATCAGATATCCAGGGCAAACCGCCGCGCACGGGCCGCTTGTTGACACCGTCATGGACAACGCCACACCACAAATCGCCACTCGACGAAATCAACGAGATTCGTCGAAATGCCGCCGACTCGCTCCGGGTACTTAAGGTAACTCGTAGACGTATCTTGCCCTTAACCGCTATTATATAGTCTCGCCTTGACTCGTATGCAACCTTGCCAGCCCTGTTAGACCACCCTGCTCCTGTATCCCATGACACTTGTCTATATGATTCCCGGGATTTCATGAGCTTTTAGGTATCCTATCAGCGACGCCATGCAAAGAAAGCCAGCTTGGGATACTCTCTCGCAACATGTGGTCTATCTTCACTGCATCTACAGGCTGGTGACGAAGACACCATATGCATGTGCACTAACCGAAGTTATTGGCATATATGCGGGATTGACATGGATTACATTGACCTTGTCTCCGGAGTATGAGTAGCTCATTCGTAAACCAAGAGCGGATGGAGGATAATGAGCAGTACGGGTGGAACATCAGCTCATCCCAGGGACTTCCACCGAGGAAGACGCACAGCTACTCGTCCAGCCATCTCTGGAGCTCATCCAGGCGAGCCGTGCTGGAGGTGTTGTGAGGTCATGCATGCCGGAAGCAGGATCAATAGTATCGGAACAACAGGTATAGCGACATGTGGAAGATCTTTTATTGGACTTTTTGATCGGATTGAGGGAATGAGGATGTTGACTTGGCAGTCGATGACAGGGGGAATCGGCTCCATGGTAGCGTTACCTACGGCTGGGCACAAGTCTCATATTAACCACACGTGATTCGACTACTGCGTCGGACAAGCTTCGATGCTAACGAGGTCGATTACCAGGCTCCTCCATAGCGGAGTATTTACGCACTATAGCCAATCATCAGATGTCGGAACTCGTCCGCCACCTCATCCCACGCTCCCTTCGATTTCTTGCTGTTTCCTTCCTGCTTGAATTCAATAAAGCACACAGGAACTCCATCGGGACTTATTCGAGATTTGAGGGACCAGGCAGAAGGATCGAAAACATTTCCGCCAACAACGATGTCATTGAGACCATCTTCAGTATTGTGGGAGCTCTCGGCAGAAGACTCATCGCCTTTCTTGACGCGTGTTTGGAAAGTCCGATGACCCTTGCTGCGAAGAAACGAGGTACAGGTTTGGATATCTCTCATGTGTGCTGCGGCCTGGAAGAGTTCAAGAGATGAAAGGGTTGCAAAGCTCAGCACACTGCTAAGCACCAGTCTGTAGATTTGTAGCGCCGCATTACGCTCATACTTCGTGAGGAATTCAGCAATGTCGCGAGACTCCCTCGGAGGTTGGAGTGTCATGCCGTAAACCATGTGGAAGACCGCCTTCAGGACCTTCGCTGGTTCGACGGTATTGTCGCCCAATCGAAGTTCCGGATGGGGTCTGAATAGCCGGTAGTTCTGCCGGCGGAGACGATGGAGCGGATCAGACGGAACTGGGGGAAATCAGAACTCAGCTTCTTCAAGCGTCAATGTGACGTACATAGCGGCTATGAGTTGGTGTGTTTGATGATTTTGAAGACCTCGCTGGAGATGATGGTGATATCGGATTCGGCGTGCTGGTGATTTTGTTGTCGAGGTCGATAACGGGAGTATCCGCAGAAGGGGACTGGATTTTCTTCGTGTCTTTGGTGCGGATCGGTGGCATAGCGAGTGGATGTGTCGCTCGGAGCCCTCGATGGATATGAGAAGGATATTGTTGTTGTAACTTATGGTGCTCCCACTGACTGACATCTCAGTGGGAGCACCACTGTTGTGACTTATGATGGATGTATAAGAAAGCACGAGCGAAGTGAAAACTTTCACACTATGAACGAACGCGTCGCGCGCGAGCTTATCCGAGCCTTCCAACAATTGTGACTTCTCGAGACAAGTGTGATGGAGCAATGTTCAGTAATGCTAGAGGAAAGAGAGGGGAACAGTCGACGAGAAACCCTTCCGGACAGATCTCCGCGCCTCTTGTGGCGGTATCATCGAGATTTCCCGAAGCTGCGATTCTGTCCATAAATCAGCATGGATGGCCAGTATAGACACGATCTCAAAGCTAGTTTATGTATCGCTAAATTCGTCGACCCGTTGATCGGACGTTCATGTATACTGTAATATATTCCCGGTTTGATGGCATGATTGTGCGATCGACACAGATGTACCGTCATGACCACCGGGACTGAATTGAAAGATCGTCTGTGAACTAAGAGCGGATCGAGGAAATGAGCGGTTTTCTATCGGTGAGCTGTCAGCTGGGATAGGGGACCTACAGACAACAGAAACGTACGACCACTCATCATGGATATCTTGACTTCGTTCACGCCAGTCGTGCTGGAGACGCTATGACTAGGCATCACGGAGGCAGGGAACAAGTAAAAGCGAAAGACTGCGTACCAACATATGGAAGTTTCTGGGAATGGGATATCGTATCGATGTTTATTCAAGAACAGAGGAGATGAGGTAATATGCTATTATCAAACTAGGCTAGCATTTCAGTCTTTGGGTAACTCCAAGGGCAATTCACATAAAGTGCAACAAACTTACACTTAGCAGAGATAGACGCAGGTGAGACGATGGTCATCTTCAGGCCATCTGTGGCGCTGCAGGTAGTCAGCTAAGGGCTCAATCAAGCTCATCGATCGAAGTACCGTCACTGGTCATCAGACGGTATATGTCAGTCGCCACCTCCTCATGTCTCGTCTTCGAGTCCTTGCTAAGCTTCTTCTTGTTGGCCAGTGCGCCCAAGCCTTTGCGGGGATTTGCTCGAGATCTTTTGCGCGAAGAAGCCGTGTCGAGGGGCTTGAAGTGATAGCGACCCCTGATTCGTAAAGCTAAGGTGCAGATTTCAACATCTTCTATATGAGACGCAGCAAGGATCATATCCAGAGAGTGCCTATCACGAATGCACAGCGCGTCCTTGAGCACTAGCTTGTATATCGGTTGAGCTGCGCTGCGAGGAATGTCGCAACATCGTAGAGCAGGCTCGGGTCCCAGCTGAGGAGTTCGAATGGCATGCCGTATAGCCTATCGAAGACGAGTCGCAGAGCCGCCACTCGCCCGGACTCTCGATCGCACAAGCGAGGCTCCGGCAAGGGGGCCGAAGAGCCGGTAGCCTGACCGACGGCCATCATGGAGCGAAAAACGTTACTAGTAAGAAGGGGAATCAGCTAATTGGCACGCCACGGGACGTACTTAGCAGCCATGAGCTGGTAGGAATGAGCCATGAAGATTCTGTTGTCGCTGATGATAAGATCAATATCAGATTCGAAATGCTGATGGTCTCTGTTGTCTTGATCGATGACGGGAGTGGTGTCCGCCGAGAGGGGTTGAACTTTCTTTGTGTCCCCGGTGCGGATTGGTGGCATAGCGAGTTGAGTATTCGCGCGGAGAAGTTCGGGCTTTCAAGCGATGTTTGCGGGAGGGAAGGGAGGAAGCAAGGGGTGTAAAAGGCTGCCAAAGTCAAACGAAGAGGGTCAGGTGGAATCAATGAGCGCGCACGGCCTCTCATGGCGGTACATGTCCGGTGATGCACAGCTTGCGCTACTAGGCCCGTCATTGAGTCGTACGAGTAGGTGAGCATGGATGCGCATCACTTCCAGCAATGCTGAAAGCACTCTGCTTGCCGTGAGCCAAAGGAAAGAATGATATGAAGGTTATAGTGAGGCGAGACGATACGGTTTAATACCGCGAGAAGCATGTTTCGAGGTATTCATAATGGGATCGGAAAAGAGACGTTTGGCGTAAGAGGTCGGGCTCTTTGTAGAAACAGAATGGGTTCTAGGAGGTTTCTACAGGTGGACCGTCAGCACGTCCAAGGGAACTCAATGATAGATCGACTCACTGCCGCAGGTCATCAATCGTCGAAACTCCTTCGCATGATCCTCCACCAGGGCGTCTTGCTGAATGGAGGAATAATCGGCGACAGGAACGGAGGAGCGCATGCACATACCTGACGGGGATCTTCTCGAAGAAATCTAGTTTCATAGCGGTAAGGTCGAAGACGCTGCTTCCTGCGACATTTTGCAGTTGTTTGCTCGCTGCGTAGTCGGGTAGTTCCGGATTCTTTGTTCGTCGCGTGCGGGTATCGCCAATCGCCGGCTAGCTCGATAGCTTGAACGCAAAGATCGACGTCATCCGCTACCGCCGCTACTCGGAAGAGGATCTTGGGATTAACCGCTTTCGAATGGATCGAGATGCCTAGGGCATACAGGGTATATATTATAGCGGCCTTGCAGTCGGTTTTCGGAGCAAATGCATGAGATAGACGAGATCGTTGATGAAGCTGTCTACCCCTGTCGTTGATGCCGGGATGATGTTGCCATACAGAATGTCGAGAAAGAGCGCAATGACGGAGTTTTCGATGACGGCGTCAACTTAGCTAACCCGAGGAAGACCCGCCTCCGATGTGGCTTTGAGACCGAGCATACCACGGAATACTGGGCTGACGAGACTCTGAGCAATCTCTCAATGCGTAACCTCATCTAGAGCTTACCTAGCTGAAAATAGGTGATAGCTGTGAACCTTGAAGATCACTTCATCGCTCGACACCAAGAGGATATCCGTGTCTTCAGCCCGGTACGCCTTGTTGACATCCGTGATGACGATCTCGGTTGATTTGTTGGCAGCGGGTATGAGAGACATGGTGATCAGGTTGTATATGTGAATTGATACGTTTCGTAGCCTCCGATTCATGAGTGAAAATGGTAAGCTATACTTTCTGTGTGCTCTCAATGCTTTGGAGCTGGATAAAATGAGACGAGAAAGAGTAGGGAGAATGGTTGATGAAAAAATAAAAGAAGCATTGAGGTGATTGAAGCACGATTGGACCCTCTTGTATGGCATCCACACAAAGTGTGACAACCACACACGATACCACTTGTCGTCAACGATCGGGAAACATCGCATCAAGCAGCAACTCCGGCTCCAGCTCCCAATCCACCCGTCGTCCCCAAAATACCTACAACCATATCAGCGAGACCTTCCCAGAAATCACCCGACGCACCATCGATCAATACATTCCAATACTCATCATTATTCTCCCCGCTTTCTCCCACCGCTTCACCTTCACCCATCCCACCACCCACATTCTGGTCCATACCAACCGCTGATCCGCCTATACCGCCAAATTGGCCCTGGAAAGAAACATCCTGGTCGTCGATCCAGTTCGCCTGTGTGTAGGGTAAAGCGGCCGTCGAGGGGACACCTGACGGATCGGACGCGGTGATGAGGCTCGGGGCGGACATGAGGGGTAGTGAGAGGTAGCCGAGTCCAGACGAGTCCAGCTGTGGGGCAACACCATTCAGCGAGCCGACCGCGAGGGAAGTATTGGCGTTGAGCCAATGATCCAGACTGACGCCCATCAGCTTCCTCTTCGTCGAAGCACTCACAGCCGCTGGGAGTGATCATCCTCTTGACTACCCGACGAAGCAGGACTCTGGTTCACTGCCGGCGTACCACCAACACCGACATCCTTGAACATCGTCAACCAATTTTTGCTCGGTCCACCGTTCTTGGGAGTAGGAGCGTCCTCTCTCGGCGGTACTCCTCGGGGATAAGCATTCGCTTGAGTCCATGAATCACCAGATTGGCGTAAGGCGAGAAGGAGAGCGGCGGAGTCTTTGTCTTGTGCGTTCAGCTCGTTGGGGCCGAGCGCGTCTTCGTAGATTTGTGCAGCGCGGCGAGACAAGGTATGAATCTGTATTCCGGGTTCAGATGATATGCCGAGTACCTGGTATCACAGCGTACGATCTGGACTTCCTTCCGCGTGGTCTCGTCTTTGTTCTGCACATCACGCCAGGGATTCTGCTCGAGGAATGTAGTGAGGATTCGTCTGATTATGGGATTGTATCAGTATGGTAAACTCATCTCGAGAAGGGCTGGGACGCACCGCATCTGATCCCCATCGGGACCGCGTGGATCGATGATCGCGCTGATTCCCGCCATCATCGCACTATTGAACATCTTAAACTGACCGGTGATCGCGTAGAGACGGTAGTTGGGGACGTCGCGCTGGAACTCTTGCCTGGGGGGAGATTAGATAGGTTTCGAATGCAGACCGGTAGGACCGACCGGATCCGGAAGTCAAGCTTAGCTGCTTCGAAGCAGGCGGTGCGAGATGCCTGAGAGGGATGACGTCAGTTGCGGCACACCAGGCCGGTATTCACGACTCACCGCATAGCGATTGCTGGAGAGCTTTCGAAGGAGCCATGGGCGCTTCAAAACAGCTCATCAGCGCCAACCGCGGGTCATTCCAGAGACCACGAACATGAAGGACTATCGTGGTGACCAGTATCTACATTCTCGGTCAGCCGGATCTTGGCAACAGATAGCTTATCACCTCAGTGAGCAGCATAAATCGATGCACCGGCAACCAAAAGTGCTCTGGGCGAGTATGTGATCAGCCCTCAGTCTGCGGTCGCAAGCGTCCCGCCCTCACGCGAATCCAGCGCCTTATCAGACTGATGCAACCTATAATGTGGTGGTAGACCCTCCACAAACTCATAAAGCTCCTTATGCAGCCTTTCGACGTCAGAATACTGCGCAGGTTCGTTGAGTTTCTGGAAGTGGTGCACGATACGGCCGACGATCTCGGCGAGCGATTTGCGGAGGATCAGGAAGGTGGCGGTTGTTGGCTGGGATAGGGGACGGGGCTGAGGGATGCCTGGTACCGCTGAATCAGACACGGAAAGCCGGCAGAAATGAGCACACCTCCAGAGGGATCGATTTCGGATAACTCGAAATTGGAAGGTAACCTGTATTGACGAGCTGCGATCAGACGAGTCACTCGTGGGTATTTGCTTTGACGTACTGGGTATCAGTATAGCTATCAGAGATACTCGGAGGACGTCCGAGCACCAAGCTGAATGCGTGTATCAGCTGTGTAAGAGTCGACGATGTGAGCTTGGCGCTGAACATACCTATACCTACAGATCGATCGAGTCAGCACTAGCCATCGCGCGATAAGAAGTTCCGCTCACAGCTTATCCGCATGATATAGGTAACTCCACAACCTCCTCCTGTATTCAGTCTGGAACGGGCTGTTGCGCCACCACCATCAATCAAAGACACTCCAGGTGGTGCTCCTGGGCACTCACTCCAAACCCAGCTTCGTACCATCTCGATGCAGTCCGATCGCCTGAGCTGTCCGAAGTGAGGCGCCGAGCTGGGACCAACACTCGGTAAGACGGCGATCGTGGATCAAGACTAGGTACATGGCGGACTACGCAGCCTGCCGTCAGCCGTGCGATGCACTTTCGAAGGCCAACATACGAGAAGACGGGAGACGACTAGTTCGAGAGACTCGGACTGGACCGCTGTGGCGATGAGGATACTCCGCCTCGCTGAATCAAACAACAGCTCAGTCTGGAAGGTCCAAGGGGGAGGACTCACATGACCAGTACATCCTCAGACTGGACAGCTTTCTCGTCTGCTCGTCACCCGCCCACTCCTTTGGTGCAAGTCGAACAGACAAGGCGAGCACGATGAATACCAGCGGCAGCGCCCGGACATTGCTCGGTTCCACAGCTTTGTGTTGATTGTACAGATCTTCATACGCTTTGGCCAAGTCAGTATCGGTTGGGGAAGTGAAAAAGAGGGACTGACAAATCCGAAAGAGCCTCTCGTGAATGGGGTACCGGACGTAGTTCATCCTGGAGAAGAACCAATCTACGACCCGATCGGCGAATGGCTTCGGAGGAAGCTCCTGGACGAGCTCAGCGACCTGGCCCGGACATCAACATCGCTCAACAATCCAAGACGACGAGCATGCGGACGAGAACGGGTCACGCACCTTGTGAGTAGAGACGCCGCAGTCCGTAATCAAGCGCTGGAGATTCTCTGCGGGTGTACCGTGAATATCAAGCTTCATATTGACCTTCTCATCCGTTCTCAGCTGCTCCCGCAATCAGCTCTGATCCGACGCACAGAATACCACATACCCCTTCCGGTACTCCCCTGATCCCGACGATATGCTTAGCAAGCATGCGTAGGACATCAGGAGGAACTCACCCATCCAGTTCCCCCATCCATCCCTTCCCCACCACCTTGCCCATCAACCCATCCTCCTCCCCCGCACTCCCCCGATCCACCTCCATCCCCTCGTCCATACTCACTTGTCCTCCATACGTGTATTCGTGCACCTGTGGACTGGACGGCTGAGGATCGGAGAAGACACGATTGAATGGTCCGGCTATCCCAATCATCCTCAGTGTCATACTTTGCTAAGTGATGAACGGGTTGACATACTGTTCATCCATTCTTTGACGTCCTTGTAGTTCCAGATCCCAGCGTGGTGGCGTACCATCACGGACAGGACATCTTCGATCTTGTCGAGGCGATCCGCGGTGGCCGGGTCGGGAGCGGAGGGGTCTCGGCTGGATGAGGGGTTGTAAGAGACCTGTGAGGACGTCGATTCGCTAGTTCCGGGGTTAACGGTGATGCAGTCGACCTACACATAGTTCTGGGACCTTCCGTGCTGAGCGAGACAGCTTCTCAGCTGGGTCGCTAGAATGGGGGAGGCGTGGAGGGATTGGGATGTAGGAAAGACGGCTCACCGATACCTAGCAGGACGATCAGCTTGATGCGATATACAACGAGGAGAAGATGAGCTCACAATGTTGACACGGAAATTCCCTGTTGCACTGCGGAAGACACTTCGTCATCACGCTGCCAATGTGGACCGTGAACCCCAAGTCCTGGGGCGAGCGCACCTTCTGTTTCCGCTTCGCGCCTACCCAACCGGATCAGCAATCCCACCTCATCCGAGGACTGGGGCGCGACGTACATTGCGCACAACTCAGACTAATCCTCTTCTTCTTCCCCGAACCCGTATCCCCCGTCATACTCCGTTCATCCACACTCACGCTCGCCTTCCTTTCCCTATCCCTATCCCGCTTATAGGGTATGTTGGGCGGAGTGATCATGGGTGGGAAGTTGGAAGGCGCGTTGTTTGGGTAGGTCGGTGAATGGTGGGATTCATGATTCATGATTGATGATGCATGGAAGGAGGTGAGGGTGCATAGGTGCGACGTGAGAGGGTGAGGTGTGACGAGTTGACTCGGGGCATACTCGCTCCTTGGCTTATCAGATTAGTTTTTACAGGAGAGTCGATCGGGGTATCCCGAAGAGGTAACGGCGTGCATTTTCGGCCGACGACTCTGACTGGATTTTCCTTGACCTCACCCAATGAGCATTGGCGGTATATCATACGTCCTGGACGCTCGCTACGACTGTTGTTGTTATTGGACCAAGCGAGATACACTGCATATCGCAACTACTCCCCATGATAATTCCCATTCAGTAGTCCTTGAAATACCCCTTCGCCTTTCTCTCATGTGTCATAGCTGCATCGTGCGTCAGTTTCAGTCACCGCGGCTCACCCCTCTCGTGGGGTGACGGTAGGGACAAGCGACTCACCAGCGATAATAGCACTCCCAACACCTGATCCATCTTCCGCATGATGCGTAACTATCCTTTTTCCCTCCTCCCCAAAGATATCTTCTAATGCCTGATGTACTCGATTTGCGAAATTCGGGTATTTCTGCAATCGCTCTCATCAGCTCAGAACTCCTGAATGATGACGAATCGATACTCACGCCGTATAGCGATCCGTCCGCTGCGACTGCACACCCTTTCTCCAGATACCCCATTTTTCTGACGATCGCTCCGATGCCGCATGCGCTAAGCCTTGCTGCTCGGGTACCGATGAGCGCGGCCAGCTTCTTGAAGAATTGTCGTTCTTCGGTCGTGGTGTCGACGCCGAAGAAGTGGTTGAATATGCCGATGATGGTGAGCAGCTCGTCCGTAGGATCACTGCTCAGGGTGAGACGATAAGCATGGCGGATACCAAGACATACCTCTCCATAAGGGAAAGGAAGGCAGTATCAAAAGCGTAAGCCTTCTCAAGCTTGTACGTATTTTGACCCAAGAACAGGTCGCCAGCGTCGATCAGCTCGCAGATGACGAGCCGGAAGATCTCGCCCAGATAGAGACCGGCGATCATTTTCTCGAATGCATGAGTGTGCGTCAGCTCGTCATAGCGAAGACCAACTGCGAGCTGACCTGCTCGTTGGGCTTATTGGATGATTCATCAACCATGATATCGTACGGTGTTCGAGCTATTGCAGCATGAGCAGCTCTCGGACCAATAGGGATGGTCTTTCTTACGCAAGTGCTGGTGCTCGAAGGAATCGAAGGCACCCCATTCGCACTGCGCAATGATCAGCACCGCCTATACCGGTGTCCACCATACGTACATTTATCGCCATTCCTTGATCGGCAGGTAATCCGACATAATCCATTTTGGGTATATTCCCCCCCGTCTCCATGTACGCTGCGTTACATCCTGTTCCAAAGATGACGGCGATCTTCGTATGAGGATCGACGTAATTGGAAGCGATGAGGGTTCCGGTGGTGTCGTTGACGAGGGCGGTGAGCTTGGCGAGGACATTCTGTATGGACGAGTGATTGTCACAGAGGCAGATATCGGCAACGGGCGGGAAGAGCAAGCAAGCAGTAAGCTTAGTACCCTTCACGGGTGAAGTCGATGCCATACGAATCGTTCGAGACTGCCCGCAAACATTTTAGTGACATCCCGACCTTCGATGTTCGGCGCGCCGAAGCCTTTCGTCCATCGGATGAGTTCTGCACTTCATGTCAGAGTTCCGTTCGGATTGGAGCAGCACCAAGCATACCGCCGTGATCGATTCGGACTTGTCTGTGTAGGGCTGAGCTCAAAGACTTTCATTCGAATTGGTCGCTTACGAGCAAGGGTAGGAGAACTGAAGAAGTGGTCATAAGTCAGTGAGCAGTGGCGTCGGCCACCTGCTAGGTTCCCGTTGGGATGCTCAACTCACGGTAAACCCAAGAGGCAGCTTCGGATCCGCCTCCGTCCGTCCCAGGCTATCTCGGATGAAGCTATCCAAGCACTCGGCGCAGAAGTCCAGACTATTCAAGGTCCAATCTCAGTAAGCGCTCATGCCACACCATGTGAGATTGGAACGCCTCTCACAGCTTTTGCCCGTCCTCATGCTTCTGCTCCTCGGTCAATCGATATTTTGTTTGCGTGATTTCGAATTTTCCCCCGCCCATAAGCGTGACGAGACATGCTCGCAGGTTCGTCCCGCCCAGGTCAAGCGCCAGGTATTCGCCCACCTCCTTCCCGGTCGGCCACTAAGAGATTAATTAGCTCGACTGCGTCGACTTCATCGGTGAACGGTGAGTCATACGCCAAAGACGAATGTGGGTACTGCGAGGAAGACAGTCCATGAGTCAGCGGTTTCTAACATGGATAAAGCACGTCGGGACTGACTCATTGGCTAGTGACAAGCAGGTTCAGTCAAGTACTTGTGTTGCCGGGCGGTAGGGGACGTACCACAATCTGTCCCGCTGTGTTCAATCCCTTATCCAGCGTTTGCTCAACAGCATGTACGATCTTTCTCATTCGGTCGGGCGTCACTATGGGCAGAGCGTTTCGTCAGCGAAAGTGTCCAGCTACTGACGTGGACGCAGCGGGGTGGCCCCTTGCTAGAATGATTTGCCAGGCGACAAGATGAGACGGAGGACCCACCAGTGAAGAGAGCCTCGTATTTCTGGAAGAGGTCCGCCATAGTCTCTACGCTCGTCGTTAGTCTTTCGTGGATGCTCAACCGACGCAGACTCACTTTTCTCGGCCCGAGGAAACTCCACTTCGTCCTGCCCAACTTCCATCAATTCTCGTCTCCCACCACCTTTCCAACCGTTCAAGAAGAAAGAGGGGAATCACTCACCTGCATCCTCGAATGATAAATCGCCTGCCCCATACTCGTCGTCGTGACCACCCCACTAGTCCTGCGACTCCCACTCCCACTTCCGGCAACACCCGGACTCGTCTGTCCTTCCATATTGAACCCCGACCGTGCCGAACTACTCGTTCTCGTCCCTGCCATGGAGCCAAGGCTGGTTCCGTTGTCGAGGACGGTTGGACCGTGTCCGGCGGGGGAGTCTGGGTCGGAAGGGGTGGGGAGGGTGGTTCGGGGGGATGAGGTGTCGAGTTGGGCTAGGGGGAAAGCAAGCTTCTTGGAGGTTGTGTGGTCGGTCATGCTGGTGAGGAGGGGAGAAGAGGCCAGCTGCATTTATTGGTCAGTCGGATTCAGAAGGGAGGGAGACAGAGACGGGACAAAACGGAGGATTTGAGCACACTCTATAAGGAGTTTGACAACTTCAGCCTGTGGTCGGTGTGGAGCAATTGGTCGTGGCCTGGCGTGGGAGCGGTAGCAGCTCTTCGTCGATCAGAATCACGAGATGCCTTTGGGTGAAAGACGTGAGCAATACTCACCATCGCGTGACGCCGGGAGTTGGGGTTTTGATGCCGTCATTTCGAATTTAGGCTTATCTCTACACGAGCCATTTATAACCGAACGAATACACCCCAAGTTGATATCCGCTGACCGGGCAGAGACGGACTCCTCGAAGTCTTCGCGCCTCGTATCCGCGAGATAGCGATGGATCCGGTCCCTTCAACCTCGAATCCTCCCAAACCCGTGCGAAATCCAGCCAAACGAAAACCCAAGGCCCCCCACCCCTCCAACCTCGCCTCCGCCCCCCGCCGGAAAGTCCCTCCCTCTCTCCCTCCGCGACCACCCGCACATCCATCTCAGCCTCACAAGACCTCCCAAGGCCTCAAGACACAGCGGAACGACACAACCCACCCCGGGTTCGGACGGGAGGTGGTCTTCGTCACGCGCTCTACTGGACTTGGACTTCTGATCGGCCGATGTCGAAGCCTCGTCGTCGTAGAGGGGTGGGCCTCAGCCTTGGAGGGTGAGGGGTATGAGCTGATGCATGACAGATATACGACGCTCCGACTGCACGCGATGTCAGCTGCGATCCCCCAAGCGCTGCTACTCCTTCACGCACTGATGGATATCCTACCGTACCCGAAGGGGGAGAAGGGGATGTGGTATGAGATCAGGACGGGGAGCGTGGAGTGCGTCGATGAGGTTTCTGCGGGTCCTAGGGGAGACAGCGGGGTAGAGAAGGAGAAGGAGGATGAGGTGATGGGGGTGAATTGGGATGGGATAGGGGGGATGGAGGATATCGGGGGGATGGAGGAGGATGAGCCGGAGCTGACAGTCCGGATCAAGGTAGCGCCAAGCTTCTGTAATGATCAAGCTGATCTCTGGGATAGTCTTCAATCCGGATAGATCTACACACCTCGCCTCGACCTCGTCCAGGTCAACTGAAACTCAAGGCAGAAGGCGAGAAACGACGAAATCGACCGAGCAAGAAACGACGCGGAGTGCTCTCTCGGCGAAAAGTAGGTCATCAAGTGGAGGACGAGGAGACGATGATGAACGCTTCTGGAGAAGCAGGCGCAGGGAGGGAGGGGATGCAGGTTGTACCTGGAGGCGTGGTGGATGATGAGGAAGAGGAGGAGAAGATTGAGGAGCGGTGAGCTGTCCGGGCGAGCTGCATCATCTGCATACATTTGATATCTGTGAATCACATCGCCTGTCGCAGGGCATCGTTTGCAAGCTTCCACCTGGTTTATACGATGCCGGCAAGATCATTCCGGCGGAAGCCAAAGATGGTTCCTGCAGACCATGCTATTTACACTTCTGGGGCGCCATATCATGAGCTCACAAGCGGTCCTTGCCCCGGTGATTGATCCCACCGTCATTGCCTCTCTCTTCGGTACCTCTCAATTTTCACTAGCCCTCCTTGACTTTGTCACCTCCCTCCATCCTCCCTCATCCTCAACTATACAACCCGGCAAGAACTCAGTCTTCCCTGATTGCACCTACGAATCCCACCCCACCCTCGGTCTCTCCCTCTGCTTCGCTTCTGGAACTTCTCCATCGAGCTCGAGCCGCTGCCTCGACGCTGTGGACATCTCCAATCCCCCTCTGCACCCACCACCCAAATCTCGAAGTCGGAGAAAAGCCGCATGGGAGGGCTGTTCCCCTCCCCCTCTGCCAATACCATTCACCTTCCCCTCAACCACCATCACAGTTCCCCCATTCAAGCCTGGCGAGGAAGCGCAAGTGATTGACAGGCTTGCAGTATTGGAGGTGACGAGCGGGACGACGGGACGGGAGTTCGTGGGCGCTTTTGGGGAACCGAGTAGGAAAGGCGGTGGGACCGGGTGGGTACCTGTCTTCATGGAGTGGAGGAGGGTGGAGCTCATTCCCGCGAGCTCCCGGGACGGAATGAACGGTATCGCGGATTCGGGAAAGGAGGAGGAGAAGGAGACGGTCGAGGTGGGAATCATGGTGGAGCTGGGAGATCAGGGGGCGGGGGTTGCTTACGGATGAACAGAGGAAGAACGGTCTTGGAGGGGTATGGGATCAAGCGGCGAGGTGGGAGTGGGAGACGCTCAAGCTGTTCAAGCCCAGTTCGAGGCCAAGGGAAAAAAGACGGATGAGAGTTGACATGACTTGGCGGAAGTGAGATGGGGATGGTATGAGTATGTCCATGCATGATACATCTACTTTGATCTGCGACTACGCGGCGATGCCGTTGATGACCGCTTTCAGTTCTGTCTCGTCGAGGATTTGGAAGCCTTTGTCTTTTGTCACCTGCATGTGTTGTAAGCAGAGGCGCAAATCGCTTACCGGCGTTTCTAGCTGCAGAGCGTTCCGACCTCACTGACCTGTGCTAGTTGAACGTTGTTCTCGTCCAGTTTCTCCTCCATGACTTGCTTCAACACTTTCAATGCAAGTATGTGCGCCTCCATCAACGTCATTTGCTAACAAGCTTGTAAGCAGGATCTGACGGTGAGGGAAGCACTCCGCACCTTGTGGAAGGCATCTTGCAAGCTCTGTTGCGCTGCATCCGACCCTGATCCGATGGCTTTGGCGTCGTATCGCACAAATGTGCCAGAGGGGTCGGTGTGATACCTGCGAGGAAAAGCATTCATCAGCTGACTATGCCAAATGCCTGACCAGTCGTCGCAGAAGACAACATCTGGCTCACAATTGCGGTCCCTTCTCGTCAATTCCCGCTATGAGCAGCGCCACCCCAAATGGCCGAGACTAAAACCCCTCCTTCAGCCGATAGATCCATTGAACCCGGGCAGAGCACCCACCATCAACGCATCATCATCCTCCACGCTCTCCCCAAACCGAAGCGCCAAATCGCAAACCGCCTGGGTACAGCTCTCCACCCCGATCGGCTCATCATACGTGAAGTTATGCATCTGACTCGTCACTCGAGCATGGTCGACCATCGTCCTAGCGTCCGCGGTGAGTCCAGACATTGCACAACCAATGTGACTGTCGACCTCCATGATCTTCTCGATGGAGGAGGATTCGAGGAGGGGGGAGGGGACACGTTTTTCCACTGCGAGGATGGTACCGTGAGGGGTGGTGATGCCGACTGTTGTGGAACCGAGCTGAGGATAGGCGTTAGCTTGTGCCCGAATCGTTCGCACATGGGAAGGCGGCAGCTGTCGTAGCTAGCTTGTGCTGATCTGCCGCAAAGTCAGGATCCCGAAAGCTAACCTTTATAGCCTCCATAGCATACTCGACTACAGGTACATCGATCTGATCAGCGTGACCTTTGTCCACCTCGAGCACATCAGCGCACCCTGAAATAACCGGCCCTAAGCACTGCATCAGCTTCATTTCTCTTCTTTCAAAGCGAGTCCCAGGGATAGCTCACCTCTGGGGAGAAGGTGTTGACGCCACGATCATACTCGGATCTGAGATTAGGACCATCAGCTCCGCTCTGACACCGCAGTAAATGAGATTGTCGAGAGGAAGCTATCGTCGCAACGAAAGGGACGGGAAAGCTTCCTCACCTGGTCATAAACATGATGAAAAATCCTGAAGGGGCGGTGCCGGAGCTTGTCTCACAAGTTTGAGGCCGAGCAGAACGACGCGTGAAGGTAGAGAGACAAGAAGGAAAGTCGAAAGTCGGGAAAGTAAAGGCAGAGCGCTTGCGCGCTCTTGAAATCGCTTACGTAAGAAGATGGTAACGTTCGGCTCGGGCCTCCGGACTCGCTCGTGACGGTCAGTTGTACTTTTCTCAACATACTACCGTACACATTCCAAGTGGAGTTCTTCGTCATCTGGAGCATCACTTTTCAGCAATCTCACTGCGAAGTCGCTGAATAGCGGGGAGGAAGAGGAGCTGTCCCGCGTTGGCCTTGCGGCCGGTGGTCCGCCGCCCGCAAGGGCCGGTGGATATGCCGAATGTACGGCAGGGTCTCGCTGCTATCTGTCTTCAGGGGCTATACTTCATATATGCTGCATGCTGACTGTGTCTGCTTAGTTTCGCCTGGACCGCATCGTAGACGCCGACCTCGCCGCCGCCGACGCCAACCTCGAGGTTTTCGCCGCCTTTCCTCCCGGCGAGTATGTGGACAGCGAGCAAGACAATGACAATTCCTCGGTGCAAGCACTGGAAGAAGCCCCGAATCATATGAGGCGGGTCAGCAATGCTGCGAAGCCAATCGAGGTTGACGACTCGGATGAGGATACGGACGAGCGGGAGGACGAGGACGAGGCGGTGATAGTGGATGCAACAGAGCGTCTGAGGAAGAGGAGGAGGTTTCAATTCGAGTCCCCGGACGACCTAGACGAGGATAACGATTTCTACATTGTTGCATCTCCCCCCAACCATGATGTGGCTCAACCCGCTCAAGCCGGACCATCTCAACATCATCCGCCACCGCCCATCCCTGCGGACCTGTTATTACAGGTCCTCGAAATCCTTCCAGATCTCTGCTCTGAGTTTGCACTTCGAAGTCTGACCATCGAGGTTGAAGAAGGACCGATCGGGAGGTTGGTAGGGAAGGTCGTGGAGATGGCGCTGGAGATGGTCGAGGGTTATCCGAGGGCGGCTGACCTGAGAGGCAAGCAGAAGGACAAGGTCGAGCCGGCGTCGGGCACGACATACCGAGATGGCGAGCATCGCAAGGAGAAGAGGACAGGAGGCGCTTACTGGCTGCGAAGCTTGATCTCCTTGGAGGAGTCCTTCCCCCGAATGCCCGTTCCCTAGTAGGTCCTTTGCGCAGACGACTGGATTGAGAGCTGATTGGACTCAGCATCAGGGAAGCCTTTTACGCCATCGGTCGGCTTTACGTGCCCGCCCACTTCCGCCTCGTTCAGCATCTCGAAAAAAACCCCAAACCCTACCAGGAGCTCAAGCGCGCTCGCGCATCCAAAGGTAAGGACAGGCGGCCGGCGTCCTCTAGAGCGGGCAATAGTCAGCTGGATCCGACGAGTTCTAGTGAGATGGATATTGGCGGTAGCCAGCCACTCGATAGGGAAGGCGAAGACGAGTTTGAGCTGGAGAAGGCGTACCTTGACGCATACATCGGTCAGTCATGCAAATCCCTTTGAAAGCAAAGCTGATTTGGCCTAAGCGAATACCAAGATTGAAGCGGATGCAGCGGAAGCCAAGCGAGTAGCACATGAAGAGGCCTTAGCGAACGGAGCGGGCATCGAATGCGGCTGTTGCTTCGGCGAGGAGGTCTGGGTAAGTTTGCGGCTTGATCCGTCGTGGCCCGGCAATACAGTATGTCGGCTGATGAGCGGTACCCTGCAGGAGGAGATGTTTCAGTGCTCCGAGGGTCATCTCTTTTGCCGCGAATGTGCCACTCGACATGCGGAGACCAAACTCGGCGATCAATCCGCTGTAAGTTCCCCGTCGCAGTCACCTCTGTCGCTAAAACCTCTTAGGCAATCCTATGCATGGATACTTCCGGTTGCGCCTCGTCTTTCCCCGAGTCCGAGCTGTCTCGCCTCCTCGACACCAAATCATTGGAACTATACTACCGCCTCAGGCAGGCGAAGGAGCTGGAGGATGCCGGTCTCGAAGGGTTGGAGAGCTGTCCCAGCTGTCCCTATGCTGTGGTCATCGAGGATCTAGGGGAGAAGCTCTTCAGGTGCTTAAATGAGGCTTGTGGACAGGTGACTTGTCGGAAATGCCGGAGACCCGTCAGTCCGCCTCTTCACTAAAGTCGGAATGCTGACATACACGAAGGAACACATTCCAATGACGTGCGAAGGTGAGGACTCGCTCAGCCATCCTTCAGATCAGCGATGAAGCTGACTGATATCTACGCAGAGATGGAGGCCGATAGCAAGCTCAACAACCGACATGTGGTCGAGGATGCTATGTCCGAGGCACTCATCCGCAAGTGTCCGAAATGCGCGAAACCGTTCGTGAAAGATTCCGGGTAAGCTACTCCAAACAAGTAGCGATATGACACTGATCCGACTATACTAGGTGTAGCAAAATCATGGTTCGTCGATCTTATATCAGCCCAACAGAGATCAGATCTTACCATTCATGATAGTGTCATAAGTGTGGCACGGCCTCCTGCTATATATGCCGCAAGGCGATACCGGAAGGGTGCGCCGCCTTGGTTCCGCGCTTCAGTGAGCTAATACAAGCATTCAGATATGCGCATTTTGATCAAAGTAGGGTAGCATAATACTCGTGTGAGCCGTCCTGACATTGCGAAGATCCGAACGACTACAGGCAACCCAAGCAGAAGTCGAAGTGTCCGCTATGGGAGAAAGACGAGCAGATCCGCGATAACGAGGCAGTGAGTTGCGAGTTGGCCATCGGCGTCATGCTGACGAATGACAGATCATTGCGGCTCGCGATGCAGCGCGGGATCGGGTCCAAGCCCACGCCCGAGCTGTTGGTATCGATCTCGCCGATGAGGATCTCAACATCGCCGCGCCAGAGGCTCGACCCATTCTACCTCTACCGCATCAACATATCGCGATGGTTCGCTATGGAGACCGCAATGTTCCGGCACGCCTGCCCCACATGCGTCACCTTGCTGCAGGCAACCCTGCTGTTCCACCTCCGCTGCACTTCGGTGAGCATTGTCTCCCTTTCATGTCATTCGTAACGAGCTAAATCAAGGGAGCAGCCTTCGTCGGCGGTCCATTGGCGAATTTCCCGGCTCACGCAGTCGATGCCGGCAACCGGCCAGATGTGAATCGGTATCGCGAGCTACAGAGAGCTGTTCAGCGGCTAAATCTGGCACCTGATCAACGTGGACACGACATGGCGGCTTTGCGGAAGCAGTTGAAACAAGCACAGCAGCGAGCCGATGAGGCATTGCGTGAACAGCGGCGAGCCAACGACGAGTTCAGACAGGCGATGGCGAACTTCCCGAACGGCTTGCAGCATGCCCGAGTAGGACGATTCGATCCTCTCCTCGGCCAGCTGGACGATCGCCGCGGGGGTGTGGACGAATGGCATGTGGGATTGCAGCAACAGCCTCCCGCCTGAAAAATACCGTTTTGCTCAAGAAAACAATGCGTGCCAACACCAGTGCACGGGTTGCCCTTGCGTCGTCGGACGACCGGATGGATACAGCTCTTCGACACCACGACTTCTTGGGTCTTCGCCACTGGCCTGGCAACTTTGAGGCAGTAAAGGACTTTGTCGGTTCTTCGACTTCTCGACCTGTAAATATTGGCGGCTTCGCTCTCGGGTCCCTTACTTCCCCTTTCTCCCTCCACCCTCTCCCCTCGACACCATTTCTCGGGCCCTTTCCAGCTGTGCATAGCATCCCTCATCCTCATGGTCCCTGTCAGCAGACCGACTTCCGCTACCGGAATCATGTCAATATGTATTGTCCATATCCCTGTCGATTACCAGCAATACAAGATTTATTGACATTCCTTCGCGGTGCACGGCCATGTTTCATGGGTCATGGGTCAAAGCTGATTGATGCTTGTTGCTCGACCTTTTCAGCCTCCTCAATGTGTGCTACCATCGTTTCGACTCAGCGTATTCGTCAGTGGATGTGACCAAGGCGGATGGATTTTCAGAGCAGCGGTAAGACTCCCACATCCCTGCAGACATCATACATGGTGAGCGACGCATGAACCGTTGAGTCTTGCTCCGCTGTTGATTGTCGATGATGTGATGCGGAGAATCATCCCCGCTGGAGTTGCTAGAGATCAGTAAATCTGAGGTCGCTGAGTGCGTCGGGAGCAAGTACAAGCAGCTTGTGGTATCTGCGGTCTTGGCTCGTGAAGGGAACAGGGCGGTGATCGGTCTCCTTGCATTGAATAAGCGATAGGATGCAGTCTTAGTGGAATAGAGATCCAAAACCTGGCGTACCCGATACGCCGGCGATTCGGCGATTCCTTTGTCCACACCTGAAATTGGCGAAACCGCCTGACCTCCTCCATCCTCAAAATCCTGGTTGCTTTCCTCTACCTGATCCACTTGAACCGACGATCGTTCAAGCAAAATGAGCCAGCGACTCGGATACAAGGGATCGCTCACCGGTCATACAGGATGGGTGACGGCTATCGCCACCTCGTCTGAGAACCCGGATATGATCCTTACTGCTTCGCGAGGTGAGTCCCGAGCGACAGCGAGGTTCCTTCTGCTCTATCAAGCTCCAAACGACCGTCTCTGGCCGTCTGCGCCGGATCTCTATCTGTCTTCGTGCTGACTCATGTGTCTCGCCTTCCAGACAAAACCATCATCGTCTGGCAACTCACCCGAGACGACTCCGCTTTCGGTTTCCCTAAGAAAATCCTCCACGGTCACAACCATTTCGTATCCGACGTCGTCATCTCCTCGGACGGTCAATTCGCCCTCTCCTCATCATGGGACAAGACGTTGAGGTTGTGGGATCTCAACTCGGGATTGACGACCAAGAAGTTTGTGGGACATACTGGGGATGTGCTGTCGTGAGTTTCAGCGAGCAGCAATGCCCATTGAATCTGGGTCGATATTTTGCCTTGCGGTCGCACTGCCCGTTGACAGTGGTTTCCCCATTCTTGCAGGGTCTCGTTCTCCGCCGATAATCGTCAGATTGTTTCCGCTTCGAGAGACCGGACGATCAAGTTGTGGAACACACTTGGCGAATGCAAATTCAACATCGTGGATGACGGACACACCGAGTGGTGAGGTTTTACACCACATCCCCGCACCGTCCATCCATGCCAACCCCCTGCTGAGTGCGCATGCCAGACGCTTGCTGACTCTCGCTCCCAGGGTCTCGTGCGTCCGCTTCTCCCCCAACCCCATCATGCCCGTCATCGTCTCCTGTGGATGGGACAAGGTGGTCAAGGTGAGTCGCGCTTTCACACGTCCTTGGACCCCCGCTTCTCTCCTCCGCATGATGCGATCTTTATATTTGCTACTTCAGAGGGGTGAAACAGACCCGATGAGACTATCTTTCCACCAAGATCTCTGATCCTTCCTGTTTCTACATCTTGGTTGGACTGAGCCGGATCGGACGAGAGCGGGGCTGACGAGAGTTTTCCCTTCCTCCCTTGACAGGTCTGGGAGCTGTCCGAATGCAAGCTCAAGACCAACCACTACGGCCACACGGGATACATCAATACCCTTGCTGTTTCCCCGGACGGTTCGCTCGCGGCATCTGGCGGAAAGGACGGTATCACCATGCTCTGGGATCTGAACGACGGGAAGCACCTGTACTCGCTTGAGGCTGGAGATGTCGTCAATGCTCTCGTCTTCTCGCCCAACCGGTATTGGCTATGCGCGGCTACGGCTAGCTCGATCAAGATCTTCGACCTTGAGAGCAAGTGAGTGACTTCATCCGCCTGGATTGCAAATCCTCCAATCCTCGTTCAATGCGTTTCCTATCTGCTGAGACCTGGCTGACACCTGGTCTAGGTTAATTGTCGACGACCTCCGGCCCGACTTCTACGAGCTCGGCGAAAAGGCCCGCAGGCCAGAGTGCACCTCCCTCGCCTGGTCCGCCGACGGTCAGATCCTCTTCGCTGGTTTCTCCGACAACCTGGTTCGCGTTTGGGTTGTCGTGGCTTAGGGCAGCTCATCATGCATATAATGACAGAGGTATACATGCTGTGGTATAGAGGTATACATGCTGTGGTATAGGCTGAGTAAGTGCTGGATAATATGTGAGAGTTACAGGTCGTAGTCGTCAGAGTCAGAATCGCTCCGCTTCCGTTGTATCTAATGGCAAGAGGTGGAGAATCAGTTCCACAGCTGTTGACGAAGGACGGGTAGGACATACAGTGATACCCTGGCCAAGTGACTTTGTCCGTCCGCCGGGAGGAGGTACCGGTGTTGAGCTTTTCAGTGGAGGCGGATTTGACACCTACACCGGAATAATATCAGCCTCACCCTCTCGACTATCCCAAGCCGGCTCGACGATAGTGCTCGTAGAAGCGTTGGCCGAGCTTCTCAGCAGACCGCTCCGCTATAGCCCGCTCACCTGCTCTAATAACCCCTTGAGCGCCTCATCCGATACCTTCGCCCTAACTTGTCCCTGCTGACCCATCCTAACCAGTAAATCCTCCACCTGTCCAGCCAGCTGCGGCCGCGTCAACGATATCCGCGATACTGCTTCTCCATCAGCTCATCATTGAATTTTCATCATGGCTCAATAGGCCAAAAATTGGAAAACGGAGGAGCTCACATCGTTCGCGAGCGGCGGGCTCGAGCATCGCTGCGATCATGGACCGCTTCATCTCCTCCTGCGCTGCTGCTCGTTCTCGGGCTGCTGGGTCGTCCCCCTGTTGCTGTCCGTTCTGGCCGGGTTGGGATGAGGAGGAGGAGGGGTCGGAGGGTCGAAAACCGGGTGGGAGCTGGAAATTGGACATGGCGATGTCCCCTCTACTGCTCGAGTGGGATAGTGGTTTGGGAGCGTGGGATAACTTAGAGATTCCAGGAGACGGGAAAATTCCGAAATACCCCGCGGGGTAGGATTGGGATTGGGGTGTGTTAGAAGTGCCGCCACTACCGGTAACGCCGCCTGTAACGCCGGGACGTGCTGAGATACCCTCTCTCATATGCGCTGTTAGATAGACATGCATTATACCCAGTATCAAGCTACCTCTATAACAACAGATTAGAAGTCCGATGTTTCTGTGACTGAGCCTGTACATCCGATATACCCCTCAGCGCAGAAACCAAGCCCCCAGACCCATTAGGGCATCCATTACGCGTCGCCAAACCTTACTCTTCCCACA